>ERZ827490.4041-NODE-4041-length-12128-cov-18.183384_pt1 | contig 12128 bp, 10 predicted proteins | sample MGYA00519770_ERZ827490 | MGnify/ENA primary metagenome ERZ827490 (study PRJEB31778, sample SAMEA3449324) | human gut metagenome | biome: human gut; feature: human-associated habitat; material: faeces | place: United Kingdom | collected 2010/2012 ...
GCACGTATTCTAACCAGCTGAACTAACGCACCATTCCGGTTATTGCGAGTGCAAAGGTATTACATTTTTTTTAGTCTGCAACTTTTTTTTTGATTTTTTGTGCGGCGCGCCGGCGGCATTCGCACCAATCTGCTTAATTTTTAAGGACAAAAGCATTGATAATTTTTTTGTCGCCTTCACGCTGTCGCGCCCTGTGAAGGGTGTTGACCGCCGTTTTGCGGCCGAAGCGTCTGAACGGCGGCGTGCCGGAGGGGCAAACCGGCGGCGGGGTGGGGATTTACCGAAGGTCCCTGGAAGGCCGAGGTCGAGGTCGGCAAGGAGTGGATCAAGCTCAACGGCGTGTTGGGCGGCACGGTGGAGGGATCGACCGGGTCCGAAATCCGCTTTACCTGTCAGCCCGCCGGTACGATCGGCGAAGATCAAAGCCGGTGCGGCATCATCCTGGTCCGCTATCACAACCTGTCGTGCTACCACCGCATCTTCGTGCGTCAGGGCTATGCCCCCATCCGGGTGGCCGGATCGGCCAAATGGCACACATTCAACCTGAAATATCAGGATCACGAGGCCGCCGCGCCCTGCGAGGAGGGTTCGCTCTTCCGCTACGGCAATGTCGACCAGCCCATTGACGCCGTCAACAACCAGTTCGACCGGTTTGCCGACCATGTCACGACTCCGTTCCGGCTGGCTCCCACGAGTTCGGGGCTGACGGGAACCTGGAATGCGGTCCCCGGACAGACCTGGATAACGAGCAAGTCACGCAGTTCGGAGGGCTTCAGCAACATGCCGCAAACCATCGGCGGCAGGCAGTGCCATGTCGCTGAACTGGCGGATTTCGAGGCGTTGCAGAAGAACTGCCAGTTTGCGTTCGGCGTGCTCTACGACGATGCTTCGACCGAGACTTCGCTGAACCTGTCGGACGTGAACGGCTATGCCTATTACAATGCGAGCAACACGAACAAGGGCATGCGCGGCTGTTTCGTCTTCAATCCTGCGGGAAGTCTCAATTCGGGCGGCGCCGGGGCCAATATCTTCTTCCCGGTGGGCGTGTCCGGATACGGTCGCCGGAAGCATTGCGCCCAGGAGAATGGAAAGTACGGCGTATTGCGTTACGCCGCCCGCAGCGCACTCTATACCTCTTCCGATGTACGTTATCGTCCGCTTTTCCATACCATCTACACCAATTTCGGGGGACTCTACTGGTGCAACCGGCAGTCGAACGGAACCTCCTCGTGGGACATCAATGTTTCGACATACGATTTCAACCATTTCGGGTCGAATGCGTTTCTGATAAGCGACTGGACTGCCGGCGACGGTCCCAATGTCAGCGACGCCTGCTTCGTCCGTCTGGTGGAGTAGGCGGGGGATAGGGCGCCGGATGCGATTTGCCGGAATTGATGCCCGCAACCGCCTTTTTGTCCGTTTGCCGGGGCCGATCGCATTCGCCTCGGGCATCCGGAATTTCGCGGAGGACGAATCCGGCATCCGCCGCGAACAACGAAAAAGCCTTGTAAACGATCCGTTTACAAGGCTTTTTCGGTTTGTTTCTTCGAACTCTGCGGTGCGTAGGGGACTCGAACCCCTGACCCCGTGCGTGACAGGCACGTATTCTAACCAGCTGAACTAACGCACCATTCCGGTTATTGCGAGTGCAAATATAGTGTATTTTTTTTAATCGGCAAATGGTTTTACGGCTTTTTGAAGAAAGAAAATTGCACGCTTCCGTAACTTCTTAATTGCCAGAACTCATCGAGATCCGAAAAATCCATTTTTTTCGAATGTTCGAAGATCAGGATGCCGCCCGGACGGAGCAGCCCGCGTTCCAGGACCAGCTTCACGACCTGTTCGCTGCCCTCCAGGTCGTAGGGGGCGTCGGAGAAGATCACGTCGAACTGCTTGGCGCAGCTTTTCAGGTAGAGGAAAACGTTGGCCTTGACAGGGTAGAAGTTTTCGATCCCCAGCAGTGCGGCCGTCCGGCGGATGAAATCGTGATGCACGGCGTTGATCTCGACCGCCGTGACGCTCCGTGCGCCGCGCGAGGCGAATTCGTAGCTGATCGACCCCGTGCCGGCAAAGAGGTCGAGCACGTCGCACTCCTCGAAATCGAGCAGGTTGCCCAGCACGTTGAAGAGGTTCTCCTTGGCGAAGTCGGTCGTGGGCCGCGCACGCAGGTTTTTGGGCGGGTTGATCGCCCGGCCCCGGTATTTTCCGCTGACTATTCGCATGTCGTCTGTCTGAATCGTTTGCCGAGCAGTTTGCGCGCCGCTTTCGGGTTGTCGCCCGCAATGCGGAGTTCGTATTCCTTTAACGGGAAACAGCCGTCGAGCCGTTCGAAAAAGTAGGCGGCATCGGTGTCCGTCGCCGCGGGAATCGCTTCGGCCAGCTGCAATTCGCCGCCGTCGTATACCTTAATATATAGAAGTCCCGCCCGGCGGCTCATCCACATGGTTTTGGCCGTATTCGCGGGGGTGTGCAGCAGCGGGGTGGTGAACCGCGCCCTGTCGCCCAGCTTCTCCTCCACCTGCCGCAGCGCCTCGCGGTTTATCGCAGTGACGGCGACGAATTCCGCCTCCGGGTCGCTGGCGACGACGCACTCCTCCGCCGTCGGCGGCATGCCGTTGGCCGCGAGCATCTCGGCGCCCCGCTCCGCGTCGAAGAGTTCGCCCGGCACGAGCATCGTGCGGGGCAGCAGCAGCTCGACCGTCACCGGGGCCTCTCCAGCAGGCAGTTCCGAGAGTGCAGGGACCGAAAAAGAGTGTCCATCCAACGAGAGCTGAATGGACACCTTATTGCCTGACTGCGGCGTGTTACTCCCAGTTGCCTGCCTCATTGTTACCGGAATCCATTGATCCGAACTTGACGCCGGGATAGCGGTTGAAGTTGTTCTGCTCTTCGTCGATCAGGTTGATCACCTCCTGACGGTAAGCCACCGTGTCGAGGAACGCCTTGTAGGGTGCGCGGCACTCCACGACGGGGATCACGACCTTCGACTCGGTGGTGATGATGCCGGCCTCCATGATGAACTGGGCCTTGTTGCCGGTTCCGGGAATGAAACGGAAGTTCTCGACATCCTGACGCGTCACCTTCTTGGGGGCGAAAATGGTGTCGATCACAGCGATTTTGAACTTTTCAATATTCTTTTTGCCCGACTTCTTCAGCATGGCCATGGCCGCCGAGTCGTCTTCGTCGACGATCTTGCGCTCCAGTTCGAGCGTGTCGGTCAGCACGAAAGCCGACAGCGAGTCGAAGCTGGCCGTGAAATGCTGGTACTTGGATTTGAAGGCGCGCTGTGCCGTACGGATATCCTTGATGCGATCGATAACCTGGGCTTTCTTCGCCTTCGTTTCTTTGTCGAACCGGATCGGAGTTGAGATCTGGACGTAGATGACGTAGACCAAACCCACGATTGCTACGGCAAGAATGATTTGAAAGAGTTTTTTCATTTTAAATAAATATTTGTTATTAATTTTGCATCAATTAAAAACCGACGCATGTTCAGCACACGTATCGCGACCCAAATTTACGCTAAAATTTGTTTCGAAACAACTCCCGGACAAAAAAAAATTATAGAAAAGTTGTCCGAATACCTTGCAGACGACGATTTTTCGAGGATTTTCGTGCTGAACGGTTATGCCGGAACCGGAAAAACGACGCTTATCGCCGGGCTTGTCGGCGCGCTTAAAGACCTGGGAATCAAACCCGTGCTGCTGGCTCCCACGGGACGTGCCGCCAAAGTGCTGGCCCAATACGCTCAAGAGAAGGCACTTACCATCCACAAACGCATTTACCGCCAGCGCACGAATGCCGATTACGAATCGAAATTCTCGCTCAACATCAACCCCGAACGCGGGGCGGTGTTCATCGTCGATGAGGCTTCGATGCTTTCGGACAACACGCAGGGCGGAGCCGTTTTCGGCAGCGGATCGTTGCTTTCGGACCTCGTGGAGTATGTCCGCAGCGGCCGCGGATGCCGTCTGGTGCTGGTCGGCGACAGCGCGCAGCTGCCGCCCGTCGGGGCCGATTTCAGCCCGGCGCTCGACCCGGTGTCGATGGATGCCTACGGCGGCATCGTCTACGGCACGATGGACGAGGTGGTGCGGCAGGAGGCGCAGTCGGGCATCCTCTTCAACGCCACGCTGGTGCGCTGCATGCTCGAAAACGGCCTTTACGAGATTCCCCGCTTCGAGATGGATTTTCCCGACATCGAGGCGGTCGTGGGCGGCGAGTTCCTCGAGAAACTTCAGGATTGCTATGCCAGATACGGCCGCGACGAGACGATCGTCATCACGCGCTCGAACAAGCGGGCCAACCGCTACAACGAGGGCATCCGCCGCAACGTGCTCTATGCCGAGGAGGAGATCGAGAGCGGCGACATGCTGATGGTCGTCAAGAACAACTACTACTATCCCGAACGGACGGAGAACTGCCCGATGAACTTCATCGCCAACGGCGACATCGCCCGCCTGAAACGGCTGCGGCGCTTCGAGGAGTTCTACGGCTTCCGCTTCGCCGATGCCGTGCTCTCGTTCCCGGACTACGACGACTCGGAGATCGAGTGCAAAATCCTCCTGGATACGATCGCCTCGGAGTCGCCGTCGCTCACGCGCGAGGAATCGACGCGCCTGTTCTACGAGGTCGAAAAGGACTATACCGACATCCGGAGCCGGATCAAGCGCTTCAAGGAGATCCGCGAGAATCCCCATTTCAACGCCGTGCAGGTGAAATTCTCCTACGCCGTGACATGCCACAAGGCCCAGGGCGGACAGTGGCGCGCGGTCTTCGTGGACCGCTGCCTGTTCGGCGACGAGCAGATGACGCGCGACATGCTGCGCTGGCTCTATACGGCCCTCACGCGGGCTACCGACAAACTGTATCTGGTCAATTTCGACTCCCAGTTCTATGAATAGCGAACGCCATCCGCTCGACCCGTTCCTCCCCTCCGGAGCCCGGCTGCTGATGCTCGGCAGCTTCCCGCCGCAGCGCAAACGCTGGTCGATGGAGTTCTTCTACCCGAACCTCCAGAACGACATGTGGCGCGTGGTGGGCTACCTGGCCACGGGCGACAAGCAGCACTTCCTGGCCCCGGACCGGAAACATTTCGACCGCGAACGCATCGAGGCCTTCTGCCGCGAGCGGGGGATTGCCCTCTTCGACACGGCGGTCGAGGTGATCCGACTGAAGGACAACGCCTCGGACAATTTTCTTCAAGTGGTGCAGGAGGTCGATTTCGCCTCGCTGCTGGCACAGCTGCCCGACTGTCGGGCCGTGGTCACCACGGGACAGAAGGCCACCGACACGCTGCGGCGCCTGACCGGATGCGACGAACCTCCCGTGGGCGGGAGTGTTGCGATGCCCTTTGCCGGACGCGACCTGCGGCTCTGGCGCATGCCCTCCACCTCGCGGGCCTACCCGCGCCCGGTGGAGTGGAAGGCGGAGTTCTACCGCCGGGTATTCACCCGGTACGGCATCATCGGATAGGCCGCACAGGCCTCCGATCCCCAAAAAAATCGGCCTCCGGCTTTGCACGGGAGCCGAAAAACCCGTATCTTTGCTTGCAATACAATATTCTATATAGGCTACTGTGGCACCCGAAAACAAACCAGAGAAAAAGATAGACAAGAAATACGTCGAGACCCCCCTGATGAAGCAATACTACTCGATCAAGGCGGTGCATCCCGACGCCATCCTGCTCTTCCGCGTGGGGGACTTCTACGAGACGTTCGGCGACGATGCGATCAAGGCCAGCGGCATCCTGGGCATCACGCTCACACGCCGGGCCAACGGCGCGGCGACCTACGTCGAGCTGGCCGGGTTCCCCTACCACGCCATCGACACCTACCTCCCGAAACTGGTGCGGGCCGGCGAACGTGTGGCCATCTGCGAACAGCTCGAGGACCCGAAGCTGGTCAAGGGTCTGGTCAAACGCGGGGTGATCGAACTGGTCACGCCGGGCATCGTGCTGGGCGACAACATCCTGGCCAACAAGGAGAGCAACTACATCGCCTCGGTCTACTTCGGCCGGCGGACAACGGGTGTGGCCTTTCTCGACATCTCGACCGGCGAATTCTACGTCGCCGAGGGCGACGACGCCTACGTGGACAAGCTGATCTCGAACCTCGCACCGAAGGAGGTGATCTACCAGCGCGGCTATGAGGACCGTTTCTCGGCCGCCTTCGGATCGCGGCTCTACACCTACCGGCTCGACGAGTGGGTCTTCTCCGAGGAGGTGAACCGCGAGAAGCTCTGCCGGCAGTTCGGCACCCCCTCGCTCAAGGGCTTCGGCGTGGACCACCTTACGAGCGGCATCTCGGCCGCCGGGGCGATCCTCTACTACCTCGAGTTCACCGAGCACCGCGAGACGGGACACATCACCTCGATCGCGCGGATCGACCAGGACGACTACGTGTGGATCGACAAGTTCACGATCCGCAACCTGGAGCTCTTCTCCTCGAACGGCGCCCGCGAGAAGTGCAGCTTCGCCGACGTGATCGACCGCACGCTGACCCCCATGGGCGGGCGACTGCTCAAGCGGTGGATCGCCATGCCGATCAAGGACCCGGCGCGGATCAACGAGCGGCTCGACGTCGTCGAACGCTTCACGCAGGAGGCCGACCTGGCCGACGCCGTCCGCGAGCAGGTCTCGATGGTCGGCGACCTGGAGCGCATTGCCTCGCGCATCGCCGCCCAGCGCGTGACGCCCCGCGAACTGGTGCAGCTGAAGAACTCGCTCTCGGCGATCGAAACGCTCAAGGCGGCGATCGAATCCACCGACTGCCGGCAGCTGCACACCCTGGCCGAGGGCATCGACCCGATGACGGAGGTGCGCGACCGCATCGCCCGCGAGATCTATCCCGACCCGCTGAACAACCAGATACAGAAGGGCGGCGTGATCGCCGACGGGGTAAACCCCGAGCTGGACGACCTGCGCCGCATCGCCCTGCACGGCAAGGACTACCTGGCCCGCATCCAGCAGCGCGAGAGCGAGGCGACGGGGATCCCGTCGCTCAAGATCAGCTACAACAACGTCTTCGGCTACTACATCGAGGTGCGCAATGCCCACAAGGAGAAGGTTCCCGCCAGCTGGATCCGCAAACAGACCCTCGCCAACGCCGAGCGCTACATCACCGAGGAGCTCAAGGAGTACGAAGAGAAGATCCTCGGCGCCGAGGAGAAGATGCTCCAGCTCGAACAGCGCATCTATGCCGAGCTGCTGGCCTCCATCTGCGGCTCGCTGCAGCCGCTGCTGCACGACGCGGCCATCGTGGCCCGCATCGACTGCCTGCAGTCGTTCGCACGGCTGGCCGTCGAACGGCGCTACGTGCGTCCGACGCTCGACGACGGCAAGGTGATCGACATCCGCCAGGGCCGCCATCCGGTGATCGAGACGCTGATGCCCGTGGGGGAGGAGTACATCCCAAACGACGTGCGGCTCGACGACAAGCAGCAGCAGATCATGATGATCACCGGCCCCAACATGTCGGGTAAGTCGGCCCTGCTGCGCCAGACGGCGCTCATCATCCTCATGGCGCAGATGGGCTCGTTCGTGCCGGCCGCCTCGGCCCACATCGGCGTCGTGGACAAGATCTTTACCCGCGTGGGGGCCTCGGACAACATCTCGCAGGGCGAATCGACCTTCATGGTCGAGATGCTCGAGTCGGCGAGCATTCTCAACAACATCTCCGACCGCAGCATCGTGCTGCTCGACGAGATCGGCCGCGGCACGAGCACCTACGACGGCATCTCGATCGCCTGGGCCATGGTCGAGTACCTGCACAACCATCCCACGGCCCATGCCAAGACGCTCTTCGCCACGCACTACCACGAGCTCAACGAGATGGAGCAGATGTGCCCCCGGGTGAAGAACTACCACGTCTCGGTCAAGGAGATGGGCAACCAGATCGTCTTCCTGCGCAAGCTCGAGCGGGGCGGCACGGAGCACTCGTTCGGTATCCACGTAGCCCGCATGGCGGGTATGCCGATGTCGGTCGTGTCGCGTGCGGACGAGATCCTGCGCAACCTCGAGCAGGTCTACGGCAACAACGAGATCGTCCCGAGCCGCAGCCTGAAGGAGCGGGGGCGCAAGCACCCGGCACAGGCCGTCAAGGAGGCCGCCGAGAGCGCCGCGCCACAGAACATGCAGCTGTCGATGTTCCAGCTCGACGACCCGGTGCTCATCCAGATCCGCGACCAGATCAAGGGGCTCGACATCAACTCGCTGACGCCGATCGAGGCGCTCAACAAGCTCAACGAAATCAAGAAGATTGCGGGAATCTGACCCGCAGCAGGGCCGAGGCGGCAGGACAAGAGCAGCGGGATGCAGACGACGCCGGCAACCTGCGGCAAGACGCCGGAAAAGCCCTCCCGAAACGATCGAAGCCCGGAACCTTTGCGGTTCCGGGCTTCGGCCATTATGCTTCCGGTTTAAGGCATGGCGAAACGGGGATCACTCCCCGTTGTCGATGAGCGAGCGGATGCTCTGGATGAGCATCGCCACGGCCACCGAATTGAAACCGCCCTCGGGGATGATGACGTCGGCATATTTCTTCGACGGCTCGACAAACTCCTCGTGCATCGGCTTGACGGTCGTGGTGTACTGCGAGATGACCGACTGCATCGTCCGCCCGCGCTCGCATACGTCGCGCAGGATGCGCCGCGCCAGACGGATGTCGGCATCCGTATCGACATAGACCTTGATGTCCATCAGGTCGCGCAACTCCTTGTTCTCGAAGATCAGGATGCCGTCCACGATGATCACCTTCGAGGGTTTCACCAGCACGGTCTCGGGCATGCGGTCGTGCTCGACGAACGAATAGACCGGGTGCTCGATCGGCACGTTCTCCTTGAGCGCCTTGATGTGATCGACCATCATCTGCGTGTCGAACGCCTGCGGGTGGTCGTAGTTGAGCTTCGTGCGCTCCTCGTAGGTCAGTTCCGGGTGGGCCTTGTAGTAGTAGTCGTGACAGATCGTCGCGACGTCATCGCCCTTGAAGGCCTCCTGCAGCCGCTTCACGAGCGTCGATTTTCCGGAGCCGGTACCCCCGGCCACTCCGATCACGGTAACTTTCATGGTAGTGTTCTGTTGGTTTCTGCATTCCGTATGCGGCACCGGCCATCCGGGCCGCCTCGCCCCGCCGCATCACGCCCGCAGGGCAAAAAGGAAGGGGATCGCCCCGGTGCATTCCCGAGGCAATCCCCTCCGTTGTCCGTCCGTCACGCGTCGATGTTCGCGTAATGGGCATTGCGCTCGATGAACTCGCGGCGGGGCGGCACGTCGTCGCCCATGAGCATCGAGAAGATGCGGTCGGCTTCGGCGGCATTCTCGATGTTCACCTGACGCAGGATGCGCGTGTCGGGGTTCATCGTCGTCTCCCACAGCTGGTGGGCGTTCATCTCACCGAGACCTTTGTAGCGCTGCACGTGGGCGCCCTTGCCGAACTCGGCCGTGATCTCGTCGCGCTCCTTCTCGGTCCAGCAGTAGCGCTCCTGCTTGCCCTTCTTGACCAGATAGAGCGGCGGGGTGGCGATGTATACGTGGCCGTTCTCGATGAGCTCCTTCATCTTGCGGAAGAAGAAGGTCAGCATCAGCGTGGCGATGTGGCTTCCATCGACATCGGCATCGGTCATGATGATGATCTTGTCGTAGCGCAGCCCCTCGAGGTTGAGCGCCTTGGAATCCTCCTCGGTGCCGATCTTCACGCCCAGCGCGAGGAACATGTTCTTGATCTCCTCGTTCTCCCACATCTTGTGCTCCTGGGCCTTCTCGATGTTCAGGATCTTACCGCGCAGCGGCATGATGGCCTGGAAGTTGCGGTCGCGTCCCGACTTGGCCGTACCGCCTGCCGAGTCTCCCTCGACGAAGAAGATCTCGGCCACCGAACGGTCGCGGCTCGTACAGTCGGCCAGCTTGCCCGGCAGGCCCGAACCCGACAGTACGGTCTTGCGCTGCACCAGCTCGCGGGCGTGGCGGGCGGCATGGCGCGCCGTGGCCGCAAGGATCACCTTCTGCACGATGGCCTTGGCATCCTTCGGGTTCTCCTCCAGGTAGTCGCCCAGGGCCGAAGCCATGGCCTGATCGACCGCTGCGGCCACCTCGTCGTTGCCGAGCTTGGTCTTGGTCTGGCCCTCGAACTGCGGCTCGGCGACCTTCACCGAAACCACGGCCGTGAGGCCCTCGCGGAAGTCGTCGCCGTTGATGTCGAACTTGAGCTTGGCGAGCATGCCCGAATCCTCGGCGTATTTCTTGAGCGTACGCGTGAGCGCCCGGCGGAAGCCGGTCAGGTGCGTACCTCCCTCGATCGTGTTGATGTTGTTCACATACGAGTGCACGTTCTCCGAGAAGGAGTCGTTGTACTGCATGGCCACCTCGACCGGAACGCCATTCTTTTCGGTGTCGAGGTAGATGATCTGCTCGATGATCGGCGTGCCGCGCGTGGCGTCGAGGTACTTGACGAACTCCTTGAGACCCTCCTCCGAGTAGAAGTGGTCCTCGTGCGTGTTGCCCTCCTCGTCGGGACGCTTGTCGAAGAGATTCAGGCGGATACCCTTGTTCAGGAACGCCAACTCGCGCAGGCGGTTGGCCAGGATCTCGTACTTGTAGACGGTCGTATGGGTGAAGATCTCGCCGTCGGGCTTGAAGGTGATGATCGTTCCCCGGTCGGAGCATTCGCCGACGATCTCCACTTCGGAGGTGGGCTTGCCCTTGCTGTAGCTCTGGCGGAAGATCTTCCCGTCGCGGTGGATCTCGGCGATGAGCAGCGTCGAGAGGGCGTTCACACACGATACGCCGACTCCGTGCAGACCGCCCGAGACCTTGTAGGAACCCTTGTCGAACTTGCCTCCGGCATGAAGGACCGTGAGGACGACTTCGAGCGCCGATTTTCCCTCCTTCTCGTGGAAGTCGGTCGGGATACCCCGGCCGTTATCCCTGACGGTAATCGAATTGTCTTCGTTGATCGTCACATCGATATCCGTACAATATCCGGCGAGCGCCTCGTCGATCGAGTTGTCCACGACCTCGTAGACCAGGTGGTGGAGTCCCTTTTCGCCGATGTCACCGATATACATGGCCGGACGCTTGCGCACGGCCTCCAGCCCCTCGAGGACCTGGATATTCGACGCGGAATATGCTTCTTCCTGCTTCTTAACGTTTTCTTGTTCGGTACTCATTCGTTGTCGTTCTAAATATCGTACAAATATAGTGTTTTTTTCGCGAAATGGCAAGATCAGCCCAATTCGGCCGCGAGATCCACCTCGCGGATCTTCCCCTGGGCGAAGAGGATCGCGCGGGCGGGGTAGTTCTCGATCAGCGCCGTGTTGTGCGTGGACATCACCACGGCGCAGCCCCGTGCGGCGATCTGCCGGAAGAGCTGCATGATGCCGTCGGCCGTCACCGGATCGAGGTTGCCCGTGGGCTCGTCGGCCAGGAGCACCTGCGGGTCGTTGAGCAGCGCCCGGGCGATGACCAGACGCTGCTGCTCGCCGCCCGAGAGCTCGAACGGCATCTTGTAGCTCTTCGACGAGAGCTGCACCACGTCGAGCACCTTCTCGATGCGCTGGCGGATCTCCGACTCGTTGCGCCACCCGGTGGCCCGGAGCACGTAGTGCAGGTTGAGGAAGGCGTTGCGGTCGGTGAGCAGCTGGTAGTCCTGGAAGACGATGCCGATGCGGCGGCGCAGGTAGGGGATGTCCCGGCGGCGGAGCCGGCGCAGGTCGAACCCGGCGACATATCCCTCTCCCGTAAGCAGTTGCACCTCGGCATATAAAGTTTTGAGCAAGGTGCTTTTCCCGCTGCCGACCCGGCCGATCAGATAGACCAGTTCACCCGGAGCCACCGTCAGATTGACATCCGAAAGCACCATCTCGCCCTGCCGGAGCAACCGCTCCTCCGAGCGGCTTCCGAAGGGGTCGTCGGCGTGATAGATGGCCGCATTGCGCAGCTCGACCACGTATTTTTCGTTCCTCATGCGTCGCGTTTTTCTGGCTAACAAAGATACAAAAATTCTTGGATTTTGCGAAAAAAGCCGTACATTTGCCGTGAATACAACGACATTTTGTCGGCACGAAACAGGGGGTGCCCGGTTTTGACAGCAGGCAGAGTTTGATTGTAAGCACGCCGAGCGCTGTGTGGCGGC
>ERZ827490.4050-NODE-4050-length-12109-cov-14.924175_pt1 | contig 12109 bp, 9 predicted proteins | sample MGYA00519770_ERZ827490 | MGnify/ENA primary metagenome ERZ827490 (study PRJEB31778, sample SAMEA3449324) | human gut metagenome | biome: human gut; feature: human-associated habitat; material: faeces | place: United Kingdom | collected 2010/2012 ...
TCGGGGCCTTCGCCGCGCTCGATGATCTGGATGCCGTCGATCTCGTCCTTCTCGTCCTTCTTTTGAATCAGACCCATATCGGTTACTCCTTGTTAGGAAACATAGTCCGCAATAGAATACGCCCGACAGAGCGCCGGGCGTATTGATTCTCAGGTTATACGCAAACACTTAAGTACTATTTAGGCGTTTGCAGTCTGCATGCCTTAGGCCAGGTGCGCGATAACGGCATCGGCAAAGACCTGCGTGCCCACAGCGCCCTCAACGGAGCCGGTCTGGGCACGACGAACGTCGCCGGTAACCTGCTCACCCTCGTCGAGCGTGGCAGAAACGGCGGCACGAATGCGATTGGCCGCGTCGTTCTCGCCCAGGTGATCGAGCATCATAGCCGCAGACAGAATCTCGGCCGTGGGGTTAGCGATATCCTGGCCAGCGATATCGGGCGCGGAGCCGTGCGTCGCCTCGAAGATGGCGCAGTCGGCACCGATGTTGGAGCCGGGGGCCATCCCTAAGCCGCCCACCAGGCCGGCGCACAGGTCGCTGACGATGTCGCCGTACAGGTTGGGAAGCACCAGGACATCGAAGTCGTTGGGGTTCTGGACCAGGCCCATGCAGGTGGCGTCGACGATCTTGTCGTTGAACTCGATATCGGGATAGTTGGCGGCTACCTCGCGCGCCACGCGCAGGAACAGGCCGTCGGTCGCCTTCATGATGTTGGCCTTATGCACGGCCGTCACCTTTTTGCGGCCGCAGCGGCGGGCATACTCAAAGGCATACTCCACAATGCGGCGGCTCTTGGCGATGGAGATCGGCTTAATTGAAATGGCGGAATCTGCGGCGAAGGTCTTCTGACCCGAGCGCTCGACAAGCTGCGAGAGTTCCTCAACCTCGGCAGCGCCCTCATCGAACTCGATGCCGGCGTAGAGGTCCTCGGTGTTCTCGCGCACGATGACCAGGTCGACGTCGCGGAAGCGCGAGCCGTCGCCCGGCTGCGACAGGCAGGGGCGCACGCAGGCGTACAGGTCAAAGTGCTTGCGCAGGGCGACGTTAACGCTGCGGAAACCCGTGCCGACCGGCGTGGTGATGGGGCCCTTGATGGCAACCTTGGTCTCGGCGACCGCGTCGAGCACGTGCTGGGGCAGCGGCGTGCCAAACTCGTCCATGACGCCGGCGCCGGCCTCCTGGACATTCCAGTTGATCTGGACACCGGTGGCCTCGACCACGCGGCGCATGGCCTGCGTAATCTCGGGACCAATACCGTCACCGGGAATCAGGACTACATCGTGCGCCATAATCTGTTACTCCTCGTCTTCGGCGTCGTCAGATTTTTTAACGCTAGCACGCTTCTTCTTTTTGGAGAGATCCAGGCCAAAACGTTTAACAAGCATTTCGCAAATCTCGCTCGAACGGGCCTTGAGATAGCTGCCCTTACCGTTCTCGGCATCGAACTTAAGGCGCAGCGCGAGCTTCTCGGCGACCTCGGCGTCAATCTCGCCCCGGCCAAACTCGTACAGGCAACCGAGCATGTCGCGATACTCGAGGTCGCCGTGGTAGCACTGGATGGCCTCGTCCAGGATGGGCCAAGCCTCGCGCGAACGCTCGACGCTCGTGGCGCCCCACACGCACAGCAGGCGGAAGGCGGCATAGCGCAGCGTGGAGGAAATCTCGTCGAACAGCGCGGTCTCGGCGCCCTCAAAGGCATCGCCCAGCTGCTCGGGGCAGGTGGTGGCGAGCGCCGCCAGGGCATCGAGAGCCTCCCAGCGGGTCTGAGCCTCGGGGCGGTCGAGCGCCTCGATCAACGCGGGCACGCAGGGCACGACGCGCTGCGGATCGCGCTCGGCAAGCAGGTGCAGCACGCGGGCGGCAAACTGGCGGATACGGCGCGTGGGGCAGCCGAGCTCCTTGACCAGGCGGTCGACGGCGTTCTCGTTCTCCTCTGCCAGCTGGAGCTGTGCCAGCTCCTCGTCGGTGAGCTGTTCGTCTTTGTTTTCTGCCATAGTTACCTCTTTTTACTATTTCTTGGCGTGCTTGCCAGCACCCTTGCTGTCATCGGTGACCGAGATGAGCTGTCGGTCGGCAGCGCCATTGCGACGCGCACGGCGGCGTTCCTCGGCATCACCCGCGTCGGCGGCGGCGCGGTGTGCCTTGTTGACGTTAAAGACCTCGTCGTGCTTGCGCCACGGACCGACGGACTCGCCAAAGCTCATCTTAAGGCCGGCGATAAAGCCGCCGAGCCAGCCGATCGGCGCAAACTGCACGAGCGGGAACAGTGAGAACACCCAAGTCAGCAGGACGACTGCCGCCGCTCCCGCAAAGTTGGCAATCCAGTAGTCGCGCTTGGTGATGACGCGCTTTTCGCACGCCCACTGGCCGCACAAAAAGCCGATGTAGATCGCAAAGAGAAAGAGCACCAGTGCAAGCACCACGAACGTCCAGCTCATGGGCGCTACTCCCCGTGATGGCCGCCGCAGCAGCACTCGTGGCCGTCGTCATGACCGTGGCCGCCGCAACACTCGTGGTCCTCGCCATGGTGGTGACCACAACCGCACTCGTGGTCGTCGCCATGCTCGCCGCAACCGCAGCCTTCCTCGTGAGCACCGTGCTCCTCGGGACGATACTGCGACCAGTCCAGACCGGCGGCGATGGCGTCGGCCTCCTCCTTATAGAGGACCGTGATGGCCTGGGTGCCCAGCTTGGCGCCACCGATGGCGTCGAGCATGTCGTAAAGCGTAAAGGCCACGTCGGCGCCGGGCAGCGCAAGCTCGCGGTCGTCGGCATAGGCGAGCGCCAAGCGCAGGTCCTTGATAAAGTGCTCGACCATAAAGCCGGGCTTGTAGTCGCCGTCGAGCGCCTTGGGAGCCAGGCTCTCCATGGCGCCGGACTTGCCGGTGCCGCCCAGGATCATCTGGCGGGTCTTCTCCAGGTCAAGGCCGCTCAACTCGGCAAATGCCATGGCGTCTGCCATGCCGACCATGCAGGCGCCCAGCGACACCTGGTTGGCGAGCTTGGCAGCCTGGCCCTTGCCGGCGCCGTCGAAGCAGCAGATGTTGGCCGCAAAGGTGGCAAGGATGTCGCGGACCGGCGCGATGTCGTTCTCGGTAGCGCCCACGATAGCCGTGAGCGTACCGGCGATAGCGCCCGACTCGCCGCCGGTGACGGGGCAGTCAAACGCCATGCGACCAGAAACCTGGGCGGCCTCGGCAATGTCACGGGCAAGCTCGGGCGAGCTCGTGGTGAGGTCGATCAAGACCGCACCCGGCTTGGTGCACGCGAGCAGGCCGTCGCCCGCCAGGTAGAGTTCCTCGACCTCGGAGGGATAGCCCACCATGGTAAAGACGACATCGGCGTTCGCCGCGGCATCGGCCGGCGTATCTGCCCAGACGGCGCCGCGCTCGATAAGCGCCGCCGCCTTGGACTTGGTGCGGTTGTTGACCGTGACGGGATAGCCGGCGTCCAGAATGTGGCCGGCGATGGGGGCACCCATGATTCCGGTGCCAATGAATGCGACGGAGAGCTTGTTTGCCATGAAACCTTTCCTTTTGGGTTGGGTGTTGTTACCAGGTTGAATACTCGGTGCCAGCGTTTGGGCTGTGAGTCGAGGGCGATTACGGACGCAGCGCTTGCCTACTGACCGCGCACGCGGCGGGCGATACGGTCGGAAAGCGACGCCTTGTCGGCGCGGTTCTTACCCCAAAACGCGCAGCCCACCATGCCGGGGCCCACGTGCGAGCCGATGGTGGGACCCACGGAGCCGCGAATGATCGTGACGTCGGCGCAACCCTCCTCCTTGCGGATGGCGGCTTCGAGCCAGTCACCATCCTTTTCGGCATCGGCCGTCATGATGGCGATGGGCATGGTGCGATCGGGCACGTAGTTCTCGCGGAACGACTTGAGGATGGACTTGAGCGCCTTCTTGCGGCCGCGGTTGACGCCGATCAGCGACAGCGAGCCGGCCAGGTCGTAGGAGAGCTCGGGCTTGACGTCGAGCTTTGCCGTGAGCTGCGCCGCCGCGGGAGGAATGCGGCCGCCGGCAGCCAGTGCGTCGAAGCTCTCGAGCGTAAAGTAGCCGTGCACGTAGGTTTTTGCCTCGTTTGCCCAATCGACCAGCTGTTTGGCGGTCAGTCCCGCCGAACGCTGGCGCACGGCCTCGAGCGCCAAGAGCGCGCCGGTCGCGCAGGGCAGAGCGTTGTCGACCACGTAGAGCTCAAAGTTGGGATACTCGGCGCGCACGGCATCTGCCGCCTGGCACGCGGAGTTGTAGCTCGACGACAGCGCCGAGGTAAAGCACAGGTAGACCGTGGGCGTACCCTCTTTGGCGCACTCGGTAAAGAACTCGATATAGCGACCGAGCGACACAGCCGAGGTGGACACGCGGGCACCGGCGCGCATGCGGTCGTAGAACTCCTTGGGTGTGATGCTCGACCAGATGTCATCCGTGCGCTCCTCGCCATCGATAATGAAGGGGAAACCCAGGATATCGACATCGAGGTTCGCGGCGACCTCGGGGCTAAAGTCGCAGCAGGTATCGACGACGATGCGGCAGCGGTCAGAATGGCCGGTAGATGCAGCCTTGTCCATCAAAGCGACTCCTTACGTAAAAAAGGCGGCCACCCGCATGGGATGGCCGCCAACCGTTAACTCATGCAAGTTAACGTATTTTACTCGTCAAGTGTTTCGATGCGGGGCTTGATGATGCCATATCCACCATTCTTACGGTGATACACCACATTGATAAGGCCAGTCGTCGCGTTCTCGAACACGTAGAAGTCGTGGCCCAGCAGATCGGTCTGCACCAGCGCCTGCTCCTCGGTCATCGGGGTGACATCGATGACCTTCTCGCGGACGAGCAGGTCGTCCTCCTCCTCGGGCAGCAGCAGGTCGGCCAGATCCTCGACGCGCTCGACCGGTGCGACATCCGCCGCGCTGGCACCGCCCTGGCGGTTGTCCACGACCTTGGTCTTGAACTTGCGCAGCTGGCGGGTGACCTTATCGGCGGAGAGGTCGATGGCGGCGTACATATCCGCACCGTGCTCGGCAACGCGAATCACCGAACCGCGGGCACGAACCGTAACCTCGACGATTGCCGGGTTGGGGTTCGAGGGGTTCTTCTCATAGCGAAGTACAACGTCGACCGTCATGGGCTCGATATCGAAAACCTTGAGCGCCTCGCCGATCTTCTCATCCACATGCGCACGCAGAGCATCGGTTACCGTCGTCTTGCGTCCAGAAACCTTGATATCCATACGTGGCTCCAATCTGCCTCGGGGACTTACTGTACTGGCTATGTACCCATTGCCGTGCATTTAATCACGCGGATTCCCAAAGACCCGAATAACGATTGCTTGATACCGCATACCGAAGTCTCGCACTTTTCTGTGGCAAAGTGCGCTATGGGAGGGAGCTGGCGGCTTTATATTTGGTCCCAAAAATTGGCTTTGACCTGCTGGTTTTATTGGGATGAAAAAGCCGGGCTCCCCCATCGGGGAAGCCCGGCAGTGCGTGTTGAAACCGTGAAGAGGTGTCCTTTCCAACGTATAGGAGACACCACCCCTAGCAATAACTAGCTATTGAGTTTGTTAATGTCGTCGTCGGTGATGGTGGCTTCCTGGCTGGACGATTTGTCCTCGGAGGATGCGGTCTCATTGTTGGAATCGGAGGACTCGCTGCCGGAGGACGTGGTCTCACTGGACTCAGAGTCGCCCGGCTGCACGTTAGCGCCCGAAACCGTCTTAGTGGTGAGGTCGTAGGGCATCGTGCCATACCAGACGCAGTGGACTGCCTCGAGCGTACCGTCGACCGTGATGTCGTCGAGGGCGTCGCTCACGGCACGGCACAGTTCGTCATTGGACGAGGCGCCCGCAACACCAAGCGTCGAGGGCGCCTCGAGCGCACCGACATAGGAGACCTCGCTCATCAGGCGTGCAAGGTAGCCGCCGGCCGTGGAGTCGCAGATCACATAGTCGACCTCGCCGGACTCGAGCGCCTCAAAGCACTCGTTGATGTTGGAGTAGGTCTTTTGGTTGGCGGTGATGCTCTGCTTAGCAAGCGCCTCCTGCGAGGCCGAGGACATCTGAACGCCCAGGGTGGACGTGTTAAGGGTATCGGTGGAAACGCTTAGCGACCCACCATCGCTAGTTTTACCGAACACGGAAGTGGCATCGTACAGGCAGGTGCCGAGCGAGCTAATGTCCCCGTCCGTGGAGTTAATCTCGCCGATAAAGATATCGGCCTTTTTGTCGCCGAGCGCGGAACCTGCCGAAGACGCATCGACAAAGGAGACCTTAAGGCCCATGCGGCTTGCGAGGGCGCGGGCGGCGTCAACCGCATACCCCGTGAGCTCGCCGTCGGCGTCCTGCATGGCCTGCGGCGCATCGGAAGTATCGAGGGCGACCGTCAGGGTTCCGGGAGTGACCAGGGCGTCGTCCGACACCGCCGGCGTGACGGTCTCGTACTCGATCTGGTCGATCGTGGGAGTCGTGAACGTAGACAGCGGGTTGAACGCGCATCCGCTCAGGCCCAAAACGGCGATGACCGCTGCGGTCCCAGCACCTAACCGAGCCGCGTGCATCAAGCTGCCCCTTACCATGTCCACTACCCTACCTTCTGTGTCGTATACGATCCGTGCGTTGCACGGAATATCAGGTTGTTCCCACCAGCTGACCTGGTATTTGACCCCACACTTGCGCACCGGGGTGTTTGCTCGGGAGGCCGCAGCCACCTTCACGACTGACCCGCTCGCCCGCGAGGCGGTATTGCCCCAAAGAAAGTAGAACGGACGGTGCGGCTTACATCTAGGACGCGCCATGATCGCGCCGCGCGCACGCGGTCGCTTACGTGGATCCCTTTGACCGCGTCTGTCTTGGACTAGGACGGGCATTTCGTCCGTCCGCAACCACAGCCTGGTAGGAACGAAGCGCATTATAGCTAAGTTCAAGCTAAAGTTTAAGGTTAGGGGCGTTATTCGCATCGCGAGTACAGATTTCGCAGGTCAGGACGGACCGCACGTACTCTGATTGAGCCCGTCGCTCCCCTATGGAAAGCCCCAACACACCCGTCTTAGGGCGCCGTGGCCAAAAAATAGCAAATATGAGTACTGTTACCAATTTAGTAGCAGGAGTTTTTGGCTCTGCAAGCTGTTTTCACGCTCTATAACGTCAGATTGATGCCAGGATATTCCACATTTGTTTAATAACTTTCTAATTTACCCCCTCTTCCAGTCCCAAAATCCCTGATTTTGCTGTTACTGAATTTGTAGCAGTACCCATATTTGCTATATTTTGGCCAGAGCATATATCCAACCCTCTGTTTCAGAGCATTGTTAGGCGGGTTTAAGCCCAAAACACGCCCGCAGCGTGTTAAGCAGCGCCTCTTGCTTTTTCCTGCGGGCATCGACACGATTCCGGTACCGCTTTCGCATACGCTGGTGCATGCGCCATGCGAGCGCCTCCATTGCTTCCATGTCGCAGAGCATCTCGTTATTGACCGTCGCGACCTCGATTCCCATAGTAATCAAGCCCGTGTTGCGTTTTTCATCATGGATACGTCCCCTCCGGGAGGAATGGCCCAGCTCACCGTTGTATTCCAGGTCAAACTGGGCTGCTTCCTGATACGCATCGCAAACTGCATGCGGCATCCCCGAGATTGCCTGCGCGCGGTCATCGAACTCGATCTTGCAGTCGGTCTTAAAGGGACCGCAGGCAAATCCGCCATAGGAAAACGGAAGCGAAAACAGAGCGAGCATGATGCACTCCATGGGTGAGCGCAGGTTTTCCGACAGATAGGGGCACAGACGCCGCAGCCGTTTGGCCGTGCTTCCTTTGCACGCCGCGAGGTAATCTGCCAGGCGATCGGGTGTCAGCACGGGCTCGACCTCAAAGTAACCGACATCTGGCGGCTGGTCTTTGTCCTTTGCCAATTTGTTTACGACAGGCGATGTGTAGGGAGGTAGATACTGCCCGCGATCGCTCAGCGAAATCTTGGAGCACAGTTCCTGGGCCAGGGCAAACGCCTGGATACAGCCGACTTCGCGCGCAACGGCTACGCAGAGGGCCTCGGGAGACAAGCTGTACACCCCCGGCTCCACCTCCAGAATCGAGCCGGCGGGCAACTCGGAGCATACGGACCAGCTCACGCCAAGAATACGGCGGCGCTGCGCTGCAGATCCTACCAGCAAGCACAAATCCTCTTGCACCTCGCCGCTTGCGGCCCCAATCCGCACCAAATCGGGAAGATAGATGTCCTCGGTCGAGGGCGACGACGTGCGCAGCACACGGCGCTCTTCATCGGGATTAAGATCCTTCCAGCTTATGTAGCCCATCTGCCGGCGCTCGGCGCGCATCATGCGCAGCGCCGAGGCACCCGTCAAAATTACGGAAGCAGCCAGCTGCTCGCTTGCAGGCTTGCCACGCTGCCCGATCTTTATTGCCATCTGAACCACCCCTACCAAACGCGTGCGATAGCGAGGCCATCAACGGCCGCAGCGCCGGCGCGCTTGAGTTCCGCCGAAGCCGCTGCCATCGTCGCGCCCGTGGTGATAACGTCATCGATAAGCAGCAGGCGCTTGCCCCGCACGTCCTCAACCGTCTCGTACATGCCTTGGGCACGCTCGCGGCGCTCCTCACGACCGAGTTCGCGCTGGTCGCCATGCCCGTACTTGACGAGAGCATCGAGCAGGGGAACACCCGACAGCTCGCAAAATGGGCGCGCAATGGCCTCCATATGATCAAAACCACGCCGCCGAAACGCTGCCGCCGTCGCAGGCACAAACACCACCGCATCCGCGCCGGACAGCACACCTCCGTAGCGATCGGGCGCTACGACCTGGGCATGCAGGGCGGTGTCGTAGAGCAGCTCCGCCAGATACGGAGCCAGACGTCGCTCGCCCGCGTCCTTGTACGCTTTAATGATGCGCGGCAGCGGATGCGCATAGACGGCGCACGCCAGGCAGCGGTCGAGCGCCTCCGCCATTGCCGAGGACGTGCCCTCGACCGAACACTCAGTGCACAGCAAATCCCCAAACGGGGCGCCGCATCGGGTACAGCTATGACGTGGGTCGATGAGCGTGAGCGCGGCCAGGCAGTCTTGGCAAATAAGCGCACCGGCGCGCTCGCAGCCGGCACATCGTGTTGGCGACAATGCCTCGAGCGCCTCGCGTGCCACCCGCTCGGCAAACGGTAGCAATTCGTCCGCAAACGGTAGGGCACCGGCACCCTGCAGACAGCTCAATATGTTCAGATGGCTCTTCAAGACACAACCCTCCCTACGCTCGGTCGCAGGGAGGGTTGTTGATTCAGCGCTATGATACCCCAATGCGCTCGGGGCAAGGCGAGCTAAATCCGCTCGCGGGCGTTATTCGCCGGCGGGCGGTTGTGGTGCGGACGAAGACGGGGTCGAGCCCTCGCCACCATCCTGGCGCGGCTTGCGGGAACGGCGACGGCGACGGCGCTTTTGACCCTGGTCGGCCGAGCCCTCGCCACCGCGCGGCTCGCGTTCGTCGCGAGCGGCGCCATGCGAAGCCTTGGCAGCCGCTCCCCCGCCATCTCCGGGACGACGGCGCGTGACCTTGACCTCGCCATCCGAGACCTGATCGGCCACGGAGGGCACTGAAGGCTTCTGCTGCGCGCCCGAGGAATGGCGACGGCGCGGACGCGGCGCGCGCTCCTCCTCGCCACGTGACTTGCCGCCCTTGTCGACAGGCGCATCGGAGGCCGAGGCGCCCTTGGAAGCGGCACCGGCCTCGCGAGCAGCTGCGGCGCGGAAGGCGTCCTCGCGCTCCTCGCTCGACAGATGACGGCGGCGGCGACGTGTGGGGTTCATGCCGCCGCCGCGATTCTGCTGCTGGGGCTGCTGAACCTCGCGCTCGCGAGAGGCGTTCTTGCCCGCGGCTGCAACATCGGTAGCATCGCCCGAGCCCGCGCGCTTACGACGGCGACGGCCATCGGCCGCCCCCTCGGCCTCGGGTGTCTCGGCCTTACCGCGGCCCTTTCCGCGGCCACGGCCCTCGCCCTGACCCTGACCGGCGCGAGCATCGGATTCAGCATCGCGACGACGGCGCTTGGGCATCGACGTGCCGGCCAGACGGTCGGCACTCGACAGGCCATCGCCCACATCGACGCCGTTTTCGCGATCGAGCTCCATGAGCGCCAGACGCATCTCGGGCGACTCGATGCGCTCGAGCACATCGCGCGTCACACAATCGGGGCGGCAATTGCAGCCCTGCTCGGCAGCCTTCTTCTTGCAGCCCTCCGAGCAGGTCATATCGGCCAGGTTGACCTTAAAGACTTTGCCGTTCTCCAGGCGCAGCACCAGCTGCTCACGCGGCGTGTCATATTCCTGAATACGCGCCTTGCCAAGCGGCGTATCGATGAGCGTCTTCTTTTTGGGCGCACGGCTCTTAAAGTCCTTGTACGCCTCGAACTCATAACGCAGGCAGCACATCAGGCGGCCGCACACGCCGCTGATCTTGGACGAGTTGAGCGGCAGGTCCTGCTCTTTTGCCATGCGGATCGAGACGGGCTCAAACTGTCCGCCAAAGCGCGTGCAGCAGAGCTCCTGTCCGCACTGGGCATAGCCGCCCACCAGGCGGGTCTCGTCGCGCACGCCGATCTGGCGCATGTCGACGCGGATGTGCAGCGTCGAGGACAGATCCTTGACGAGCTGGCGAAAATCGACGCGTTCCTCAGCCGCAAAGTAGAACACGGCCTTCTCGCCGCCAAACAGGTACTCGACGCCGACCGGCTTCATCTCGAGGTCGAGCTCCTTGACCAGGCGGCGGAAGTCGACCATGGCCTCGTCGCCCTGGATGGCCAGGTCGTCGGCAAGCTGCAGGTCGATGTCGCTCGCCACGCGCAGCACGGGCTTGAGCGGCTGACCGATCTCATCTTGCGGCACCTCGAAGGGATCGGCCGTGACCAGGCCGATCTCGGTTCCGCGCTCGGTGGAGCAAATGGCATAATCGGCCTCGAGGATATCCAAATCCTGCGGATCGAACCACAGGTCGCGCGAGGCGTAGGTAAACTTAACGGGTACGACTAACGGCATTTCAGTGCCTTCCTGATATCGAACAGCATGACCTCGATGGCCAGCTGGGGAGTAACGTTTCTGGCGATGTTGCGCTCGGCGGTTGCGACTGCCTCGAGCGCCCGCGTGGCACCCGCAACATTGGTCGCAGCGGCAAGCCGACCGATCGTGTCGCGCACGTCTTCGTTCACCACGTCGGCCGCCTCGTCCTGAAGTGTCAGCAGCACATCGCGCATGAGCGTCCGCGCGCTCGCCAGCGCTTCCATGATACCCGAACGCTCGCGCGCGTTGAGCTCGCGCTTATTGCGGTCCTCAAGCTGCTTCAATGCTCCACGCGACAGGTAGTCGGCGTTTTGCTCGAGCACCTTTTCCTGTGTGGACTTGACCTCGGCGAGCGGCGCCTTAACGGCGACGATGAGTGACTTGGCGCGGCTGAGCACGTCGGCCTCGTCGGCGGCGATAAGCGAATCGATGGCGCGAACCATCTGACGGCGGGCGTCCTGGCGCTCGGCGCTCTTGAGGAACTCGATGCCACGCGTGGGGCTTCCCGCCACGGCGACGGCCATGCGGCAACGCGCAGGGTCCTGACCGGTGGCGCGGCTCACGGCCTGCGCGGCGACGGCGGGCGATACCAGCCGAAACGGCACGCACTGGCAGCGGCTCACGATGGTGGGCAACATCACGTCTGCCGAGGTGCCCAGCAGGATGAACATAACGCCCTCGGGCGGCTCCTCGAGTGTTTTGAGCAGTGCGTTGGCGGTGTTGGCGCGCAGTTGCTCGGCACGGTCGATGATGTAGACCTTGGCCTTGGCACGGATGGGCGCCAGAGGCACGTCATCGAGCAGCTCGCGGGTCTGGGCGATGAGGTAGCCCGTGGCACTCTCGGGCGTGTAATAGTGCACGTCGGGGTGCGTATGGCGGGCGACGCGCACGCAGCTATCGCATGAGCCGCAGCCATCCTGCTCGCACAGGAAGGCTTGGGCGAGCGCCCACGCGGCGTCGAGCTTGCCCGCGCCGGGCGCGCCCAAAAACAGGTAGGCGTGCGATGCGCGACCGCTGGCGACGGCATTGGTCAAAAAGTCGCGCACGCGCT
>ERZ827490.4069-NODE-4069-length-12024-cov-3.977191_pt1 | contig 12024 bp, 10 predicted proteins | sample MGYA00519770_ERZ827490 | MGnify/ENA primary metagenome ERZ827490 (study PRJEB31778, sample SAMEA3449324) | human gut metagenome | biome: human gut; feature: human-associated habitat; material: faeces | place: United Kingdom | collected 2010/2012 ...
GTGCCGCTGGCTTTCTTTTGCACACTTTTCTTTCGCCATCGAAAGAAAAGTGTGAGCGCCCCATGGGACGGCAAGTCCCACTCCCGCGCCGTAGTCGGCGCATCATTCCCCATCAGGGAAAAGGTATGCGCCTGTGGCCGCACCAAAGGTCCTTCTGCTTGTACTCTATTCCCCTTCGTGTTTCGCATCCATAGGTCAGCAAACGTCTCTCCGAAATCGACACATTCTCCCGATGCATCCTCGGATTCCAAACGCAAAAGCGCACAGTAGGACGATTTGTCCTACTGTGCGCTTTTCTTCAAAACCTACGTCTTCTGTCAGGAGAACTCAGGCAAATGCCGATTTTCAGCCTATTCCTGCCTCTCCAGCACATACTGGTCATACCCCAGCGCCTCGTACCCCAGCCGCCGGTATAGCCGAGCCGCGCCTTCATTTTCCGGCTCTACTTCCAGCCGGAACCGGCAGCAGTCCGGGTAATAGGCATTCAACAGCTCAAATACCCTGCTGCCCATGCCCTTACCCTGATAGGCCGGCAGAACGTACAACTCCTCCACCCAGACGCACTGGCCTCCGCATTCCTGCGAAAAGCTCTTAGCCGTCAGGGCATAACCCATGCAGGTCCCGTCCTCGTCTTCCAGAAGAAACCCGTCCGCATAGACGTCGGAACGCATCATCTCATCAAAGGTGCGCTCGAAATAGCTGTCCGGCACGGGATGCATCACTGCGGGCGAATGATAAAACTCCCTTGCCAGCCAGAGATAAAGTTCCCGATCTCGTTCCTCGCAGCGCCGAATGTGCATGAAGCTCCTCCTTTTCAAACTCAACGGTTGCCGTACATGGCCTGATAGTAGTTTTGATATTCTCCCGCCAGAATATGCTCCCACCATTGCCGGTTGTCCAGATACCACTGCACCGTTTGATGAATGCCGTCATCAAACTTCGTGCGGGGCAGCCAACCCAGCTCGGCGTGAATCTTGCTGGGATCAATAGCATAACGGCGGTCGTGGCCGGGGCGATCGGCGACCCAGTCGAAGTCCTCGGGGTCGCGGTCACGAAAGTAATCAGGCTTTCGGGCTTGCCCAGCTCCCTCAGCACCGTTTTCACCACGTCCAGATTGGTGCGTTCGTTGTGGCCGCCCACATTGTAGACTTCGCCCTCCCGGCCCTTGCGCATCACCAGATCAATGGCAGCGCAGTGGTCTTCCACATACAGCCAGTCGCGGACATTCTCGCCCTTGCCGTATACCGGCAGACTTTGGTCGTTCAGCGCCCGGGTGATCATCAGGGGGATCAGCTTCTCCGGGAAATGATAAGGCCCGTAGTTGTTGGAGCACCGGGTGATGCTCACCGGCAGATGGAAGGTGCGGAAATAGGCCAGCACCAGCAGATCGGCGGACGCCTTGCTGGCGGAATAGGGCGACGAAGTATGAATCGGCGTGTCCTCGGTGAAGAACAAATCGGGCCGATCCAGCGGCAGATCGCCGTAGACCTCGTCGGTGGACACCTGATGATAGCGCTGTACGCCGTACTTCCGGCAAGCGTCCATCAGCACCTGCGTGCCCATGATATTGGTGCGCAGGAACAGCTCCGGCTGGGTAATGGAGCGGTCTACATGGCTTTCCGCAGCGAAATTCACCACGATATCAGGCTTTTCTTCTTCAAAAAGCGCGTTGACAGCCTCCCGATCCGCAATGTCCCCCTTCACAAAACGGAAACGGGGATTTTTCAGGGCTTCAGTCAGATTTTCCAGGTTGCCCGCGTAAGTCAGCGCGTCCAAGCAGACCACCTGATCCTCCGGGTGATGCTGTAACTGGTAATACACAAAATTCGTACCGATAAAACCCGCGCCGCCGGTTATAAGAATGGTCATATGCGTTCTCCTTTGCGCTTCAATGCGTCAGTTTTCCATACTTCTATCGTAAAGGATCTTTCCTTCGGCCACCCGCTTCAGATGCTCACCATAGGGAGATTTCCCATAGCGTTCGGCGGACTCCAGCAGTTTTTCCTTGCTGATCCATCCCTTGTGATAGGCGATTTCCTCCAGTGCGGCGATCTTGATGCTCTGACGCCGCTCGATCATCTGCACGAAGCTGCCCGCCTCAATCAGGCTGTCCATGGTGCCCGTATCCAGCCACGCAAAACCGCGTCCCATGATCTTCGCCCGAAGGGTGCCGTCCTGCAGATACATATCGTTCAGCGTAGTGATCTCCAATTCGCCCCGTGCGCTGGGTTTCACCTGCTTCGCCAGTTCGCAGACCCGCTTGTCGTAGAAATACAGGCCGGTGATGCAGTAGTTGCTCTTGGGATTTTTCGGCTTTTCCTCCACGGAAAGCACCTTGCCGTTGGGATCGAACTCCACGATGCCGAAGCGTTCCGGATCGTTGACGAAATAGCCGAAGATCGTAGCAAGCCCATTTTCCGCATTCTCCGCCGCTTCCCGCAGCATAGCGGAAAAACCGTTGCCATAGAAGATGTTATCCCCCAGCACCATGGCGCAGGGCTCTCCCCCGATAAAATCCTCGCCGATCAGGAATGCCTGCGCCAGTCCATCTGGGGAGGGCTGCACCGCATATTGGAGCGAAATGCCGAACTGGCTTCCGTCCCCCAGCAGCTGCTGAAAGCGGGGCGTGTCCGTGGGGGTCGAGATCACCAAAATATCCTGAATTCCCGCCAGCATCAGCGTAGACAGCGGGTAATAAATCATCGGTTTATCATAGACCGGCAAAAGCTGCTTGGAAGTCACCATGGTCAGCGGATACAGCCGCGTTCCTGCGCCGCCTGCCAGAATAATTCCTTTCATCGCTTGTGTCTCCTTTCCATCGGTGTCTCTATTATACACAAAAGATAAACAGAAGTAAACTGTGGCTGCAAAACACAATTTTGGCAAACGAAAAGCTCTCCGCCGCCCGATAGACGACAGAGAGCTTTTGATTGATCGTGTCAGGCTATTTTCCTGCCACTCACACGGGCATAACCTTTTCTTCCTTGTTCAGCATGGTGCTGTCCACACCAAGCTGCTTGGCCTGACGGTAGTGGAAGAACTTGGTCGCCACCTGCGGGAACAGAGCGTAGCTGAGTACGTCCTCTTCCTGCTGATAGTAGTCACGGATCTCTTCGCGGTACTTATCCAGTTCCGGGGGAATATCGTCGGCGGGACGGTGGGTGATGACCTTGTCGTCGCCGATGCACTTTTTGCGCACTTCTTCGTTCACCTCAGCGGGCAGACGGCCATATTCGCCCCGCAGCAGCGCCTTGGACTCCTTGGGGACCATTTTATAGCGCTCGCCGCTGATGACGTTCATCACGGCCTGCGTACCGACGATCTGGCTGGTGGGGGTCACCAGCGGAGGATAGCCGAAGTCCTTGCGGACACGCGGCACTTCCGCCAACACATCGTAGTACTTGTCCATGGCGTTGGCCTTCTTCAGCTGGCCGATCAGATTGGACAACATTCCGCCGGGCACCTGATAGATCAGGGTGTTCGCATCGGTGGACAGCACACGGGCAGGATCGCGCCAGCCTTCCTTGGTCAACTCATCCGCCACACTGCGGAAGTAGCCGGCGATCTCGGTCAGAGCCTTCAGATCCAGACCGGTGTCGTGCTCGGTGCCCTGCAGAGTCGCCACGATGGACTCGGTGGTGGGCTGAGACGTGCCATTGCCCAGCGGGCTCAGGCAGGTGTCCACCACGTCCACGCCCGCCTCCATGGCCTTGAGCAGGGTCATGGCGCCGGTGCCGGTGGTGTCATGGGTGTGCAGCACAATCGGAATGTCTACTTCCGCCTTCAGGCGCTTCACCAGACTGTAAGCGTTGTAGGGAAGCAGCAGGTTGGCCATGTCCTTGATGCAGATCAGGTCAGCGCCCATCTTCTGGATATCGGCGGCCAGCTTGACGAAGTAGTCCTCGGTGTGGACGGGGCTGACGGTGTAGCTCATGGCCACCTCCGCAGTGCCGCCGTACTTCTTGGTGGCCTTCACGGCGGTTTCCATGTTGCGGATATCGTTCAGCGCGTCGAAGCAGCGGATGATGTCGATGCCGTTTTCGATGCTCTTTTTGACGAAGAACTCCACCACATCGTCAGCATAGTGCTTGTAGCCCAGCAGGTTCTGGCCACGCAGCAGCATCTGCAGCTTGGTGTTGGGCAGACCCTTGCGCAGGATGCGCAGGCGCTCCCACGGGTCTTCATTCAGGAAGCGCAGGCAGCTGTCGAAGGTCGCGCCACCCCAGCACTCCAGAGAGTAGTAGCCGATCTTGTCCAGCTGGGCAAACATGGGCTCCATCTGGGCGGTGGTCATACGCGTGGCGGCCTGACTCTGGTGGCCGTCGCGCAGAATGGTATCGGTAATTCCAACCTTAGGCATATTTGTCACCTCTCAAATCACAATCAGCCGAACATACTCAGCAGCATACCGGCAGCGATAGCGGAACCGATAACGCCGGCCACGTTGGGGCCCATGGCGTGCATCAGCAGGAAGTTGCCGGGGTTGGCCTTCTGGCCCTCCACCTGACTGACGCGGGCCGCCATGGGAACGGCGGACACACCGGCGGAACCAATCAACGGGTTGATCTTGCCGCCGGAAAGCTTGTTCATCAGCTTGGCCAGCAGCACGCCGCCGGCAGTACCGAAGCCGAAGGCAACCACGCCCACCACCATGATGCCCAGCGTCTTGGGCTGCAGGAAGGTGGAGGCCGTCGCCGTCGCGCCTACCGTGATGCCCAGGAAGATGGTCACGATGTTCATCAGTTCGTTCTGGGCCGTCTTGTTCAGACGATCCACCGCGCCGCTCTCCTTAAACAGGTTGCCCAGCATCAGACAGCCCACCAGCGGAGCCGCAGAGGGCAGCAGCAGACTGACGATAATGGTCACGGCAATGGGGAAAATGATCTTTTCCTTCTTGGAAACGGGCCGCAGCTGTTCCATCACGATGGAGCGCTCTTTCTTGGTGGTCAGGGCGCGCATGATGGGGGGCTGGATCACAGGCACCAGCGCCATGTAGCTGTAAGCGGCCACCGCGATGGGGCCCAGCAGGTGCGGGGCCAGCTTGCCGGTCAGGTAGATGGCCGTGGGGCCGTCCGCACCGCCGATAATGCCGGTGGAAGCCGCTTCCTGAGGCGTAAAGCCCATGACGGAGTAGCACACGATAAAGGTGATGAAGATACCCAGCTGCGCGGCAGCGCCCAGCAGCAGGGTCTTGGGGTTGGCGATCAGGGGACCGAAGTCCGTGGTCGCGCCGACGCCGAGGAAGATCAGGCAGGGATAGATGCCAAGCTTCACGCCCAGATACAGGTAGTCCAGCAGACCGGGAGTGATGACTTCACCGGCGGTCGCCAGTTCGACGCCCAGCAGGCTGTACACATGTCCGTCCGCCAGATAAGCGCCCGCGGCATTCATGATGATCCGCACGGAATCATAGGCCACCTGACCGTCCACCACCAGTGCGCCGGAGGCGTTGAAGGCCGCGGCAGAGCCGGAGATGGTATCCACGATGGTGCCCAGCAGCTGATTGCTGGCGTCCAGAACAGAGCCCTGAGCCGTCACCGTATAATTGGCCGCATCAATCAGATTGGCGGAATTGAACAGGATGCTTCCGCCGAACAGGCTCCAGTTGGCATGACCGCCCGCAAACAGCTCCTCGTGGTACATCCCCGCGATGGGCAGGTTGGTCAGCAGCATACCAAAGGCGATGGGGACCATCAGCAGGGGTTCATAGCCCTTGACGATGCCCAGATACAGAAGCACGCAAGCCAGACCGATCATGATCAGCGGCATGGGATCCTGCAGGAGGGAATAAATACCGGAATCCTGACAGAGTTTCAACAAGCTCTCGCCAACGTTCATGGTTTGAAATCAACTCACTTTCTTTACAAAATTCGGGAAAGAACGAAGTCGATCTCAGCCGATGACCACGAGGGGATCGCCGCTGTTGACGGTCGCGCCCTTGTTGACCAGCACCTGCTTCACGGTGCCGTCGCAGGGAGCCATGATCTCGTTTTCCATCTTCATGGCTTCCAGAATGACCAGCACGTCGCCCTTCTTGACGCTGGCGCCGGTGACGACCTTCACGTCCAGAATGTTGCCGGGCATGGGCGCGTTGATCTTTTCACCGCCAGCCACGGGGGCGGGAGCAGCGGCAGGTGCGGGAGCGGCGGCAGGTGCAGCCACAGGGGCGGCGGCCACAGGAGCAGCGACGGGAGCCGCCACAGGAGCGGACGCAGCGCCCACTTCCTCCACGGCCACGGAATACTGAACACCATTGACGGTAATGTTGAACTGACGCATGGGGTGTATCCTCCTTACAAAAACATGAATGATTAGTAACGGCTGTAGGTCTGTTCGTCACGTCCGGCACGCTTCCAGGCAGGCGCGTTGGAAACGCGCTTCACATGGCGCACCACAAACCCGTTGGGGCTTTCCCAGACGGCGGCGATAGCGGCGGTAATGGCGGCGATCGCTTCCGGGGACACGCCGTCCGCAGCGACGGCCGTCTGCACCGGGGGAGCAGCGACCGATTCCGCTTTTTGCTCGGTCTTGGGCGCAGGCTTTTTGCGTTCCTTCGCAGCCACGCCCAAAATCGTGATAAAGCCGATCAGAAGCACCAATCCCGCAAATACCACGATCATGCCCAGACCTGCCACGCCTAAACCAAAGGTGAATTTTTCCACGGTAAACCCTTCCTTTCGGCGTTACATGGGCAGGTTGCCATGTTTCTTGGGGGGATTGGAATCCCGCTTGCTCATGAGCATTTCCAGCGCAGAGATCAGCATGGCGCGGGTCTGGGCGGGTTCGATCACATCGTCCACCATGCCATGCTTGGCCGCGTTCAGGCAGCCGGCCACGTTCTCCACATATTCGGAGGCATACTTGGCGCGGGCTTCTTCCACGCTCAGTTCCTTATCAGCCTTCACTTCGTCCTGATAAAGCACCGCCACGGCGGCCTCGGGGGTCAGGGCGGAGATCACGGCAGAGGGCCACGCGTAGGTCACATCGGCCATGGCCTTGCCGCCCATGGCGACGTAAGCCTGACCGATGGCGTCGCCGGTCACGACGGCCACCTTGGGCACGGTCGCTTCGGCATAGGCGTAAAGCAGCTGGCTCTGAGCCTTGAACAGCCAGCCCTGCTCCTTCACGCTGTTCACTTCCACACCGGAGGTGTTCAGCAGGCTGACCACGGGAATGCCGTAGCAGTCCATGAAGCGCACGAAACGGGCGGCCTTCTGCAGCGCACCGGCGGTCAGCTTGCCATTCGCGGCCACCAGACCCACGCTGTAGCCGCCCAGACGGGCCAGCGCCACCTTCACGGAGGGCTCGTAAGCCGCGTACAGCTCCAGCAGCGTACCCTGATCGGCCACGGCGTTCAGCAGAGCGTCCGCGTCAGCAGGATCGATGGCGGGCAGCAGACGATTCAGGTCGTCCGCGTCCACGATCTCCGCGTCTTCCAGATTGCTGGAGGGCAGCAGCGCCAGCACCTGACGGGCCTTCAGCAGGGCCTCGTCCTCGCTGGCGGCGGTCAGAGCGCAAGTGCCCATTTCAGCAGCGACCTTCGCGCCGCCAAACTTCTCCGCATCCACCTGCTCACCGTTCATGGCGGCCATGACCTGCGGTCCGAAGACCATCAGCTGGCCTACCTTTTCAGCCACGATGGACACGTCGGCCAACTGAGACAGCAACGCCGCGCCGCCGATGCAGGGGCCCAGCACCAGTGCCACCATGGGGCACACGCCGCTCATCCGGGCCATCTTCTGGTAAATTTCAGAATACGCGCTCAGTGCCTGAGCGCCCTCGTCGATGCGCACGCCAGCGCTGTCCATCAGCGCCAGCACGGGAGCGCCGGTCTTCTGCGCCAGTTCCAGCAGCTTGACGATCTTTGCTGCCTGCAGCTGGCCCATCGCACCGCCGCGCACGGTGAAGTCCTGAGCAAAAAGGTACACCGGGCGTTCCTCGATGGTGGCATAGCCGGTGACCACACCCGCGCCCTCATCGTTCCGGCTTACCAGCGCGAAGAGCTCCACAAAGCTGCCCGCGTCGGCGATCTTGGCAATGCGCTCGCGCGCGGTCAGTTTTCCGGCATCCCGCTGCTCTTTCAGGCGCTTCTCGTCTCCCGCCAGAATTTCCTGGCGAAGACTGAGCACCTTTTCCAGTCCTTGAGAGTTATGCATTTCCGTTCTCCTTCCACGCCGTTGAATAATATCAGTTGGTTGGATCAAGCCGGAATAATCCAGCTTCATCCTGATTTTCACTATTCCATTTCTCCCACCTGTTTTCCTGCCTGATCGTGATATTTTTGACAAAATTTTTCGTTTTTTTATTTTGGATCCTTTTCTTCCCCCAAAAAGGAAAAGACGCGGATCTCATTTTGGAGACCCGCGCCGCGCCGGTCAGGCGTTATGCTCTTTCTGATGCTTCATCGCCGCGCCGATCAGCTCCCGGAAGAGCGGATGGGGCCGGTTGGGACGGCTCTTGAACTCGGGGTGATACTGCACCGCTACGAAGAAAGGATGATCGGGCAGCTCCACGATCTCCACCAGATCCCGCTCGGGATTGCGTCCGGCCACGACCATGCCGGCCTTTTCAAAGCGCTCCCGGTAATCGTTGTTGAACTCATAGCGGTGACGATGCCGCTCCCAGATTTCCGTCTCGCCGTAAGCCTTGGCGCTGACGGTACCTGGGGTCAGTTCGCAGCGGTACTTGCCCAGTCGCATGGTGTGACCCAGATTTTCAAGGTTCTGATCCTCCATCAGGCCGATGACGGGATCGGGCGTATCGGGGTCCATTTCTGTGGTATTGGCCATGGGCAGACCCAGTTTATGCCGGGCAAATTCGATCACGGCCATCTGCATTCCAAGGCACAGGCCCAGGAAGGGCAGACCATTCTCCCGCGCGTAGCGGATCGCGGCCATTTTACCTTCCAGTCCGCGGGAACCGAAGCCTCCGGGCACCACCAGTCCATCCGCGTCCTTCAGCAGCTCGGCGGCGTTTTCGTCCGTCACCGTTTCCGCGGCGATCCAGAGGATGTGCGCCTTCACACCATGGAAAATGCCGCCGTGCTCCAGCGCCTCCACCACGCTCAGGTACGCGTCGGGCAGCTCCACATATTTGCCCACCAGCGCGATATTCACCTTTTCCTTGCAGCCCAGCTGGCGTTCCACCATGGCGCGCCACTCGGCCAGATCCGCTTCCGGCGCATCGATGCGCAGAAGCTCCAGCACCTTGTCATCCAAATGTTCCGCGTGCAGAAGCAGCGGCACCTCATACAGGCTGCGGGCGTTCTGATTTTCAAATACGCAGTCCTTGGGCATATTGCAGAACATACCGATCTTTGCGCGCATTTCTTCGGGAATGGAGCGTTCGGCCCGGCAAACCAGAATATCCGGTGCGATGCCCAGCCCGGACAGTTCCTTCACGCTGTGCTGGGTAGGCTTGGTTTTCAGTTCGTTGGCCGCGTTCAGGTACGGTACCAGCGTCACGTGGATATACAGGCAGTTGTCCCGTCCCACCTCGGCGCGCATCTGGCGGATGGCCTCCAAAAAAGGCTGGCTTTCAATATCGCCCACGGTGCCGCCGATTTCGGTGATAACAATGTCGGGAGGGTTCTCCGTGCGGGAAACGGAGAGGATGCGATCCTTGATTTCGTTGGTAATGTGGGGAATGATCTGCACCGTCGCGCCCAGATACTCGCCCCGGCGTTCCCGGTCGATGACGGTCTTGTAGACACGGCCGCTGGTCACGTTGCTGCGCTGACTCAGGCTTTCGTCGATGAAGCGCTCGTAGTGGCCAAGGTCAAGGTCCGTCTCCGCACCGTCGTCGGTCACGAACACCTCGCCGTGCTGGTACGGATTCATGGTACCAGGGTCTACGTTAATGTAGGGATCCAGCTTCTGCATGGAGACGCGCAGCCCCCGCAGTTTCAGCAGCCGTCCAAGCGACGCCGCCGTGATGCCTTTTCCCAGGGAAGAAACCACACCACCCGTGACAAAGATAAATTTCGTTTGCATCCCGAACACTCCCCCCGCATTTGATCCACGTTACCAATCTAAAAATAAAAAACCTTTCATATTCTAGGCACCGGCGGGCCATTCGTCAAGGATTTATGCAAAGGAAAAACAAAAAAATTAACCGCTGCTCTCCCGTCCCTTTCGAGGAGGGAAAAGCCACGGCTGATCGTTGCTTTTTCAGGCACTCATGCCTTTTCCATTCTTCTGCTGAATCTCTTTCATCGTCACGTCCAGTTCCCGGTAAAAATCGCCGATCTGCCGTCCGTCCACCAGCCCGTGATGGCACAGCACCGTGACCGGCATGGTCACGCGGTCGCCCTCCGCCTGATACTTTCCCCAAACGAAACGGGGATTGCTGTCCGCCGGGATGGGCGTGGGCTGGGTCACGGAAGTGTAATGCACCCACGGCACGGTGGACACATAGAAATACGGCAGCAGATCGGAGGTGTCCTCCTCGATGGTGCCGTGACGGGCGGCTTCCTCCTGCACAGGGCGGGCCGCCTGCAGGAACGGCACGAAATCGTCCCGGCAGTCCAGCTGGCAATAGGCGTAGGTTCCATCCTCCCGCGCCACGGTGTGGGAAGTGGGACACCACGGATATTCCAGAATCTCCCCATCTTTGATCCGCTGACGGAGGGCGGGCACCCGGTTGGCCGCTCGGGCTGCACACCACAAAAACGCCAGGAAGAACGGCACGCCGCTTTCCTTCTGCCAATGATAAAAGTCCGTAATATCCACCTGAACCGTCATGCCCACATAGGGATAGCCCATGGTCAGAAAATAGTGAAAGTGCTTCGCCCGGGGATAGGTGCTCAGGTCGATATGAATCGGAGTGGGTGTCTGGATGGCCATGATGGTTCCTCCGTCTTTTGGTATTGGTTGTTATCCGATTTCATCATACCGCCCTCCCTTCTGCCTTGTCAACGGCATTTTCCAACCTAATGTCCATAAGTCCCTGTTCGAATTGACACACTCCATAAAAAAGGCTATGATAAGATGTATTTTTCCACCCGGAAGGACTGATACCGTGCGCAAAGCGGAAATCCGCTTGAGAAATCGTTTTTTCATTCCCGCCTACTGGCTGCTGGCGGCAGTGCTGGCCTGCATTGTCACCCTGAGCCTCAGTTTTTGGCAATACGGTACGGCGGAAGGGTTTGCGGGCGCCCCATGGCGCTCTCTTATGCAGATCGCATGGCGAACGGCGGCCTATGCGCTGCTGGGTACGCTGCTGGATCGTATGCTGAACCTGTCTGCCGCAGCAAAGTCCCTCTCCCCCTTCGCACTGGGCGGCGGGCTTTTGTTGTGCTGGCTTCCTTATTTATATTGGATTTTTCCCGGCACGGTCTCCAACGACAGCGTTACGCAGGTGCTGGAGATCATCGGAGTAGAAAAGCTGGGCAACGCCAATCCCATTTTCCAGACAGCGCTGATCTACTTCTTCCGTGGCGTCGGCAAGGTGCTGGGCAGCGCGGACGCGGGCGTATTTCTGTACTGCATGGTGCAGGCGCTGCTGATGGCTTGGCTGCTGGGGGCGCTCCTTTCCGAGCAGCGAAAGAGTGGCGCGCCCCGCTGGCTGACGGTGACTTCCTTCCTATTTTATGGGCTATGTCCCGTGTTTCCCTTGTTCGCATTCTGCGTGGGCAAAGACACCAACTTCTCCATGGCGGTGCTGTGGCTGTCTCTGTTGATCGCCCGGCGGCTCCTTTCCCAGTCAGACGGCGAAAAGCCCTCCCGCTGGGAAACGCCCTGCCTGTGCGCGGCGGCGGTGCTTTGCACACTTTTACGGAACCCGGGCTTTTATCTGGCTCTCCTGACCCTTCTGATTTTGCTGATCTTTTCCCTTCACGGAAAGCGCCGTGTAGAGGGACAATGGAAATCCCCCGTTTGGGCGCTGGGCTGCATACTGGCGGTTTACGGAGCGCTGCATCTGCTTCTGATCCCGGCGCTGGGCATCGAACCCATGCCAGCTACGGAGAACTGGTCCCTGCCGCTGCAGCAGGTGGCGCGGGGCGCCGCGACCCATCCGTTGACC
>ERZ827490.4084-NODE-4084-length-11977-cov-4.214058_pt1 | contig 11977 bp, 9 predicted proteins | sample MGYA00519770_ERZ827490 | MGnify/ENA primary metagenome ERZ827490 (study PRJEB31778, sample SAMEA3449324) | human gut metagenome | biome: human gut; feature: human-associated habitat; material: faeces | place: United Kingdom | collected 2010/2012 ...
TTTAATAAGCCGTCGCAGTCTGCGATCAGTTCAATCTTGCCTTCCTTGACTTCCGTCGGGTGCATATTGGCCCCCTTGCACATCCGGCACAAAATCTGCGCGGCTTCATTCTCATGCAGGATACCTTCCTGCTTCTCCCAGACATAGAGATTTTCTTTGCCAATGGAGAGCAGCACGGGGATATCCTCCGGCTGGACGATGTGCCCTTTGCGGAAGCGTGCTCCCTTGAACTGGCCGGGAATGATCTGTGTAATGTCGTGGCAGAGCACCTGCCCGACAGCGTCTTCGGTACGGATGAGTTTCATGCAGAACCTCCGTTACAGGGACGGCATCTGGTTCTCGATCCAGTCTGCCAGAGCAGCAGGATCGTCCAGTGCAAAATCAGCGCCCGGCACATCGCCCACGATTGCCATGGGCTGGAACGCGGTGCCCACCGGGCTGACCGAGCTGCGCACCACCTCGATCTTGGCCCAGCCGCTGTCGCCAAAGCCTTCCAGCAGTACAAGGTCGTAGCCGTGGCGCTCGAACAAAGCCAGCAGGTCCTGCTCGTTCAGGCGGAACTGCTCGGTAAGCAGATAGCGCCCGGCAGTAAACACGGCCACACCCTCGGCACCGGCCTCATGCAGGCGGTCGGTCTCGGCGGGCAGGCGCAGGTCGTCGGCCTCGCGGATCACGCCCACCTTCAGCCCGCGGCTCTTGAGCACCGGCAGCAGCGCGGCCAGCAGAGCGGTCTTGCCGCTGCCTGCGGAACCGCTGACAGCCAGCACTGCCGGATGCTTGAAGCTCAGTTCGGCGGCAAGCGCCTGTTTTTGTTCACTGTACAAAGCAAAGCACCTCCACTTCCATGCCGGGTTTCACCGGCCCGCTGCCGGCGGGGATCTCCACCAGACAGTTGCAGCCCATCATGGCAGACAGTGCACCGGAGGAGTGTGCCTCGGTGTTGCCTGCGCCGGGCAGGGTCACCTTGCCGCCGCAGGCAGTCGCCCGCAGGTAGCGGTTGCCCTTGCTGGGTTTGGAAAAGCCATTGGTCAGGGTGCAGACGGCGCGGGCGGGGATGCAGCTCTCCTCCCGGCGTCCGGCGGCGCGCAGCAGCGCAGGGATGGCGTACTGCTCCAGCGTAGCGGCGGCGGCAAAGGGGTTGCCGGACAGGCAGAACACCAGCTTACCGTCAAGTGTAGCCGCCAGCATGGGGCTGCCGGGCTTCTGGGCTACGCCCTCCACCAGCAGCTGTGCACCCAGCTTTTCCAGCACAAGGGGCAGATAATCCTTCTGTCCTACGGAGACGCCGCCGCTGGTGATGACAGCATCGCAGCAAGTCAGCAGCTCCTGCATTTTACCGGTGATGACCTCCGGGTCATCGGAGCACTGCTGCCGCTCCACGGCAAAGCCCAGCTGACGCAGCCGGGTGGCATTCTGGATGCCGTTGGCATCGTAAATTTTACCGGATGTCCACGGTGCGCCGGGTTCCAGCAGTTCGCTGCCGGTGGAAAGGATGCCCACGGTCAGCGGACGGCAAACAGCTACTTCGGCGTAGCCCTGCCCGGCCAACACACCCAGATGGGCGGGGGTGAGCACCGTCCCGGCGGGCGCGATGACCGCACCGGCGGCTACATCTTCCCCCCGGAACACCACGTTTTGCAGCGGTTTTACGGCAGCATAGAGCTGTACGGTCTCTTCGCCGCTGTCGGTCAACTCCTGCATCAGGACGCAGTCCGCACCTTCCGGCAGAGGGGCACCGGTCATGATGCGGGCAGCGCAGCCTGCGGGCAGCGCAGCAGCCGGGGCATCGCCCGCGTAAAGTTTCATCACCACCGGCAGGGTGACCGGGGTCTCCCGGCTTGCTCCGGCGGTATCCGCGCTGTGCAGGGCGTAGCCGTCCAGCGGGCTGCGGTCAAAGGGGGGCTGGTCCATCCGGGCGCAGAGGTCGGCGGCGGCAATGCGCCCGCAGGCGGCTTCCATCGGGATGGTCTCCGGGGGCGGAGAAGGCAGAAGTGCTGCCGCGTCCAGCACGCTGCGCAGCGCCTGAACGGGGGAGCAGAAAGGCTGATTCATGATAACTTCCTCCATAGACCCGCCGCGCTCCCCTTCTGCTATGGCTCAGGCAGGGACACCGGCGGGGGTATTCTTTTTTCAAAAAAGGCAGGTGAAAAAGAAGCGGAGACGTCTTGACCGGAAAATCAAAACGCCTCCGCAGAATATCCCCACAAAACCGGCTGCGGCAGTTTGCAGTCTGCTGCGCCGGTGGCAGCCTTTGGCTATGCGCCGCCCTTGCAGCGGCAGCACACAGCCAAAAAGCACCTGTGAAGATGGGAGGAGTTCTTTTTTTCAAATTGCAGCGTTTCTTCTGCGGGAAGGCGGTGGGGTTTCCCCCGCCACCCTTGAATGCCCGCCCTTGCGGGTGCAGCATTACGGCGCGGTGTCCTGCTCTTTGTGGGAGTTTAGACACCTTTGCTCAAAGAAGCTCTTATACCCTGATTCAATTGTAGAATTTAGTCGCAGAAATCGTCCACGTCGCTGATAGCCTTGGCGTAGCGGCGGGTGAGGTGCTTGGTGGAAAAGAGGAACCGCTCGTTCTGGTTGTTGGTCAGCTCCTCGATATCGGCATAGGCGGGGTTCTCCTGCATGGCCTTCCAAGTCTGCTCGATGACCTCCGGCGCAAGGCCGTAGGGGGAGCGCTGGAAGTACTTGAGCGGAGTGGCGCTGGGGTAGATGCGGGCGTTGAACCGCACCATCTCGGCGAACATCACACACAGATCCTTGTCCTCGATGAGCTGCGCGATCATGGCGTAGTTATCGCTCATATTGGCGTTGGAGTAGTAGTAGGTGTCCTTTGCGCCCGCGCGGGTGACGATATCGGTACACTGGGGGTCTGCGGGCATCTGCGCCAGCAGCTCGTCGGCGTTTTCCACTTCCTCCAGCAGCAAAGCGTGGGGGGTAAGCAGCGCAGCCGCAGAGCGGGCGCGGATATAACCGGCCAGCTCCTGTGCAGGGGTCAGCTCCGGCAGCTCCGGGGCGGTCTTGGTGGGCTGATCCGCAAAGGGATCGTTTTCTGCCTCCGGTTCACCGGCCAGAAAATCCAGCAGTTCCGGCTTTGCAGCATCGGGCTGCGCGGCTTCGGGCGCGGCCTCGGCGGCCTGCTTTGCGGCAAGCTCGGCGGTCTCCCGCTCCACTGCGGCGATCACGTCCTCGCCAGTCTTGGCGGCGCTGCCGTCAAAGGTGCTGCCGGTCTCCTTCAGGCGGCGGGCAGTCTCGCTTGCGGCGTCGATGTCGAACACCTCTGCCTTGGGCTTTTTCTTGGCGGCCAGCTCTGCCTTTTGCAGTTCCAAAACGGCCTGTTCCGGGTCTACGCTGCCATCCACCGTGGTGGTGTAGCCGGGTTTACGTCTGCCAAACAACATGACGGTCTTTCCTCTTTCTATGGGATTTATCTGTTGGATTTATTCAGCTGCTGCGGTGTTCTGAGCGTAGATGCCGCGCTTTTCCAGATCATCGGCCATGTCAGCCAGATCATACTTCTCCAGCGTCTCGCGGGTGGGCACACCGGTGGTGCGGTCCCAGCCAAAGATGTCGTAGAACAGATCCTTAGCCTTCTCCATGTCGGCGCGGTCCAGCTTGGTGGTGCCTTCCTCAAATGCCTTGAAGTCGGGGTCCTTATCAAACACCCAATCGCAGATGGCATCGTGCTCCTGACGCAGGTTTGCGCTGCCGCAGTTCTGCTGGAAGCTGATGGCGGTCATCGCGCGCAGCATCTGGGTAATGCGGGCACCGTCCTCCTGCAGACCGGCCTGGGTATAGGTCTCGCCGGTAACAGCAGTCATAAAGTCTGCCTGCAGATCCAGATCGCCGTGGTAGTCGCGCTCCTTGGAGGGAGACTGGGTCATGGGCCACATCCAGTTGCACAGGGTAGCGGAGTCGTGGAAGTTCTTATCGTTGACGCAGTAGGCAGCCAGCTTTGCCTTGTTCTCGTTGATGGGAGTGTAGGCCTTGGCCTTATCGTAGCAGCCCTCGCCGAAGAAGTCCTCCATGACCTTCTTGGTCACTTCATACGGAGCACCGGAACCGGTCTCGCAGACGATCTCGTGGATCATGCAGTCGCGGTTGTAGACGAGGTTGTACAGCATACCTACCTGCCATGCCTCAGCAGGGCCGTGGTGGTTGGGGAAGCCGTTGTAGATCAGGTTGGAGTTGGTAGCGCCATCGTCGCGGTCCAGCCAGCTCTTGGGCAGGCCGAACTTTTCCATCATGGCCAGCGTGCCCTTGGCGATAACGGACAGGTCGCCCTCGCCATAAGCCATGCGGCGGATCAGCTCGACCTCCCAGCGGGGATCGCCGGCCTTCTCCCACTCCCAGGGCAGAGAGTCGTACTCGGCCTCGCTGATGTACTTGGTGGCTTCCTCGCGCGGCATCCGCAGGATCCACAGCAGGTCGCGGTTCAGGTTGCCGTAGTTGTCCCACAGACCCATGTCGTCCACTGCATGAGACCATGCCAGATTGATGACCATGGTGCCATCGCCCTCGTACTTGAAGTCGTGCACGCCGTCCGGGTAGACGCGGGTGCCGTACAGCACGGGCATACAGGTGTTGGAGTTGTGGGTGGGCAGATCGTAATCTGCCAGCGGATCCACATCATACTCGGTGTAGCAGCGGATGGGGCAGGAGGAGCAGCCGCCGTTCTTCACGGTGTACTCGGCAGCGGGAGCGCCGAAGTCGAAGTAGCCCTTGAAGCAGCGCAGAGCCACCTTGTTGATATCGTTGTAGGGCTGCTCGCCGGTATCCACAGGGCCGCCGGGAGCCTTCTTCCACATACGGCCGGGGGCGCCGGACCAGCGGTTCTTGCCGGAGGTAGCGCTGTACTCTGCCCAGCTCTGGGGCTGTGCGGGCACGTTGTGGTTGTTGTTGCCGCCGATCAGGTTGCCCATCATGTAGTTGGAGAGCTCCAGCACCTTCTTGGGGTCAGCCACCTTGACGCTGCCGGTGCCGCGGATGGCCAGACCCTTCAGCTTCTTGTTGCCCATGGCAGCGCCCAGACCGGCGCCGCCGGAGTTGCCGAAACTGGTGTTCAGGGTGGAGTAGTCCACCAGATTTTCACCGGCAGGGCCGATGGAAGCGGTCTCGAACTCGCGGCCGTTCTGCTCTACCATCCACTTATTGGCAGCAAAGGTGCCCTTGCCCCAGATCTCGGTTGCGTCCTCCAGAGAGACCGCGCCGTCCTCGATGCGCAGATAGACGGGCTTCTCAGAGATGCCGCTGACCACGATGCCGTCGTAACCGGCATACTTCAGCATGGAACCGATGTGGCCGCCCATGTGTGCGTCGATGATGGAGTGACCCTTGGACCAGGTAGAACGGAAGGTCACGTTCATACGGCCGGAGCAGGGCACGCCTGCGCCGGTCAGGGGGCCGACACCAAAGATGACCAGAGCCTTCTCGTCATAGGGGTCCAGCTCCATGGGAGCTTCCTCATACATAATGCGGTAGGCCATGCCCATACCGCCGATATACTTATGGTACTTTTCGTCATCCTGCGTGGTGATCTCGCCGGTGGTCAGGTTGACGCGCAGGATCTTGCCTGCCCAGCCATAACTTTCAGCCATTGTAGTTCCTCCTTACAGATCCAAGTATGCAGCCTGTGCTGCGCTGGTAACGGCATCCCAATCCACGATGGACAGAGCGCCGGACGGGCAGCCTGCCACGCAGGCACCGCAGGCGATGCACTTGGAGGACTTGCCGGTCTCGGGGTTGACGGTGGGCATGTGCCACGGGCAGGCATCATGGCAGGCACCGCAGCCGATGCACTTGTCGGTATCCACTACGCGGATGCCGCGGTCGTCGGTGGTGATAGCCTTCTGCGGGCAGGCATTGCCGCAGGCGGGGTCCTCGCACTGGCGGCAGGTATCCGGGAAATAGACAAAGCAGTTATCGGTGCCGGACAGCAGGCCGTTGCCTGCGCCGTCCAGATTCAGACGGCGCTGGATCTTGACGCGGCTGATGTAAGAGGAGCACACGCCATCGTTGGTCAGGGTGCAGTTGATCTCGCAGCGCTGGCAGCCGGTGCACAGGTCTGCGTTGACCACCAGCAGGCCCTGCGGCAGTGCCCAAGTGGCCACTGCGCCGGAATCCACCTGCTGCTGAGAGCAGCCGAACAGGGACAGCATGGAAGCGGACAGGGTGAGCCCTGCAAGGCTCTTGCCCGAGATCTTCATGAATTGACGGCGGGTCATGTCAGCCGTCAGGAAATCAGTTTTTGCCATAGGTTCCATTCCTCCGTTGAGGTCACTCTGCGCAGAGTACCCCGGTCACATAGAAATACGAGTTGTTGACGATGGTCGTCACAGCCGAAGAGGTGATGGTCGCGCCGGAAAGGGCGTCCACCTCGGTCAGGTCTGCGCTGACGGCACCGGACGCATTGCCGGTGGTGGTCAGGCTGGCCTGTTCCAGACGCATCTTAGACTGCTCTTCTGCCGAGAGATCCGCAAAGGGGATTGCCATCGGCTCGCCGTCCAGTGCGCTCTTGCTGAGCATGGCTGCGTACAGCTTGCGCCGTGCCACGGCCTCTGCGCTGGAATCCAGCGGCGGGGCCAGCTCATCGTCCAAGGGTTCTCCATTCAGCGCCGAGAGGGTAAGCCCCGCAGCATACATCTTGCGGGTAGCCTCGGCCTCGGGAGAGGTATCGAAGGTGCGCCACTGTGCGGGGTCAAAATCCCCGGCAGCAGCGGGCTGCTCCTCCGCCGCACCGGCAGCGGCATAGGCGGCACCGGTAACGGGGTCCGTTACGGTGTAGCTTTTGCCTGCCAGCGTGAAGGGAGCTGCGCCCTGATACTGGGACGTGAACTCCGGGTTGACGCACTGGCCGCCAAGGTTTTCCGTTTCGTCCTGAGAGAGGATCTCTACTGCGGAAACATTGCCCTCGGCGTCAATGGTCACGGCAGCCTGCACATCGCTCTGGAAGCCCTTCTGAGAGCCCTCCACGCGATAGCTGCCGTTGTCGAGCTGGTACACTGCGCTGATGCCGTAGGCGGCTGCATCCGCCTCCGACACCGGCAGCAGGGTACCGGCAACCGTGGTGCGTGCGCTTTGCAAGGTGGTCAAACCGACCGCCAAGGCGATGGTCGCAACGCCCATGGCTGCATAGCCCGGCAGCCGCTTGCGCCACAGCGGTACGGGCGCAAACGGGTTGGTTGCCTGCTTCATGTTATCACCTGCCTGTTTTTTATTTTGCCGGGTAACCCCGGACAACAATTGAGGCCGCTCTGGCTGCTGCAACAGCGGAGCGGTCTCTTCGATAATATATTAACATGCGTGCGCGGAGTATGTCAACAGAAACAGACAGGCTTTTCCGTTTTGTAACTATTGTTTTTGTTATATTTGTTTAAACTTTAGGAAATTTGCGTCCGCACACCAGCTGCAGGCCGTATTCTGCTGCAAGCTCTGCGGATTGCACCGTAGGCATGCTTTTGCTTACCAGCACCGGCACCCCGGCGCGGATGGCCTTGCGCACCATATCCAGCGGCACCCGGCCGCTGGTGTACAGCACGCATTCTGCCAGCGGAAGCCCTGCCAGCACCGCGCAGCCCACCGCCTTATCCAGCGCATTGTGCCGCCCCAGATCCTCACAGGCAAAAACAATTTCCCCTTTGTGCAGCACAAAGCAGCTGTGCACCGCCCGGGTGGCGCGGTACAGCGGCAGACCGGCGTGCATGGCGGCGGTCAGGGTCTGCACCCATTCCGGCTGCAAGGCCAGCCCCGGCACAGGGCGCAGAGGCTGCAGTTCCACCGGACTGCCCAGCGCGATATTATCGGTACAGCAGCTGGCAACCTCCTGCGCGGCGGCGCGGCGGGTGGGCAGCGGGTGGCGCAGATATACCTGCACCTTTGCGCCCTCGGCGCAGACGGCGATCTGCTCCACCTCGTCCGCAGATGCGATCCACCCTTCGGTGAGCAGCCGTCCCAAGGCCAGCTGCGGCAGCAGCGCCGGGGTGCATACCACCCGGAAGGCGGGTTGCTCGTTTACATAGATAGCGGCGGCGTGCTCTGCCGGTATGGTGGCTTCGGTGCCGTCCGGCAGACGCAGGCTGGCAAAGGCCGCCTGTGCACCAAAACGGTCGGTGATCTGCAAAGAGGGGGTGCTGCGTTTTTCCATAAAGTTTCCTTATATTATAAATGCAATGCTGTGTGTCAGACGGACAGTATCAACATACCGGTTCTGTGGCAAAAAGTCAAGAGCCCTCTTGCCGTAAAACGCAATGCCGGACAGCCCGCAGACTGTCCGGCATTGCGATAAAAACGTCAGATTTACAGTTTGCCCTCTCAGGCAGCGTTCTCAGAACACCGCCGGGACGATCCGCTGGGCATCCACATCCACGATGCCGTAGGTGTTCAGCCGCAGCTTCGGGATGACCGGCAGGCTTACGAAAGCAAGGGTCATAAAGGCGTCGATGTCCTCCGAGATGCCGTGGGCTTTCAGCGCTGCCTTGAGCGCTTGCAGCTTTTCCTCCACAGTCTCGGCGCTCTCGGTGCTCATAAGCCCTGCCACCGGCAGCGGCAGCTCCCCTACCACCTGTCCGTTCAGTGCAAAGGCAAGACCGCCTTTATTCTTGCGCACCGTGTTGCCCGCCAGCACCATGTCGGCATCGTTGGTGCCCGCCACGATGAGGTTGTGGGAGTCGTGGGCGATGCTGGAAGCCACCGCGCCGCATTGCAGGCCGTAGTTGCCCAAAAAGCCCAAGCCCACATGGCCGGAACGGTGATGCCGCTCGAACACCGCCAGCTTGACGATTTTCTGCGCCACGTCCACGCCGGGCGCTGTGCCCGGGTGCTGGCAGAACGGAACGATTTTTTCCGTGGTCAGCAGGGCGTGCGGAGTCAGACAGATCACCCGCTGCCGGGTGCCGGTCTGCTTCAGCTGCAATTGCTCCGGGGTGATCTCGTCCATGTTGAAGGAATCGAACACCCGCACAAAGCGTGCTTTGTCCACAGTAAGGGCGGCGGGGTGCAGCATTCTGCCCTGCTGCGCCACCAGTTTGCCCTTTTTGTACACCTGCTCCACCGTGAACTGTTCCAGATTTGACAGCACGATCAGGTCTGCGGTGTAACCGGGGGCTATCGCGCCGCTGTGCACAAGACCGAAGTACTGACACGGGACAAGGGTGCCCATCCGCACCGCCACCACCGGGTCTACCCCGGCGGCAATGGCCTTGCGGATGATATAGTCGATATGCCCGCCCTGCAACAGGTCTCCGGGGTGCTTGTCATCGGTCACCAGCATACAGCGGCTGCAATAGGGCTCCCGGAACAGGGGCAACAGACTGTCCATATTCTGTGCTGCTGTGCCCTCCCGCACCATGATGTACTGTCCGCGCCGCAGTTTTTCCATGGCCTCGTGGAGTTCTGAGCACTCATGGTCGGACTGTACCCCGGCAACGACATAGGCGTTCAGCTCCTCCCCGCTGAGGAAGGGTGCGTGCCCGTCGATGCGTTTACCCGCAGCGGTGCAGTCGCAGATCTTCTGCAGGATCTTTTCGTCCGCGCGCACTGTGCCGTAGGAGTTCATCAGCTCAGCCAGCCCCAGTACCCGGGGCTGCTGATAGTAGGGGCGCAGCTGCTCCGCTTCCAGCACCGCGCCGGACTCGTCCAGCCCGGTAGCGGGCACGCAGGAGGGCAGCATAAAGTAGACCGAAAGCGCCAGATCTTTTGTAGTCTCCAGCATAAAGTCCAGCCCCGCCGTACCGGCCACATTGGAGATCTCGTGCGGGTCGGTGACCACCGCCGTGGTGCCGTGGGGCAGCACCGCCTGTTCAAAGGCCGGGCCGCAGAGCATGGAGCTTTCAATGTGGATGTGCCCATCCACAAGCCCCGGGCAGACATACTTGCCCTGCAAGTCCAGCTCAGTCTCGCCGGTATAGTGTCCCACGCCAAGGATGACCCCCTGACGGATGGCTACATCGGCCTGCTCGATCTCGTTTGTGAACACGTTGATGACCCGGGCGTTTTTCAGCACAAGCTCTGCCCGCACGTCACCCTTTGCTGTCAGGATCTGCTGCTTCAAGGTTTCCATTTTCATAAGGGCCCCCTTGTCCTGCTTTTACTGTTAAAAACTTGCGTTCTGCTGCCGGAAATACTGTTTTTGGTTTACATGGCGATCCAGCCAAAGGCGTTTGCCACCGAGCTTGCCAGAATGATGGCCGCAAAAATGGGGCACAGCCAGCGGATCATAAAATTGAACACCGGCTTGCGGCGGAAGCGCTGACCGTCCTGCTCCACCTCCTGCGCGATCTGCTCCACGCCGATGACGCGGGACACCAGCAGGCAGGTGGCAATGGCGGCAATAGGCATCATGACCGAGTTGGTCAAAAAGTCGAAGAAGTCCAAAAACTGCATCCCGAACACGGTCACCTCAGCCAGCGGGCCGTAGCCCAGTGCCGACAGGCTGCCCAGCACCACCATGATAGCACCGATGAGCACAGTAGAGCGGGTGCGGTCCCAGCCCAGCTCGTCCTCAAAGGTGGAGACGGCGCTCTCGGTCAGGGCAATGGAGCTGGTAATGGCTGCAAACAGCACCAGCACAAAGAACAGCACGCCCACCACGGTACCCAGACCCATGCTGGCAAACACCTTGGGGATGGTAATGAACATCAGCGCAGGGCCGGCCTGCAGGGTGTCCGGGTCGCCGCCGGAGAAGGCAAACACCGCCGGAATGATCATCAGACCTGCCATGATGGCAATGGCGGTATCAAACACCTCCACGTTCTCGGTGGACTCTTCGATGGAGACGTCCTTCTTCATATAAGAGCCGAAGGTGACCAGAATGCCCATGGCAATGGACAGAGAATAGAACATCTGCCCCATGGCGGTGACCACGGTCATCCAGGAGAAGTTTTTGGGGTTGGGCACCAGAAAATACTTTACACCCGCCAGTGCGCCGGGACGGGTGACCGAGTAGCCCGCAATGACCAGTGACAGCACCACCAGCACCGGCATCATCACCTTGGAGACGCGCTCCACGCCGTTGCGCACACCGGCAAAGATAATGCCCAGTGTGAACAGGGTGAACAGCAAAAAGGCCAGCTCAGCCTGCAAGCCGTTGGTGATAAATCCGGAGAAGTAGCCGTCTGCCGCCAGATTGCTGCCGCGGCCACACAGATACTCGGCCAGATAGTGGATGACCCAGCCGCCGATGACCGAATAGTACGGCACGATCAGAATGGGGATAATGGCGTTGATCCAGCCGCCGAACCGGATGCCCTTGCCCTTACCGAAGTGGGCATAGGCGCTGACCGGGCTTTTGTGGGTCATACGGCCCAGCGCGGTCTCGGCCACGATCATGGTATAGCCAAAGGTGACTGCCAGCAGAATGTATACCAGCAGAAAAATGCCGCCGCCGTATTTGGCTGCCAGATACGGGAAGCGCCAGATGTTGCCCAGACCCACCGAAGCGCCTGCGGCAGACAGCACGAACCCGATCTTACCGGAGAACGCGCTGCGCTTGTGTTGTTGTTCCATGTTGTTGTTCCTCTTTTCCTATCCTCTTTATATTGAATCAAGCAGAACAAGTGTACCACATCTGCGGACAACTGGCAAGCAACAGAACAAACACCCCGGTCAGCGCCTGACGGCGCTGACCGGGGTGTTTACCAGTTTCTTTTTATTTTTACAGCTTATGGTACTTGCGGTCCTCTTCCTCGTAGACGGGATCGCAGGTCAGGTACATGCCCAGACGGTTCAGGGTGCTGCTGTCCACGCTGGAAAGCAGCACGGTGGAGTGCACATCGCAGCCCTTGAGGTTGGGCAGCTGGTGCATAGCTGCTGCGGCAAGCTCGCTGGAAGCGGCAGAGCTGGACAGGGCGATCAGGATCTCGTCGGTGTGCAGACGGGGGTTCTTGCCGCCCAGATAGTTGGTCTTGAGGGTCTGGATGGGCTCGATGGCAGCGGCGCTGACCAGATCCGTCTCCTGCGGGATGCCCGCCAGATACTTGAGCGC
>ERZ827490.4087-NODE-4087-length-11968-cov-3.017460_pt1 | contig 11968 bp, 8 predicted proteins | sample MGYA00519770_ERZ827490 | MGnify/ENA primary metagenome ERZ827490 (study PRJEB31778, sample SAMEA3449324) | human gut metagenome | biome: human gut; feature: human-associated habitat; material: faeces | place: United Kingdom | collected 2010/2012 ...
ACATGCCCAAAAATCCGATGACGATCAGCGCGCCGTACAGATCCACGGAATCACGGATGATTCTCGTGAAGCGGATCAGCAGGAAGGCGTAGACCAAAATCGTGAGGGTACCGCCGAGGAAGCCCAGTTCCTCTACGACAACCGAAAAAATGAAGTCCGACTGCTGCACAGGGATGAAGTCCAAACTCTTTTGCGTTCCCTGAAAGAGCCCTTTTCCGAAGAAACCACCGGAGCCCATGGCAACCTTGGACTGCCAGACCTGGTAGTTGCCGGAAAGACTTAGATTTTCCGGATGCAGGAAAGCCTCGATTCGCTCCTTTTGATAATCGTCGAGAAACTTGTAGACGATCGGCACAGCGGCCAGACAGGCCAGCGCACATTGAAAGAACAGCTTGTAGTCGATGCCGGCGAAGAATACCATAAAAATCCACATCACGATATAGACCAGCGCGCTGCCCAGGTCCTCTTTGAGCACGACGGCGATGATCGGCGCCGCGACCAGGAAGGCCTTAAAAACGCCGGTGAACCTGGTCAGCTCGTCACGATGCTCCGACAGATAGCCTGCCATGATCAGGACAAAGGGGATTTTGACGAATTCCGATGGCTGCAGGGTCGTGATGCCGAGATTGATCCAGGCGCGGGAACCGTAGTTTTCCTGGCCGAGCCCGGGGATATATACCGTCAGCAGGAAAAGCACCGATAGGGCATAGAGTATTTTTTCCAGTCCGATAAAAAAGCGGTAGTCCAGATTCTGAATGAAAAGGAGTACGCCGAAACCGAGCAGGTACGCGATCGCTTGAATCAAAACCGGTCTGGCGAGGACGAAGCCGTCCTCATATACGGTGCTTTCGAGCATGGTCAGACTCAAAATACCCAGTAAACCGACGCAAATCAGGATAAATTTATCAATATTTTCCAATGGATTAAAAATTTTGTTCATTACTTGCCTTTCTGCTTCTTGACATTCCCTTGCTTTAAACATTATAATATATATTGTATGGATATATCAAGATTTAATTATGTAATGCATTTTGATTCATAAATTTTCATGCAATAGATATTGTAAACGATAATCGAAAAAAAGAAAAGAAAAAAACAAAAATTGAATAAGAAGGAGGTGCTGCAATGGGCCCAATTATAGTGAAAATTGTAATTGCGGTGGTTGCGCTTGCAATCGGCGCGTTGATCGGATATATATATCGTAAAAATGTCGGCGAAAAAGCAATCGGCAGCGCGGAACAGAAGGCGAGAAATCTGATTCTGGACGCGGAGAGTAAATCCGAAAATATGAAGAAGGAAGCGATTCTGGAGGCGAAGGAAGAGGCACACAGACTGAGAAGTGAAGCGGAACGTGATGCCAGAGAACGGCGTTCGGAAATCCAGCGCTCCGAGAGAAGACTGATCCAAAAGGAAGAATCCATGGATCGCAAACTTGAGAATATCGAACGAAAAGAAGAAAGCATTACACAAAAAGAACAGGCAATTATCAATAGACAAAAAGAGTTAGAACTTGTTATAGCCAAGCAGATGGAAGAGCTGGAGAGAATTTCCGGTTATACGGCAGAGGAGGCGAAGGCCATCCTGCTCGCCAATACCGAAAAGGAAGTTCGTCACGAAGCCTCTGTGATGATCAAAGAGATCGAAACCAAGGCGAAGGAAGAAGCGGATAAGAAGGCGAAATACATCATCACCGGCGCGATTCAGCGTTGCGCGGCGGATCATGTGGCTGAAACCACCGTTTCGGTGGTCGCGCTCCCGAATGATGAAATGAAGGGACGCATCATCGGCAGAGAGGGCCGCAACATCAGAGCCATCGAAACGCTCACCGGCGTAGATCTGATCATCGACGACACACCGGAGGCGGTCATCCTGTCCGGCTTCGATCCGGTCAGAAGAGAGATCGCGCGCATCGCGCTCGAAAAGCTCATTGTAGACGGCCGCATCCATCCGGCGCGGATCGAGGAAATGGTCGAAAAGGCGACCAAGGAAGTCAACGCGATCATCAAGGAGGAAGGCGAACAGGCGACCTTCGAGGTCGGCATTCACAATCTGCATCCGGAGCTGGTCAAGATTCTGGGCAGACTCAAATACAGAACCTCCTACGGGCAGAATGTACTCAAGCATTCCATCGAGGTCGCGCAGCTCGCGGGTCTGATGGCAGGCGAACTGGGACTGGACGTCAAGCTGGCCAAGAGAGCCGGACTGCTGCATGATATCGGCAAGGCACTCGACCACGAATATGAGGGTACCCATGTGGATATCGGTATCGAGATCCTGCGTAAGTATAAGGAGTCCGAAGCGGTCATCAACGGCATGGCTGCCCACCACGGTGATTACGAGCCGAAGAACATGGAAGCGGTTCTGATCGCGGCGGCAGACGCGCTGTCGGCGGCGAGACCGGGCGCCAGACGAGAGACTCTCGACGCGTATATCAAGCGTCTGGAAAAGCTCGAAGAGATTGCGAACACGACGCCGGGTGTCGAAAAGTCCTTTGCGATTCAGGCAGGCCGCGAAATTCGCATCATTGCCAAGCCGGATGCAGTCAACGACGAAGAAATCGTTTTTCTGGCGAGAGAAATTTCCAAGAAGATCGAGTCTGAGCTGGAATATCCGGGACAGATCAAGGTCAATGTGGTCAGAGAAACCAGAGCGATCGACTACGCGAAGTAGTCTTTTCAAAAACAAAACCAGAGGCAGAGCAATCTGCCTCTATCGTTATCTAAAGGGATAAAAGGATCATAAACATGACGGAGAGAATTATGGAGAACGGGCGTAAAGAAGTGAATCAGAACTTTTATCGCAAGCTGCTCATTGTCGGCATTCCGATGATCATTCAGCAGGTCATCGCGGTAACGCTGAATCTGGCTGATACCATCATGGTCGGTAAGGTCGGAGAAAACGCGTTAGCAGCGGTCGGTGCCGCGAATCAGATTTATTTTATTTTTGGCGTTGTGCTCTTCGGCGTGTTCAGCGGCGCGGCCGTCCACGCGGTACAATATTGGGGCATTCGTGATATCGTCAGTCTGCGCAAAATTATCGGTATTGACTATACGGTCTGTCTGGCGCTCGCGGTTCCGGTTACCGTCTTCGTGTTCCTTACAGCGCCGGGCCTGATTCGTCTTTTCGCGGAGGACGCGGAGGTCGTGCTGCTGGGCACAAAATATCTGCGAATCGCCTGCTTTTCCTATATATTTTCCGGTCTGACCTTTGTGATATCCTATAACTCGCGTGCCATTCAGGACGTAAAAGTGCCGACCATCATCAACGGCTGCGCGATTCTGATGAATGTCATCTGCAATTATCTGCTGATCTACGGCAAATGCGGGTTTCCGAAGCTGGGCGTGGAGGGTGCCGCGATCGCGACCTTGCTCGCCAGAGTTCTGGAATGCGCCGCGATGTATCTTTCGGTGTATCTGCGGAAGGAATACCCGCTCAAAGCGAAGCCCGGCGAATTATTCGCGTATTCGGGAGAACTGTTTGCAGGTGTAATGAAAACAGCGGTTCCGGTCATCATTACAGAGGGCCTGTGGGCGGTATCGGTCTCCTGCATTCTTGCGGCTTACGGCAAAATCAGCGCCTCCGCCTTCGCGGTGTCGCAGGTGGCGGTAACGGTAACGGATTTCTTCCAGACAATTTACTTCGGCCTCGGCAACGCTTCGGCGGTTCTGCTGGGTGAGGTTTTGGGACAAGGCAAAAAGAAGCTGACCTACGAGTACAGCCGAGACATTCTCAAGGTGACCTGGGTGCTGAATGTGATCATGACCGCGGCGATCATTCTGCTGCGCGCGCCGGTCGCGGATATTTATAATTTCGCGCCGGAGACGACGGACATGCTGATGAAGGCCCTGCTCGTTTACGCATTTGCGATGACACCGAAGATGCTGTCCTACATGATGATCTGCGCGATCTTCCGGCCGGGCGGCGATACGATGTTCTGCATGTATGTGGACGTCGCCTGTAACATCGGTCTGCAGGTACCACTGGCCTACATCAGCGTACTGCTGCTTGATCTGCCGCTGCACTGGGCGATGACGCTGGTCGCGACAGCGGATGTGCTGAAAATTTTTATTTGCTATTATCGATATTTTTCAAAAAAATGGATGAATATCTTTACCGGACGAGAAGAAGTTGAGGAAGTCTAATGCTTGAGAAAACAGAAAAAAAGACAGTTTATCTGGATAACAGCGCGACCACGCGGCAGTACGACGCAGTGACGGAAGTCATGCTGCGGGCAGCGCGCGAAAACTATGGCAATCCCTCCTCTCTGCACGCGCTGGGTCTGAACGCCGAAAAGGAGGTTCGCGCGGCGCGAAAGACGCTCGCGGCTTCCATGGGTTGTAAAGAGGAGGAACTGTATTTTACCTCCTGCGGTACGGAATCGGACAATACGGTTCTGTTTGGCGCGGCGCGGGCAAAGAAGCGAAGCGGCAAAAGAATTATCGTTTCCGCTGTAGAGCATCCGGCAATCCTGGAGCCGGCGCGCATGCTGGAAAGCATGGGCTGTGAGATTGTCCGGATCGGCGTTGACCGCCTGTGTCATCCGGACATGGAGCAGCTCGCGGCGGAGCTGACAGAAGATACCGTTTTGATCTCCGTTATGGGTGTCAATAACGAAACAGGAACGATCATGCCGATTCCGGAGATCGTGAAACTGCGGGACGATTTTAACCGGGCGCATGGCACGGATATTTGGCTGCACAGCGATTGCGTCCAGGCCTTCGGCAAAATTCCCATCGATCTCGCGCGAAGCTATCTGGGTGTGGACATGATCTCACTCAGCGCGCATAAAATTCACGGGCCGAAGGGCATGGGCGCCTTATACGTCCGCAAAGGCCTGCATTTACCGGCCTTCCTGCTCGGCGGGGGACAGGAACGGCATCTGCGCTCCGGTACGGAGAATACACCTGGCATCATCGGTTTTGGGAAGGCAGCGGAGCTGGCAACGCGGAATTTTGACGCGCGCCTGGAAGCGATGCGAGCCTGCCGTAAATTTTTGCTGAACGCCTGCAAGGATGAAATCGCGGATATTCGCGTCAACAGTCCACAGGACGAAACGGCTTGCCCGTCGGTATTGAATATCTCCTTCCTCGGCACGCGCGGGGAAGTGCTCCTGCACACGCTGGAGCAGGACGGCATCTATGTTTCCACAGGTTCTGCCTGCTCGTCCAATCATGCTTCCGCGAAAGGCTCACATGTCTTGAACGCCATGGGACTTTCGCCGAAGGAGATCGAAGGGGCAATTCGTTTCAGCTTCAGTGAGTTTAATACGATCGAGGAAATGGAATACACGGCTGAGAAGCTTAAGGCAGCGGTGCAGCGCTTCCGCAGACTGGGGAGCTTTCGCTGATCCCGCTGAAATCGCTCATTTACAATAGAAGAAATCGACAGGAGAATCACCATGAATGAACAAAACATTCTCATCGTTCGCTGCGGTGAGGTTGCCTTGAAGGGCATGAATAAACCATATTTTGAGCGGATGCTGGTGGATCGCATCCGCAATAACCTGAAATCGTTTCGCGGCGTGGATGTCAGAAGAAGCGAAGGTCTGATCTTTGTTCGAGCGGATAAGGCACTGGACATCCAAGCGATCATCAGGGAAATCTCCAAGGTGTTCGGCGTCGCTTCCATCAGCAAGGCGGTCGAGGCGCCGTCCGAGCTTGATGCCATCGGCGAGGAAGCGGTGGCTTACATGAAATCGCTGATCGAGGAGCGCGGCATTCATACCTTTAAGGTCGAGGCAAAGCGCGCGGACAAGAATTTTCCGGTCAAATCTCCGGAAATCGGGCGCATCATCGGCGCCAAGGTGCTCATCGGCTGCAAGGTGCTCAAGGGGGACGGGCATAATCCTGATGTGCTGCTGCATGTCGATGTACGCCACGACAGATCGTATATTTACGAAGGGAAGATCCCGGGATTCGGCGGTCTGCCGCTTGGAACCAACGGCAAGGGGCTGACCCTGCTTTCGGGCGGAATCGACAGCCCGGTGGCCACGTGGATGATGGCCAAGCGCGGCATGCTGATCGAGGCGGTGCATTTTCATTCCTATCCGTATACGAGCCAGCGCGCGCAGGAAAAGGTCGAGGATCTCGCACGTATCGTATCAACCTACTGCGGCAGATTTAAGATGCATGTGATCAATCTGCTGCCGATTCAGGAGGCCATCGTCACGAACTGTCCGGAGGAAGAAACGACGATCCTTGTGCGCCGTTTCATGATGCGCATCGCGGAACGCATCGCAAAGGATACCGGCTGCCAGATGCTCATCACAGGAGAAAATCTCGGTCAGGTCGCCAGCCAGACCGCGGAAGCGCTGGTGGTGACCGATGCCAGCGTGAGCCTGCCTGTCATGCGCCCGCTGATCGCGATGGACAAGGTGGACATCATGGCCAAAGCGGAGGAGATCGGCACCTTCGAAACATCGATACAGCCGTATGAGGACTGCTGCACGGTTTTTCTCCCGAAACATCCGACGACCAAACCGAAGCTGGAACGGATTCTTGAATCCGAGAGCAAGCTGGACTGTGAGGCACTGATCGAGGCGGCAATTGCGGCGCAGGAAATCGTCAATATCATGCCGGAATAAGGGAAAAAGAACTATGAAATCAAAACTGATCAAAAGAGAAGGCACGGATATGATTCTGATCGATACTGATGGTGAGATTATCTATGACGACATCGGAAACTATCGGTATTTCAGTCTTGGCATGAACAGCGCGAAAGGAAAAAATGTCCGAGAGCTGTTTTTGGATCTTGAAGAAGATTATCCCTTGCTGTTGGCCGCGAGGGATGGAGTCACTTCTGAGAATTTTGAATGGGAATTGACAACGAGGAGAAATATCCAGTTCAAAAAAGTCGGAAGTGCTTACCCGCTTTATGACGGAGATAAAATTGTCGGCGCAGTGGAATTTGCCAGCTTCTTTTACAGCAAAGATCATATTGGCGAGATTGAACAGCATTCAGATCATATCCTGTATCGACGTAATCATACGAAGTACCTTCTGGATGATATTATCACCGCTGATCCGGGGATGGAACAGATCAAGACCAACATCAATCAGATCGCGCTGTCGGATTCAAACGTGCTGATATACGGAGAAACGGGGACTGGGAAAGAGCTGATCGCGCAATCCATTCATAATTGCAGCCGCAGGTACAGCAAAAATTTTGTATCTCAGAACTGCGGAGCAATCCCGGCGAACCTCTTGGAAGCTATGCTTTTCGGTACAACAAAGGGAAGTTTTACCGGAGCGTCGGAGCAGCCGGGGTTGTTTGAACTGGTGGATGGAGGAACTATTTTTTTAGATGAAATCAATTCTTTGGAACCTGATCTGCAGGTGAAACTTTTAAAAACCATCGAGAGCAAAAAAATCAGGAGAATCGGATCCGAAAAAGAAATCAAAATGGACTTTCGAGTTGTTGCAGCGACAAATGAAGATCCGTTTGAACTGCTGCGGCAGGGACGAATTAAACCGGATCTTTTTTATCGACTGGCGGTTGTCTATATCCGCTTACCGAAACTGATCGAGCGAGAAAATGATATCGAATTGCTGACCAATTATTTTATCGATTACTTCAATCTGAAGACCGAACGGCGGATCCAACATCCGGGGGCACAAATTCAGGAAATCTTCAGAAGCTATGCCTGGCCGGGAAATGTGAGAGAACTGCGAAATGTCATCGAAGGCTTTTTCGCCTTTGCGGAAAGTGATCACCTGAAAGTAGCGGATATTCCGAGCTACATTCGGGAGACTGTCCGCAGCAGAAGCGACAGAACGACATCCGGGCAGCAGAAACTAAGTACGGATATGGCAAAGTTAGAGTGTGAGATCATATGCACGATTTACGAAGATTGCGGGCATGATTTAGCTGCTGCAGCGGATATGCTGGGCATATCCAAGCAGCTGCTGCGATTTAAGCTGAATAAGTATGAAAGCGAGTGTATCTGATATGGGCCTGCGGAAAGATTTTAAGGATGTTTGTGTCGTGAATGATGCCTGTGAGATTGAATATATTCATGTTTTTAATCCGGATTTCTTTGGCTTTAAACCGGATGAAGTCATTGGAAAAAGTTTTTTGCAGATATATGCTAATCTCGACGAAGCCAACAGTACCTTTGCGAGAGCGATTCACGGCGGGGAACGTTTTGTTAATTATGTACAGGTGTTGGAAAACAATGAGGGACGAGCGGTAAAACAGACCGAGGATATCTATCTGATTCGCAGCGGTGAAAAGATCATAGGGGCTGTTGAGTTCGCGGATTATGATGAGGAGAAAGATCTGGTCGCACCTAAGAGAGACGGACAAATTGAAAATCTACTCAATGATGACTATGCAACTGCAGATAACATGATCGGCGAGTGCGAAGCAGTTGCAGAATTAAAAAAGAAAATACAAAAAATTAAAGACGCAGATTCGCCGGTATTGATCATGGGAGAAACGGGAACCGGAAAAGAGCTGACGGCGCATATTATCCATAATTCAAGCGCAAGATGCAAAAATCCGTATGTGTATGTTAATTGCAGTGCTTTACCGGAAAATCTCCTGGAAGGCATTCTGTTCGGCATAAAAAAAGGAAGCTTTACCGACGCGGAGGAAAAGACAGGGCTTTTTCAGATGGCCGAGAAAGGGACACTTTTCCTAGACGAAGTGGATTCCATGCCATTAGGCATCCAGAGCAAGCTTTTAAGGGCCATTGAAGAAAAATGCATTCGGCCGATCGGCGGAACGGAAGAAATCTATTTGGATGTTCGCATCATAGCTTCCTGCAATAAGCAGATCCATGAACTTTTGGCATCGCGGAGTCTGCGGAATGACCTGCTGTTCCGGCTTTCCGTGATACAGTTTTCTTTGCCGCCGCTTCGTGAAAGAGGATCGGATATATTGCAGATCGCGGACTATTACAGAAAGAAGTATAATCAAATCTATAAAAAGGAAATTACCGGTTTTACAAAGGAATTGCAGCATCATATGCTGCATTATGCGTGGCCGGGGAATGTGCGGGAACTCAAAAATATGATGGAGGGTATGTACCCGGTCATGAAAGACAATATCATCGGTGAGGAGCACATGCGGCAAAGATGGCTGGGAACGGAGAGGGAAACAAAACATCCTTCCGAAACGCACCAAGAAGTGGCAGCGTTTCTTGCTTCGGGGAAAAAGATAAAAGAATATCTTGAAGATTATGAACAGAAGCGCATAGCGGAGGCCTGGCAGGAAAGCGGAGAAGACTATCAGGCGGCGGCAAAGATCCTGGGAATCTCACCGCAGTTGATGCGCTATAAGATAAAAAAATTTTTTTTATAAAAGAAATTTCCTTTACAAACACAGGCGAATCCGGCCTGTGTTTTTGTATACAAAAAAAGAATGTTGGGAATTAGCGCTTTGCTAACGCGGGATCGTTTTGGCATAAAAATTGCTTTTATTTATCAATGTAATCGTTATGGGAGGTAGGATCATGATTGACAAGGAAAATATATATCATAACATGCTGCGGATGGTTGAAGTTCCCGGTGTATCGGGAACAGAATCCGAAAAAATGACGGCTTACAAGATAGAAGAACTGCTGAGGGAAATCCCTTATTTTCGGGACCATCCTGAAAATGTTAAGCTGATCCCGCTCGTTGATGATCCTTTTGAACGCAGTATTGTGACAGGGTTCATGGAATTGAACCCCGGCTGTCCGGATACTGTCATTCTGACGGGACATTACGACGTTGTCGATGTAGAAGAATTCGGACATCTGCAGGACATCGCCTACAACGTCGAGGAAATCACCAAGCGAATCAATGAGATGCCGCTGGATGAAGACAGCCAAAAAGACTTTGAAAGCGGCGAGTGGATCTTCGGACGCGGAACCGCGGATATGAAATACGGTCACGCGCTCTGCATGGAACTGATGAAACATTATTCTGAGGAGAAAAGCATCAAGGGAAACCTCTTGTATGTGGCTGTCTGCGGGGAAGAAACCAATTCCGAAGGCATGCTGCGTGCAGTACCGTTCTTTAACCAGCTGGCAGAGGAAAAGGGACTGAAATATAGAGCCCTGCTGCTTACCGAGTGCTACATGATGGAAGATCAGGCTGGGGATAACAACCGCTACATTCATTACGGTGCATCCGGAAAGATCATGCCGATGTTCTTCTTCGCCGGAGAGTCTACGCACGGCGGAGAACCTTTCCTTGGTATCGATCCGACCCTGATGTCCGCGCAGCTGTATCATAAACTGGAGATGAACACGGACTTCTGCCAGCAGAGCTTAGGCGAAACAACGCCGCCGCCGGTCTGTTTAAAAATGCAGGATCTTAAAGGAACCTATTCGGCCTCGATCCCGCTGTATGCCGTGGCCTACTATTCGTTCATCACGGTGCAGCTGAATCCGGATGAGATGAATCGTAGACTTTTACAGCTTGCGGAAGAATCTATGCGGGATGCGATCCGTTTTCTGGACGAGAAAGCCGCTGCTTATGGAAAATTGACCGGAGAAGCACCGATCCGTCATCAGTATGAACCATGTGTCAAAACATACAAGCAGCTTTATGATGAAGTCCGTGCTGATTACCAAGGTGATTTGGACGCGGATCTGAAGGCCTATGCAAAAGAACTGCAGGGAAAGAAACTGGAGATGCAGGACATCGCTGTCAGCTTGGTGAAACGCATATACGAACTGTACAAGGATAAGAAACCAATGATCATCCTAGCATTTATTCCGCCATATTACCCGGATGTATACCTGAGCAAGGATGGAGAGGACGCAGCAAAGTTGATGCGCTGCTGTGATGAGATCATCGACTATGCAAGGGAAAATTTCGGAGAAACGCTCAAAATGAAGGATTACTATATGGGCATTTCGGATATGTGCTATACAGGTCTGGCCGAAGGCATGAATTTTGACAATGTGTTTGAAAATCTCGCCGGTATCAATATGATCTATCAGTTCCCGGAAGAAGACCTCAAAAAATTCAAAGTGCCCGGCATTGTACTAGGCGGCTACGGAAAAGATTTTCATAAACATACGGAGCGTCTGCATAAACGTTATAACTTCGACGTACTTCCATATTTATATATTCAATTGATTGATAAATTGTTAAGCTAAGGCGAAAAGTGAAAGGAGAAAAAGATGTCTGAACAAAAAAGAACGCCGTCCATGCAGAGGGTCATGGATGCAAGCACCGGTCTTCGGCGTATGATGAAGACCAGAGATGCCATCATGGTAGTCGTCGGAGGAACCTTGGGAACTGGAATTTTCCTCAGCACCGAAGATGTCCTCACGAATGCGGACCCTGGTTCGCGACTGCCACATATCTGTTCGGTGGATTTATCATTTGGTTGATGACAGCCTTTCTTGGAGAACTGTCAGCGGCGATTTAGATAATTTATTACACCCAATAGAATCACGATACTCATCGAAATACGTGAGACTTTAAAAGTTATTGTATAGGATTATAGTGAATTTTTTAGGAGGTAGAAGTAATGAATTGGGAAGCAATTACAGGTACTATAGCAGGGTATTTATGGGCATTACCATTAATAATAGTGGCCCTGACATCAGGATTAATTTATAGTATAAGATTAAGATTTCCTCAGGTTAGAAGAATCAAGGATATGGTAAAGTACTTAGTTGGAGGAAAGTCCAGCGAAGAAGGAATTTCTTCATTCCAAGGGTTTGCGATGTCACTAGGAGGGAGAATTGGAATAGGTAATATTGCAGGTGTTGCAACTGCAATTTTCTATGGAGGCCCAGGAGCTATTTTCTGGATGTGGGTAATTGCATTCGTTGGAGCAGGATCTGCAATGGCAGAAAGTACGCTGGGTAATGTGTATAAAACAAAAGTTGGAGGGGAATACAGAGGCGGTCCTGCGTTTTATATAGAAAAAGGACTGAAAATGCCAGCGTTCGCAATAGTTTTTGCAGTAGTGTCAGTAATAAGTAATGCTATCACAGGTCCTACGATTCAGGCTTATAATGTGG
>ERZ827490.4096-NODE-4096-length-11923-cov-2.763650_pt1 | contig 11923 bp, 9 predicted proteins | sample MGYA00519770_ERZ827490 | MGnify/ENA primary metagenome ERZ827490 (study PRJEB31778, sample SAMEA3449324) | human gut metagenome | biome: human gut; feature: human-associated habitat; material: faeces | place: United Kingdom | collected 2010/2012 ...
CCGAGGGCAAGTCCTGGCTGGCAAAGCTGGAGGCCGAGGAACGGGAAAAGACCGGCATCAAAACGATGAAGGTCAAGTATAATAAAGTGTTCGGATATTATCTGGAAGTGACAAATTCCTATCGGGATCTTGTGCCGGATTACTTTACGAGAAAGCAGACACTCGCGAATGCAGAACGTTATATCACACCGGAGTTAAAAGAGCTCGAGGATATGATCTTAGGAGCAGAGGACAAGCTGATCAATTTGGAATACGATCTGTTCTGTGAAGTGCGCAACAGGATTGCAGCGGAAGTGGTCCGCATCCAGAAAACAGCAAAAGCGGTAGCAAAGCTTGATACTTTCGTTTCTCTTGCCGTGGTGGCAGACCAGAATAATTACTGCCGCCCGAAAATTAACGAAAATGGTGTGATCGACATCAAAGACGGCAGACATCCGGTTGTTGAAAAGATGATGAACAACGATATGTTTATCGCAAATGATACATATTTAGACAACGGCAACAACCGCATTTCCATCATCACAGGACCGAACATGGCAGGTAAGTCCACTTACATGCGTCAGACGGCGATCATAGTGCTGATGGCACAGATCGGAAGCTTTGTTCCGGCATCTTCTGCAAAAATCGGAATTGTTGACCGTATTTTTACAAGGGTTGGAGCGTCAGATGATCTTGCAAGCGGACAGAGCACGTTTATGGTAGAGATGAATGAAGTTGCAAACATCCTGCGCAACGCCACCAGCAACTCGCTGCTCGTCTTAGATGAGATTGGACGGGGCACAAGCACATTTGATGGCCTGAGTATCGCATGGGCGGTAGTTGAGCACATCAGCAATCCGAAGCTGCTCGGAGCCAAAACACTGTTTGCGACACATTATCATGAACTGACCGAGTTAGAGGGCAAGCTTCACAATGTGAACAATTACTGTATCGCGGTCAAAGAAAAGGGCGATGATATCGTGTTCTTACGCAAAATCGTCCGGGGCGGCGCCGACAAGAGTTATGGTATCCAGGTGGCAAAACTGGCAGGTGTGCCGGATTCCGTCATTGAGCGTGCAAAACAGATCGTGGAAGAATTAAGTGCAAATGACATTACCGCAGTCACAAAAAATCTGTCCGTCGAGACCGGAACGAAAAAGAAAAAAGAAAAATTAGACGAGGTCGATCTCGCACAGATGTCCTTATTTGACACGGTAAAAGATGATGATATTTTAGAGGAATTGAAGAATGTCGATCTGAGCAATATGACGCCAATCGATGCTTTGAACAAATTATACGAATTGCAGAATAAGATCAAAAACCGCTGGTAAAGAGCAGTTTTTTGATGGAAAGAAAGGGAGTGTCTGAAAATGCCGGAAATCATGTTACTGAATCAGGAGACAATCGATAAAATCGCAGCGGGCGAAGTGGTAGAGCGTCCTTCTTCTGTTGTAAAGGAATTAGTTGAAAATGCGATTGACGCGAAAGCGACTGCAGTGACCGTCGAAATCAAAGAAGGCGGTATCTCTTTTATCCGTATTACAGACAATGGGTGTGGCATCGAGAAGAAGCAGGTTCCGATTGCTTTTCTGCGCCATTCTACCAGTAAAATCCGAAGTGTGGAAGATCTGCTCAGTATTCATTCCCTTGGCTTCCGCGGTGAGGCACTTTCAAGTATAGCAGCAGTTGCGCAGGTCGAGCTGATCACAAAGACTTACGAGGAACTGACAGGAACCAGATATGTGATCGAAGGTTCCAAAGAAGTTGAAAACGAGGAGATCGGGGCGCCGGAAGGAACGACTTTTATCGTAAGAAACCTTTTTTACAATGTTCCTGCCAGAAGAAAATTCCTAAAGACCGCCCAGACAGAGGCTGGATATATCAGTGACCTGATGGAGCGCATGGCCTTGTCCCACCCGGATGTCTCCTTTAAATTTATTAACAATGGTCAGACAAAACTACACACATCAGGAAATGGAAATGAAAAAGACCTCATTTACCATATTTACGGAAGAGATATTACATCTGCGGTTCTGAAAGTAGAACATGAGACCGAACTGTTTAAGCTTCGTGGTTTTATTGGAAAACCAATAATTTCCAGAGGAAACCGTAACTATGAGAATTATTTTATCAACGGCCGCTACATTAAAAGTGCACTGATCGCCAAATCCATTGAGGAGGCATACAAAGGTTTTATGATGCAGCACCAGTATCCGTTCTGTGTGCTTTACTTTGAGATGAACTCGGAACTTTTAGATGTCAATGTACATCCGACTAAGATGGAATTGCGGTTCAGTCAGAATGAGGAAATTTATCGTTCTTTATTTGAGATTATCCGAAATACAATCTCTCATCGGGATTTTATCCCGGAAGTTCCGGTGACAGAAGAAAAGAAAGAAATGATTCCACCAGTTCCAAAACATACACCGGAGCCTTTCGAGATCAGGCGGCGCGGTCAGGATGCTTTTTTTGAAAAAATGAAACAGACCAGTGCCAGTCCATTGACTGTGCAGGAAGAAAACTTATTTGCAAAGCCGCTTGCAGCAGAAGCGGAAACAAATACTTCCAAAGAGCCAATAGCAGAAATACATTCTGAACAACCTACATTAGAAAATAATTTTAAAGAAATCGTATCAGAAATACATGACATAGAATCTACACCGCAGGAAACCGCTCCAATCTATGAGCAGCAGAATTTAGAACAGCTTGACTCTCATTTTCTGACGAAACATGCAAGAAAAAAACATAAAATCATCGGTCAGTTATTCGATACCTACTGGCTGATTGAATACGAGGATAAACTCTTTATCATCGACCAGCATGCCGCACATGAAAAAGTACTTTACGAGCGCACGATGAAAAAGATTTCAGAGAAAACATTTACATCGCAGACAATCAGTCCGCCAATCATCCTGACATTGAATCAGGATGAGGTGCAGGCACTGGAAACTTATGAAGCGCAGCTCTCGATGTTTGGATATGAAATTGAACCTTTTGGTGGGAAAGAATATGCAATTACTGCAATTCCGGCAGATTTTACAGATATCGACATGAAAACCATGTTTATTGAAATGCTGGATGATTTTGCCAATATTTCCGGCAAAGACGCACCGAATCTGATTATGGAAAAAGTGGCGTCTATGTCCTGTAAAGCTGCAGTCAAAGGAAACAATCATCTTTCCAGACCGGAGATTGAAGCGCTGATTGATGAGCTTTTAGAGTTAGATAATCCATACAATTGTCCTCATGGAAGACCAACGATCATTTCCATGACAAAATATGAAATCGAAAAGAAATTCAGGAGAATCGTATAAAAATTATGACAGAAAAAAGACCGATGGTCATTTTGACCGGACCGACAGCCGTTGGAAAAACAGCCTTGTCCATCGAGCTTGCAAAAAAAATCAACGGATCGATCATCTCCGCAGACTCCATGCAGGTATACCGGCATATGGATATCGGCTCTGCAAAGGTGATGCCGGAGGAGATGGATGGCGTCAGACACTATCTGATCGATGAATTTGAACCGGATGAAGAATTCCATGTGGTAAAATTTGTGGAGCGTGCGAAAGAGCATTTGGAGGAAATCTATGCAGAGGAAAAAATCCCGATCATTGCAGGCGGCACAGGATTTTATATTCAGGCACTTCTCTATGATATTGACTTTACAGAGCAGGAGTGTGATGAGGCATACCGGGCAGAATTAGAACAGCTTGCGGCAGAAAAAGGTGCACACTATCTGCACAACATGCTGCGTGAAGTCGATCCGGCGTCCGCAGATGCCATTCATGCCAATAATATCAAGCGCGTGATCCGTGCATTGGAATTTTATCATCTTTCCGGTAAGCGGATTTCAGAACACAATGAAAAAGAGCGGGAGAAAACATCCCCTTATCATTTTGCATATTTTGTGCTCACCGATGAGAGATCACATCTTTATGCGAATATTGACAAACGGGTCGATCTTATGATAGAACAGGGACTTGTGGATGAAGTGCAGAAATTAAAAAATATGGGCTTTCACCGTGATATGGTTTCCATGCAGGGACTTGGTTACAAGGAAATCTTAGATTATCTGGATGGAAAAACCACTTTAGAAGAAGCCATCTACATCATCAAGCGTGAGACCAGACATTTTGCCAAACGACAACTCACCTGGTTCCGCCGTGAGCGTGACGTCATCTGGCTTGATAAACAGGCCTATGACTATCAGGATGCAAAAATTTTAGAGGATATGATAACTATTTTAAAAGAAAAGACTATCATAAATTAGCAATTATAATTTTGAGCAACTTATAACAGCAAAAAAAAGAGTTTCGCTCAATAACGAAGAGAGGATAAATAGATAGCAATGAACCAGTTTTTAGAAGAACAATACAAAAATCTTGGAATTTCCAGGGAAGTATACGAATTTGGAGAAAAAATCGAGGAATCTTTAAAGGAGCGTTTTGCAGAGATCGACGCAAGAGCAGAATACAACCAGATGAAAGTCATAAAAGCGATGCAGGAGAACCGCGTCAGCGCAGAATGTTTCAATATGAGTTCGGGATATGGATATAATGATCTTGGAAGGGATACGCTGGAAAAAGTGTACGCTTCCTGTTTTAAGGGAGAGGATGCACTGGTCAGACCACAGATTACCTGTGGAACCCACGCGCTTGCACTCGCTTTAATGTCGAACTTAAGACCGGGGGATGAGCTTATGTCTCCGGTTGGAAAACCATACGACACCTTAGAGGAAGTGATCGGAATCCGTCCATCCAAGGGCTCTCTGGCAGAATATGGTGTCACTTACAGCCAGGTTGATTTATTGCCGGACGGAAGTTTTGATTATGAGAATATCAAAAAAGCAATCAATGACCGCACGAAACTGGTGACAATCCAACGTTCCAAAGGATATGCCACAAGACCTACGTTATCCGTAACAAGAATCGGTGAGCTGATCTCCTTTATCAAAAATATCAAACCGGATGTAATCTGCATGGTAGATAACTGCTACGGCGAATTTGTGGAAGAAAAAGAGCCGTTAGAGGTCGGCGCGGATATGATCGTCGGTTCCCTCATCAAAAATCCGGGCGGCGGACTTGCACCGATCGGCGGCTATATCGTCGGCAAAAAAGAGTGCGTGGAAAATGCAGCATATCGTCTGACTTCTCCGGGACTTGGAAAAGAAGTTGGAGCATCTCTCGGTGTGATCCAGTCTTTTTATCAGGGATTTTTCATGGCACCGACTGTGGTGAGCGGTGCGTTAAAAGGAGCTGTTTTTGCTGCTAATATATATGAAAAATTAGGTTTTTCCGTCATTCCGGACGGTACAGAGAGCCGCCACGATATCATTCAGGCAGTTACCTTCAATAACCCGGATGCGATGATTGCATTCTGTGAGGGAATCCAGGCAGCTGCACCGGTAGACAGTTTCGTGACACCGGAACCATGGGATATGCCAGGTTATGACAGCCAGTGGTGTCATCATGGCTGCCGGAGCTTTTGTGCAGGGATCTTCCATTGAACTCAGTGCAGATGGACCGATCAAGCCTCCATACGCTGTCTATTTTCAGGGTGGACTGACCTGGTATCATGCAAAGCTAGGAATTTTGATGTCTTTACAAAAACTTAAGGAACGGAATCTTGTTAATACAGATTTGTTATGCTAAAATGAAAAAAGAGTTTTTTGAGTTGACATAAAACACTTTCAGGGAGAGTGAAAGGAATTTATGAATCACTCATTCACAACAAAAGAATTACCGGAATCCGAAAGACCATATGAGAAGTTCTGGAAATACGGTGCAACAGCGTTAAGCGATGCAGAACTTTTAGCGATCGTGATCAAATCAGGAAGCAGTAAAATGACTGCCGTGGATGTGGCAAGAAGTTTTTTATCACAGAAAGACAGAAACCTCATGAATCTTTATGAGATGTCTTACGATGAAATGAAAAAGATCCACGGAATCGGAGATGTGATCGCGATGCAGTTAAAATGCATTGCGGAACTTTCCACGCGGATTGCCAATACCAGACATTTTGAGGGTATTCAGATGAGGAGCGCAGCAACGGTTGCAGAGTATTATATGGAACAGCTAAGGCACGAGCAGCAGGAGAAGCTGATCGTCTGCATGTTTGACAGCAAATGTAAATGGCTGGGAGACTCTGTTGTCACAACAGGAAGTGTCAGTTCCTCGATTGTTCCGCCGAGAGAGATTTTTATCTGTGCATTGGAGAAAAAGGCAGTACACATTGTGATGGTACACAATCATCCAAGCGGCAGGGCAGTTCCCTCCGGAGAGGATAATACAGTGACTGCAAGGATCGCAGAAGCCGGAAAATTATTAGGCATTGCGCTGTCAGATCATATTATTATAGGTGACCGTACTTACTTCAGTTACCGGGAAGCCGGGTATCTCACATAATGGGAAGTTACCGTTATGAAATACTCCGTGAAACTACAACGGATTCTTTGATTATGGAAAACAACACAAGGGAGAAGAAAATGAACAGCAACGTATATGGAATTGATCTTGGAACCTGCAATATGAAGATTTACTGCAAGACTTCCAATAAAATATTAAATGAGAAGAATACCATAGCTCTGGTAAAAAAAGACCAGATTTATGCTTATGGTGATGCTGCTTATGCAATGTATGAAAAAGCACCGGAGACGATCAATGTCACATTCCCGGTGATCAGTGGAGTAATCGCTGATTTTAATAATCTTCAGACCATGCTCCAGATGTACTTAGAAGAGCATATGAAGGGAAAAATCCGGGGCGCTGAATTTATCGTTGCGGTTCCAACTGATATTACAGATGTAGAAAAGAGAGCGTTCTTTGAGATGTTCTACAAGAGTAAATTAAAACCAAAGAGTGTCCTTTTATGTGAAAAACCAATTGCGGATGCCGTTGGCCTTGGACTGGATGTCAATGAGCCGACCGGTATCATGGTTGTGGACATCGGTGCAGATACAACAGAAATTTCTGTCATCTCCCTCGGCGGACTGGTATTGAGTGATCTGTTGCATTTCGGAGGCAACCGGATTGATGAATCGATCATTACTTATGTGAAGAGAACCTATAATCTTGTGATTGGTCAGAAGACCGCACAGGCATTAAAAGAGAAGCTTGGTTCCGGTATTCCTGGAAATACAGAAACCATGGTCATTGTAGGACGTGATGTGGTAAGTGGACTTCCGATTGAGATGGAGATCACAGGGGAAGTTGTCTACGAGGCGATCAAGGATAACTTAAACAGCATCTGTAATTCCATCAAGATGATCTTAGAGAAAACTCCACCGGAGCTTGCAAAAGATATTATCCATTCCGGTATTTACATTACCGGTGGAAGCTCCCAGATACATAATCTGAGCCAGTTGTTCAAAGATATCACAGGCATTGAGATCAACACCTGTGAGGAGCCGGAAGAGTGTGTTGTCCGTGGACTGGTGAAGATTGTAAGTGACCAGAAGTACAAACATCTGGCATTCAGCATGAAAAATAAAATCTTAAAATAGAATGTAATGCAGGATACACCTGCATACGTTGTTAGAAATTGAGGAATGGAATGAGACGAAAATCAAAATTTTTTCTTCCTGCAAGATACCTTCTTCTGATCATGTCAGGGGTATGTATTATCATCATGTTATTAAGTTTTACTTTAAATATATCCGGTGGTCCGCTGAATGCGGCAGCCGGTTATGTTTTTGTGCCAATGCAGGAGGGAATCAATAAAGTTGGCACCTGGATCTCCGACAAGGCGGCAAATCTGAAAAACTTAAGTGATGTCATGGCAGAGAATGAGGATCTGCAGAATCAGGTAGATGAACTGACAACAGAACTGAATACAATTAAACTGGAGCAGTACGAGTTAGACAACTTAAGGGAACTTTACAATCTCGATCAGAAATACCCGAGTTATGAGAAAGTTGCAGCGAATGTAATCGGAAAAAACAGTGGAAACTGGTTTAATACTTTTACAATCGATAAGGGTAGTAATGATGGAATTGAAGTGGATATGAATGTTATGGCAGGAAGCGGACTTGTTGGAATTGTCACAGATGTCGGACCAAATTATGCCAAGGTGACATCGATTATCAACGATACCAGCAAAGTCAGCGGAATGGTTACGACCACTTCGGATAACCTGATCGTGTCCGGAAGTCTGCAGAAAATGAATGAAGATATGGTGATCTAATTCAATAATTTAAATGACAAAGACAATGAAGTTTCCATCAATGATCCGGTGGTCACTTCCGCGGTTTCTTACAATTATCAGCAGGGAATCTTAATCGGATATATCAGCTCGATCGAGACAGATTCCAACAATCTGACTAAATCAGGAACCATTACACCGGCGGTTGATTTTGAGCATATCGAAGAAGTACTTGTCATTTTGAACAAGAAACAGACGGTGGAAAATTAAATCAGGGAGGATGACATGCGAAGAAAAATAACTGTATTTTTAATCATAGCAGTTTGTTACCTTTTGCAGAGTACCGTATTTCAGGCACTTTCTTTTGCATCAATCTCTCCAAATCTGATGATTGTTGTTGTCTCTGCATTTGGTTTTATGAGAGGAAAAAAAGAAGGACTGTGGATTGGCTTTTTCACAGGACTTCTTTTAGATGTTTTTACAGGAAGTATTCTGGGATTCTACGCATTGCTTTATATGTATGTGGGCTATTTCAACGGATTTTTCCGGAAAATGTTTTACCCGGAAGATATCAAACTGCCGATGCTTCTGATCGCAGTCAGCGATTTTTCATGCAGTCTGATCATTTATTTCCTGTTATTTTTATTCCGTGGAAAGTTTGATATTTTATACTATCTGTTAAATATCATGATACCGGAACTTGTATATACAATGGTTGTGACCATTTTCTTATATTTTATAATTTTAAAAATTAACCAGAAACTTGAAACAATAGAAAAAAGGAGCGCTGTAAAATTTGTTTGATAATATCAAAGAGTTTTTCCGTACGATCTTCAGATCGAGGCTGCTTGTCGCAGCAACCGTGATGGTTCTTTTATTTTCTGTGCTGATTTTCCGGATGTTCCAGCTTCAGATCATAAAGGGCGCAGAATACCAGGACAATTACACGTTAAAGATTGTCCGGGAACGTACGTTAAACAGTACCAGAGGAAATATTTTAGACCGGAATGGCGAAGTGCTCGCCTACAATGAACTCGCATATTCCATTACGATCGAGGATAATGGTTCCTATGATTCCAACAGTGAAAGACATAAACTTCTGAATGAAGAGATCGCAGATATCATTACCGCTTTGGAGAAGAATGGGGATGCAATTATCAACAATTTTAAAATTGCGATCAGTGACAGTGGAAAATATGAATTTAATGTCAGTGGAACTTCACTGAAACGTTTTCTGGCTGATGTCTATGGGGAGGTTTCTTATTCTGACCTGAAATATGATAAAAAACTCGGCTATAATCAGGCGCAGGCGACTGCGGAACAGGTCATGGATTATCTGAAAAATTCCAGATTCTATGTCAGTGATGATTATCCTGAGGAGATGGCATATAAAATCACAGTGGTGCGCTATGCAATGTCTGAAAACAGCTATCAGAAATATATTGCTACCACGATCGCAAGCGATGTCTCTGAGGAGTCTGTTGCCTACGTGAGTGAGAATACATCAAAGCTTCAGGGTGTGGAAGTCATTGACGATACGATCCGCAAATACAATGATGCTGAATATTTTGCATCGATTATCGGCTACACTGGAAAAATTTCTACCGAAGAGTACGAGAGTTTATCTGCAGATAACGACAACTATACTTTAAACGACGTGGTCGGAAAAGCCGGTATTGAACAGGTGATGGATGCGTTCCTGCAGGGAACAAAAGGCTATGAAAAGCTTTATGTCGATTATCTTGGAAAAGCGGTGGAGGTTTTGGAACGTGAGGAGCCTTCTGCCGGAAATGATGTATATCTGTCGATCGATAAGAACTTACAGATTGCTGCATATGATCTGTTAGAGCAGGAGATCGCAGGTATTGTATATTCCAATATTGAAAGTTCCGGTTCTGAGATGAATATCCCGATCACTGACGTTTATTTCGCATTGGTAAATAATAATGTAATCGATATTGAACATTTTTCAGATGAAAAAGCAACCGAAAATGAAAAAGCTGTCATGCATATTTTCTCCGGCAGACAGCAGACCGTCCTCTCGTCTGTGACCAGCGAGTTGAAGGGGGCATCCCCGGCAGCATTTGGTTCACTCGGAGAGGAAGATCAGGATTATTTTACTTATATTATCAACCAGTTGAAGGAGAAAAAAATCCTTCTGCAAAAGTCGATTGATAAAACAGATGAAGTATATCAGAAGTGGCAGAGTGGCACGATCAGTGCGCAGGAATACCTAAACCATGCGATCGCGCAGAACTGGATTGACATCACACAGTTTACAATTGATGAGAAGTACTCGGATTCGACAGAAATTTACGATGCTTTGTGCGATTATATTATGGATGACATTGCCACAGATACCGGATTTTCCAAAATTATTTATGAGTATCTCATTAAGGCAGGATCTGTTTCCGGGAAACAGTTGTGTCTGATCTTATACGATCAGGGAGTACTTGCCTACGATGCAGAGGAGGTCAGTTCCCTGGAATCGAATGCAGTCAGTCCGGTCAGCTTTTTAAAGGATAAGATCAAGAATATTGAGATCACACCGGCACAGCTTGCATTGGATCCATGCTCCGGTTCCTGTGTGATCACGGATGTAAAAACAGGAGAGTTACTGGCACTGGTAAGCTATCCGGGATATGATAACAACCGTCTTGCAAATACGGTTGATGCAGATTATTTTGCAGGTCTCAACACGGATTTGTCCAAGCCGCTTTATAACTATGCAACGCAGGAACGTACTGCACCCGGATCAACCTTCAAAATGGTGTCTTCCGTTGCCGGTCTTGCCACTGGTGTGATCACACCAACGACACAGATCATGGACAAAGGTGTGTATGAAAATATCAGCAACCACCCGAGATGCTGGGCATTAAATCACGGTTACACACATGGACTGATCAATGTATCCGAGGCATTAAGAGATTCCTGTAACTATTTCTTTTATGATGTCGGCTATCGTCTCGCAACGAATAATTTCTCTGCATCTTATGATGATGCGGCTGGTATTTCCAAAATTCAGGAATATGCATCGCTTCTTGGATTAGATGAGACGACAGGCGTGGAGATTGAGGAAAATGATCCGCAGATTGCAGATGAATACCCGGTCATGGCAGCAATCGGACAGAGTAATAATAACTATGCGACCATCCAGCTTGGAAGATATGTATCTGCCATTGCAAATGACGGAAATGTATATGAATACACATTGTTGAGCAAAGTATGTGATTCCGATGGCAATACATTGGAAACCTATGAGCCAAAAGTAAGAAATACGGTGGATGTATTAGACACCACACAATGGAATGCCATTCATACCGGAATACGCATGGTAGTGGAAAATCTGTCTACATTTGATGATTTCCCGATTGAGGTTGCAGGTAAGACCGGTACCGCACAGCAGAGTCCAAACCGTCCAAACCATGCGTTGTTCGTCGGATATGCGCCGTACAGTGATCCTGAGATATCGATCGCAACACGTATCGCATTCGGTTATACATCACATAATGCTGCGGAATATGCCAAAAATGTATTTTCTTATTATTTTGGTGTTCAGGATGCAGAAGAACTGCTGAACGGTCAGGCAGAAAATGTAGGTGAGTCATCAAACAGCTTTAATGACTAAGTAAAAAGGAGGTCTTACTTCATGAGTGAAGTGATCACTTTCACGTCAGGAAAAGGCGGCGTTGGCAAAACAACTACCACAGCGAACGTCGGAGTTGGACTTTCACTATTAGAGAAAAAAGTAATTTTGATTGACACAGATATTGGGCTTCGCAATCTCGATGTTGTGATGGGA
>ERZ827490.4103-NODE-4103-length-11911-cov-5.281967_pt1 | contig 11911 bp, 8 predicted proteins | sample MGYA00519770_ERZ827490 | MGnify/ENA primary metagenome ERZ827490 (study PRJEB31778, sample SAMEA3449324) | human gut metagenome | biome: human gut; feature: human-associated habitat; material: faeces | place: United Kingdom | collected 2010/2012 ...
CGGGAGTTTCCTGACCCGCCACGGCGGAGGGGGTGCCTTCCGCTTCGGTGGCGGCTACTGCTGTGGGGACTAGGGCAATGACCATGACCAGAACCAGCAGCAGTGCGAACAGTTTTTTCATTGTTTTCAACCTCCATTGGAGTAAATTTTGGGACGAGTGGTGTATATTTTCACTTACCCATGAACATTATAGTCTTTTTAACGACTATAGTCAAGATAAAACTTATCCTCTAGAATAAAAAAGTTACAACCGGAAAGCATTGCCAAAAAGGAGACTCGATAGTGTGATTGTTTACGACCCCTTCTGGAAAACCCTGAAAAAATCGTCTAAAACCACGTATACGCTCATAAAAGATCATCATATATCCAGCTCCACCATCGACAAGCTGCGCAAAAACAAGCCGATCACCACCACGACCCTGAACGATCTGTGCCGGATTCTCGGCTGCAAGGTGGACGAGATATTGGAATACGTCCCCTCGCCGGACGACCAATGCCTTTGAACCGGGACAGTCAGAAGCCGCTTACTCACAAAGCGGCATTTTTTTGACGCCATAAGTTTACATAACAACATAAAATCACAATTGGAAATTCCGGCCGCCGAAGCATTTTTGTTCCTCCCGGGACATACTCTGTTCCAAACCCATGGCAGGAGCCTTTCTCCTGCCGAGAAGGAGGCTGGCTATGGATCAAATTTATGCGGACATTGCTGCCAGAACCGGCGGCAATATTTATGTGGGTGTTGTCGGGCCGGTGCGTACCGGAAAATCGACCCTCATCAAACGGATCATGGAGGAGCTGGTGATTCCCGGCATCTCCGACCCCTATCGCAAGGAGCGCGCCAGAGATGAGCTGCCCCAGAGCGGTTCCGGGAAGACCATCATGACTTCGGAGCCGAAGTTCGTCCCCGAGGAAGCGGTGGAGATTTCCCCCGACGGCGTCACGAAGCTGCGGGTGCGGCTGATCGACTCCGTGGGCTACATGGTGGACGGCGCGGTGGGCGCGGAGGAGGACGGCGTGCCGCGGATGGTGACCACCCCATGGTACGACCACGAGATTCCCATGACGGAAGCGGCGGAGCTGGGGACGAAAAAGGTCATGGAGGGGCACTGCTCCATCGGCATTGTGGTGACCACCGACGGCACCATTACGGAAATTCCCCGGGAGGATTACGTACAGGCGGAAAAACGGGCCATCACCGACATGCAGAAAACGGGAAAGCCATTCCTCGTGATCGTCAACTCCCGCAACCCGGCGGGGGAGGCGGCGGGGGCGGTAAAGGCGTATTTGCAAAGCACCTTCGCTCTGGAGCCCATCGTGGCGGACTGTCAGGCGCTGGACGCCGAGGGTATCGGAAAACTCATGAAGGCGCTGCTGTACACCTTCCCCATGAGCGAGCTGCGGGTGCATCTCCCCCGGTGGATGGACGCGCTGGAGCCGGAGCATCCCGTGAAGGCGGCGCTGTATCAGGCGCTGCTGGAAATGGCGGAGGAGATACACACCTTGGGTCAGGCGGAAGGAGTGCTGGCCGGACTGCGGGAGCTGCCCCAGGTGCAGGACTACAGCCTGCGCAGTGTGGATTTGGGCAGCGGCAGCGTGATCTGCGCCATCGTGTTCCCGGAGGCGCTGTTCTACGAGATTCTGAGCGCCCGGGCGGGAATGCCCATCCGCAGCGACGCCCAGCTGCTGCAGCTGCTGACTGAGCTGTCCCGGGTCAAGCAGGAATACGACAAGATCTCCGATGCCCTTTCCGCCGTCCGGGCGACGGGCTACGGCGTGGTGATGCCCGCGGCGGAGGAAATGAAGCTGGAAACGCCGGAGATCATCCGCAAGGGCGGCGCTTACGGCGTGAAGCTGAAAGCGGGCGCGCCCTCCATTCACATGGTACGTGTGGACATTGACACGGAGATCAACCCCATGGTGGGAGACGAAAAGCAGTCTCAGGATCTGGTCAATTCCCTCATGGGCGAAGACCCGGAAAAGCTGTGGCAGAGCAACATTTTCGGAAAATCCGTGTACGACCTGATTCAGGAGGGGCTGACCACGAAGCTGCTGGGAATGCCGGAGGAAGTCAGGGGCAAGTTCCGGGGAACACTGACAAGAATCGTCAACGAGGGCGCGACGGGGCTGATCTGTTTGATTCTGTAGGCGAAAATGTGGGCGTTCCGGCATTCCTTTCTTGACATTCCCCGTTTGCAGAGGTAAACTAAAGAAAAAAGGGAGGAATGCACAGTGTCCATTACCATTGAATACCTTTGGAAAGACCGCAAGCGTCATCTGGGGATGCCCCTGTCCTTTACCCGCTATCAGTTGTCCGAGGATCGGCTGTTCCTGTCCCAGGGATTTCTGAACATCAAGGACGATGAAGTCCTTCTTTACCGGGTGCGGGACATCGATACCAGACGCAATCTGTGGCAGCGCCTGTTCGGCGTGGGAACGGTCACAGTGCTGTCCTCCGACAGAACCACGCCCACGCTGGTGCTGAAAAACGTGAAGAACCCGCTCTTTGTCAAGGAGCTGATCCACAAGCAGGTGGAGGAAATGAAGCTGAAGCGCCGGGTCCGCTACGGTGAGATTGCAACCGTCGGCGACAATGATGACGACGATGATCTTGATGATCGATAAGGACTGCTGCCCCAAGTAGGCTGCATTGGACAGTTAACAGGCACAGTGGGTTGACCAGCTGTGCCTGTTCTTGTATCATTTAATGCGAGCACCCCTTGCCTCTCCCTATGGGAGAGGGTATACTAGGGTGCAAGGCCCTCTCAGTCACCTACGGTGACAGCTCGCCCAAAGGGCAAGCCAAGGGGGTGTACGCATTTTGGCGCGAGAAATGGAGCGTATCTGTACCGATACGCTCCATTCGCTGTTTTATGACTGCCCATCAAAGCGACGGGGCGATTTTCTGTTTAAGAATTTCTTTGTACGGGAAAATAAATCATCAGGGTGCTTTACCCTTGAGAAAATTCGTGATACAATACACTTTACGATTCAGATTGTTGAGGGGGAGTCCCTGTGAAGCGGACCGGCAGAAAATTTCATTGGAATTATACGGCGTTGGCCTTTGCCATTCCCTGCATGGGAATGCTGTTTGTCATGCTTATCAGCCAATACGAGCCGTTTGGTAAGTATTCCATGCTGTATTCGGATATGTACCACCAGTATTATCCCTTCTTCGTGGCGTTCCGCCGCGCCCTTCGCAGCGGAAGCGGATTGCTGTACACATGGAGCATCGGCATGGGGATGGATTATCTGGGGCTGATCTCCTATTATCTGGCGTCGCCGCTGAACCTGCTCAGCGTTCTGGTGCCGGAGGGCTGGCTGCTGGAGTTTTTCTCTCTGCTGGTGCCGGTGAAGCTGGGATTCGCGGGGATGTTTTTCGCCATTTTCCTGAAAAAGCTGTTCGGCAAGAACGATGCGTCCATTGCGGTGTTCGGCGGTTTTTACGGGCTGTGCGCGTGGGCGCTGGGGTATCAGTGGAATGTGATGTGGCTGGACACCTTCGCCCTGCTGCCGCTGGTGGCGCTGGGAACGGTGTGCCTGCTGAAGGAGAAAAAGTTTTTCCTCTATACGATTACGCTGTTCCTGTCCGTCTATTCCAATTATTATATCGGGTTCTTTACCTGCATTTTCGTTTTCCTGCTGTTTTTCGTGTATGAGATCTGCCGCTGGGGCGGGTGGAAGAAGCTGTTTGCGGATCTTGGGAGAATCGCCCTGTTTTCCCTGCTGGCGCTGGGAATGACTGCCATTCTGACCTTCCCGGCGCTGTCGGCCCTGCAGACTACCCAGTCCAGCGTGAACAATTTCCCCACCGGCTTCCGGCTGAACATCGCCAAGGAAAACACAATCAAGGGGCTTCTGGACGCCATGCGGCAGGTGGCGGGGAACATGGGCGGCAGCATCGAGCCGACCTTCAAGGAAGGACTGCCCAATCTTTACTGCGGTATTTTCAGCATCCTGCTGATGTTCCTGTACCTGATGGCGAAGGACGTCAAGCGCAGGGATAAGTGCTGCGCCGTGATCCTGCTGCTGTTTTTCAACGTGAGCTTCATCATCCGGCAGCTGGATTTCATCTGGCACGGCTTCCATTTTACCAATATGATCCCCTATCGGTTCAGCTTCCTGTACAGCTTCGTGGTGCTGTACATGGCCTACCGCGCATGGCTGATGCGCAGGAAGTTCCGCCCGGTGCAGATCGTGATCGCCGGGGCGCTGACTGCGGGGGTGCTGGCCTGCTCCAATGAGCTGTTCGAGACCGTGCCGCTGGAGCTGGGCAGCCTGACGCTGCAAATCCCTCTCTACTTTATATATAATCTGATTTTTCTGGTGCTGTATCTCACCGTCATGCTCTACGGTCAGCTGGAGGTGCCGGAGGGCGACACGGAGCGTCAGAAAATCCGCGCCCGCGCCAAGCGGAACCGGCAGCGTGCCCGAATCCGGATCCTGGCGCTGTCTGTCATGGGCGTGGAGCTGATTGCCACGCTGATATGCTTCGGACTGTATTTCACGGGTACGGGTGTGTCCAATTATCCAAAGGGAACCACCTACACTGCCTCCGTCATCCGCTATATGTACGAGCGGGAGGACGATAACCTCTTTTTCCGGGCGGAGACCACCCATTCCCAGACCCTGAACGACGGCGCCCTCAACGGCTACAACGGCATTTCCGCCTTCACCAGCTCCGCCAATGTCAGGGTCACGGAGTTTATGCGGGCGCTGGGCTACGGCGCGAAGAACACCTATAACCGCTACTGCTTCGAGGAGAGCTCCCCGATGGCGAACCTGTTTCTGGGCATCAAATATATGATCGAGCGGGACGGGAAGGACAAGTCCAGCACCTATTTTGACGAGGTGAACCGCTTCGGTGTGGCGTCCTTGCTAGTCAATACCGCGTATCTGCCTTTGGGATTCCTGACGGAGCCGGAACTGGCAGACCTGGATTTCTCTGCCAGCAACGGAACCTTCCAGTTCCAGAACGATCTGTTCACCGCGGCCACGGGGATTGACGAGGAGGTCTGGCACAAGCTTCAGGGCGAGAATCTGGCCATCACCGGCAACGGCGCGGACATCACGGAGAGCAATTCCACCGGCTACTGCAAGTATTCCGGCTGCGTTTCCGGTGCGAATGTGACCTATACCTACACCGCCGACCGGGACGGCTTTGTATGCGTCCACCTGAATCTGCCCAAGCGGAACGATTTCTACGTCAGCGTCAATGGCGTGGAGCTTTACAAGGAGACCATCAGCCTGTCCCAGATGATCGCGGTGGGGGATGTGAAGACCGGAGATACGGTGGACATCCGCATCGAGTGCGACAAGGACGAGAGCAGCACCATGACTGTCAGCGCCGCCGTTCTCAACGGGGAGCGGTTCGCCCGGGGCTATGAAATTCTGTCGGCGTCCCAGCTGAATCTGACGAAGTTCCGCTCCACGCTGGTGGAGGGAACCATCGACTGCGACCGGGACGGCCTGCTGTATACCTCCGTTCCGCAAAACGGAAACTGGAGCGTCAAGGTGGACGGCAAGTCTGCCGAGATCAAACTGGTAGGGGACTGCATGGTGGCCGTGAATCTGACGAAGGGCGTCCACACCGTTCGCCTGATGTATCACAACGCCGCGTTCAGCCTTGGCTGGAAGATCAGCCTCGCCTGCGCCGCCGTTTTCGGCGGGCTGGCATGGAGCGTCTACAGGCCCGACAAGAAGTACAAAAAATAACAAATACGCTGCCATCTCCCAATCGGGGATGGCAGCGTAAACTTTATCGGATTGCTTCCGTGATGGTGCCTCCGCCGACCACCAGATCGCCCTGATACACCACCACCGCCTGACCGGGGGTGACGGCACGCTGGGGGATGTCGAATTCCACCCGGGCAAAGCCGTCCGCTTCGGGGTAAATGGTTCCGGGCTGTTCCGTCTGGCTGTGGCGGGTCTTGACCGTTACCCTGACCGGCTCCGTCAGCTCCGGGAAGGGATACCAGACCCAGTTGTTTCCCCGCAGGGCAGAGGAAAACAGCGCCTCATTCGGCCCCACGGTGACGGTGTTCTTTTCCATATCCTTTCCGCAGACGTATACCGGCGCGCCCATGGCCAGACCCAGCCCCTTGCGCTGTCCCAGCGTGTAGCACACAGCGCCCCGGTGCTTGCCGACCACGCGGCCGCTTTCGTCCAGAAAATCCCCGGCGGGGTAGTGCTTGCCGGTGTAGCGTTCCAGAAAAGCCGGGTAGTCACCGTCCGGCACGAAGCAGATGTCCTGAGAGTCGTGCTTACGGGCGTTGATAAAGCCGTTTTCTTCTGCGATGGCACGTACCTCCTGCTTGGTCAGACCGCCGAGGGGGAACTGAATCCGGGCAAGCTGCTCCTGATTTAAGCAGGCGAGAAAGTACGTCTGGTCTTTGGCCTTGTCCGCCGCCTTATATAATAGGTATCGGTCGCCGGACTTCCTTACTTGCGCGTAATGCCCGGATACCACGCAGTCGCACCCCAGCTCCAGAGCGCGGCGGAGGAGCCGGTCGAATTTCAGATACCGGTTGCAGTCGATGCAGGGGTTGGGAGTGCCGCCGCATTCGTAGCAGCTGACAAATTTCCGGATGACCTGCCGCTCGAAATCGTCCTTGAAGTTGAACACGTAGTGGGGAATTCCCAGACGTCTGGCCACGCTGCGGGCGTCCTCCACGTCGTCCAGACTACAGCAGGTGTGTCCTTTTTCCAGACCGATCATATCATTGTCGTACAGCCGCATGGTCGCGCCGACACATTCGCAGCCCGCGCGGAGCATCAGCAGCGCCGCCACGGAGCTGTCCACGCCCCCCGACATGCCGATCAGCGCCTTCTTGCCGTCCATGAAATCCCTCCCGGTAACGTTTTTTTGAGTATATCAGCGGAAAAGGAGAATGTCAACGGAGAAAACCTGACAGGCAGGAAAAAAGAATGACATTTTCTGCGCCGAAAAATGGCATATTTCCCGTATTTATGACAGAAACGGTATACAATACGGGAAGAAAAGAGAAGGGGAAGCTTTTTGGTAAAACAAACTGTAACAAAAATGTAATTTTTTTCAAAAAAGGGGTTGCAATTTGTAAACACCTCTGTTATAATATGGCTACTTACATAAGAGCAAAGGAGTAAGTAGCTATGAAAAAGAGAATTGTGTGTGTATTATTAACTCTGATTATGCTGGTCAGTCTGGTGCCTGTCACCGCTCTGACCGCGTCTGCTGCTTCGCTGAAGACCAGTGAGGCCGCGATTACGATCATGAAGAAGCTTGCTATTTTTAAGAAGGACTGCTATCAGGTACCCGGTACCAATGAGTTCCGCATTGGTTACGGTACGATCTGCTCTGAGAAGCATAAGACGACGTATAAGGACGGAAAGGTTCAGGACAGCACTGATGCAGGCAAGCACTCCATCACCCAGGCGCAGGCTGACCAGGCTCTGCGCAAGCTGATTCTGGATCTGGACGCGAAGGTCAACGCCTTTGCTTCCGCCAACAGCCTGACGCTGTCCCAGTGCCAGCATGACGCTCTGGTTCTGTTCACCTTCGACGTGGGCGATTCCTGGATGAGCGGCAGCGGCGTTGTCAAGAGCGCCATCGTCAGCAAGGCCGGCACCAATGACCTGCTGAAGGCCATGAGCGACTGGGCGGGCGATCAGGATGATTTCCGCCGCAGAAAGATTGAAGTCAATATGTACAAGAACGGGGTTTATTCCGATGTGACGCCCAGCAGCTTCGGCACCGTTACATATAATCCCGATGGCGGTGTCATAGCTCCGAACTATGCGACCTCCTACACCTTGCTCTTTGACACGTCCAAGACTTCCAAGCATATCCCGGCTCCCACCAGAAACGGCTACAAGTTCATGGGCTGGTACTCCGCACAGTATGACGGCACGCTGGTTCCCTCTCTGACGGGCAGCTATAACGGTAAGACGCTGTGGGCTGGCTGGCAGGCAACCTCTGTGACGGCCAACAATGCCAATGACCTTTCTTACGTGCATGGCATCAATGAGACATTGAAGGTGTCCCAGCTGGTTTCTCTGGATGTCTACCCCGTTCCCACCAAGAAGAACGTGAAGCCTTTCCGCACCATCAAGAAAGACACTGCCACCGTTACCGCGATCAAGGACTTTATCGATGATGATGGCAACAGATGGTGCAAGCTGTCTGCAGCCGGAGATGGATGGGTTCTGCTTAAGTCTTCCGGGCAGAGCGACAGCGGCAATAGCGAATACACCGGCGGCAAGATCGATGTGACCGTCACGGTCACCAACGCCTATGTCAACAGACGTGCCAGTGACAGCGCTTCCAGCGCCAAGAACGGTGTCTACACCGCCGGTACGAAGCTGAAGATCATCGCTACCAACGAAGCCAAGACCTGGGGTCAGGTGGAGGAGAACGGCGTGGCCGTGGGCTGGGTCGCCCTGATGTACACCGACTGGAGCACCGTCTATGACGGCTCCGCTCCCAGCGACGCCAACAACACCACCCCCATTGCCACGGCGACCGTTACCTATAACGGCTACCTGAACGCCCGCAGCGATCCCGGTGTGGACAACAAGATCGTCGGCGGCTTTGCAAAGGATACCACGGTCAATGTTTTCGAGATTCGCACGGTCAACGGCCACCGCTGGGGTCGTACCTCCTCCGGCTGGATCTGCCTGACCTACACCAGTGTTAAGATGCTCACCGACAAGAACGTTTCCGACACGGGCGTTTTGGACTACGCTTTCGAGGTCACTCTCGTGAACGCCGGCGCCGATCTCTCCACCTATGTGCAGCCCACTACCAGTTCCAACAACAGCGATACCATCAAGGCGGGTACCACGGGTCTTAAGATCACCAACGCGGCGGTTGTTGACGGCGTAATCTGGGTGAAGGCACACTGGACGGTCAAGGAGACTGACAAGAACGGTAAGACCAACGTGATTGCCAAGTCCGGCTGGGTGACCTACAATAACTTTAACCTTGTCCCGACCAAGTTCACGGTTGTCAGCGATACGCTGAACATCCGAGATGCGGCCGGCAGTCAGAATCAGTTCGTATTCAAGCTCACCAAGGGCGTGGAAGTGGAGGTTCATGAAATCAGTCTGGCCAACGAGGAAATCTGGGGCAGGATTGAGGGCTACACCTCCGGCGGCGTTAACTATGACGGCTGGATCAATCTGGCATCCAACTATGTCAAGCGTTCCTCCAAGATCACCATTGACGGCGGCACCAAGGGCGCTATCGGCACCGGCACCGTTGTGAACGCGGATTCCGTCCGTGTCCGTATGACCGGCGCTCTGTACGGTCAGGTTCTGGGCAACATCAACCGCGGCACCAAGGTGGCCGTTCTGGAAGAGAAGGATGGCTGGTACAAGATCGACTTCGACGTTGACAACAACAAGGAGACCGACAGCTGGATTTACAGCCAGTATCTGGAGGTCAAGATGGGCGTCGTGGAGTCCGGCACCGGCAGCACCGGCAGCACCGGCGGCACCGGTACGACCCAGAAGACGGACGGCACCGGCAAGGGCATCATTGCCAACACCTACGCCGGCGTAAATGTCCGCAGCGGCGCAGGCATCGCCAACGCCATCGTGGGCAAGATTCTCAACGGCACGGAAGTGACCATCCTGGAGGTCAAGCTCGTCGGCGCCGCCAAGTGGGGCCGTGTGAAGCAGGGCTGGATCTGCATGGACTATGTCACCATGATCTCCTACGACGAGATTCCCGGCAACAACAGCAATAACGGCAGCAGCGGCAACAAGGGCACCGGCGTGGACTCCTTCGACGAGGCTGAGAGAACCACCACCACCGCCGTCTACACCGGCTCTGTCAAGGCCGATACCACCGTTTACAAGACGCCTAACCCGAACCTGAAGGATAATACGGTTCGTTCCATCGGCACAGGCGAGAATATCACCATCCATGAGCTGACGGCTGTTACCCTGGAAATTTACGAGGGCGACAAGGTTGACGACAAGAACAAGAACAACGACGTCGAGACCGTTGTGAAGCAGACCTCCTACTGGGCGCGCATCAACGACGGCTGGATCAAGGATCCCGATGTGAACATCCAGCTGAATGCTCTGGACGAGAAGGTTCACACCGTGACCGGCGCTTCCGAGCTGAATGTGCGCAAGGCTGCCGGAACCGGCAATGACAGCATTGCCAAGCTGAAGAAGGGCGATCAGGTTCCCGTGACCAAGCTGGAGATCGTCAAGGATTCCGGCGCCAGAACCCTCACCGTTTGGGGTCGTGTGGAAACCAGCGACGGCATCGTGGGCTACTGCGACCTGAGCTACATGTCCGAGGGTGCTCTGTACGAGAAGAAGGAAGAGCCTACGACTCCGACAACTCCCTCCGCGCCCACCATCGGCAGCACCGGCAACACCGGCGACGGCGGCTTCGTGAACAACAAGGGCGGCTACAAGTACACCGGCAAGGTCATCAACACCGAGTCTCTGAATGTCCGCGTTACCGCCTCTACCGGCGCCAAGAAGGCTACCACATTGAAGAAGGGCGCCAACCTGGTGATCTACGAGACCAAGATCTCCGAGGATATGGCATGGGGTCGCTGCGACGCAGGCTGGGTCTACCTGTACTACGTTGACCTGACTCCCGCCAGCGGCAGCGCCATCGACGCCCGCGTGGTGTACAATGACAACACCATCATCTACACGGATAACGCCGCGTCCTCCGTTGCAGGCACCTATTCCAGAATGTCCGTCATCGACATTTACGAATACGTTGGCGACATGGCCCGCACCGATCTGGGTTGGGTCAGCACCGGCAATCTGCTGTAAGACAGTATCCAGAATCTCCCCGCGGGAAAAGAGCGGGGGTCATAAGAAAGTAATATCGTATTTCTCAGGAACGGCATGGCTTCGGTCATGCCGTTTCCTCTTTCATCAGCTCATTCAGCGGGATAAAGCCCACAAGGTCATAGGAAATGCGGATGTTCTGCCGCCGTTTGCCGCTACTCTTGTCGGATATAAACTCCCTTAACAAGTTCCCGCAGAGCATAGGGCGTAAGCTCGTCCAAGTCCTTGTATTTGTGTACCCTCTGGATAAACTGCTCCAAGTTTTCAATCTGTCGTTCCTGCACTTCAATATCCTGCTGCAAGGTCTGGATTTCCACTTTAAGCTGCTCCTGCTCGGTTTCGTAGCTTCTGCTCATCATGGAAAATCGTTCATCGTTGATGCGTCCCGCCACATTGTCCTCATAGACGCGGATAAACAGGCGGTCAAGCTCTCCCATGCGCCGCTGCGCCTGTTCCAATCGCTTGACGCTTGCACAGATTTTTTCCTCGCTGGACAGCAGGAGCTTGTGTTCCATAACTGCCCGGAAGTGATTCTCATACCGTGTCACATAGAAGATGACCGCTTTCATGTGCATCCAGACCAAATCTTCCAGAACAACCGCCCGGATGAAGTGAGCCGAACAGCTTCCCGTGTTGCTTCGGTAGTTGGCGCATACAAAGTGATCCTGCCGCTTCTCAAAGTAATTGGTGGTGCAGTACCGCATTTTTGCTCCGCAGTCGGCACAGTAAACCATGCCGGAAAACAAACTGCTCTTGCCCGTTTTCGTCCTGCGGTGACGCTGCTGCCGGATCTCCTGTCCCTTGTCAAAGACTTCTTGCTCGATGATTGCCGGATGGGTGTCGTAGAAAACCGCCTGTTTGTCGAGAGGCGTTTCCCGCTGCTTCTTGTCCCAGATGGAATTGGTGTAGGTCTTGAAATTGACGGTGCAGCCCGTGTATTCCCGCCGTTCCAGGATGTGGACAACGGTGTTGGTATTCCAATGGTAGGGATCAGCGGTTTCCGGACTTGGAGTCTTGATGCCGATCTGCCGCTTATATGCGGTGGGATTCAGAACCTTTTCCTCCTGCAAGAGCTTTGCAATCTGCATCGGGCCTCGCCCTTCCATGC
>ERZ827490.4119-NODE-4119-length-11860-cov-7.136298_pt1 | contig 11860 bp, 19 predicted proteins | sample MGYA00519770_ERZ827490 | MGnify/ENA primary metagenome ERZ827490 (study PRJEB31778, sample SAMEA3449324) | human gut metagenome | biome: human gut; feature: human-associated habitat; material: faeces | place: United Kingdom | collected 2010/2012 ...
CGCTTCGCCGTTGATGGAAACGCTGCCGCTGTCCGGTGTTTCGATTCCACCGATGATATTGAGCAGCGTGGATTTGCCGGAACCGGACGGCCCTAGCAACACGCAGATCTTGCCTTTTTCCACGCCGAAACTGATGCCCTTGAGCACCTCGATCTGATTATCGCCTGCTCCGAACGATTTGCGGAGCTCTTGAATTTGTAGATACATCATATCGCCTTTCTTTCCTGTATGCAGATTTTGTATTGGATGCCCTGCGCGTAAAGACAACGCATGGCTTTTGACTATGCTCCCATGCTTTTCATTTATAGTTAGCACATGCTAACTATTTGATGAAAAAAAAGGCTAACCGAAACACATCGGCATGTGTTTCCAGTTAGCCAAAACTAACTTCTTGTCTATCATACCACTTTTTGCAGTCTTGTCAATAGCCCGGCAGCAAAATAATTCAAAATACCAGGCGCGAAACATGCAGTAATGCTATTTTCGCAGCATCGCGAAGTCGATCTGCCGCTCCGCGGGCCTTGCGTCGAGTACGCGGATCCGCACCTGCTCGCCGAGCTGGTACGGGCGGCGGAGATCACGCGCAAACACCATGCCTTCCACCGTATTCGGCAGCTCGACATAAACGCCGAATTCCGTTACGCCGCTGACGATACCGTCATATTCCTCACCGATATGATCCAGCATGTACTCACATTTTTTAAGCTTTTCGACTTCCCGCTCCAGCTCCTGCGCCTTGCGCTCGGTCTGGGAGGAGATCTCCGCCGCCTCCTGCACATCGTGCCGATACTTTTTCAGCTTTGCTTCCGTCATGCGATTGTTGATGGCTGCTTTGATCACGCGGTGGATCATCAGATCCGGATAGCGACGGATCGGCGAAGTAAAATGGCAATAATATCGGAACGCAAGGCCAAAATGCCCGTCACATTCCGGGCTGTAATAAGCCTTCTTCATCGTCCGCAGTATCACACGGTTGACGACCGCCTCATAAGGCTCGTCAGCGATCGTGTCAATGATATCGGCCAAGGTTTTCGGATAGATATTGTCCGGATTTCCCTTCAGATGGATACCAAAATTCATCAGGAAAGCCTTTAAGTCCATCATTTTTTCCGGGTCCGGCTTTTCGTGCACGCGATAGACGAACGGATAGTTCATCCAGTAAAAATGCTCCGCTACTGTTTCGTTGGCGATCAGCATAAATTCCTCAATCAGGCGATTCGCGCTGCGGCGCTCTGCCGGACGAATCGCAATCGGATGCTCGCAAGCATCCAGAACGATCTCCGACTCCGCAAAATCAAAATCCAGACTGCCCCGCTGTTTCCGCTTGTCGCGAAGTACGCGTGCCAATTCCCCCATCGCGCGGATATCCGTCAAGAGCGGCGCGTATTTGGCACGCAGCGCCGGTGTCTCATGTTCCAAAAGATCCGACACGTCATCATAGACCATGCGCGCCTTGGAATTGATGACAGACTCCGCGAGCTCGTGATGAACGACCTCTCCCTGCGCGTCGATTTCCATGAAGCAGGAAAGCGTCAGCCGATCCTCTCCCTCGTTAAGGCTGCAGATCCCATTAGAAAGCCCCTTTGGCAGCATCGGCACCACGCGGTTGAGCAGATACACGCTGGTGCCGCGCTTCAACGCCTCCTTGTCCAGCCAGCCATCCTCTTCCACATAGTGGCTGACGTCCGCGATATGCACGCCGAGGCGGTAATTCCCGTTGGCAAGCCGTTCTATCGATACTGCGTCATCCAGATCCTTTGCGTCCTCGCCGTCGATCGTTACCATCTGTACATCCCGTAAATCCAGCCGTCCTTCCATGTCAGCCGGATGAACCTCCTGCGGCGTCTTCTCTGCCTGCCGCATCACTTTTTGCTGCGCAGATCCAAACGTCTCGCGATTTCTTCGTCAGTGATTTTTTCCCTGCCGCGCGCCTTCGCTTCCGCGTTGACACGGCTTGGGAAGGTCTGAAACAGTCCGTAGCCGCGGATCAGTGACAGAACATCGCTGCCGGTTTCCCCTTTGCGCGCGACGATCTCGGTGATTTTCCCCTCGATCCTGTGCTGTTTGTCCGGATACTGCGTGATCTTCGCCACGACCTTATCGCCGTTTGCCGCACTGCGAAAGGCGTCCTGTTTGATATAAATATCCTCCGTCAACTTGCGGTCATCCGGAACGACGAAGCCAAAACCTTTTTTCTTTTGGAATGTGCCGACCACTTCTTTGGTCGCACGCTCCAAAATTTTGACAATGATCCCCTCCTTGGATTTCGTCCAAAGATACGGCGGCAGGAGTTCGACCTGCGCCGTATCACCGTTCATCGCGCCGCCCAGATTATCCGGCGCAATAAAAATATCAGCGCCCTCCTCTCTGCGCAGGAAAGCAAAGCCTCTCGCATGCTTCTCGATGATTCCAGTGATCGGTTCCTGCGCGCTGTTCGAAGTTTCCTCCGGTATGAGGAAGCCTGTGCGGAACGCACCATCCGCGCCGATACGGCGGTTCAGATGCAAAGTGCTTTCCGGATGTCGCCGATTTTCGTTTTGCTTGCGGCGATGATGACTTGTTTTTCTGTGTTTTACGTTTTGATTTGTTTTTTTATGCTTCATTCGTTTATCTCATTTCCATTTTTTCACAAGCTTCGCCGCCGCGATTCCGTTTTTCGCTTACAGAAGACCATGTGCCTTCGCTTCGTCCGTCAAAAGCTCTCTAAAATCCGGATGTGCGATGCGAATCAGCGCACGTGCGCGGTCTGCCATCGTCAGCGGTTTCAAATTGACGCAGCCGTACTCGGTTGCCACATACTGGACATCTGCGCGCGGTGTGGTAACCACCGAGCCTGCCGGAAACGACGGAACGATCTTGCTCATGCGTTTTCCGTTCTTCATGAAGCTAGAGGTCGTGACAATGAAGGATTTTCCGCCTTCTGACCATTGCGCTCCTCTGACAAAGTCTGCCTGCCCGCCTGTACCGCTCTGCTGATTCCATGCCATGCATTCGGACGCGCACTGCCCGTACAGGTCGATAGCCATCGTGCTGTTGATGGAGATCATCCTTTTATTTCGCGCGATAATGCGCGGATCATTCGCGTAAGGGAACGGTACGCAGTACATATCAGGATTTTTATCCAAAAAGCGATAGAGCTTTTCATTGCCCAGCGCGAACGCATAGACGTTTTTGCCATCCAAAAACCCCTTGTGTTTGTTGGTTACATTGCCGTTTTCTATCAGAGCCAGCATCGGCTGATTGAAGAGCTCAGTGTGGATACCCAGATCATTTTTTTCTTTGAGGCCGTAGCCGATGGCCGTAGAGACATTTCCCAGTCCCAGCTGCAGGGTGGCGCCGTCCGGAACCTCCTGCAAAATCAGCGCGGCAAGCTGTTTCGCGACCTCGTCGCTTTCCGGCACGTCATAGCTCTTGAGCGGTCGATCTATCTCCACCAGCGCGTCTGCCTCGGACACGTGAATCAGATGATGCTCGCCCAGCACATACGGCACCTCCCTGTTTACCTGAAGGATTACGGTTCTCGCCGCTTTTTTGATTTCCTCTCCGCAGGCGACGCCGGAAGCTCCGTACGAAAAGTATCCGTCTTCGTCCGGCGCGGAAACCTCAAAAAAGGCCACATCCGGCTTCGCGGTTTCCTTTGACCAAATGTTTACCTGTGACAAATGCACAGAAGTAAAATTGACCGGCAGACCGCCGCGGTAGACTTTTCTCTCGCCGACGCCGATAAAATAAGTCAGATAGTGAAACGGATTGTCGGCCGTTTCATCGAAGATCGGTGAAGGCTCAAACGCCTGACTGCTTTGAATCTCCACATTTTCCAGTTCATGTCTCCTGTCCCAGAGCGCAGCAAGCAGACCGTACGCCACACTGGAGGCGGTCCCCGCGTAGACTCTGTCGCCGGACCGAACAAGTTTTACCGCTTCCGCAGCACTCGTCCGCTTTGCTTCATAGTCCTTTTTCCAATTCATGTTTCTCCTCACATCATTCACACATCGTGTGCGGTCTCTCGTGTCGATTCACCGAAAGCACACACAAAAGAGCCGCCCTGCGGCTCTTTTAACACATACATATTAAGTATACGAGTCTTTGTGCGGAAAGTCAAGATTTCGTTTCACCTACTTTTTTCTTTGTGAGGAGTAGTATTAAGTTGCAAGGTTCAAATGAGCCTTCGCAACTTATTTTTTTACCACGGAGGACCCTAAAAATGAAGAAAATGACTATTAGAAAAATGCTTGAAAGAATCGTCGTCGCAACTAACAAACGCAGAGCGAAGAATATAGTTCTGGTCAGCACCGACGGCGAAATCGTGGAAGCGGAATTCGCTGTGGACCTGATCCGAACACTGACAGACTGGAATATCCTGTGGGAAGTAACCGTCATTTCTGAAAAGTTTTACGAAGACCGTTTCGTCGTAATCTTCGACCCAAACATTAAACAGGTCAACGGCGATCCTGACAAGGGCGATACGTGGTTATAAGGCCGCAAGCAGAAAGGAGCGTGAGAACGTGGCAGTTTATAAGTCTATCACCTTCGACAACAGAAAGAAAATCGCGGCCCTGTACGCGAAAGGAATGTCCATTTCCGACATTTCTGACGAAGTGGGCGTCGCCCTTCGAACACTGTATGTCGAACTGAAACGCGGCGCGACTGGGAAACTGGATCAGAACCAGCGACCGGCCTATGATCCGGTACTGGCACAAAGAACCTACCAGGAAAACATTCGCCGTCGCGGCAGTGGTCCGAAAAGAAAGGAGGTCAAGAAATGACACCGGACAGAGCAACCAGGCGGAAACGACGCCGAATCCGTCTGGCGATCAGAAGGACGTCAGCCCTGGCGGCGGCTATTGCCTTCTTCTTTGCCTGGGGAACGATCGGCGCCATAGAAACCGACGCGGTGTCCCTGGTAGAAGGAACGGTCAGAACCTTCGGCCTTCTGTTCATTGGAACCGGCTTCGCCTTTGTAGGTGGCGCCTTCCGAAATCCTACGGAAAGGAGGTCAAAACATGAAGTACACCGCGACACTGTCGGCCGTCCAGGTCGGACAAGCCGTCAAAAGTCTTCTTCTGCTTGGTGAACGCAAGATCACCATTGAAGAAACAGAAAAAGACCGTTTCGTCGTCACCACAACAACCGAAACGGCCCTTTCAAAAAAGTCTACGAACAGTATATCACGAAAAGGAGTGAAAAACAATGGCTAAACTGAATTTTTATGACACCGACGCCGTGAAGGCGTTCGTCCTGGATATTTTAATCGAAAACGCTGAACTGAAAAGCGATCTGGACTATGAAAAGAAGTGTTCGAACGACTGGTTCGACCGCTACAAGAAAGCCGATCAGCAAGTGAAAGACCTTGAAGCGAAGGTCGCTACCCTGGAAGGAGGTTCCGAAAATGAATAACACCCTGTACGAAATCACTGACAAGTATTTGAAGGTCCTTGACAACCTGGAAATCGACGAAGAAACCGGCGAAATCCTGAACGCCGAAGAACTGGACGAACTGTCCGGAGCCTTCGAAGAAAAAAGCGAAGCTGTCGCTTGCTACATCAAGAATTCCGAAGTCTTTATCGGCGACCTGAAAGCCGAAGAAGCCAACCTGGCAAAGCGCCGCAAGCAGACCGAAAAGCGAATCGACTATTTGAAGAATGTCCTGACCGCGTGTCTGGACGCCGCCGGCCGTGACAAGGTCGAAACCACAAAGGTTCGCGTTTCCTTCCGAAAGTCTGTGGCCGTAAGCATTGACGACGAAAAAGCCCTTCCGGCTGACTTCGTTGTTGAAACCGTTACAACGAAACCGGACAAGACCGCGATCAAGAAGGCGATCCAGTCCGGCCAGGAAGTGTCCGGCGCTTCCCTTGTGGAGAACCGAAACCTTCAAATCAAATAAGGAGAAACCGCAATGAAAGAACTTTCGATTCCCCTTCTTACCGAACAAGACATTGACTGTCGCGTTCAGTCGGTCAGCAAAGCAAAGACCGGCCGCGTCGGCGCCGTCCTTCTACTTTACAAGGACGCGCGCGTCGATATGCGAATCCTGGACCAGGTCTTCGGGCCTGGCAACTGGCAGAGAACCCACGAAGTAATCAACGGAAACCTGTTCTGTAATATCGACATCTGGGACGACGAAAAAAAGACCTGGGTCAGAAAACAGGACGTCGGAACAGAGAGCAACACCGAAAAGGAAAAAGGCCAGGCGTCCGACAGCTTCAAACGTGCCGGCTTCAACGTCGGGATCGGCCGCGAACTTTATACAGGCCCTTTCATTTATGTCGAACTGGCTGACGGTGAATTCTATCCCGAACGCCAGGGTCAGAAGGAAGTCTTCAAGTGCTACGCCAGTACGAAGTTCAAGGTATCGAAGATCGCCTATAACGAACGCCGCGAAATCTGTGACCTGGTAATCGTCGACCGGAACAATAAAGTCCGCTTCAATATGAACGGACACGCACCGGCGCCACAAGCCACACAGAGCGCCACGAACGGGCAGAACGCCCAGGGTGGACAATCTACCAACCAACAGCAAAGAACCGCACCACAACCGCAAAACAGCACCCAGACAGGCGGTGCCGCGTGTCCCGTGTGCGGCGGCCCTATCAGCGAAGCTGAACGCCGCTATTCCATGAACAAATTCGGCCGTGAAATGTGCCGCGCCTGTCAGAAAAACGCGTGAAAGGTGGTGTCATAAATGCCCAGCCGCATTTTGAAAGAATCAATATGTACGTCTGAAAGTCTGGCGTACTTATCGGCGGAAGCCGAAGTCCTGTTCTATCGTCTGATCGTAAAAGCGGACGACTTCGGCCTGTACTACGGAAGCCCGAAAATCCTTGCTTCCCTTCTCTTTCCGCTGAACGTACCGACCGAAAAGAAGGTGTCTTCCTGGCTGGCTGAACTTGTGAACGGTGGCCTTGTGGCTACATACAGAGCCGAAGACGGTCGGCAATACCTGAAACTTCTGTCCTGGGACAAACACCAGAACAGGCGCGCAACAAAACCCAAATACCCACTACCGCAAGAATTTGATAACACTTGCAGTCAAGGGGTATCAAGTGACAATTCTGACACTTGCGCGCAAATGCAAGCAGATTCTTCCGTAAACGTAAACGAAAACGTATTCGAAAACGTAAACGAGAAACGAAAACGAGTATCGGCGCAACGCGGCGCCGGAGTGGACGACACTTTTGACCAGTTCTGGTCAGTCTATCCACGAAAAGTCGGCAAGAAAGACGCCGTGAAGGTCTGGAATCAAATTCGCCCTAACCCAGACTTGACAAACCAGATCGTCCAGGGTGTGGAGCGCTGGAAGCGTTCTGAACAGTGGACAAAGGACGACGGCCGCTTTATTCCATATCCGGCGACATTCCTTCGCGGTGAACGCTGGAACGAATATGACCGCGCCGAAGTCATACCGTCCCCGAAGCCGGCCACCGTCAAGAACTACGACGACGGCGAAGACTTCCTGGACGGCGGTGAATAATCATGGCCGACAATATCTGGACAGCCGCTGTCGAAGGTATCGCCGCCAGAGGTAGGGCGAACAATGGCGCCGAAGGCGACTACCGCGACGAAGAAGGCTTCCTATGCTGTGGCAAGTGCCGAACCAGGAAAGAAGGCGACATCACGATCGGCGAAAAGACGCTTCGCGTTCCGCACCTGTGCAAGTGCGAATCAGAAGCCAGCCGCCAACGTGAAGCCGAAGAAAAGGCCGCCGAATTCCGGAAGCAATGCGAACGGCTTCGCAAAGACGGGATCACTGATCCGTCGTACCTGTCCCAGAACTTCACCCAGGACGACAACCGCAACGCCAGAATTTCCGACGTGTGCCGCCGCTATGTGGAACACTGGCCGGAAATGAAGGCCGACAATATCGGAATCCTGTTTTATGGCGGCGTCGGGACCGGAAAGTCATTCCTGGCCTGTTGCATAGCAAACGCCTTGATCGACAAACAGGTCCGCGCCAGCGTGACGAACTTCCCCCGAATCCTGAACAAACTTCAAGGCTTCGGCGAAGATAAACAAGAATTCCTGGACAAGCTGTCCCGATATGACCTTCTTGTCATTGACGACCTGGGCGTCGAAAGGGACACGTCCTATTCCGTGGAACAGGTCTTCAACGTCATAGACGCCAGAAGCCGCACCGGAAAGCCCTTGATCGTCACGACAAACCTTTCCCTGGCCGACCTTCAAAACCCGTCGTCCCTGGGATATGCCCGAATTTATGACCGAATTCTGGAAATGTGTCCGATCAGGCTGAAACTGGCCGGAGATTCCAGAAGAACCCAGAACGCACAGGAACGCCGTGACAAGGCGAAGCGCCTTCTGGGGCTTGAAAGGACGTGACAGAGTGAAACACTATAAACTGACAATCCCTGGCCTTCTGCCAGGACTGAACGAATATGTGGACGCTGAACGCGGCGCCAAAGGCAAATACAAGGCCGCCGCCATGAAGAAACAGGCTGAAAACGTAATCGGCTACATGATCAAAACCCAGCTTCGCGGCGTCCGCTTCACCCGTCCCGTGGTGATACATTACACCTGGATCGAACCGAACCGCCGGAGAGATAAAGACAATATCGCTTTTGCGAAGAAGTTCATTCAGGACAGCCTTGTCCATGCCGGCGTTCTCCAAAATGACGGCTGGAAACACATCGAACACTTTACCGACGACTTCGCTGTGGACCCGAAAAACCCCCGTGTCGAAGTCATAATCGAAGAATTTGAAGGAGGATACAAGAAATGACTGTACGCGCAAAACTGAAAGACCTTGCACCTGGAACCGTATTCAACGCCGGACCGATCGACGTCCGCGTTTTGGAACACTTCACCGACGGAAGAACCCTTTTGATCGCCGATACCTGTATCGCTGACCGCCACTTCGCGGATCAGCCGTTCAAGACCAGACCGGAAAAGCCGGCCGCAAATCCGAACGACTGGCGCTTTTCAAACCTGAATCGTGAACTGAACACGGAATTCCTGGCCACATTTGACCAGGCCGAAGGCCCTATCCGTTCAAAGGACATCTTGACGGCCGACTGGTCCCTGGCTGACCATGAGGGCGGCGAAGGTTACGGAACCATTCAGGCGAAGATCGCCCTTCTGACGCAAACCATGTATGAGAAGTACGCCGATCAGGACCTTCTTGAACTTGACGACTGGTGGTGGTTGATCACCCCGTGCGCCAGCTACGCGTACTATGCGCGCGGTGTCAGCACGGACGGCAGTCTGAACTACTACTACGCGTACAGTGGCAACGGTGGCGTTCGGCCGGCTTTCTTCGTGGAATCTGGGATCACGTTATCTGTGGAGCCTGACCAGGTTGAACTTTCCACTTCCGCCCTGTTGGCCGAATTCACTTCGAAACAGCTTGTCGAAGAAGTCCTTCGCAGAATCGCCGAAGGTCAGGAAGACGGTGACGACAATGAAGAAGACGACTTTTAAGCAATGCGCCGCCGGCGACGTCTTCGAACATCAGGGACAAGCCCTGATCAAAACGACGAAGCCGAACACAGCGGTCAACCTGAACAGTGGCGCCTTCGCGCACTTTCACGACGGTTCCCTGGTGGACAGAAGCGACCTTGTCCTGATCCACCAGGCGGACCTTCCGTCCGAAATGCCGGACAGCCTGAAAGGAGGTCGAAACAATGGGTAACAAATCCGCCCTTCAACTGGAAGTCGAAAAAGAAATGGGCTTCGAAATCGACGAAGACCTGTTCGGATACTTAGAGCATTACGCCAGAAGAAAACTGGAAGTCGCCAACAAAAGCGCCGGCCGCGCCTGGGGCGAAGACGGCTACGGCGACGAATACCTTTCACTTCTGATCCCCGACGTGATCCGCGAAATGGCCTTTTCTGCTTACTGTGACCAACGGTCAGCGGAAAACCTGGCCGCCAGAAAGGCGGTGTCGTAATGAAAAACGAAAACGCCATAATGGACCGCATAAAAGCCAGGATCGCATATCACGCCAACGAACACCGGCACACATACGAAATCGGAAAAGGCGTCATGGACTTCCTGGCGCGCGACCTTCTGGCCGATTTTAAGGCCGCCGGCGGTTTACTTCCGCCGGTAGCCCTTGACGGTGACGTCTATGTCATATACCGCCGAAAGCCGGTGAAAGCAAAGGTCATTTTTATCGGAATCAACGCCGACAGACTTTTCTTCTTCAACGTGCTTCGCGGAAATATAAAGGCGAACTTCCAGACGTACCAGTTCACCGAAAACGACATAGGCCGAAGCGTATTCCTTACCCTGGAAGAAGCCGAAAAGGCGGTGGCCTAAATGAAAAAGAAGAAATCAAACCTTCCGAAGTGGAAATATGACTTTTCGTGTAAGAAATGCCGTCATATTCAATACGTCAAGGACAAGGCAAAGCGCCGCGACGGCGACTATTGTATAAAATTCATAGAACGGACCGACGCCGGCCTTCCTTCCCCGATTCACGCTGACGACGATCGTGTCGTCCGCTGTGACTGCTTCGAAGCAATTCCGGAAGAAGGTGATTCCGAATGATACCATTTCCAGAAAAGAAATATTCGGTAATATACGCCGATCCGCCGTGGAACTACGCGGCCGGTAGAAAGACGCGAAACGTCGAAAGACACTATCGCACAATGAAGCCGGAAGACATCTATTCCCTTCCGGTTCAGGATATAGCCGAAGACGACTGTCTTCTGTTCCTGTGGGCCACATTCCCGAACCTGGACGTCGCCCTGGAAACGATCCGGCGCTGGGGCTTCCAGTACAAAACAGCCGCCTTCGTCTGGGTGAAGCGAAACCGGAAATCGCCTTCCTGGTTCTGGGGTCTGGGGAACTGGACACGCGCAAACGCGGAAATCTGTCTTCTGGCCACAAAAGGCAAACCGAAGCGCGCGTCAGCGTCAGTCCATAGCATAATCGACGCCCCGATCGGCCGTCACAGCGAAAAGCCGGCCGAAGCCCGTGACAGGATCGTTCAGCTTGCGGGGGGGGATCAATGATCGAACTATTTGCAAGAAAGACCGCCCCTGGCTGGGATTCCTGGGGCGACGAAGTGGAAGGCGGTGAAAACAAATGACAAGACTGAAAAGGTTCAAGATCGGACTGTTTACAATCACCCTGGGAATGGTCCTGGTGGGCGCGTCCTTCGCCCTGGCTGACGATAAAGCAGTCGCCGAAGGAATTATCCTACCGGAAGAATTAAACGAAACCACGGCCATTCTGACGCCGTCTGTGGCCATTGCAGAAAATGAACCAACCACACAGCCGGAGGAATGGATCGACGCCGTGGCGACGGCTTACTGTCCTTGTGAAATATGCTGTGGAAAATGGGCGCTGAATCGCCCTGACGGTATCGTCTACACGGCCAGCGGAGCCATAGCCGAAGAAGGCGTCACAATCGCGGCCGACTGGTCCGTCTATTCGCCAGGAACTATCCTTTACATAGAAGGCATAGGCGAACGGACTGTCCAGGATCGCGGCGGAGCCATAAGCGGCCAGAAGATCGACGTATTCTTCAATAGTCACGAAGACGCCCTTCGCTTCGGCCGCCAGGAAGTCCGGATCAAAGTTATTTCTGATACAGAGAGGTAAAACGATATGGAAATAAAAACACTTGTAGCGAAAGCACATGAAAACGCCGTGAAACACGGATTCTGGGAACCGCCCCTTTCCTTTGGAACGGCGATCGCACTGATTCACAGCGAACTTTCCGAAGCCCTGGAAGAAGAACGCAACGGGAACCCCGACGTCTGGTTCGCTTGTAACGAAAGCGACAACTTTATTTGCACCCCACAAGACGAAACCGAAGGATTGCTGCTGAAAAAGAAGCAGATCGACTTCGCAGAAAACGAGAATCCAATCGTAAGTATATGAAAAAGATTCGTGAGA
>ERZ827490.4121-NODE-4121-length-11860-cov-2.961457_pt1 | contig 11860 bp, 10 predicted proteins | sample MGYA00519770_ERZ827490 | MGnify/ENA primary metagenome ERZ827490 (study PRJEB31778, sample SAMEA3449324) | human gut metagenome | biome: human gut; feature: human-associated habitat; material: faeces | place: United Kingdom | collected 2010/2012 ...
GATAGAGATACACCGGATTCAACTCATTCATGTAGATTGCATGATAGACCGATTTGTGACAATTGCGCGCCACAAGAATCTGATCTCCTTTATTCGTCACACCCGCGATAGCACTCAGAATTCCAACTGTACTTCCATTTACCAGAAAATGACTTTCCTCTGCCCCAAATACCCTTGCGGCTCTTTCCTGCTCTTCTTTTAAAATACCATCTGCGTGATGCAGATCATCGAAACCATCGATTTCCGTGATATCCAGATCGTATGGGAGTTCAATTCCAAGAAGTGTCTTGTTTCTCTTATGTCCTGGCATGTGAAATGCGTAAAAATCGCTCTCGGAATATGCTTTTAATTTATCGTATAGTCGTTCCATTTTAAACCTCTTTAAGTCTTTTAGAAACATCATATAATTTTTCTTCCAAAAACGCAAGAGGACGAAACGGTTCTCCCATTTCGTCCTTTCCATATATTCCGGCTTACACAGCTACAATCTCAAACACTTCCGCCTGGAAATCTCCCTTATCATTCACGCCCTTCTTCCATACACCGGACGCAGAATCGGACAGGATCATTCCGACTTGCATCAGCTCATCGCCATAGCAGTCATAAGCATATCCGCTGACCTTATAACAGGTATCTTCTTTCAGCCCTTTCAGCTTCAGTCTCTTAAATCCAACATTGACCGGCTGCATTACCCGGTAATAACCAACCAGCGCCTTCTTCTGATCCTCCGATACGATCATCCATGCGGTCTCATTTCCCTCAAACGGACTCTTCAGTCGATAGAAAGTTCCTTTCTGGATCAGATCTCTCTTCTCCTTCATAAATGCGATCTGACGGCGGATTTCTGCCTTATCTTCCTCGCCAAGCTTTAAAAGGTCAAGCTCATATCCAAAAGTTCCAAAGTAAGCCACATCTGCTCTTGTCTCGAGCGGTGTCACACGGTTTGTCTGATGGTTCGGTGAAGCTGATACATGGCTTCCCATACAACTCACCGGATAAACCATTGAAGTTCCATACTGGATTTTCAGACGTTCGATTGCGTCAGTATCATCCGAAGTCCATCCCTGCGGTGCATAATAAAGCATTCCCGGGTCAAATCTTGCCCCACCACTTGCACAGGATTCAAACAATACATGCGGAAAACGGCTGGTCAGGCGCTCATACAGTTCATACACACCAAGGATATATTTGTGGCAGACCTTTCCCTGATACTCTCTGTCATTTCCATTGGAGAACACCTCTGAAAATGTACGGTTCATATCCCATTTGATATAAGATACCGGCACTTCTGCAAGAAGATTTTCCAGCATGTCCCCGATATATTCACGTACCTCTTTCTTAGAAAAATCCAGTACATACTGTGTCCGGCTGTGGCAGATCCGCTTGCCCTGTTCTGCAAGAAGCCAGTCCGGATGCGCCCTGTACAGATCACTGTCTTTGTTTGTCATCTCCGGTTCAATCCAGAGCCCGAATTTTAAACCTTTGGCATTGATCTTTTCTGCCAGCTCCTTTAACGTTCCTTTCAGCTTTTCCTCATTCGGATACCAGTCGCCAAGGGAAGAAGTACTGTCATCTCTCTTTCCAAACCATCCGTCATCCAATACAAAAAGCTCCATTCCAAGATCTGCTGCCGCATCCGCAAGTCCCAGAAGCTTTGGCGCATCAAAATCAAAATAAAATGCTTCCCAGCTGTTGATCAGGATCGGGCGAACCTTATCTCTCCAGGTTCCCCTTGCCAGACGTGTGCGGTACAGCTTGTGAAAGGTCTGGCTCATTCCGTTAAGTCCGGCTTCCGAATATACCATTACCATCTCCGGTGTCTGGAAGGATTCGCCTTTTCCAAGTGTCCACTTAAATCCATTTGGATGGATTCCCATCAGCACACGGACGGTATCATAATTGTCTACCTCTGTCTGTGCAAGGAAATTTCCGCTGTAAACCAGACTGAAACCGTAGACCTGCCCCTGGAACTCGTCTGCATTTTCACGCGCAAGTGCAAGGAACGGATTGAACTGGTAGCTGCTGCATCCGCGCATACTGTAAATACTCTGGATACCGTAATCCAGCTTATGTCTTCTCACATAGCGCTCTCTCGCCCACACACCGGCAAGATCGATCATCTCATAATCCTTGTCCGGCAGATCCACACAGGCGCTCATTGCAGAAAGAAGTGTGATCTTTTCGTCAGAATCACATTCAAAACGTACACTTCTCGCGATCACCGGAAATGCTTCATAGATCGTATATAAAAGGACAATTCTTGTATTGATACTTGTATCCTCCAGAACCAGTTCCAGAGTCTGCGCCTCATCATCACTTTCTACATAAGTCGCCGGAAGTCCTTCAAGCTTTGGTTTGCCATTATAAATTTTATGCTCTTTATATACAAACTCGACTACATGGCTTCCGTTCTCCCGCTCGATCTCATATGCCGGAAAACGCATATCTCCGCAGCCGAAAGTCGGATACTCCTGCTTGATATTCTCCAGTGAGAATGTAGAATTCCCCTCGAAAGCATACGGTGACATATCACGCATCGCATATTCAAAAAGATGGCTGAAATCTTCTCTGTGTGTCAGGCGTTTTCCGTAGTAGAGCTGTCCCGGCTGGTCGTTGTCAAGGATCTTGATGATATAGCTGATCTCCTGGTTGTAGAGATGAAACTCTCTTGTTTTTTCATTGTATATGATTGGCATATCGTTTCTCCTCATTCCGTATTGTATAACGTTCATTTTTCCGTATTATCTGTATAGTATCACTGTTGGTTTTTCAGCGTCAATGATTCCTGCGGATAAATTTGTAAAAACGTACACTCAAAAAAGGGACTCTGTCCTTTCCTGAAAGACATCATCCCTTTTTCTTTCTTAGCAGATTTATTTAATTTTCTCTTTGTATTCTTTTACTCTGCACTACTGTCCACTTTCCATCCAAGCGCTTTCTCTACCGTATCGATCAGTACCCGGCTTACTCTTTGTGAACCGTCCATCTGTACATAATAGTAGGTCGCACTGTCGTCCTTGCTTCCCACATAGAATGTAACTGTCTTTTCCTTGTCATCATCCGACGTATCCTTGTAAGTCAGCTCCACCTTCGTCCGCTGATCTTCCGCAAGCCCGTAATTGCCAAGCGTCGCGTCCGTCACATGATAATCTGCACAATCTGTAAAATAGAATCCGGAAAGTGCTGTCATAATACTTGTGACAGTATCTTCCTGATCCTCATTGTCCGCTTCGTAGGTTTTTACCTCGTCACCCGGTTTTGTCACAGTCTCTTTTACAAAGTTATCGGATGTAACTGTTACAAAGCTGTCCTTTTCAGCAACATCTGCAAGCTGCCATACCATTTCCGAAATCAGATCTGCCGATACCGTGTACACTTTTTCTGTTCCATCTTCCATGAAATAATAATTTTCTCCGGAAGCATTCCCGATTAGAAATTTATGTGCCTCGCCATCCTTTCCGGTCAGCGTAAGATTATATTCCGGCGAATCAAATCCATAGTCCGAAAGGTCATCCGGATTCTTGATCTCTTTTACCGCCTGAATATCCGAAAATGCATCTTCCATATTTTGCATACTGCTCTCCGTCAGTGCGATCGTGGTGTCCGGCGCATACTCCCAGGTATCATCCTCTTTTACAAAGGACATTTCTTCCCCAGATGCTTCTTTATACTCGATCGACTCCAGCGAATCTGTCTCAAAAATATGCACCACTGCGTTTTCTTTTTTCTTCTCTTCTGCCTCTGACTTAGATGTATTCCATTTTTTCAGCCCGAAAAATGTAATGAGCAGAGCAAGCAGTACGAGCAGAAGGATTCCTATTGTCCTTGTTTTTTTCTCCATCTTTTTTCCTCCTGCCTCTTACGCTTTCCGTCTTCTCATCCAGATCACAAATCCAAGGATCAGAATTGCAAGCGGAATAATAAAGATCACAAGGATGCTGAATGCACCTGCATGCATCGGTGTGTTGGTCTCAGTCGAAAGACTCTTCGCTTCAATCGCAACATTGTTTACATTATCAAAATTCTCTGTCACTGAATTTACAAACAAAGTCAGGTTATCCAGTGTCGTCAGCTGATCTGTGATATCCGAGCTGATCATAGATGCAGAAGCAAGCACCGTAAGTCTTGCTGTCTTTGTGTCTGTATCCGTTGCATCACTCTTATCGTCTTCATCCTCGCTGTCCGAATCTGAAGAATCCGCAGAAATCGCATTGGTAGAAACGGCTCCCAGGATATACTGTCCCTGTGTCTGGTCATTTTCTGTCACTGCATATCCACTGTCTGATGTCTGCATAAATGGAGTAACCGTCAGATTATCATTATCCGTATCTGTTTTCTCCATACCAGGTGAATTCAGCAGAAGTACCATCTGATTGCTGATGCCGCTTCCCAGGTCACCACTCAGAGAAAGCTGTGGGAAGATTGCATAATAATTTCCCTGGTAGCATCTCTGGGTATCTGCAATATAACCGCTGACTTTTTTCAATCCATAATCCGACATAATTCCGTCCAGATTTGGTGTGTCTGAAGTCGTATCTCCAAGGATCAGATAAACCTTTCCGCCGTCACTCAGATATTTCTCAATAATTGTCTTTTCATCATCTGTAATATCCGATGTCGGTGCATAGAGGAACAACAGGTCACAGTCATCCGGGATTTCCGGACTCATACTCAGGTTGATTTCTTCCGTCTCCAGATTATTCTTAGTAAGCAGATCACTTACCGAACTTGAAAATGTCGCTTCTCCGTGACCACTGGTCCGGTAAATCTTGCTTGTTTCCTCGCTGGTTACATAATTGATCGCACTGGTAAGCTGTCCTTCTCCGTCGAAAGAACTTTCACTGGCACTTCCGGTCGTATAATAAGAGTAATAATCGGACTGGATAATATCTGAAAATGAAATCGTTGTAGACTTTCCGGTTGCATCACAGGACACAACGATTACATTCCCATCGGTATTATATTTCTGAAGAACGGACGGATGCAGTACGCTGTCCACCCATTCCACTTTTACTTTGCCGGAAAGCGCCGCATATTTTTTCACAAAAGTCTTGATCCTGGTATCCACAGAATCCTGTTCTGCGATCACTTTCAAATCTACTTTTTTATCCAGCTTCTTCAGCATTTTTGTGGACACGCTGCTGATATCGTACAGATTGTTGCTGCTGATATCAATATTTCTTACTTTTTCCGGAAGCTGTCCTGCCACCAGATTGATCACGATCGCAATTGCAATCACGATCACTGCAAGCCCTACGCTGTAAGTTCCGTTCCGGGAAGACTTGCTGCTGAACATTTTTTTGATTTTTTCCATGTCTTCTCCCTCCTAACTCCAACGTCTTTTCTGAATGGACTGCATGGTCAGGAAGATAAATACACCTGCCACACTCAGATACAGGATCAGCCCACTCACATCGAAAAGCTTGTTATATGCTACGTTGTCAAATACATCTGCAAGATACAGCTTCTTCATGATGTTGACCAAAATATTTTCAAATAATGAAGATTTTACAAAGCTTACGATCACAACCGCAACAACTCCGATTGCTTCGATAATTCCTGCGATCATCCAGTTTCCCGTCATCCGGTAAATGATCAGCGCCACAATGGTAACGAATACCACAATACCGATCATGCCGCTTGTAGCTGATGTCGGGAGGAAATTGATCAGTCCTCCCCAGAGATAGATCAGAAGCAAAACGCCAAAGGTTGTTACTGCCGCAATGATCTGGCTTTCTGTGAGTGATGAAAGAAACATTCCGATTGCCAGATACACGCATCCGAGCAGGAAGAACATCAGAATCGACAGATAATCCACCTTCAGATACGCCGTTCCAAAGCTCTTAATGATAATTGGGAAAATACAAAAAATCAGACACGGTACCGCAAATACCGTCACCATCGCAAGGTATTTCCCCATCACGATATCAAATAATTTTACCGGTGCGGCAAGCAGAAGCTGGTCTGTCTTGTTCTTCCGTTCCTCCGCAAAGGAACGCATGGTGAGCATCGGGATAATGATGATCAACACGTAGTTGATATTCATCAGAACATATGAAAAATAGGGATATCCCGAATTTAAGTTGTACGCCATAAAATAGATTCCCGTGAAGATCACAAGGAAGGCGATCAGGACATAGCCTGTCATTGATTGAAAATAGGATTTTAATTCTCGTTTATAAATTGCTGTCATTTTCGAGATCCTCCTTTTCATCCTCACTTGTCGGAACGGCATTTTCTTCCGGCTCTTCATCCATCTCAGTCAGCTTGTTCTCTTCTGCCTCTTCCTGCGCATTTTTCTTGCGCCGCTTTACCATCCGGCCTTTCTTTTCGCCGTCCTTCATCGCTTTTGCTGCTGCAGGTGTGCTTCCCTGCGTCAGCTCCAGAAAGACATCCTCCAACGTCGTACGGCTGTGATACAACATAAGTAACGGGCAGCCCTCCTGTGCAAATGCCATAAATACTGTTTCCCTGATATCCTTTCCATCCTTCGGGAACAAACTCGCTTTTACCGTTCCTTCTTCTTTTCCGTGTTCCACGGATGCCTTCTGCACATTACCGATTGTGCCGATGACTTTCCGTACCGTATCTTCATTTCCCTTTGCCAGGATTTCCACAGTCTGCTGATTCGTCAGAAGCTTTTCCAAATTCTCCGGTGTATCACTTGCCACCAGTTTCCCTTTAGAAATAATCATAATATAATCACAGACTTCCTGGATCTCTGCCAGAATGTGCGAGCTCAGGATCACGGTATGCTCTTTTGCCAGCTCGCGGATCAGTTCACGGATTTCAATGATCTGCTTCGGATCCAGTCCGACCGTCGGTTCATCCAGAATGATGATCTCCGGGAATCCAAGGATTGCCTGCGCAAGTCCGACTCTCTGCTTATAACCTTTGGACAGGTTCTTGATCAGCCGGTCCTGTACATCCATGATCTTCACCATCAGCATGACCTTCTCAATCTGCTCCTGCCGTTCCGGTTTTGGGATCTTCTTCAATTCCGCTACGAACCTCAGGTATTCATTCACCTTCATATCCGTGTAAAGCGGTGGCATCTCAGGCAGATAACCAATACATTTTTTTGCTGCCTCCGGTTCCTCCAGTATATTGTGCCCGTTGATCAGCACTTCACCTTCTGTGGCGCCAAGATAGCCGGTCATAATATTCATCGTTGTGGACTTTCCGGCACCGTTCGGTCCTAAAAATCCATAGATCTGCCCGGTATCTACAGTAAAATTCAAATGATCTACAGCCAGATGTGAGCCGTATTTCTTTACAAGATTTTTTACCTCAATCAATATTGTTCCTCCTGACTACAAAATTTCATGCTTTTCAATTATACGGATGATTTGTGAAACTTCTAGGGGCAATCTGTGTTCATTCTGTGTTTTTTCTGTAAAACGGTGAACTGCAAAAGTGTACCACCTACCCAATAATAATAGAAATACCGATATCTGGAATCAGCTTTTCCACATATCGGTATTTTATATTTTCAAATCATTTTTTACCCGAAAAAGACTTTTTTATATACTGGGCAGATTTCACTTAACTTGCGATTATCCACACCAGTCAGGCAAGGAATTCTTCCAGAATTTCCCGGATTCTTGCCTCTTTTGTCGGCTCCAGCTTTTCGCCGGTATCTTCCTGCTTAAATCTGGAACCGGCTGTATCTTCCATCCGTGCTCCCGGCTGCTGCGTCCGCATTTCATCAGCCTGATTTGCATTCGCCTGTCCCACTTTTGCTACTGTCTGCACGGTCTGCTGCATTTGTCCATCTTCTGTATACCGTTTTTCGTTCGCAGAAACCGCATTTACCGTAGCTGCGCTTGCTGGCACGGTTTCTTCTGAAAATGGTCTTTGCACCTGACCAGAATGCGCCGCTTCATTTTCCTCTGCATCCATTTTCTCCGGAATCTCATCCGCTCTCTGAACCGTAACCTGGATTTCTTTCTGATTGGTCTTCTCATAGCGATGAGCATATGTATTTTCCAGAAAATCTACCATATAGGTTTTCGCTGCCTCCAGCTGATAGGCATCATCCGCAAGCATCCGGAGTAGAAAGAGCGCCAAAGCTCCCATACCGCCCAAAATACCATATCTGTAAAGTCCCTGTTCGCTCTCCCCCGCTGCATAAGCAAGCGCTGTTCCTGTGGCTCCAAAGATAAGGCAGAGCCAGATGCTCCCCTTCGCCCACTGCCTCCAGGTATGCAGCCTCACGCCAAGCACCCGGTATTCATACAAATATTTCTCTACAAATGCACCAACATTCTGTACTTTATCACTCACCATACACCCATGCTCAAATTTTGCCCTTACAAGCCGCATCAGCGGATGATTGCTTTTACTCATGTTACTTGCTGCTCTTACCAGCTTTTTCAGTGAAATCCCGGTAATCAGTCTTGCAATCGCGCCGATCCCGATCATCACTCCCGTCAGAAAAAATACCGTTTCTCTCACCACGAACATTTCCAACATAAAAAGAATCCTCCTTCTTAGATTTACCGTCATTATACCGTAAACCTCCGAATTTGGATTCCCTAATCGTTCGCCACAATCCGACATCCTGTCTGGAAAATGACGCTGCTTTTCTGTTTTACTTTGCTGCCTTACGCATTACATTCTTTCTACAAGACCTTTGACAAGCCCTACATAATGGGTGATTGCCATCTTCACAAACTCCGGATAATCCATCGTTGCACTGTTGTCAGCTTTGTCCGAAATTGCACGAATAATGACATACGAAACTTTATTCAGATATGCGGTCTGCGCCATTGCTGCGCCTTCCATCTCCGCACACTTTCCATCAAATGTCTTTACCAGATATTCCTTCTTTTCCTTGCCGGAAATAAACTGATCTCCGCTGAGCACTCTTCCGGTAAATGTCTGAATGTCCGGATTCACTTCTTTGTTTACTTCCACTGCCAGCTTCACAAGCTTCTCATCTGCCGGGAAAGAAAAGGTATCCATTCTCGGAATCTGTCCTACCGGATCGCCAAGCATACTTACATCCATGTCGTGCTGAACTGCATCTGTAGAAATCACGATATCCCCGATGTTGATATCTGCATCCAGAGAACCTGCCACACCTGTATTGATCAGCGTATCCACACCAAAACAGTCAATCAGAATCTGTGCGCAGATTCCCATGTTGACTTTTCCGATACCACTTCTTACAACTACAACTTCCTTGCCACTCATAATACCTTTGACAAAAGTCATTCCGGCACGTTCCATCGTATCCTGAACTTCCATCGATTCCTTTAAGATTGCAACCTCTTCATCCATTGCTCCGATAATTCCTATCATTTGAAAATCCTCCGTTTTTCCTACATATTGTTTTTATCTATATCTATAGATTTCCCTTCAAAATTACAATAGCTATTATATCAGATTTCTTATAATATGCACTAGCATTTTCTTATAAGGCTGTGTTATAATCATTGAAGCAATTTTATAAGGCACAATAATAGTATAAATATAAAGGAGGACTATACTCATGGAATTTACACCACACGGCGTCTGTTCTAAGAATATTCACTTAGAAGTAGATGAAGCTGGACGTATTCATAATGTTGAGTTCACAGGCGGATGTAACGGTAACTTACAGGGCATCGGGCGCCTCGTTGAAGGAATGGATATTCACGAAGCAATTTCACGTATCGAAGGTATCAAATGTGGATACAAAGCAACATCCTGCCCGGATCAGCTTTCACTTGCTTTAAAAGAATATTTAAGCAATAACCAGTAATCAAATAATTTTTTCGCAATTTTGCGTCAAAACAAGCAGGTCAGGAATTATCCCGACCTGCTTGTTTTGGTCTAATTCAGTTTAACATTAGTTAGGCTTCTTGCTTGCTCTGATGTTCCATACTCACATACTTCGCGACCGAGTTGTATTATTTGGTCATATGCTTTCTGTCCAATCAGAAAATACGTTTATTAGTTGTGGTCTTTACAGTTCTGTTCGCCCTCATGTCAGTCTGCAAGACCGGAGATGTTGAACTTTATCAACCTGCAATTCAGACAGGTGTTAAAAGGAATCTTCCCATCTCCCTCCCTCATATTGTTCCCTTGTCCTTACTTTCGCTAACTGCCGCACCGGTTGATAGTCGTATGAATATTTTATAAAAAATATTTTTGGTTTGGTGGTGCGGGGTGGGTTAGAGTGGGTAAGGGGTTGGGATGTTTGGTTTGTGATTTTTAGATGTAAATGCCGTCTGTGTACGAATCACTTACGTCTGAGTTTGCATAATGCACACAGTACACTCGATAATAATATCCTGTCGGCACAGATAAAGTTTTACTTGTACTTACATAAACAGAATTGTAGTTTGTTTCAACCCATGAAGTATAGTATCCCCATTTTCCGTTCACATATCTTTCTACTGTTACATCCACTGTAATCTTAGAAACAACTTTCTGCCCTACTGTGTTTCCACCAGCACCGATTTTTCCAGTACCTGCTCTTACAATATTAGATGATCCACTTTTCAGATATATGCCTCGGCTTTTGGAACCTACTGTCACTTCAGATGAATCATCATTTGTTAAATAAGATCCATCAACACATTCCGGTATATCTGTCGCCTGTACATTTTTCTGTGTACCGATAAGCAATGCACAAACCATTACCATTGCCATAATCAGCGATAAAATTTTGTTTTTTTTCACTTTTCGCCTCCTCTCTACACTATATTAACAATCGAGAGAAGAAAATCTCACGCCATTTCTAGAAAAAATATAAATTTTTTAAAAGTTCTTTAAAATCATCTTCCTCCATCGTCGCATTTATTGTATAAAATACATCTTCGTATGTAAACTGTGCTATATTCTCTTCATTGCCATCATCTAGCTCATACTGAATAATATCTATCTTATTTCCATCAACCGTTGTTTGTGTTCTTTTTACCTTTTTGTCCTCAATATCATACGCATATGATTTATTCTCACTTTGAATTTCCATTTGATATTGAATAAACGTATTATTATTTTCATAAATTAAACAAACTTTTTTTAAAACCTCGTCAATATCACTCTGTACCAATGCCATTCCATCTGAATTTCTTTTTAATCTAACAACATCAACGCCAAACTTTTGTTTTATTTCTTCATATACTTTTGCTTCATCATGATCATCCGTTTTATTTTTATCTCCATCCTCCCTTTCCGTATTAACCTTAACCATTTCTCTATCACCAATAATATCATTCAACACCCTGCCAAAGAACGGCGTCCCACCAATACTCACCATACTCCACATCATAGCAAGCACAGCCACGATCGCCACGATTCCATATGCCTTCCAGTGCCGTTTTCTCTTCTTAACTTTCTTCTTCCCGGCTTTCTTCTCGGTCTCTCCGTTCGTACCATCGTCACTTGCTTTATTATCTGTTTCATGCTTTACATGCTCAATTGGCACAACATTATCTATATAACTGTCACTCTCCACATCTTTCTTAAGATGATCCTTCGTATTCTCCCCGCCGCGAAGTGCCTGAACCTCTCGTCCGAGACGGATTGCCTCCTTGTCGGCATCTGACAGTTTTTCATATGCTTTCTGCTGTTCTTCATATTCTTTTCATCCAGGTCTTCTGGAAAGGAAATGTCCTGCAGTGATTCGTCCGAGTCCATTTCTTCCATGATTTCCCCGGCTTCTTTTTCCAGTTCAGCTTTTAAAAGCTTATCCAGATTATCTTCATGTTTTTCCATTTTAAACCTCATTCTTTTGGATTTCTTTTCCCTTTAACTTGACCTTTTTCCTTCACCTGTTTAATATTATGATATCAGGGCAGTCTCTCTGCCTGTATCAACTGCGAATCTTAATTCGCACCATCAATGGGAGGATTTTTATTATGAAACG
>ERZ827490.4125-NODE-4125-length-11837-cov-6.837719_pt1 | contig 11837 bp, 8 predicted proteins | sample MGYA00519770_ERZ827490 | MGnify/ENA primary metagenome ERZ827490 (study PRJEB31778, sample SAMEA3449324) | human gut metagenome | biome: human gut; feature: human-associated habitat; material: faeces | place: United Kingdom | collected 2010/2012 ...
CGCATCTATCCCGAGGCCTATGGCGTGACCGTTGACGCTCCGGGTGCGAGCGTGACCTATCACACGCTCAACATCTAAGCGATTCGTCGCATATCGGCGCTATACTGCAGCCGTTGCCCACGATGCGGGAAACACCCGCATCGTGGGTTTTTGTTTATGAAGGGGCGGTGCCTTGTGGATGTACAGCAGCTAGAAGAGGCCTGGGCTTTAAGGGCCGGCGCGCGTGAGGCGCGTCTTGTTGCGGCCTCGCATGTGCCGGCGGCGCTGTCTCTGTTGGGGATTGTGCGCCCCGGTGACCGCCTGGTTGCGTTTGCCGATGACTTTGCCGATGCGTTTGCGTGCGGCTTTGATGCCTGCGACGTTGTGCTCGTGGACCCGCCGTCGGTTGCGGCGTTTGCCGCCGCGTCCGAGGGCTTTGATGCTTCGTTTAATGCTGAGGGACCGCACCTGTGGTGGTTTGTGAACTCAATCGGTGGCTTTGGCCTGCGTGTGTCCGATCTGCGTGCGCTGGGTCGGGCGGCGCGTGAGGCCCATGCGCTGCTGGTTGTGGACAACACCGTGGCTGACGTCTTTGGCTGCGATCCGTTGCGCTTGGGTGCCGTGCTGTCACTTGAGGCGCTCGACCGTGTGTGCGCTGGTAAGGCTCCGCGCAAGTTGGTCGCCGCTTCGGTGGCGCGCTCGCAGCTCAAGCGCCATCGTGTGGATGCTGCTGCCGAGTGCGCGCATGCGCTGCTCGAGGGGTGCGGAATGGCCGCGCTCGACTTGTCCACCGTTGAGGCTGAGGTTCTAGAGTACGGGCTCGACACGCTCGACACCCGCATGCAGGCGCACTTCGATCGCGCCCGTGCGCTGGCTGAATATTTGGCTGCGAACGAGATGGTGCGCGACGTGCGCTACCCCGGATTGAGCTCGCATCCCGACCATGCGGTTGCAACGGGAATCCTCGAGCACGGCTTTGGCCCGGCAGTTGAATTTGACCTTATCGAATGCAGCGCGGACGAGCTGTTCGATGCTTTGCCGGGGGAGTTCCGCACATCGCCCGCCGGCGGCGCAACAACGCGCCTTTCGGCTCCGCGTGGCAAGCAGGGGAGTACCATCCGCCTCTTTGCCGGCACCGACAACCCCCTGGTCGTAGCGTCCACCCTAGACAACGCCCTCCGCAAATAGCTAATCGGGGCCTGTGCCACGAAAACGGCCTATTTACTACGTTTAAGCCATAGGGGTCGACCATACCCGCCTATTTTGAAAATTACCAAGCTGTCTACCAGCAGTTTTAATTTCATAATGTCCGGTATGGTCGAGGGTATTCAACTAAACGTAGTAGATGGGCCCGTTTTGTGGCGCGAGCCTCAATCCGAGGGCGCGGTGGACAACATTTCAGCCCAAAAGGACTACCCTGCGTTGATGCTGGCGATGAGGTCGTTGGCTTTGGAGGCGATGACGTTGTTGATGTCAGTCTGCAGCTCCTCGTAGGCCGCTATGGCTCGCTCTCCGGCGGGAGTGAGGGTGGATCCGCGGGCGCCGTCGCGCTCGATGAGCTTGCATCCCAGCTGCCCTTCGGCCTCGTTCACAATGCGCCAGGCCTTGGAATACGCCATGCCCATGCTCTTGGCGGCGCGGTTGAGCGAGTGCTCGCGGGCAATACCCTGCAGCAGCAAAACGCAGCCGTGGCCGAACACGCCCGGCAGATCCTTGTCGCACGCTTGAATGACCAACTTTGCCGTCGTCTTGTAGTCCATGTGCTCCACGTCTCCCCGCTAAAGTGTTTGCTGGGCAAACGCAAAGCCTGCGTCAAACCCTCGTGTGCTCTTCTTAAATCATGCATTGTAGCAGTCAAAGTGCGTTAAGATACTTCCCCAGTATTGGGCGCCCAAGGTTGGGCTGGGTCCTACGAGGCCTGCAGCCGACCGGTCGCATGGAAAAAGGAGAAACATGGCTACGTTCTTTCCCGGTGAGTCCCACACGTTTTCGGAGTATCTGCTGGTCCCTGGTTACTCGTCCTCGCAGTGCATCCCCAACAACGTCTCTCTTAAGACGCCGCTAACCCGCTTTAAGCGCGGTGAGAAGCCGGCAATCACCCTGAACATCCCCATGGTTTCCGCCATCATGCAGTCCGTCTCGGGCGTCGACATGGGTGTCGCGCTCGCTACCGAGGGTGGCCTGTCCTTCATTTACGGTTCCCAGAGCGCCGAGTCCGAGGCCGCTATGGTCAAGGCCGTCAAGGATCACAAGGCCGGCTTTGTTCAGTCCGATTCCACGCTGACCCCCGACATGACCATGGAGCAGGTCATCGAGCTCAAGGAGAAGACCGGTCACTCCACCATGCCGGTCACCGACGACGGCACTCCCAAGGGTAAGCTCCTGGGCATCGTCACCAGCCGTGACTATCGCCCCAGCCGCGATGACCACCAGACGAAGGTCTCCGAGTTCATGACCCCGCGTGAGCAGCTCATCGTGGGCGACAAGAACATCAGCCTCAAGGTCGCTAACGACGTCATCTGGGACAACAAGCTCAACGCCCTGCCCATCGTCGACGATAACGATCACCTCATGGGCATCGTCTTCCGCAAGGACTACGATAGCCACAAGACCAACCCCAACGAGCTGCTTGACGGCGACAAGCGCTACATGGTCGGCGCCGGTATCAACACCCGCGACTATGCCGAGCGCGTGCCGCTGCTCATCGAGGCCGGTGCCGATGTCCTGTGCATCGATTCCTCCGAGGGCTTCAGCGAGTGGCAGAAGCGCACCATCGAGTGGATTCGCGCCAACTACGGCGAGGACGTCAAGGTCGGTGCCGGTAACGTCGTCGACGCCGAGGGCTTCCGCTTCCTGGCCGACTGCGGTGCCGACTTCATCAAGGTCGGTATCGGCGGCGGTTCCATCTGCATCACCCGCGAGACCAAGGGTATCGGCCGTGGCCAGGCCACCGCGCTGATCGACGTCTGCCGCGCTCGCGACGAGTACTACGAGGAGACCGGTGTCTACGTGCCCGTTTGCTCCGATGGTGGCATTGTCTACGACTACCACATGACGCTTGCCCTTGCCATGGGTGCCGACTTTATGATGCTGGGTCGCTACTTCGCCCGCTTCGACGAGAGCCCGACCGAGCGCGTCAACGTCAACGGCCAGTACATGAAGGAGTACTGGGGCGAGGGTTCTGCGCGTGCTCGCAACTGGCAGCGCTACGACTTGGGCGGCGCCGCGAAGCTCAGCTTCGTCGAGGGCGTCGACTCCTACGTTCCCTACGCCGGCTCCCTCAAGGACGGCGTGGGCGGCACGCTCTATAAGGTCAAGTCCACGATGTGCAACTGCGGTGCCCTCTCGATCCCCGAGCTCCAGGAAAAGGCACGCCTGACCCTGGTGAGCTCGACCTCCATCGTCGAAGGCGGCGCCCACGACGTAGTCGTCAAGGATTCCCAGCAGTCCGTATCTTATCGATAAGCCTGCACTCATAATCGATCTTTCGCCGATTGGTGCCGCCCGCTTCATTTGCGGACGGCACTTCTTCTTTTCTAGTTCGAAAAAATTGGCTATCGTTTTATTGTTTGCGTTGCAATGCCTTTTATAGGGGAGATAAGAGATGAAAATTGACGATCTGGTTCGTGACCATTACGTCGATTTGGGCGACATAGATCGTGACATTTGGCGCTATATCTCAATACATCGCTATGAGGCTGCTAATTCGACGCTTGTTGATCTAGCAGCCAAGTGCAACGCATCAAAATCTGCCGTTCTACGTTTTGCTCAGCGCCTAGGGTTTCGTGGATTCTCTGAGTTCAAATACGCCCTCAAGGCTGAAGTAGAAGCTGATGCTCGCGATATAGTTGACGCTGCGGTTCTCGATCGTTACACCGCCATTGTCTTAAAATCGCTCAAAGACTTTCTTTCGCGTGATTTCACGCCTGTATTCAGGCTTATCGAGCAGAGCTCAAAGGTGTTTCTTTACGGCACGGGAACTCTCCAACGTGCGGTTGCTCAAGAGATGCGTCGCGTGTTTTTGGCTGGTGACGAATATTTCTACGTCGTGGAAGGCGTTGATGAGACCGCAGCTCTTACGGGCGCTTTGACTCAAGACGATCTTCTCTTCGTCTTTTCTCTAAAAGGACAATCCGATAATGCAACTACGCTTGCGCGAAATCTCAAAGCCAGAAACGTTCCTTTTATTGCGGTGACGAGTTATCTGGATAACGATATTGCTCATCTTGCTGATGAGAGCATCTTGGTTGGTACCGAGAGCCTACCGATTGGTAGCGGACATAGTTACGAAGTGCTCGACGCCTATTTTCTTCTCGTCAGCATCTTGTTCTTGAAGTATTCCGAATACAAACGAGCGCATCGATAGGTTTCCGCAGGCAAACGAGCTGTGGAAATTTCCCAGCTGGTGGGAATTCGTCCCAACCACGGACGATGTACCTATATCGTCTTTCTCAGGTCTTTCTTGGATATTCGCCTCCTACACTTGGCCTCGTTAAACGAGACCGCGAACGAATGCGAGTCTCGGTGAATCGGGAAGGGACGAAATGGATTCCTTGAAGATCACGGACGTCCGTCCCATCTGCACTGCTCCCGAGGGTATTAACCTTGTTGTGGTGAAGGTGGAGACGAATGACCCGTCCATCTACGGTGTTGGCTGCGCTACGTTTACGCAGCGTTATGAGGCGGTTGCCTATGCGGTTGACCGCTATCTGAAGCCCTTTTTGCTAGGTAAAGATCCTGCGCGAATTCAGGATATCTGGCAGACTGCACATGTTTCTGGATATTGGCGAAACGGGCCGATCTGGAACAATGCACTTTCCGGCATTGACATGGCACTTTGGGACATTAAGGGCAAGATGGCCGGCATGCCGCTCTATGACCTTTTTGGTGGTAAATGCCGCGATGCTGTTCCGGCGTATATTCATGCCGATGCACAGACGATAGAGGGCGCAATCGATATGGTCCAGCAGCGCGTCGATGCGGGCTGGAATCGAATCCGCGTTCAAATCGGTGGCTATGGCGGAAACGTTCCTGTTGAGAATAAGCCTAAAGATGCGCTACCCGGTGCATACTATGATCCCAAAGTGTATATGCGCACGGCTATTGAGGGCTTTACTGCCTTACGTCGCGAGTTTGGTGACGACATTGAGCTGTGCCATGATGTCCATGAGCGTTTGACGCCTTCCGAGGCAATCCGCTTCGCGCAGCAAATGGACCAATTCGACCTGCTGTTCCTTGAGGATGTGCTCGCTCCCGAGCAAATTGCATGGTTCGATCAGGTGCGCGCTCATACGACTTGCCCGCTTGCCATGGGCGAGCTCATCAATAACCCGCATGAGTGGATGCAGCTTGTTCAGAATCGAAGCGTTGACTATCTTCGCCTCCACATCAGCCAGGCAGGTGGAATCACGCCCGTTCGCAAGATCATTGCTTTCGCTGACGTTAATGGTGTTCGCACAGCTTGGCATGGTCCTGGCGATATGTCCGGTATTGGGCATGCGGTCAACACGCACCTTTCCATTTCCTCACCGAACTTCGGTATCCAAGAGTGGAGCTGCAGCATTAAGGAGAACACGTATCGTGTGTTCCCGGGCATGCCAGTCGTTGAGAACGGCTATGTGTATCTGAACGATCAGCCCGGTATTGGTGTGGATATCGATGAGAATCTCGCAGCAGAGTTCCCTCCCGTCGATAAGGATTTGAGTTGGCTTCTTTGCAGGCTTCCGGATGGTTCCGCTGTTCGACCGTAATGCGACCCGGAGTTATTTGTTTTTGAGTTCCTTGAAAGGGGATAGACCATGAAAACTGACGATAAGGCCATTGCCGACGGCATTGTTGCTGCAGTTGGAGGCGTAGACAATATCAGGGCCGTGGGTCATTGTTCGACCAGGCTGCGTTTGACGCTTCATGATAAGACCAAGGTCGATGAGAAAACAATCGAAGATATCGAGGGCGTCAAGGGCCAATTCTTCGCCGGTGAACAGTATCAGGTGATTTTGGGCACCGGTCTTGTTAACCGTGTTTACGACATTGTCGCGGGCGAGAATCAGGGCGGTGTTAACACCGATATTAAGGCCGACCTGTATGCCGGCATGTCGTTCCCCAAGAAGCTCTCTCGTATTTTGGGCGATATCTTTATTCCCGTTATTCCCGTCCTGGTGGCAACAGGTCTTTTTAGCGGCTTCATTAACTGCATCAACTCGTTTGGCGTTCAGATGGACCCCAACGTTTTGACGATCGCGACCATTCTGATGAAAACCGCTTTCACCTTTCTGCCCGTGCTTATTGCATGGTCGGGCATGAAACAGTTTGGGGGTAGCCCCGTCATCGGCATCGTCCTTGGTCTCATGCTGGTGAACCCACTTCTTCCTAACCCGAATGATGTGGTTAAGGGCACGGTTGAGGCAATCACTTTCCATCCGTTTGGTCTTGAGTGGAATGTTGTAGGTTATCAGGGCTCGGTGCTTCCCGCTCTTGTTGTTGCGTATATCGCTGCAAAGACCGAGAAGACTCTTAAGAACGTTGTTCCGGATGTTCTGGATCTTATCATCACTCCGTTTACTACGATCCTTGTTGCCGGCTTGCTTGGCATGCTTGTTATTGGCCCCGTTTGCCAGACCGTGGAGCACGCTGTTTTGGCTGTCGCGAAGTTCGTTATCGCGTTGCCGTTCGGTCTGGGCGGACTAATTCTTGGCGGAACGCAGCAGGCGATTGTGGTTACCGGTATGCATCACATCTTCCTTGCGCTCGAGACTGACTATCTTGCTACCACCGGTTTCAACCCCTTCAATGCCATGATTTCCGGTGGCATTATGGCCCAGGCTACCGCCGCCTTGGTTACCGGTCTTAAGGTAAAGAACCCTAAAAAGCGTGGCTTCTATATGGCTGCATCGCTGCCTGCATTCCTGGGCATTACCGAGCCGGCAATCTTTGGCGTGAACCTCAAGTTTGGCAAGCCGTTCCTGTTCGCTCTTTGCGGCGGTGCCTGCGCTGGTTGGTGTGGCGCAATGCTTCATGCTGCCAGCACCGGTATGGGTGTTGCTGCTATTCCGGGAATCGTTACCTACCTGTACAGCCAGCAGGCCATCATCAACTACTTTATCATCCATGGTGTTGGCATTGCGGTTTCCGGTCTACTCACTTGGTTCTTCTTTGACCCTAACAAGGCCGAACAGGCTGAGTTTGAGAACTAGGTTTTGTTTGATCTAACTGAGATGGGTATATCGTTCATTTCATGAGGCTTTGATGGCTCATAACCAATGAAGCGTGCTTTCCCTGTACATACTCTTTTTAGATAAAGCGAGATGCCTGCAAGTTGCAGGCATCTCGCTTGTTGTATTTGCTATCATCAGTCAAGTTAACCTTAGGGTCGGTCGGCTTGGCTTTGTTCGCTACAAGTTCCGCACGCAAAGAAGAGCACTTAATGTGCTCTTCGTCTTGCGCAGGACTGTCCGCAGTAGCGAATAAAGCCAAGCCGCCCGACCCCAGCTAAGATTAAAGGAGCTGATATGTGCGATTGCACAGATCATAAGGACGAGATCCCTGCCTACGACGCGCAGGCCATTGAGTCCCGGTGGATGAAGGCCTGGGAGGACTCCAACCTCTTTGCCGTCGACACCGACGACAGCAAGCCCAAAAAGTACGTGCTCGAGATGTTCCCGTATCCGTCGGGCGACCTGCATATGGGCCACGCGCGCAACTATACCATCGGTGATGCCATGGCCCGTCAGGCCCGCATGCGCGGCTTTGACGTGCTGCATCCCATCGGCTTTGACGCCTTTGGCCTGCCCGCCGAGAACGCCGCCATCAAGCACAACACGCAGGCTGCCGCCTGGACGTATAAGAACATGGACCAGGCGCTTGCCACGATGAAGCGCATGGGCTTCTCCTACGATCTGGATCGCATGGTCAAGACCTGCAGCCCCGACTACTACCGCTGGGGTCAGTGGATCTTTGAGAAGATGTGGGAAAAGGGCCTGGTCTATCGCAAGAAGAACCCGGTCAACTGGTGCCCCACCTGCAAGACCGTTCTGGCTAACGAGCAGGTTACCGAGGGCAAGTGCTGGCGCTGTGGCACCGAGCCCGAGAAGCGCGACCTTGAGCAGTGGTACTACAAGATTACCGAGTACTCTCAGGAGCTGCTCGACGACCTGGAGAAGCTCCCCGGCTGGCCCGAGCGCGTCAAGCAGATGCAGGCCAACTGGATCGGTCGCTCCGAGGGCGCCGAGGTCGACTTTACCCTGTGCGACCAGGATGGCGAGCCCATCGAGGGCGACGAGGGTAAGATCACCGTCTTCACCACGCGTGCCGATACCCTTTTTGGCGTCTCCTTCTTTGTCCTGGCTCCCGAGTACGCCGGCCTGCACGAGCTCGTCGAGGGCACGGAGTACGAGGAGGCCGTGACCAAGATTGTCGAGGACTCCAAGCATATCTCTGCCGTCGAGCGTGCCCAGGGCACCCTCGAGAAGCACGGTGCCTTCACGGGCCGCTATGTGGTAAACCCCGTCAACGGCGAGAAGGTCCCCGTGTGGGTTGCCGACTACGTCGTTGCCGACTACGGCACCGGTGCCGTTATGGCCGTTCCCTGTGGCGACCAGCGTGACTTTGAGTTCGCCCGCAAGTATGACCTGCCGATCGTGCCGATCATCCTGGACGATGACGATCGCGCTACCGTCGAGGCCAGCGGTGAGACCATCGATACCTTCCATGCCGAGACCGTCGACTGGGATTGCGCCCACGCTGCCGAGGGCACGCTCGTCCAGTCCGGCAAGTACACCGGCATGCGCGGCGGTAAGCACTCCGAGGGCGAGGCTGCGATCGTGGCCGACCTCGAGGCCATGGGCTGCGGTCGTCGCAAGGTCGAGTTCCGTCTGCGCGACTGGCTCATTTCCCGTCAGCGCTATTGGGGCAACCCCATCCCGGCCATCCACTGCGAGCACTGCGGCATCGTGCCCGTGCCCGAGGATCAGCTGCCGGTGACGCTGCCCGAGAACCTGGACCTGGGCGCCGGCGAAACCCTTGCCGAGTGCAAGGACTTCTACGAGACCACCTGCCCGGTCTGCGGCCGCCCGGCCAAGCGCGAGACCGATACCATGGATACCTTTACCTGCTCCAGCTGGTATTACCTGCGCTATACCGACCCGCACAACACCGAGCTGCCCTTCTCCCGCGAGGCGGCAGACCGTTGGATGCCCGTCGATAACTACATCGGGGGCATCGAGCACGCCATTCTGCATCTGCTCTACAGCCGCTTCTTTACCAAGGCGCTGCGCGACCTGGGCCTGCTGAGCGTTGACGAGCCCTTTACCAACCTGCTGTGCCAGGGCATGGTCAAGGACGAGAACGGCGACACCATGTCCAAGTCCAAGGGCAATGTCGTGCCCCCGAGCTCGGTCATCGAGCCCTACGGCGCCGACACCATGCGTTTGGCGATCCTGTTTATCGCCCCGCCCGAGAAGGACTTCGACTGGGATCCCAAGGCCGTCGAGGGCGCCAACCGCTTTATCAAGCGCGCCTGGCGTATCGTTTGGCAGCTCGTCCAGTCCGGTGACGCCAACGTGGCCTTCGACAAGTCCGCGCTCGACGAGGTTGCGATGAAGCTCTATCGCGAGCGTCACCGCACCATCGCCAAGTGCACTGAGGACTTCGACCGCGGCCAGTTCAACACCGCGATCTCGGCCGTCATGGAGCTCGTCAACGCGGCGAGCGCCTACCTCAATGCCACCGAGGGTACCGCCCGCGACAAGGCGCTGTGCTACGGCGTGGCCAAGGACATCGTGAGCGTCCTTGCCCCCATCTGCCCGTTCTGGGCCGACGAGCTGTGGCACGAGGCGCTCGGCTGCGAGGGCAACGCCTACACCGCCGCCTGGCCCGAGTTCGACCTGGCCGAGTCCATCGAGGACACGGTGCAGATCGTCGTTCAGGTGCTCGGTAAGGTCCGCGGCCGCATCGACGTTGCCCGCGATGCCTCCAACGAGGAGATGCAAGCTGCCGCCGAGGAGGCCGTTGCCAAGTGGCTTGAGGGCAAGACGGTCGTCAAGGCCATCTGCGTGCCCGGCAAGCTCGTCAACCTGGTGGTTAAGTAAGCGCAATCGCGCATAGCTGTCACGCAATAGACGAGGGATGGTCCGGTTGGGTCGCCCCTCGTTTTGCGTGTGCCCGACCAAGTGCTTGCAGTCAATTGTTGTATTCTTATGGAGATGCTGTGGGCGCGCTGACCTGCGGGTTTGCGTTGTGCTTGCACGTATTCGCAGGTATTGGTATAGTTTGCTTGCAAATGAAGTTGTAAATGAAAGAAGTGGGGTTTCGGCCCCGCTTCTTTTTTGTATGGATGGAGGTGCCGCAATGGTCAAGACCAAGACCGAGCAGGCGATCATCGACGCGCTCGAGGCCGTCGCTCCCCAGCACGATGTCGACATCGTCGACGTCGAGCTCGTGGGTGCCACCAAGGCCCCCTGCGTGCGCGTGCGTATCGAGGGTGCCGAGGGTCAGAGCCTGTCGCTCAACGACGTCACGGCCAACACCAAGTGGGTCGGCGATGTGATTGAGGAGCTCGACCCCATCTCTTCGAGCTATACGCTCGAGGTGTCGAGCCCGGGTATGGCGCGCCCGCTGCGCCGCCCGTGCGACTTTGCCCGCTTTGTGGGCGAGAACTGTGAGCTTACCTCCACCGCCACCGAGGGCCGTCGCAAGTACGCCGGCAAGATTGCCGCCGCCACCGAGACGAACGTGACCCTCGAGCTCGAGGACGGCGAGTCCGTCACCCTCGATTTCTCTGATGTTAAAAAGTGCAAGTTGAAGCCCACCTACGACTTCAAGCCCGCGAAGGAAGGAAAGTAAGATGGCAGCATCCGACATGATGTCCGCCCTGATGGAGCTTTGCCAGGAGAAGCACATCGACCAGCTCTACCTGATCGACCGCCTGGAGCAGTCGCTCGCCAAGAGCTATGCCGAGATCCTGCATCTTGAGTGGGGCGCCAAGGTGACCATCGACCGCACCACCGGCAAGATCTACGTCTACCGCCTGGAGCCGATCGACGATTCCATGGACGAGGAGGGCAACTTCACCGAGTTCGAGGAGATCGACGTCACCCCCAAGAACACGAGCCGCATCGCCGCCCAGCACGCCAAGGCCGAGATCAACGCCATCGTGCGCAACTCCGCCCGCGAGCAGATCTACGAGGAGTTCTCCGGCCGCATCGGTGACCTCATCAGCGGTACCGTGCTGCAGTCCACGCCCGACTTCACGATCGTCAAGATCCGTGACGGCGTCGAGGCCGAGCTGCCGCACTTTGACCAGCGCCGTTACGAGAACGAGCGCAACGAGCGTCCGATGGGCGAGCGCTATCTGCACAACCAGCACATCAAGGCCGTGATTATCGACGTCCGCGACCCCAACTCCAACCTGCAGCCGGTTCGCGGCGAGCACAGCCGTCCGCCGATCGTCATCTCCCGTACCCACCCCGAGCTCATGCGTCGCCTGTTTGAGCAGGAGGTGCCCGAGATCTATGAGGGCACCGTCCAGATCAAGTCGATCGCCCGCGAGCCCGGCCAGCGCTCCAAGGTCGCCGTCCACTCGCTCGACGATCGTCTGGATCCCGTGGGCGCCTGTGTCGGCCCCAAGGGCAGCCGTGTCCGCGCCGTCGTTGGTGAGCTCCGTGGTGAGCGTGTCGACGTCATCCTGTGGGATGCCGATCCGGCCGTCTATGTCGCCAACGCCCTGTCGCCCGCCAAGGTCACCCGCGTCCTCATCGACGAGGAGAAGGCCTACGCCGGCGTCATCGTGCCCGACGACCAGCTGTCCCTCGCCATCGGCAAGGAGGGCCAGAACGCCCGCCTCGCCGCGCGCCTGACCGGCT
>ERZ827490.4127-NODE-4127-length-11831-cov-3.798404_pt1 | contig 11831 bp, 10 predicted proteins | sample MGYA00519770_ERZ827490 | MGnify/ENA primary metagenome ERZ827490 (study PRJEB31778, sample SAMEA3449324) | human gut metagenome | biome: human gut; feature: human-associated habitat; material: faeces | place: United Kingdom | collected 2010/2012 ...
CAGACCGTTCGAGTCGCTTGATCTTATTTTTGTCTAACTTTTGGGGTTCACTTCAATACCGTGCAGCGCTTTTTTGTTACAAAATGATGCGAAAGTTTTATTTATAATTTTAGGGCAGGGGAACGTCTGCGGACGTTCCCCTGCCCTATTTTCACAAAAAGAAATTTCAAATCAGCCCCAAGGCTGCAAACTCTTTAGCAATGCCGTCCTCATACACCGAGGGAGCAATGCGGTCGCAGCGCTGCTTCAGGCTTGCAGAGCCGTTAGCCATGCAGACGCTGATGCCGACCACATCGGTCATTTGCAGATCGTTGTCGCTGTCGCCAAAGCCGATGCTGTCCTGCAGGGGCACGCCCAAATAGTCGCAGACAGCCTTGATGCCGCGTCCCTTATCAAATTTACGGTTGATAAGCTCGCCGTTCACATAGCCGCCGTCCAGACCGTCCAGCTTGCTCTCGCAGAACACGAATCTGTCCTCGTACAGGCGCTTCGCTTCGTCCAAGTCCTCGCTGTGCTCCGCGATATACACGATCTTATACAGCGGCTCGCCCTTGTAATCAGCCAGCGAACTCATGGTCATGCCGTCCTCCATGGCCTTGCGCCAACGGGCGGCTTCGCTGTTCAGATTGCCTGCATCCCGGTGGGTGAAGCTCCAGCGCTCGATCATCTTCAGGCTGCCGTAGGTGGCATCCCGCGCTTCCAGCGTGCACTCCACACCGTGGCGCTCCATGGCGCTGCGCACACCCTCTGCCAGCTGCGGCTCCATAGGCAGGTCTACCAGCACCTTGTCCCCGCAGAACACATAACCGCCGGCACTGCATACTGCGCCATCAAAGCCGTAGTGCAGCAGCGGCTGGGTCATGCGCAGGTTGCGCCCGGTGCACAGAAACAGTTTATGGCCGTTGGCGTGCGCCTTGCGCAGCGCTTCCACCGTGCTTTGGGGGATCAGCATCTCGCCCGGGGGCAGCAGAGTGCCATCGATATCTAAAAAGATCAGTTTTTGTTTCATTTGTTCCTCTTTTTTACAGCGAGCCGCGCTCTACCAGCGTATAGCCCAGCGTGGTTTGGCGCACCGGCGCAGCATCCGGCCCGGTATGCTCCAGGCTTTGCAGCAGCATCCGGGCGGCCTCCTGCCCTACCTGCTTTTGGTAGAAGCGGATGGTGGTCAAGCCGGGCTGCACTACCTTGCTCGCCCAGTTATCTCCGATGCCTGCAAGGCCTACGTCCTGCCCGACCTTGCGTCCGGCAGCGCGCAGCACCTGCAAAGCGCCAAAGGCCACGGTGTCGGTCACGCAGATCACGCCGTCCAGCTGCGGGCAGCGCGCCAACAGCTCCTCCATGCAGCGTTGTCCTTCTTCCATGGAAAAGGCGGCGCAGTAAGCGCGGGGCAGACCATCTGCGTTCAGTCCGGCCTCCCGCAGTGCATCCTGCACACCCTGACGGCGGGCCGCGCCGGTGGCAGCGTCCTGCTCGCTGCCGCCGATGTACACGATATTTTTGCGGCCATGCTCCAGCATCTTCCGGGTCAGGTCGCGGGCGGCAGAGCGGTCGTCGTTATAAACGCAGGGCAGGTCTGCAAAGCGCTGCCCTGTTACTACCACGGGCACACGGCAGTCCTTCAGCGCCTTGCACAGCTGCGGGCTGGAATCATAGCCCAGCAAAATGATCCCGGCCACGTGGTTGCGCTGCAATGCTGTAAGATATTCCAGCTCCATCTGCTCGTCCAGCTCGGTGTCAGCCAGCAGCATCAGGTAGCGGCTGGCCCCCAGCTCGGCTGCAATGCCGCTGGTGATCTGCCCCACCGACTGGGAGCTGATGCTGGGCACAATGACCCCCACCTGACGCACCTTGCCGGTGCGCAGGGTCTGAGCGGCAGCGTCCGGGCTGTAACCGGTCTGCTCCACTACGGCTTGTATCACGGCACGCTTCTGCTCGCTGAGAGGGCCGCCGTTCAAATAGCGGCTGACCGCAGCACTGGAAACGCCTGCCAGCTTTGCAATATCACTGATGGTCATGGGTTTTTCTCCGTTCCCTCTCCGGTGGTAATGTGTAAACGTTTTCATGCTTATTATAAATCCGTTTCATATTTCCCGCAAGAGGTGCAATGACCGTTTTTCCACGGGGCTATCCGCTGCTTTTTTGGTTGTTTTGTACAACGCAGCCGTTTTCGCTTTCCAATTTACCTCCAGATTTGCAAAAAACGTTGCGTTTACAGCAAACCCATGCTGATGGCGCGTGCAATAAGCCCCAGCACCAGCGCCGCCAGAATAATGCCCAGTGCCACCTTGCTCTCGCCGCCGGTCTGCTGCTTTTTACCACAGGACGCCGTGCTGCGGCTGCGGGCTGCAGTGTTTTTGGTGCTGCGGGTCTGCTGTGCACTGCGGGGCTTGCTGCGGGCAGCAGCTTTCCCCTGCTGTGTGTTTTGCGGGTTGCTCTGGCGCGCTTTAAGGGGTTTGCCCTCGCTGCACCGGTTCAGGTAGTCCTCGGCTTCACGGTAATACTGCGCCAGCTCGTTTTCCTTAAAGGCGGTACCGGCGTACCCCTCTTCCAAAGCCTCGATGGCTTCATTGAACAGCAGGGCTGCCTGTGCGCCGTCCGCTGCAACCGCCGCGTGGGCAGCCTCGTTGCGGGCGGTGCGGATGGCATTGCAGGCATGGCGGGCGGCAGAGGGGTGTGCCGTGTTGCCCAGCAAATCCAGCGGGCGGGCGGCATCGGTCTCCGGGTCCAGCAGCACCCGCATACACAGGGTAGTGTCCAGCTGCTGCCAGCTGGTCTTGCCGGTAAGATCCGGCATACGGTCATAATAATCCGGGCTTTCCTGCTTGCGGGCGGCAATATGCTCCAGCAGCGCGTCCAGACTGTGCGCCCCGGGCTTGTGCTCCCAGTGCCAGCGCAGCAGGCGGCGGCTGATCTCATCGCAGGCGGTCTTGATTTCAAAAGCCACCTGTAAAGCTTGTTCCGGCATGGCATTTCCTTTCTGTGCAATGCACACAAAAGGCGGAGAAGGCACGCTGCCCCCTCCGCCGGGATGAATCTTATTTTACAGCACGAACTGGTAGTACACAAAGCCGCACAGCGCAATGGCTGCACACAGGATGGCCGTAATGGGCGGCACCCAGCGGATCAGCGCTTCTGCCACGCTGTCCCGGCTGTCCTCGTACTCCTCGTCATCCTCCATGGGCTCTGGCTGACGCACCGGAGCTTGTGCCGGACGGTGGGCAGCGGCGGGCATCACGCGGGTGCCTTCGTCTGCCGCAGCAACGTCGGAAATCGGTGCGCGGGCAGCGGCGTCCAGCACACGGGTAGGCTCCGAGATGGGCCGGACGGGGGTAGCCTTCGGCTGGTAAGCCGCTGCGCCCATGACCCGGGTGGGCTCCTCTACGGGCGCTGCCGGGGCGGTAGGGGCCACACCCACGATGCGGGTAGGCTCCTCCACCGCAGCGGACGCTGCGGGCGCCGCCGGGGCGCTGAGGGGCATTTCCATCTCGTCTGCCGGGGCGGCGGGCTGCAACAGGGTATTCAGCGCATTCTGCAGCAGAATGCGGTCACAGCCACACTCCGAGCAGTAAACGGTGTCCTCCTCAGTGGGGTGGAAGGCACCGCAGGCGCAGTACCAGCCGTTTTCAAACACCTGCGGCTGATACTTGAGCCCGGTGCGGTTCATGCGGGCTTCCAGCGTCTTTTGCAGCTCTGGAGCCAGACGGCGGGGTGCGGGCAGGCGCACACGCTTGATACCGTCCAGATGCACCACACGCTTGCCGTTGTACACATTGCACAGCGAAACATCCACGCTGGTGATGGCCTTTGCCGTGATGAACACGGCATCGTCCTGCCCGAACAGCTCGCCGGGCTTTACCTGAAGATCCCGATACTCGAACTTATCCTCGCACAGGATCACACCGTCCACGCCTTTGCATTTGAAGTGGATCTCCAGTGCGGTCAGGGTCACGCGGGAAATATTCTTGAAGGTCAGGCAGACAGCGTGCTCGCCGCTGACGTCCCCCTTAAGCAGCTCCACGCAGACGAACTGCACCGGGCTGCCGGGGGTATAGTAGTTTGCGCGGGTCTGGGCGACCGGGTTAAAATTTTCCTCCACGATGTTCGCTCCTTTTCTTAAAAAAGCTTAGTCCTGCTGCTCCGGGGCGTCTGGCTGCGGCGCTTCCGGCTGGACAGGCTCGGCCTGCTCGGCGGGTTCGGCACGCTCAGCAGTTTCCGCAGGCTCTGCGGGCTGCACTGGGGCAGGCTGCACGGTCTGGTCGGGCTGCGCCTGCTCAGGCTTTGCATCCTCGCAGGGGGGCAGAGTGCCGCCGGCCATAATAGTGTTGAACTGCTCCTCGTTGAGCTTTTCGCGCTCCATCAGAGCCTTGGCCAACGCATGGAGCTGGTCGATGTGCTCCGTCAGGGTACGGCGGCAGGTCTCGTAGGCCTCGTCGATGATATCACGGGTCTCGCTGTCGATCTCGGCAGCGGTGGTCTCGCTGTAACCCTTGCCCTGACCAAGGTCGCGGCCAAGGAAGGTCTCCTCCTGCGAGGTGCCGTAGACCACGGGGCCCAGACGCTCGGAGAAGCCGTAGCGGGTGATCATCTGGCGGGCGATATTGGTGGCCTGCTGCAGGTCGTTGGAGGCACCGGTGGAGATGTCCTCCAAGATCAGCTGCTCGGCCACGCGGCCGCCCAAGCTGGACACGATGTCCTCAAACATCTCGCCCTTGGTCACATAGCTGCGGTCCTTCTCGGGCAGATACATGGTGTAACCACCGGCCTGACCGCGCGGGATGATGGTGATCTCGTGCACGCGGGGATGATGCTTGCAGTAGAAGCCTGCCACTGCGTGACCGGCCTCGTGGTAGGCGGTGAGCTTTTTCTCCTCCGGGGTGACCACGCGGCTCTTCTTCTCGGGGCCAGCCATCACCTTCATGGAAGCTTCCTCGATATCCTCCATGGTAATGGCCTTGCGGTTGCGGCGGGCTGCCAGCAGCGCGGCCTCGTTGACAAGGTTCTCAAGGTCTGCACCGGCAAAACCGGCGGTGCGCTGGGCAATGACCTTCAGGGAGACGTCCGGTGCAAGGGGCTTGTTGCGGGTATGCACCTTCAGGATCTCCTCGCGTCCCCTGACATCCGGCAGACCCACATAGACCTGACGGTCAAAGCGGCCGGGGCGCAGCAGTGCCTTATCCAGAATATCAGCACGGTTGGTGGCAGCCATGACGATGATGCCGTCGTTGGCTTCAAAGCCGTCCATCTCCACCAGCAGCTGGTTCAAAGTCTGCTCGCGTTCATCGTGACCGCCGCCCAGACCTGCGCCGCGCTGACGACCCACGGCATCGATCTCATCAATAAAGATGATGCAAGGCATGGTCTTTTTGGCCTTATCGAACAGGTCACGCACACGGGAGGCACCGACACCGACATACATTTCCACAAAGTCAGAGCCGGAAATGGAGTAGAAGGGCACCCCGGCCTCGCCTGCACAGGCACGCGCCAGCAGGGTCTTACCGGTACCCGGAGGGCCCACCAGCAGCACACCGTGGGGGATGCGGGCACCCAGCGTATTGAACTTATCGGGGCTCTTGAGGAACTCCACAACTTCCTTGAGCTCCTCTTTTTCCTCGTCCTCACCGGCTACATCGGCAAAGGTGGCAGTCTTTTTGTTTTCGTGCTCGTCCTTTACCTTGGCCTTGCCTACGTTCATGATGCCGCCGCCACCGGCACCGCCGCGCATCATGGAGAACAGCAAAAAGCCGGTACAGCCCAGCATAGCCAGATAGAACAGGATCTCCATCCAAGGGATGGTCTCCTTGGCAGGTACATAGTCGTACACCATGGGCGCATCGGGGTTGGCTGCATCGTACTGGGCGATGTAGTCCGACACATGGTCCACGAACATCCGGGCGTAGGGCAGCTTATAGCTGACCGTCTCGGTGCCGTCATCGTTCTTCTTCACCCCGTTGGGGGCGGAGGAAGAGGAGGACAGCAGGCCGGAAAGCAGTCCGCCCGTAGACTGGGTGGTGGTCTGCTCGGCAGCGTTGGGCAGCTCCTGTGCGCCCTCCTTCAGGGTCATGGTGATCACGCCGGTGTTCAGATCCAGCGAGAATTTGGTGACCTGATTGCTCTCAAAATAGTGTACCACCGTGGAATAAGCCATGGAGGAGCCGTTAGCGTTGCCGCCGGTGCCGCCCAGCACCGACCACACCATCAGCACGGCTGCCAGCACAATGGCGATCACCAGCGGATTGAAACGGGGTTTCTTCGGTTGCAAAAAAATCAACTCCAGTTCTGGATTTTTATAATGGACACGTTACTTCGTGTAGACCTCGGGTTTCAGCACGCCGACATAGGGCAGGTTGCGGTATTTTTCATCGTAGTCGAGGCCATAGCCCACCACGAACTCGTCCGGCACCTGAAAACCCTCGTAATCCGGCTGGATGTCGGCCTTGCGGCGGCTGGGCTTATCAAGGATCGTGCAGATCTTAACGGAGTTCGGGTTGCGCATCTTGAGCATGGGCACAAGGTTGGACAGGGTGACGCCGGTGTCCAGAATGTCCTCCACGATCAGCACATCCTTGCCGGACAGATCACCGTCCAGATCCTTGATGATTTTGACCAGACCGCTGGAGGTGGTATTGCTGCCGCCGTAGCTGGAGACCACCATAAAGTCGATATTGCAGGGGATGCTCACAGCCCGCATCAGATCGGCCATAAAGACCACCGAACCCTTGAGGATGGACACCAGCACCAGATTTTTACCGGCATAATCCCGGCTGATCTGAGCACCCAGCTCTGCCACCTTGGCCTTCAGCTGCTCTTCGCTGACCAGAACGGTCTTGATATCATCGTGCATACTCATTTGTTTTTTCCTCCTGTGTTTCGATCTCTGCATCCAAGTGCAGGATCCATCTGCTTTCCGTGTCCGGTGCAAGGCCATCGGCAAAGCCTTCTCCACACACCCATAAAATTTCGCTTCCGCTGGCAAGCAGCGGCAGCGTATCCCGCAGTTCGTTCGGGACACCGGCCTCGTTCATCCACTTACGCAGCGGCTTGCTCAACCCCCGCCCCGCAGGCCGGAAGCGGTCTCCCGGCTGTCGGGCACGCAGAACAAGACTAGTGTACAACGTAGTTATTCTAGCATAATCCGCCCGATTTTTTAAGTCTTTTTTATGAACGACTTGTATTTTTTCTTCAAAATCGGCTTTTAACAGCTCTGCTTTCCCTTTCCAGCCCCCGCGCAGCCGGAATTCCGGCTGTTTTTCGGGCAAAAAGGACAGCTGCGGCGGCAGGTTCTCCGGCTGTCCGGGCAGCGCTTGCGGCAGTGTTTCCTGCCGCAGACAGCCGTTCCCGGCGCAAAAGCGTACCTGCCCAGTCAGCTGTACTGCGCCGCTGCCCTGCCGCACCACGGCACACAGCAGCTGCACATATTTTTCCTCTGCGTCCCGCACCGGAGCCACAAGGCTGTGCAGCGCAGTTTCCAGCAGCAGCGGGTCTGCCGCCTGCAAGGGCGGCAGACGCCACGCCGGTTCTGCGCCGGGCAGGCGTGCCGCCGCCAGAAGCTTTGCAGCCCCGGCGGCAAGATAGGCATCCACCCGCGCGGCCTTTTCACAGAACCGTGCCAGATTCTGCACTGCCGCCGCGTTGGTGCTTTCCAGCGCAGGCAGGGCGCTGTGGCGCAGCCGGTTGCGGGCGTAGGCATCGGTGTCGTTGGTCTCGTCGGTGACCCACGGCTGTCCTGCTGCCCGGCAGACGGCCTCGGTCTCGGCGCGGCTCAGGCAGAGCAGCGGGCGCAGGTAGCACCCGCGCCTTGGCCGGATGCCGCCCGCACCGTGCAGCCCGGTGCCGCGCGCCAGCCGCAGCAGCAGCGTTTCGGCCTGGTCATTTGCAGTATGGGCCGTAGCAATGGCATCTATCCCCTGCCCTTGCAGCTGTGCAAAGGCCGTGTAGCGCAGACGGCGCGCCCAGTCCTCCCCGGCGTGTGCCGGGGGCGGGGCAAGCTCTGCCGCATGGAACACCCGCAGCGGCACGCCCAAGCGGGCGCATTCTGCCCGCACAAAGGCTTCGTCCCGGTCGGCGCTCTGCCCGCGCAGACCGTGGTTCACATGGCAGGCAGAGAGCGTATAGCCGAACCTCGGCTGCAGCTGCCGCAGCAAGAGCAGCAGTGCCATGCTGTCCGCGCCGCCAGAGACTGCCGCTGCCAGATGCTGCGGTGCGCCGGGCTGCAAAAGCCCCTCGCGGGTGCAGAAATCCTCCACCCGGGCAAGAATTGCGGTATCCATCAGCGTTTGAAGTCCACATCCATAAAGCGGGTGTGGGCACCATCCCAGCCCAGCGGCACGGTGCTGGTCTCGCCGTGACGGTTCTTTGCCACGATGCACTCGGCGGTATCGGCATCCACCTCGGCACCATCCGGGTTCTGGCTGGCGTAGTAGGAATCGCGGTACAAAAACAGAACGCAGTCTGCGTCCTGCTCGATAGAACCGGAATCGCGCAGGTCAGAAAGCTGCGGGCGATGGCTGGAGTTGTTGCCCTGCTTTTCCACCGCACGGGACAGCTGGCTCAGCGCGATGATGGGCACATTCAGCTCCTTGGCCATGATCTTCAGGTTACGGGTGATGGAGCTGATCTCCTGCACGCGGTTCTCGCTGCGCTGGCCGGTGGTCATCAGCTGCAGATAGTCGATGACGATCAGGCCCACATTGGGGCGGGCAGGGTCCTGATTCACCCGGCGGATCTTGGCCTTCATCTCGGTGATAGTGATGCCGGAGGTATCGTCCATATAGATCGGTGCATCGTGCAGCTTTTCCGTAGCCAGTGCCAGATACTCCCAGTCCTCGGCGCGCAGCGCACCGGTACGGAAGGCCTGACTATCGATACCGGCCTCCGACGAGAGGATACGGTTGGTCAGTTGCTCCTTGGTCATTTCCAAGCTGAAGATGGCCACCGGCACCTTTTGCTGCATGGCCACGCGGGTGGCGATGTTCAGTGCAAAACTGGTTTTACCCATACCAGGACGAGCTGCCAGAATGATCAGATCGCCGCGGCCAAGGCCGGTAAGCACGGTATCCAGCAGACGGAAACCGGTGGGGATGCCCTTGTACTTATCCGCATCCGGGCCGCTGATCTTTTGCAGGTTGGTCAGCGTTTCCACCATGCTGGACGAAAGCGGGGTCAGGGCGCTGGAATCGCGGCCGGAGCGGATCTCGTAGATACGCTGCTCGGCGTTTTCCAGCAGAAGGTCGGCGTCCGGCTCGTCCCCGGCGTCCTGCAAAATGTCCTTGGCTACCCCCATCAGCTGACGCACCAGATATTTTTCCTGCACGATCTGGGCGTAGGCCTTTACATTGGAGATGCTGGGCACCGTTTCTGCCAGACCGGTCAGATAGATCTTGGCCTCGTCTGCGCTGGGGAACACCCCATCGGACACCACCGCATCCAGCAGAGTGACAAAATCAATGGTCTGGTCGTTGGTAAACAGGCGCAGCATCTCGGTCCAGATCTGGGCATTCTGCCGGGTGTAGAACATTTCCGGCTTGAGGATCTCCACAAGATCGGTCAGGGTGTCGGGCTTGAGCAGCACCGCGCCCAGCACGCTCTGCTCTGCCTGCATATTGTAGGGCAGGTTGATGCCCACGCTCTCCAGATTCAGTTCATTGGAATAACGTCGTTCGTTCGGCATAGTAGTTTGTCCTTATCCAAAATCCAAAGCTTCCTGTAAAGCCAAAAAGCGCCCCCTGCTGTGAGGGGGCGCAAACGGCACACAGATCAGGCCTGTTCCACTTCCACCTGGATCTTGAAGGAAGCCACGACGCCAACGTACAGACGGACCTTGCCGTTGAACACGCCGGCATCCTTGATGTCCTTGGTCTCCAGCTCGATCTTCTTTTTGTCGATGGGTGCACCTGCCAGCGCAGCCAGTGCCTCGGCAACTTCCTTGCCAGTCACCTTGCCGTGCAGACGGCCGGATGCGCCGCCCTTGGCCTTGATGGTCACGGTCTTGCCCTCGATCTTAGCAGCCAGAGCCTTGGCGGCTGCCACATTCTCAGCCTCGTGGAAATCGGCTGCGGCCTCCTTGCCGCGCGCCATGTTCACAGCGCTGGCATCCGCCACAGCGGCCAGCTTGCGCGGGAACAGGTAGTTGCGGGCGTAGCCGTCGGAGACCTCGTGGATCTCGTCCTTCTTACCGATGCCCTTGATATCCTGCTTCAGAATCACTTTCATGACAGTATCCCTCACTTCTCACCGGAAAACCGGTGCAGTCTTATGGTAATAGTATAGCGCATTTGTCGTTTTTGGGCAAGAGGAAGCGGGGCAGCATTTCAAATGTCCTTTTGCTGCACACCTACCCCCTCAGTCGCCTGCGGCGACAGCTCCCCCAAGGGGACGCTTTTTTGCGGCGGTGACCCGGGGCAGTTACGCTCTTTATGCCAGTTCCTTTGCAGCCACGTCCAGTGCTACCTCGATGACCTTGTCCATATCGTAGTACTTATATTCGCCCAGACGACCGCCGAAGATCACACCCGGCTCGGCATCGGCCAGCGCCTTGTACTGCGCATACAGGGCACCGTTCTTCTCATCGTTGACGGGATAGTAGGGCTCATCGCCCTTTTTCCACTCGGCGCTGTACTCCCGGCTGATGACCGTCTTGGGCTGGGTGCCGAACTCGAAGTGCTTGTGCTCGATGATGCGGGTATAGGGGGTCTCGGCGTCGGTGTAATTGACCACCGCGTTGCCCTGATAGTTGTCGGTATCCAGCACCTCGGTCTCAAAGCGGACGCTGCGGTACTGCAGCGCCCCCAGACGGTAACCGAAGTAGGCATCCACCGGGCCGGTGTAGACCACCTTCTCAGCCAGTGCGTCCAGCACAGCCTTGTCGGCCAGATAATCCACGTTCAGGCGCACCTCGGTACCAGCCAGCATCTTTTCCACCATGGCGGTGTAGCCGCCATTGGGGATGCCCTGATACAGGGCGTTGAAGTAGTTGTCGTCGTAGGTAAAGCGCACCGGCAGGCGCTTGATGATAAAAGCGGGCAGTTCGGTGCAGGGGCGTCCCCACTGCTTGCCAGTGTAGCCCTTGATGAGCTTTTCGTAGATATCGGTGCCCACAAGGCTGATGGCCTGCTCTTCGAGGTTCTGCGGGTCGGTGATGCCCGCAGCAGCCTTCTGCTCTTCGATCTTGGCCTTGGCTTCGGCAGGGGTCACAACACCCCACATCTTGTTGAAGGTGTTCATGTTGAAGGGCAGATTGTAGATCTGGCCATGGTAGTTGGCAACCGGGCTGTTGGTGTAGCGGTTGAACTCTGCAAACTGGTTTACATACTGCCACACGGCCTTGTTGTTGGTGTGGAAGATATGCGCGCCGTAGCGGTGCACATTGATGCCCTCCACATTCTCGGTGTAGATATTGCCCGCGATATGGTCGCGCTTATCGATGACCAGACACTTTTTGCCTGCTTTTTTGGCCTCGTGGGCAAACACGGCACCGAACAGACCGGCACCAACGATGAGATAATCGTACTGTTTCATGTTTTATTCCCCTTTTGCCGGTCGTGCTTCCGGCGTAGTCTTTTTCTGGGAGAGATAATATTGGTCGATGGCATCCTGAATGCGGCTGCGAGCCGCCTGCGGGGTGATATGCTTCAGCTGGGCTGCTGCCATGGTCTGATGCCCGCCGCCGCCCAGCGACTCCATGATCACCTGCACATTCACGGCACCCATGCTGCGGGCAGAGACGTTTACGCCGTTACCCACCTGCACTGCCACAAAGCTGGCGTCCACGCCCTGAATGCGCAGCAGGTCGTTGGCGGCCTGCGCAATGGCGACCCGGGCTTCCGGGGCGACCT
>ERZ827490.4128-NODE-4128-length-11830-cov-4.673631_pt1 | contig 11830 bp, 13 predicted proteins | sample MGYA00519770_ERZ827490 | MGnify/ENA primary metagenome ERZ827490 (study PRJEB31778, sample SAMEA3449324) | human gut metagenome | biome: human gut; feature: human-associated habitat; material: faeces | place: United Kingdom | collected 2010/2012 ...
CCTCACGAATCCCGTGGTGCGCACGTTGTTCTTCCTGTCGCTTCTGATGGGCTGCTTCTTCGGTATCTTCGACACCGCCACGGTGTCCTTCGCGCAGATCGAGCTTAACGACCCGGTGTTCGCAAGCCTCATCCTCGCCATCGAGTCGCTCGTGTCGACCATCGTCGGATTCGTGTTCGGCATGATTCTTTTCACCGCACGTCAAAGCAAGAAGATGCTGGCGTTCTCCATCGTAATCGGCCTCGGCTACGGGTCGATGATTTTCGTGAGCTCGTCGGTAAGCCTGCTCGTGGTCAGCTTCGTCGCGGCGGGCACGTACGCCCCGTTCGTCATCACGCTGAACGAGACGGCCGAGCGTGCTGTGCCCGAGGCGAACATCACCGAGGCGCTCACGTGGGTGACCTCGGGCAGCATCTGCGGCCTTGCATTCGGGCCGACGCTCGCTGGCGTCATCATCGACACGTGGGGATCGTTCGCGTGCTTCGGCACGGGCGCCTTCGTTGCGCTTGCCATCCCGGTGCTGGCCATTCTTACCTATCCCATGATGAAGAAGCAGGTGGGGTAGGGGAAGCTGACGCTAGCGTTTTCGCCATTTTTGTCTGTGGCGGGTCGTTTCCGGGGAGGAAGGCATTCTTGGCAGCGGCACTTTCTATCATGTATAATGCATGCAAAGAGCATGCGTTCATGAAAGGGGGCTGCCATGCCGGCTTTGCAAGTTCGCGATTTCCCCGAGGATCTGTACGAAAAGCTGAAAGAGGTCGCCGCGAGGGAGCACAGGAGCGTTGCGCAGCAGACCATCGTCGCTGTCGAGGCGATGGTGTCGGGTGGGTACGCGCTTGCGAAGGAAGAGCCTCGCCGTTCGCTCTATCTCGATTTCGACACGGAGGCAAAGCGCGCCGCCCGCATCAAGAAGCGCCAGGAGCTGTTCGAAAGCGCGAAGGCGCATCCTCTGGTTTTGCCCCCCGATGCACCGAGCCCCGTCGATGTTATCCGCGAAGCGAGGGAAGAGCGAAGTAATCATATCGGAGAAGTGCTTGACGAAATCATGGAGCGGAGGGCCTCCTATGGTGGTAATTGATGCAAACGCGGCTCTCGAAATGGCGTTCGAGGGTGAGCGCGGTGATGCTCTTAGGGATCTCTTACTGCAAGGCGAAGAAGCTATTGCTCCATCTGTCTTTCATTCCGAGGTGTCAAACGCATGCTTCAAATATGCGGCTTTTGGGTTGATGGACGAGGAAAAAGCACAGATCTTGCTCGATCGGGTGGAGGCCCTCGTCGATTGCTTTCATGACGACGCGTCGCTCGCGAAGGAGGCGCTCTCCGAATCGATTCGCTATCGGCATCCCGCATACGACATGTTCTATCTGGTTCTCGCCCGTCGGACAGGTGCGACGCTTTTCACTCTCGACAAAAAGATGTGGGCGCTTGCGCGCGACATGCATGTGAACTGCATCGAGGAGGCGGATCTGGCGGAAGCGACTGCGTAGCAGTTTTGCGCTCAACAGTGCCGCATTTTTCCCCTGTCTTTGACGCTCTCGTTGCAACAAAGTGTTCTTTGCCCTGTAAACTGTCCGAAACAATTCGCCGTTAGTTTGATAAGCGTTGGTTAAGGGGGCGTCGCGCGGAACTTCGTGTTATCGTGTCGAGCAAGCGGCCATCAGCCAAAAGCTGCTATGGCACCCCTAAAGTAAACTGCGGTTGTGACCGCCTAATCGGCGTTTGAGACGACCAGTGAAGGAGCGCGGTATATGTCACACGTTTCAGAAATCTACGGATCGATGGTGTTCAACGAGCACACCATGCAGGAGCGTCTGCCTTCCGCAACGTACAAGCAGCTCATGAGGACCATCAAGGACGGCGAGCCGCTCAATCTCGAGGTTGCGAACGTTGTCGCCCATGCCATGAAGGAATGGGCAATCGAAAAGGGCGCCACGCACTACACGCACTGGTTCCAGCCCCTCACCGGCATCACGTCCGAGAAACATGACGCCTTCCTCGACCCGACGCCCGATGGCCGTGCTATCCAGAGCTTTTCCGGTAAGGAACTCATTCAGGGCGAGCCCGATGCGTCAAGCTTCCCCTCGGGCGGTCTGCGCGCCACCTTCGAGGCCCGCGGCTACACCGCGTGGGATCCGACGAGCTACGCGTTCGTGAAGGACGAGGTGCTGTGCATCCCCACCGCGTTCTGCAGCTATACCGGTGAAGCGCTCGACAAGAAGACGCCGCTTCTGCGTTCCATGGTCGCCATCGACGAGCAGGCGAACCGCGTGCTCAAGCTGTTCGGCGAGGGTCATCAGAAGGTCGTCACCACGGTCGGCGCCGAGCAGGAGTACTTCCTCATCTCCGAGAAGGATTATGCCAAGCGCCTCGACCTTGTGCTGACCGGCCGCACGCTGTTCGGCTATCCGCCGTGCAAGGGTCAGGAACTTGAAGAGCACTACTTCGGCGCTATCCGCCCGACGGTGAACGAGTTCATGAAAGAGCTCGACGACGAGCTGTGGAAGCTCGGCGTTTCCGCGAAGACCAAGCACAACGAGGTTGCGCCTGCGCAGCACGAGCTCGCGCCGATTTTCTCGAATTCGAATCGAGCCATCGACGAGAACCTGCTCACGATGGAGAAGATGAAGCTCCTTGCCAGTCATCATGGCCTTGTCTGCTTGCAGCATGAAAAGCCGTTCGAGGGTATCAATGGCTCGGGCAAGCATAACAACTGGGCGATTTCCGCAGGCAAGAAGAACCTGCTCGACCCGGGCGAGAACCCGATGGAGAACCTGCGCTTCCTCGTGTTTTTGACGGGCGTTATCCAGGCTGTTGACGACTATCAGGAGCTTTTGCGCATGTCCGTGGCGTCGGCCGGCAACGACCATCGTCTGGGCGCCAACGAGGCTCCTCCGGCGATCGTGTCCATCTTCCTGGGCGACGAGCTGGGCGCCATCGTGGATGCGCTCATCTCCGACAAGGAGTACACGTCCGCCGAGCGCGTGGCTATGGATTTGGGCGTGGCCGTGCTCCCGAACTTCCTAAAGGACAACACTGATCGCAACCGCACGAGCCCGTTCGCCTTCACCGGCAACAAGTTCGAGTTCCGCATGCCGGGCTCCGCGGTGAACCTCTCCGACGCGAACACCATTCTGAACACGGCCATGGCGAAGAGCCTGAAGGAGTTTGCCGACGCCATGGAGGGCAAGTCTGGCGATGAATTCGAGGCGGCTGCCATTGCCTACATCAAGGATGACCTGCGCAAGCACCAGCGCATCATCTTTAACGGCAACGGCTACTCCGACGAGTGGCCAGTGGAAGCCGAGCGCCGCGGCTTGGCGAACCATCCCACGACTGCCGACGCGCTGCCGTGCTTCATCGATCAGAAGAGCATCGATTTGTTTGGCGAGTTCAACGTGCTCTCCGAGGTCGAGGTTCGCTCTCGCTACGAGGTGAAGCTCGAGAAGTACAACAAGCTCCTCAATATCGAGGCGCGCACGATGAAACGTATGGTTCGCCGCTTCTTCCTGCCTGCAATCAACAGCTTCGCAGCTGACGTGGCGAGGGATATTGCCCAGGTCAAGGCTGCGCTGCCCTCTGCCGATCAGACGTTCCAGGAGAAGAAGCTGCAAACGGTGGTTGACGGCACGAAGCGCGTGGAAGAGGCGCTCGACGCCCTCAACACCGCGCATCTTGCCAATGTCGAGATCGCCGACCAGCAGGAGCGTGCAAACGACAACGCACACCATGTCATCCCGCTTATGGACGAGCTCCGCGCCGCAATCGATGCGATGGAGATTGTCGTCGACGACAATCACTGGCCGGTGCCGACCTACAACGAGATCCTGTTCTACTGCTAAAACGCAAGGTCATAGCCGTATGGAAGAGCCCCGAGATATTGAACTGCATCCCAATTCTTGGACGGGCTAATTAGCGGCCTACGCCGCACATAGGGACTGATTCCGGAACTCCTCCGGGGTCAGTCCCTTTAGTTTAACCTGCCTCCTTCTCGTGTTCCAGTGGATGACGTATTCGTCGAGGTCTCTCTTGAAGTCTTCGAAGCAGAGCCATTCCCTCCCCCTGAAGAGCTCGTCCTTCATGTGGCCGAACACCTGCTCGGTCGCCCCGTTGTCGATGCAGTTGCCCTTCCGGGACATGCTCTGCACCACGCCGGCCTTCTCCAGCCTGCTGCACCACCCGGCCTGCTGGTATTGCCAGCCCATATCGGAGTGCAGTATCGGGCTGGCGCCCTCGGGCTTCCTGGACATGAACTCGTCGAGCAGCTCATGCTGCTGGGCCATGTCGGGGTGCAGCGACGTGGACCAAGCGACGATCTCCTTGCTGCCGAAGTCGTAGATCGGCGCGAAGTAGGCCTTGCCCCAGGGCTGCTTGAACTCGGTGACGTCGGTGCCCATCTTCTGCCAGGGCCCGTCGGCTTCGAAGTCCCTGCCGATGACGTTCTCGAACGTCCTGCCGACCTTGCCCCTGTAGGAGTTGTACCTGTGGTAATCGGTCTCGCGGCGGATCCCGCAGCTGATACCCATCTCGTGCATCATCTTGAGCGCCGTCTTGTCGGCTATGCGCACGCCTTGCTCGGCTCGCAGGCACATGGCGATTTGCCTGTGGCCGCACCCGTTGGCGGTGCGCGAGAATATCTCTGCGGCGGCCTCCCAGAGCTCGGGCCTGGTGGGCGCCTTGGGGTGCGAAAGCGCGTAATAGTAGCTCGACCTCGCCAAGCCGGCGCATTCCAGCAGGTCAACGAGTGGGTACTGCCCTGAAAGCCCGCTCACGACAACCGCTTTCTCTCGGTTCGGGAGCGCTTCTCTGCCTTCAGGGCTATCGATTTTTTTAAGTAGGCGTTCTCGGCCTCGAGTTTCCGGACCCTCCGCTCGAGCTCCTGCTCGCGCGTCATCTCCTTGGTCGGGGAGCCGGAGCCTTTCGGCCTCCCCTTGGGCTTCGGCCTGAGCGCCTCCGGGCCTTCCTCCCTGTATGCCTTCAGCCATTTCTTGAGAGAGCTCGGCGAGGCTATCCCGAACTTCGCCATGGCCTCGGGCTTCGTCATGCCCTCGTCCACGACCGCCCTGACGGCGGCCAGCTTCGTCTCAAACGAGTAGGCGGCGTGCTTCTTTCCCATCATAGCTAGAACCTCGATGCCTGCTGATCTGTAGATGTCTAGCCATTTTCTCACGGTTTCCTCTGGTATCCCGAGCAGAGCCGCAATCGATGCGCGGCCTCGCCCCATGTCGTGCAGCTCGGCTGCGCGCAGCCTCAGACCGACGTCGTACAAAGCGTTTCCAGCCATAAAAGGGCCTCCCATTTCTCGTATCCAAGAAATGGGAGGCAGTTCAGAATCCCATGGCGTGCGGGGCTTGTTGGTTTTGGTTGCAGACTAGCCTAGTCCGGGCTCTGGTCTATGTCATAGGCTGTCGGAGCTTGTCAGAGTAGGTTCGAGTACCTATCCCGGTTTATCCGAGTTTATCCGAGCTTGTTTAGTCCAGGCTCTAGTGTGCCCTGACTAGAAGGCGTTGTCGTTGAGCCTACGCTGAAGCTCCCTAACCATGTTGGACGGGTAGTCGACGTATCCGTCGGCGTAAGTGCCGAGGTAGCTTTGCAGCGCCCTGCAAGTGTCAGGGCCGAAGTAGCCGTCCGCATCGACGCCGATCTTCGATTGAAGCGCCTCCACCATGTACGAGCCGCCGCCGCCGTGCTGCCACGACTCGGAGGAAAGCCCGCCCCGGTTGCACACGTCGAGCGAGGTCGATTGTCCGCTCACGATGCCGTCTACGGGCGTTCCCAGCGCCGACTGTACCGCGCGCGTTGTAGCGGGCCCCCACACGCCGTCCACGTCAAGCCCCGCGCTTGAACCGCTATCGCTTGCTTCCGAGCCGCTGTTGTCGCCAGAGCCTCCCTCGATAGGCGCGGTGGAAACTCCGTCGTAGCTAGGCCGCACGACGCAGCAGATGGAGCCGTAGCCGCGCTGACGGCGCGCAACGACGCCGCCGTTCGACTGCGACCCCGCGCTCCCGCTCGACGTGTTGCCCTCGATAGTCGTCATGTACCCCTCGTCAGGGTGGTTCTCCTCGACGATGCCGATATGGTCTGCCAGGCCGTCGCCGCCCCAGTCGAAGAGCACGAGGTCGCCAGGCTCGGCGTCCTCGTTGTACGGGGTGCACCCCGCCTCGCGACCCGCGTTGACGATGTCGGGGCAGTATGCGCTCGGCATGCCCGCGCAGGGGACGCCCGCCCAGTCCAGGCAGTAGGAGGCGAACATGGCGCAGTAGGGGACGCCGCTCACGCCGAAGTACGGCTCGCCCGTCTTCTCGGCGAACCAGCGCCCGAAGACCGTGCCCTCCTCGGGGTCAGTCCATCGCGAGTAGCCAATCCAGTCACGTGCGCAGTAGAGCACGTCGCTAATCGTCCCCATTGCCGCCCCCTCTCGGCTCGAAGTCTGGCTCGTCGTGCGAGTCCTGCGACTCGATGAGCCGCTTTCTCTCGTCTGTCAGCTCGCCCATGGCTAGCCCTCCTTCGGCTCGGTGTAGGTCATCGCCTGCTCGCTGTCGCCCACGCCAGCCGTGGTCGGGTCGGCCACGATGCCCAGGATTGTGAGGATGGCGAAGACCGTGCCGACGATCGCCGTCAGTTGGTCTTGAAGCTGCCCGAAGTCCAGCTGCACGCCGAAGACGCCGCACACCTGCTGGATTAGCAGCAGCAGCGCGGGGATGAGCGCGACCCAGAATGCCTTGTTCTTGATGCGGACTTTCCAATTGATGCTCATTGGGTTCCTCCAATCTTCATGTCTTCCAGTCTTTCAACTCTCTCCGCAAGCTCGTCGTGCCGCTTCCAGGCGGTCGCCGCGTCGGTCTCAAGCTTGTACGTGCGCTCGATGACGGAGTTGTGCTTCTCAACTTTTGTTGACAGCCCGTCCATCTTGGTCTCAAGCACCGACAGGCGGTTGGAGATGGCCACGTACGTGCCGCACGCCGCGAGCACCGCGGACATCACCGCCGACGCGATGGGGACGACGATGGTCGATATCTCAAGCTCGATCACGCCGCACCGCCTAAGCCATGAGGTACGTGACGGACCAGTACTCGTTGTTGCTGACTGCCTCGGTCACCTGCACGATCATAACCCCGTCGCCAACGAGCGTGCCCGACATGGCGGGAGCCTGCCAGACCGAGTTGCGGCCGAAGACGACGCCAGCATTGCACTTCGCCTTCGGGCACCCCGTCAGGGTCGCGCTAAGCCAACCTGCCTCGTAGGCGTTGATGCGCCCAGCCATGAAAACGAGCCGCCCGCAGGCCGTGCACACGTCGACCGAGATGCGACCGTCGGAAGAGCTCACGGCGTAGCTCGTCTGCCCGAGCGAGGCGAGCGGCGCGACCGTATCGAAGAGCCTGACGGGCGCCCCTGCGTTGATGCCGTCGAGGGGGATGCGCCACAGCTTGAGGTCGTTGGCCGTCACCTCGGGGTCGGCCGCCGTGTCCGCGGAGGGCGTGCCCTTGATCACGACGGGCGTGATGCTCTCGATGCCAGCGCTGGTCTTGGCGTACCGCGCCACCACGAGGTCGTTTCGCTTCTGCCCCTGCGTGCCCGATTGGATGGTCAGCGACGTCGCCGCCTGGTTCCAGAAGCGCTTGCCGCCGACCATGCCGACGCCCGTGCCGAGCGTGGCGCTGTTGGCGCTGGCCATCGTGAGCTTGAAGTCGTCGCCGTACTCCAGCACGCAGTCGGCCTTGCCGACCGTCGCGGTGTTGAGCGCGGCCAGGTCGTCGCTGCTGATGTGCTTCGTGCCGGTCATTCCGTCCACTATCTCGAATGCCATCTACTCCCCCTTCTTCGCCATGAATGCCTGGAATGCCGCGTCCTGCTGCGCCGCGAGCTGCTTGTACTCGTCCGTGCAGGACTTGCACAGGAGCCTGCTCGCCTTGCTGCCGTACTGGTCGAACCGCTCGACCTCGCGCCAGTCGGCGGAAGCCGCCGAGTTCGCGGCCAGGTACGCGTCCGAGCCGCATCTGTCGCAGACGTAGTGGGTGATTCCATCTGTCTTCGCCATGTCCTTCTCCTTTACTTCGTCCTCAGCCATGTGTGCGGCCCTACCGACGGGGCGCGCTCCCACGTGCCGCCGTAGTCGTTCGGGTCAGCCCCGCTCGTCTCCGCGTAGAAGCCAACGGGATGCGCAGCGAGGAAGCCAGCCGCGGCGGAGTCGCCCGTCACGGTGATCGCCAGGTCGTCCGAGCCGTCCCACGTGGCGCTGCCGTTGACGGCGCCCGAGATGCTCACCTTGCGAGCGGTCTTGAGGCGGTCGGCTTTCGCGGCGCTGTCGGCGCTGGACGAGTTCGTCGCCTTGTCGGCCGTCTTGGCCGCATCGGCGGTGCCTTGCAGGTCCCCTATGAACTTCGGAGCCGTCAGCGGGTAGTAGAGCTCCTCGGCGGCATACTTGCTCAAGAATGGGTTGCGGCCGCTATATGGGCGGTCGAGGTGCATCTCTATCTGGGAGAGCGACGTTCTGCCTTCGGAGCCGCTCGCCGCGCCCTCGATCGTCACCTCGAACTCCTGGATGCCGTAATATTTATTTCGGAAGCGCCAAGCAATCCGATAGCTTGATGACGACATCTTCTCGCCGTCCAGAGCCTTCCAACCAGTGCCTTGGGGCTCGTAGGCGTTGTATGCCCGCACCGTCACGCTCTTCGGGCCCAGATCGTAGTAGAACGAGACGATGATGTACCCGTAGGGGTAGCCTGGAAACTGCCCGTTGTATTGGTTGTCGAACCGAATGCGCATCACCATCGTCGAACCAGGCTGGATTCTCACTTGCTTCTCGTAGTCGCCAGCGAACGGAGCAGCCAGATTCACCGCCGAGAGCTCAGTCTCAGCACCGTCGTCCGATATCATCTTGCCCGACACGTTGAACCGCTTGTCAGCCGCGTAGAGCGCGTTGTCTATCTTCGAGATGTAGAGGGTGGAGCCAGGCGTGGACGGGTTGGTCGTCATCAGCTCGTCGCCGCTCTTTATTGCCTTGTCGAGCCTGCCCTTGTCCGCTGCCGACATGAGGCCCGCCTTCGACGGCGTGGCCTCGGCGTAGGTGGTGTCCTTCGCGCTGATGGTCGACCCCGAGATGGTCACGTTCGCGCCAGCGGTGAGCTTGTCCTGCTTTCCCGCGATGGCCTTCGCGTTCGTCGCCGCCGCATCGGTCGCGGCCTTCGCCGCGGTTTCCGCCTTGCCAGCCGCCGCGCTCGCGTTGGATGCGGCGGTCTTCGCCTCGACCGCCTTCTCCTCGACCGCCGTCAGCGCCGCCTTGTCCACGTCGGCGTTGAACGTGCAGCCGTCAAGGCTCAGCCCCTTTCCCGCAAGGTAGGCGTGCCCGCTCCCGTTGCTCTCGGCGTTGCCGCTGCTGCTCGTCTTGGTCGTGGTCTCGCTGCCGACCTCGTAGCTGTACGTGGCCACGCCGCGCGAGACCTTCACGATCTTCTTCGCCACGGTGGCCGTTACCATGCGCCCGTGGGCGTTGTCCCGCGCCGAGATGACGTCGCCCACGTCCACGTCGATGTCGTCGTGCGCTTCCACCTCGACGCTGCCCTGCGTCTGGTACTCCTGGAGCTTCTTCTTACCCTCCTCCTCCAGCTTCTCCTCGTCGGCGTTGCTGTAGTCGTACAGGGCCGCTATCTCGTCCACGCCGAAAAGGCTCTGGGTGTGGCTGACGTTGCCCGCCGCGTCGGCGAAGAAGTGGACTACCGCGCGATCCTCCAGCTCGCCCTTGCCCGCGCAGATCAGGTGGTTCACGCAGCGGTGCACCGAGGTGAGCGTGAAGTCGAGCAGGTCGCTGTCCACCTTGCTCGCGTAGTCCACCGCGGGCGGCAGCGAAATCTCCACCTTGCCGCCCTTGCGGCGCATGGCCACCTTGCGGCCGTTGGCCTTCGCGAGGGCTTTCAGGCCGCTGTATCCGTCGCAGAACCGTTCGAAGGTGTGGCTCACCTGCGAATCGTCAGCGGCGGCGGAGAACAGGCCGTCGAGGCCCATGCGCCCGATGAGCGACGCGAGCACATCGCCCGCCTTGCCGCTCACGGACAGGTAGCCGCTGCCCGAATCGGGAAGCAGGCGCTTGCCCGCCAGGACGCCGTGCCAGGTGCGGCCCTTGCACGTCACCGTGCCCGTCGCCTCGCGTCCCGCCTCGTAGCTCGCCTCGTCCACCACGCCGCCGTACTCGCTCCCGTCCACGAAAACGAGCTGCCCCTCCGCCGGCGCGAGCCCCTCCGCGCACGTCAGCTCGAATGCGTTCTCGTCGCTGCCGAAGGCCAGGTCGAGCTCGAAGTCCAGCAGCTCGCGGAGGTCCCCGCGCTCGGGGTCGTGCACGACTAGGACCATGGCGGCTCCCCCTCCTCCTCGTACCACGTCAGGTCGAAGCCGAACGAGCGGTCCCACTCGACCTCGTGGTCGCCCGGCGATACGGGCTGGAAGATGTACTCGCCGCCGCCAAGGCCATCGCCGCGCCGCGCCTTCGAGAAGACGTCGACGGCCGAGCCGTCGGCGTTGACGAGCGTCACCGAACGCGGGGAGGCCAGCGGGTCGACGACCAGGTGGCCGCCTTCCGGCACCACGGCTTCGACGCGGTACAGGTTGCCGTCGATGCGCACGGACGGGTCGATGCACGGCCCGTAGAAGACGAGCCGCAGAGGCGTCTCGACCCACTCTCCCACGTCGAAGCGAGAGCGCGGCGATGGTGCCGCAAGGTCGTGCGGCAGGTCGTAGGGCAGGTCGAGGGAGTCGCCGTCGCCCTGGGTCGCGGTAAACGGCTCGAAGGACACCGTGTGCCCGCGCCGCCACACTCCGTCGAGGAGCACGACGGTCAGCTTCGCCGCCATGTGCGCCCGCGAGATGGACGAGGGGTCGGCGGCGGTGATGTAGGCGCGCTGCGTCCATCCGTCGATCGCGAGCGTCCCGGGCGTGCCCTTGGACATGTCCCTGTCGGCGAGCCTGCGCAGCTCGTCGGCGACGGCCAGGTCGAGGAACGTCACCGACAGCGAGCACTCGCGCGCCGCCCTGGTCGCGGCGGCAATGGAGCGGTATCCGATGGAATAGCCCCATTCGCGCCCCCTCACGCCCTCCGCGGTGCCGGCGAGGGCGGAGCGGCAGTCGAGGCAGACCTCGGCCGCGCCCGTTCCCGATACGTAGGAGAGCCTATGCATATGCCGCCGCCTTCCTGACCTTGCGGCCGAACTCCTTCTCCCCCATGACGGGGGTGCAGTCGGCGATGATCGCTGGGAGGTTGCGCGAGAGCCACGCGATCACCTCGGAGCCGCCGCTGTCCGCCTCGATGCCCTCGCCGATCCCCCGGAGCACGGACGGCCGCAGCGGCACGACCGCCTCGGGCCCCGCCTCGCCGACGCCGATCACCGACGCCGAGCTGAAGACGCCGCCCTTCGCGTACCAGTCGACCGCCACTGACGGGACCGACCCCGACTCGGGGTCGAACCTGCCGTCGAGGCGGAAGTGCGGCAGCGCGCCCACCTCCATCCTCGGGATGGTGAGTCGCATAGACGACACCGTGGCGCTCATGAGAGCGCAGGCCGCCGACACCGCGGAGGCAGCGGCGGCGGAAGAGCTACTGGCCGAGCTCGCGAAGTCGGAGAAGGAGGACTGCCCCGCCGTCGCCATCGACTGCGCGGCCATCTTCGTCTGGTCGAGGCCGCTGCGAGCCTCCTCCGTGGCCGCCCCGACCGCCGACCCCATCGAGCCGACGGCGCCCGACGCCGAGGAGCATGCGCCCGCGAACGACTCCATCGCGGGAGTGCCCGCGAGCAGCCCCGGCACGGCGGCTGCCGCCGCCGCGGCGAGGGCCGCGACGCCGCCC
>ERZ827490.4129-NODE-4129-length-11827-cov-10.550374_pt1 | contig 11827 bp, 9 predicted proteins | sample MGYA00519770_ERZ827490 | MGnify/ENA primary metagenome ERZ827490 (study PRJEB31778, sample SAMEA3449324) | human gut metagenome | biome: human gut; feature: human-associated habitat; material: faeces | place: United Kingdom | collected 2010/2012 ...
TTGCTTTTCTCATTGCAGAGGGCTTCCGGCATACCCGAAACCGGATGAAGTACTTCTTGCAGCTACTCGGATTTGCCGTAGTCAGTGAGGTGCCGTGGTACTTGCTGAATGGCGCAGACGGGACGCACAATGTGCTCTTCACCCTGGCATTGGGTGTAATGGCACTGGCTGCGATAAAAGCATTAAAAAAGGAGGACATCCTTTGTGGGGTTGTCATCCTTTCTATTGCTTGTTTCGCCACTTGGTCGGGTGTAGACTATGAGTGGCGGGGGATTCTGATGATGGTGGTGTTCTATCTGTTGGGGAATGTCAGCAATCCTTCTTTTCCCTCCGGTAGAAAGGCACAGCTATTCTGTGCCTTTCCGCTGATGATGCACTATGGGATAGTCGGCGCTTTGCTGGCATGTCTGGTGATTGCCTGTTACGATGGAACACGGGGCTTCATACATGGCAAGGTGGCGAAGTATGGGTTCTATGCGTTTTATCCGATGCATATTCTTGTTATTAGCTATTATTAATAAAAGAATCTACTAGTTGATATTTTATTCAATATTTGTTTGAAGAAGAATACTTCCTCTCGTTTTAATTTGTATATTTGCATTGCAAATGATACGAAACCCACTCATTTTTTTCCTCGTTGCGATACTTTCAACTTTAATCACAACTCTGGAAAAATCCATAAATAAAACAGGAAGTTCAATTAAAGAGATTCCTGTAGAATTTTATGCACCTAATGAATACTATTCAGATGTTGATGTTGCAAGTATCGATTATAAAATAATATGTTGGCAGAATCAGTACTTTCAAAAGAGATGTTCGTCTAAAGGAAATAAGTACAGAAAGAATGCAAGTGGCATCAATGGGTTTAGTTCAAAAAAAACACTTTTACAAAAACACAATCTACCATATTGTTTAACTGATTTAACATCTGATATTCATAGAGGTAATGTTCCCTATTACCTCTGTTTCAGAAATCTTCGAATTTAATAAGTGTCTTATCTCAAAAAATAGACAACTTGTTATTAACGAATATTTCAAAATTAATGGGATTAATCATATTATATTTCTTAGGTGCTTTGGCACTTTCCTTTTTATGCTCCGTATTGGAAGCAGTTCTCCTGTCTACCCCTATGTCCTTCATTAAAATGAAGGAAAGTCAAGGCAACAAGACAGCCGCATTGATGAAACAATATAAAAATAATGTAGACCGTCCGGTAGGGGCTATTCTTTCCCTCAACACTGTGGCTCACACCATCGGGTCTGCCGGTGTAGGAGCTGAATCAATCAAGCTTTTCGGTGAAGAATATTTCGGTATTATATCTGCTATTCTTACACTGCTTATTCTGGTACTTTCGGAAATTATCCCGAAGACCATCGGTGCGTCTTATTGGCGATCATTGGCCATGCCTTCTACAAAAGTTATCCGAATACTTATATTCATAACCTATCCGCTGGTTTTACTTTCGGAACTGATTACCAAAGTCTTTACTCCAAAGAACCAGCAAGCAACCATGAGCCGTGAAGAAGTTTCTGCCATGGTGGATGTAGGTACAACAGAAGGTATCTTTCAAGAGTCTGAAAGCAAGATCATCAAAAGCTGCATCCATCTGTATGGGGTAAAAGCCAGAGAAGTCATGACTCCGTCTGTCGTTGTGGAATCTGCCGACCAAAAAATGATTGTCCAGGAGTTTTACCGCCAACAGGAATGGAACTTTTCGCGTATTCCTGTATATGAGAATGAAAAGGAACACATCACCGGATATGTTCTGAAAGATGCAGTGCTCAAGGCCTTGTTTGATGACAAGTTCGACACTAAGCTTGCCGATCTGACCAGACCGGTTCTGTCGTTCCGCGAAGAAGAGTCAGTCTATCAGATTTGGGAGAAGATGCTGGAAACGCGTGAACACATATCTGTCATTATTGATGAATATGGAAGTCTGCGGGGAGTCGTTTCGATGGAAGACATCATTGAAACAATGACCGGTGTTGAAATCGTGGATGAAGACGATGTCGCTGTAGATATGCAGGCTTTGGCTAAGGAAAAGACACAAATGCTATTGAAGAAGGAGAAATAACTCATGGAAAATCAATCGAACAAATGGCATGTCCGTCTTTGGAAAAACGCCAAACGCAGACTGATGAAAACCTCTCTGGAGCAGCTGATCTGTTTCGGAGTGAAATCAGACTTGCCACAGAGACAGATTATGGCCGTATATGCAGGCTATTCCTTATTAGGGACTCTGCTGCTTCTGATGCCTATCTCCACGAAAGGCGATATATCCTTCATTGACCACCTGTTTACGGTGGTCAGCGCTGTTTCTACTACTGGACTGACCACAGTTGACATTGCCACACAGTACACCTTTTTCGGGCAACTGGTGATTTTAGCCCTGAGGGAGGATTGGGGTATATGACCCTTTCTTCATTCATCATGCTCAAACTGACCGGGCGGTTCGGGACAGCCAAGGCCCGGTTGTTTCAGACTCAATTTTCTTTTCCAGACACACTGGATTCAGAAATCATGCTGAAGAACATTGTAAAATACACCTTCCTTTTCGAGTTGGCCGGATTTGCGTTACTGTGCCCTTATTTTCTTGCAACGGGGGTGTCACAACCTGTATGGTCGGCTGTGTTTCACTCAGTGTCAGCTTTCTGTACAGCCGGATTCAGTATCTATACGGACAACCTGATGCAGTTCCAGTCGGACGTATATGTAAATGTGGTCATCATGGTATTATGTATAGCCGGAGCCATGGGTTTTATCATGATGACGGACATAAGCAGATGGATGACCCGGAAAGACTACAGAATATCCTTTACATCCAAGGTCATTGTAACCATCACAGGAATGCTGGCTTTGTGGGGAACCGTACACCTGTTTTTTTGTGAAGATTCCTTTCAGGCCATGCCTGTAGGAGACAGGTGGATGGCTGCACTTTTCCAATCCGTTTCAGCCATGACCACAGTAGGATACAATACCGTTGATGTCAGTCAGATGGTACCCATTTCACTGCTGATCCTGACAATCACCATGTATATCGGAGCTTCTCCGTCCGGCACCGGCGGAGGTCTGAAATCCACCACAATTTCAGCCTTGTATGCCTATACAAAAAACGCCCTGGAAATGCGGAAAGAGGTTTCTCTGCGAGGAAATATCATACCGCATTACCGCATTGCTTCGGCCCTGACTACCGTTTTGTTTTATACCTTCATCCTGTTTGTGGGTATTTATCTGATAGGACTGTTTGAGCCGGACAGTGCGGATTTTCTGAAAATATCCTTTGAAGCCGTTTCCGCCTTGGCCACTGCCGGATTGACATCCGGGATCCTCTCGGACATCACCTTGGGAAGCAAGGCGGTTCTGATCATTCTGATGTACATCGGCCGTGTAGGGGTAATTACATTCGGTAATGCGATGCTCGCTGGAAGAGAAGAAAACATCAAAGGAAGCAAAGACATGGCTGTATAGCATCTGACCTCTGCCCATATGAATGAAAACGATTCCGCTCCATTCATATGAGACGAGCCGTATCGATACCCTAACCGGTTCGATACGGCTCGTCAGTTTTTTTGCGTAATCCTATTTATTGGAACGTTTAAAAAGATAGATGGCCAAGGCAGTAAAAACAGAAAATATGAGAAACATCTCGGTCTTGTGCTCCAACGGAGCGGTCCAGATTTCTTCAAACAGGTTCATCCTTCCCAGTATCTCTACAGGAGTCCAAAACAGGATGACAGCCGGAATGGCCATCCGTATATTGGCTCCCCAAACCGGAATATGCAGTTGCTTGGCAAAGATAAAGAAAGAGCCAATCATACAGCCCAGACCAACCAGCAATGTCACGGGATGATTTTCTCCCAGGAATACATCGTCGTAGCAAAACATCAGCAACAGATAGGACGCCCACAGGATCATCATCAGCTCCATAAAAGTAACGATACTTGTATGGCGTGTCATCGGACGGGCAGCGATTTCATTCTTCCTTCCCTTGAACAGCAGACGCTGACACCAGTTGATGAAGTTGCATCCGTTTCGAGTACTGAAAATATACATCAGCATCACCATCATCCAAAAGCCGAAAGAGGCCGGCAAAATAAGGTATTCAGGCCGAGTGACTACCTCTCCGGTTAGCGGATCCAGCTCAGCCTGCGTACCGAAACGATCGGCAAAATACATAAAAAGGAATTCAACCCAGCCGGTCCAGAAGAGAAGTCCGCCGAGGAATCCCCATAGTGTCTGCCTGGTATCCCCTGACGCAAACACTCCGACAACGACCATAGCAGCGCCTAATGCTCCCATTGCAAAAGCGGCATAATGGAGCATGCCAGCAGGAAGATAATGCTCCATGAGAATCATCAGGGCATGGCCCAATGGCATGGTGCATAACACTAACAAAAAGGAAGACAGGGCCTTTCCAAAAAACATTTTTCTTTCACTTACCATAAATATAGAGGAATATGAGATAAAGAATCACCGTGAGGTTTGCTGTTTGGTATTTCGTATTCTGAATGAGGCCAATTTACTGTTCCAGGTCTCAGCCCCCAGCATAAAGAGGTCGGTTTCTTCTCCAAACAGCAGATCAAGCAGGTAACGCGGGCGCTTGCCACCTACACTCATGCTGGTGATGCAGGAAGCACAATACACCACCACCTCTTCACAAGGCATCTCGCCAGCCCGTTTGGCCATGAGGGATTCCACCTCTTCCACAGGCAGTTTCCCGTAGAATTTCTGCCCGCAACATTTCGAATGATTTCCGCTTCGCTGCGGTTCTGACAGACGGATATTCATCCGTTCAAGCAGCCGACGGACAACCGACAGGACTTTTGGATCGAGCCTTGCAGAACATGTGTCCTGAATACTCATCTCTATTCCGTGATAGTCAGGAAAGGGAAAAACGTCTGTCTCCAGAAGTTTCTCCAGCAAAAAAACAGGTTCGGCATTCGGACAGAGTTTCTTGTATTGCTGGTAGCACGTAACACAGGGGGTCAGGATGCATGATCCACTCATGCTCTCCTTTTTGTTCAAACAACAGGCCGTATGTAAGATGACAGGACCGTACAGTCTTTCTACCCAATCTTTCAGCCTCTTGGCCAGTTCGGGTTTATAGCACATCAAGGCACAGCCCGGTGCGTATAGGTATTCGATGGATGGACTCATTGATTGTCAAACATAAAATTCCGTCAGTTGACATGGCTGCCGACTGACGGAAAGAAAAACAAACTTAAAAATCTACAGACTCTCCTTCATACAAAGCGATGTAGAGCTTCTCCAGATCCTCTACGGTTGCAGGTCTGGGATTGAAGGAAGTGCATACGTCCAGATGGGCGTTTTCTGCCATGCGGTGAACTTCCTTCATCCAGTCTTCTCTGGCAATTCCGTACTCCTTGATGGATGCCGGGACATGAATATCCTTCTTCAGGTTTTCTACAGCCTTGATAAACTCGCAGGCGGAAGAAAGACCCATCAGTTTGGCCAAATCGTCAAAACGGTCTGTTGCCTTTGCATTGTAACGCATCACATTGGGCAAAGCCAATGCATTGGCGCGGCCGTGAGGAATGCCGAAGATGGCTCCCATCTGGTGGGCCATAGAGTGAACGATACCCAACCACGAGTTGGTGAAAGCGTAACCGGCCAGAGCTGAAGCATCATGCATGTTCTGGCGGTATGCCAAATTGTCGGGGTTCTCGACCGCATTCTTCAGATTGGCAAAAATCAATTGAATGCCTCCTTTGGCGAAAGCATCGGCATAATTGTCTTCCACATTCGACACATAGGCTTCGATGCAGTGTGTGAGAGCATCCATACCTGTATTAGCCGTAACATCAGCCGGCATAGACTGGCACAGGTCTCCGTCTACAATAGCCAGGTCCGGCTGCAATTCATGAGATGCAATCGGATACTTTACACCTTTTAAGCGGTCTGTAATCACAGCCAGTGAAGTGGTTTCCGTTCCGGTACCGCTCGTGGTGGGAATCGCCACAAACCGGGCCTTGTTTCTCAGAGCCGGAATGGCAAACGGCTTGATCATGGTTTCGAACGGGAGTTCGGGATGTTCGTAAAGCACCCACATGGCCTTGGCTGCATCGATGGATGATGTACCGCCCAGTCCGATGATCCAGTCCGGCTGCTTTTCCTGCATGAAGGCAGCGCCTTTTCGCACCGTATCAATGGAAGGATCCGGTTCCACTCCGGAAAACACATCGCAAACCCATCCCTTTTCCTGAAGCATGTCGCATACACGCTGCAGGCTTCCGTTTTCTCTGGTTGAAGAGTGACCGGTTACAATAACCGCTCTTGTTCCAGTAATAGTCTTCAGACTTTCAATACTTTTGGGACCGTGATACAAAGTCCCTGCACCATACAATTTTACCATAATTTCAGTTGTTTTTGATTGACAGTGCAAAGTTAGGCCAAACCATTTCAAGGGAAGTTATAAATAAAATCCGCTGATTTATAATTTTGGGAAGAATACAGAAAAAGCCTAAGCCGCAATGGATGGACGTCAAACCCTACAGACCTTGCAGCCCCTTCTTCAGCTTTTCCTTCCAGTTCTGCGGACTGCAGCCGAATTCCTTTTCAATGAACTTGTTTAAGGCGGACTGGGAAGAGAAACCGAACTTGAAAGCCAGTTCTTTCAATAGCAGTCCATCCTCCAGAATGGATCGTTTCAATTCCAGCCCCAACTTCTCGTGGATGATTTCCAGCGGATTCTTACCGGTATATCTGCGGCACAGGGCATTGAGAGTCTTAGTGGAAATGCCGAGTTCTGCCGCATAATCCTGCACCTTATACTGCAGATGGAAGTTCTTGTTCAACAATTCGCGAAAACGTACATAGAACTGAACGTCACTGTCCGATTTACCCAATGGATAATAGCAAGGGGCTATTTCGATGGACTTCAGCAAAAGAAGTTTGATCAGGAACTTCACCTCCATTTTCTTTACCGCATTCAAGTCACGGGATAAATGCTGAATCTGTCCCAACAGCTGCTGGATAAAAGTCCACTCACAGATGTCTTCTAGATGAATGTGATTGATACGAGCCTGCAGGTCTATATTGTAATCCTGCAACTCGTTGGCTATGATGGCTGCACAGAAGACCGAACTGTCAAAAGCAATCAGACTCAATTCCGCATCCGGACTGAGTTCTATCTGATGGACCTGATTCGGGAAAACAACCGAAAGGTACGGAGCCCTGCTTTCCTGGAGTGAATAGTCGAGGAAATGCCTTATCTCGCCCTTTTTCAAAACCAGTATCTGATAATAGGAATGCCTGTGCATTTCTTTATCTACCGTATGACTGTCAAGCTCCTTTGTGGAGAATATCTGGCAGGAACTGTTCGATGTATAAATGGATAAATCTTTATTTTGTATCATAAATACAATTTACATGTTGGTTTTTACACAGATTTTATTAAAATAATGTTTGGACAAAGTTATATTTTTACTCATCAACAATGATTCCCATTACGATATTATAATTGATAATTGCAGCAATTTTAACAAACTAATAATTTTGTGTACATACTTTATATCTTCTGCATAACCTATTTGCTGTAGCCATTTCAGATAATCTACATCGCTGGAGTTTATCTGTTTTTTTTGACTATACCGATACTGCACTTTGCCCAACTTCAACATTTCCTCCCCAAAACTTCCCTGTAATTCAACATCTTCAGTTTTTGCACATTTATTGTGGGTACTACAAATTTTCCAATTCCACAGAATTGGGCTGATGAAGATAATACCTTCGGAAGGGGGTGGGATTATAGCGAAGCAAGCGGTATATCTCGGCGGCTTTGTCGGTTGGTTCGGAACACATACGCAACGTGACGTGTTCTCCCAATGCGTTGGTACCTTCGGTCGTAATGGCTTTCTGAGTGGAAAGAATACGCTTGAGTTCCGTCCAGTAATGAGTGATGCCCTGCAGTTTAAGTTTGTAACGGATGGTGTTGACTATCCAATATGCCAGCAACCCGAAAAAAAGGTGAGCATCGGCACTTTCGTCTTTCTGATGATAGATGGGACGCAGGTTCAGGTCCGTTTTGAGTTGACGGTTTGAGGTCTCAATTTCGCGGATCAGGTTGTAATACTCCCATGTTGACTTTTCATCGAGCGTAGGAACATTGGTGCGCAGAAAATAAGTTCCGAAGCGCTTCTCCTGCGTGTCTTCTGATAGGGTTATCTGCCAGCGGATGTCGCCCATGTGATTGGGATTTGCTTCTGAACGGACGTATTCTATCTGATAATACTTTGAAACAGAGGGGTATTTTTCCATGGCTCGACCGATGCGCTCAAGCACCTTCTCGTAGGTTTTTATACCACCTTTGGTGAAGAGTGCGCGCCGTGCCTTAAGAAGTTCTGCCTCAAAACGCTCGCGCCACTGGCGGTTCATTGAACTTTCGGTCATGGATTTTGCAGGGGAGTTGACCTGCAGATAGTAGTCGCCCTCTGGTTCGTGAGCTACTTCGGCCAGGGTGATAGGACGTCGGCGACTGTCCAGCACCGTTACTTTGCTACCTTCATCCTTGAGCGTGTAATCCTTCAGTTTCGAACGGCTCACGCAAAGATAATTGTAGCCTGAGTCCTTCAGCAGTTGCAGATTGGCTTCTGTGGCGATTCCTGCATCAACCACCACCAGCACCTTTTCCTCCGGATTACGGGATACAGGATTGCGGGCTATGATGCGTTCCACCATATCAGGAAGCGACTGAGGGTCAGTTGTATTTCCTTCAAGGATAGAACTGTAACGGATAAAACCTTCGGTATTGATGGCTAGCGCAAGCACCAGGAGTTTACAGTCCGAACGCTTTTCTTTAGAACGTCCGAACTTGGCTTTGGCAGACTGACGTTTGCTGCCTTCGAAGTAGAAGTTTGTCAGATCGAAGAGCATGATACGATTCGTCAGATTGAACAACGAGTCGGTTCTGCGGCAGAGGTGACGTTCTAATTCTTCCTTCATCGCATACAGCTCAGGAGCTGCTGCATACACTTCACGCTGCGTAGGGCAATCTCCGAAATTGCCGGTCTGCAGTTCCATGGCAGCAGAATTTACTTCCATTAAACGCAAGGATTTCCATTCCGAAGAAGCGTAAACAGTTCTGATAATCAGTGATGAAAGCGTTGATTGAATCTTGCGTTCAGTCCATCCCCGCCGCTGAAGAAACTTGTCAATCTGCAACTCTCGGATAGCCTGTAGACATACGTTTTCGGCACCCACCTCACGGGCATCCGTATGTTCGATGGTGTTGACATCAACCAATCGGCGAGCCTTTCGAACCGACTCTTCATAGCTTTCACGTGCAGCGTCGATAGTACCTTTTCGCTTCATTTCTTCCCAAAAGGAGTAGACGTAGCTACACACTATCTCGCTCATCTCCTTCATCGGATTCATATCAAAGAGATGTTGCTGTCCCGGCAGTTCACCACTTTGTTCAAGCAGGTAGGAAAGTCCACGGCGGATGTCGCAGATTTCATCTGTAGTCAGTTCGGGCAAGAATCCCGCTGCAAGCATCAGACGGGTACGCACGCGTCCTTCCGCATCACGGAACGACTCCTTGATGCGGTAGTAATGGTCCATTTCCCCGGTTGCAGGGTTAATTCTTTTGTCCGAAACGAAATACATGCCGCAAAGGTACACACTTCTTTCGACATGCTTGGGTACTACAAATTGCTTAGCGGCATACGCAGAATTGATTATCAGCAGTTTCGGAGACGAAAAACATCGAAAAAAGGCTGATTTTTCTTTGGAGCGTTAAAGTTGGGTTTGGTATAGTAAGCCCGGACACTTTCCGTCCAATGGTTGAACTCATAGTACTTTCCGTTTTTGGGATTGGTAAGGCCAAACAGGTTATGCCGGTTTCGGCAGAGCGGTGAACGGAACCAGCCTGTTTCCAGTATGGCCTGTGCCAATACAATCTTCGGATGCCGAATGCCGTTGCGGATGATTTCCTGATAGAGATTGGGAATAGTGAGTGCAGGAAGCGCATTTCTCCCACAAAACCCAGTTCCTTCAATTCCCTTATCAGACGCTTTTTCGTGGGACACCCTTGCGTAAACTTTTCGGGCATATAGCTCCGAAAGTGGTTTCACAGGCACCTCTGGGGCAAATGAGTCCTTTTCTGCCTTTTTGCAAGACTCAAAAGCGACCAAACCCCTCTGTAAGGTATCAGGAGCTACTTTTGGCTTCTTTTCCGGACGGATTTCCTTCTCTTTTGTAATCGTATAGAACTGTGCCGATGCTGAAGCGGAACCAAGAATCAGTAACACGGCGGTCAGAATGATGTTGTGCATTTCTTTTCGATTATAGGGTTGCCAATACTTTTGCGGGTGTTCAAGGCGGTTCCGACCGCAAATATATCGTTTTACTTAAACAATACGAAAATGCACAACATCAATCATTCTGAAAGGCTGCCCTACGAGAAACTGGCAGTCCTGGGCATTGACCGGGAAAAGGTCGACAGCCTCCCTCAGGAAGTGAAGGAAAAACTGGCTTCCGGTGAGGTCACACCGCTCTTGCAGGTGTCCATCAGTGCCCGTAACGGAGACATCATCACGCTTCCCCTCAAACTCCAGTTGGTATCGGATAAATACGGCAACCCGGCACTCATGGCTTACCCGGTACGTGCCGTGCTTGAAAAGGAGCGCAGTCCGGTATTGCGCTTATCCGAGCAGGAAGCGGAGCGGTTGGGTAAAGGTGAGGTAATTCAGAAAGCTGTGGAAGTCAACGGTGAGAAGACCCAGCAGTATCTGCAACTCGATCCCGAAACCAAATCCGTTATCCATCGTCGTGTGACGGATGTTCAACTGGAACAGAAACTCAAGGACATGGAGAAAGTCAACGACATCGAACTGGGTATGCAGCAGAAGCAGCAGGTACGCGAGGGAAAACCTATTGAGTTAAACGTAGGCGGTGAGAAGGTTTCGGTCGGTGTGGATTTGAAAGAGCCCCAGGGCTTCAAGGTCATCCAGGGCGACATGAAAGAGTGGGAACGACAGCAGAAACTCCGCTACGACGAACAGCATCCCGAGTTCCTGGGACTGGTGATGACGGACAAGAACCGCTGGGAATACCAGCAGGTGGTGGACAAGCAGTCGCAGGAAAGAGCCTTGAAGTTTCGTGCACCGAAAGCTGAACAATCCAAAGGTCTCAAACTTTAAATCCTTTTCCCTATGGTCAAGAAAAATGCAGAGAAGGATGTCGGCTTTGTCCGGCAGTTCAACGAATTGAAGAAGAAACATCCCGATGCGGTGCTGCTTTTCCGTAAAGGAGATTTCTACGAAATGTATAAGGAGGATGCACTCAAGGCATCGGTGATACTGGCGCTGAAGGTATCAGACAAGATTCTTCCTTTAGAGAAAGACCCCATCAAACTCCTGACCTTTCCCCGTCATGAACTGGACAAGCATCTGCCCAAGCTGATTCGCTCTGGTCAACGGGTCGCCATCTGCGAGGCGATAGACCGGCCGGAACTGATGAAGAAGCCCAGGGAAAAGACCGGGGAAGATTTGAAAGAAACGAACATCTCTAACAAGAATACTATGGCGAAAAAGAAGAAAGAACAGGCTGTGCAGGAAGAGCCTACCCAAACAGTCAAGACGGCTGCAGAGGAAAAAACTGCCAAGGAAAAGAAGACGGGAGCCAAAGCCGAAGTCAAGAGTGAACAACAGGACGAGCAGAAAGCGGAAGCCAAGCAGGAACGCAAACCACGCGAACCGCAGATGGTTACCGCCAACGGCGAGAAAGTCAGCCATGGACATTCGTTCCAGAGCACCACCAATCCGGCGGACTGGTACTTCACCGCCAAAATGGACGGCGTGCAGCTGA
>ERZ827490.4133-NODE-4133-length-11816-cov-2.501488_pt1 | contig 11816 bp, 10 predicted proteins | sample MGYA00519770_ERZ827490 | MGnify/ENA primary metagenome ERZ827490 (study PRJEB31778, sample SAMEA3449324) | human gut metagenome | biome: human gut; feature: human-associated habitat; material: faeces | place: United Kingdom | collected 2010/2012 ...
GATTGCGGGCTTCCAGGACATCGACGACAACGATGACATGACCACGCTCGGCCGCGGCGGCTCCGACACGACAGCAGTGGCTGTGGCCTGGGGAATCAATGCAGACGTGTGCGAGATCTATTCCGACGTCGAAGGCGTCTTCACCGCCGATCCGCGCGTGTGCCCGCGCGCTAAGAAGCTCGACCAGATTTCCTACGACGACATGCTCGAACTCGCTGGCGCGGGCGCTGGCGTGCTCCAGATGCGCGCCGTCGAGTTCGCCCGCAAATGGAACGTCGTCATCCATTCCCGTTCGGCGTTTTCCGACGCCGAGGGCACGTATATCAAGGAGGCTCCCGACATGGAGGAAGCGGTAATCACCGGCATTGCGCACGACACGTCCGAGGTCAAGGTCACGATTCGCGGCGTTCCCGATATGTCGGGCGTGGCGGCGAAGCTGTTCAGCGCGCTGGCATCCAACCAGGTGAGTGTCGACATGATCATTCAGAACGTGTCGGAGTCGGGCATCACCGACATCAGCTTCACCTGCCCGGGCGGCGATTTGCCGCGCGCCCGCGAGACCGTCGAGCGCATCGTGCCGACCATCAACGCGCGCACCTACATCGTCGACGAGGACATCGCGAAGGTGAGCCTGGTGGGCACGGGCATGAAGTCCTCGCCGGGCGTTGCCGCGAAGGCGTTCGAGACGCTGGGCCAAAACGACATCAACATTCTGGCTATCTCCACGAGCCCGATTCGCCTGTCCGTGGTGGTCGATGCCGCGCAGGCCGCTCAAGCGGTCCAGTGCCTGCACACCGCCTTCGGTCTGGATTCCGACAGCGTGTTCGTGGAAACCCAGCTTTCGGCGGAAGAAATCGCCGCCAAGATGAACAAGGGCCGATAGGGAGGTAAGCATGGCTTGGACGAAGGTTATCCCTGCTCATCCGGTTGTTGCTGTTGCCGGTGCGACGGGCGCTGTGGGAAATGAGTTCCTAAAGGTCTTGCATGACCTGAACTTCCCTGCAAGCGAGGTGCGCGCGCTCGCGTCTGCGCGGTCGGCGGGCAAGAAGCTTTCCTTCGAGGGTTGCGGCGACGTTCCCGCAGGCGAGCTCACTGTGCAGGAAATGACCTCCGAGTCGTTCGATGGCGTCGACATCGCGCTGTTCTCCGCAGGCTCCGATGTTTCCAAGGCGATGCGCGAGGCCGTGGTTGCCGCGGGTGCCGTCATGATTGACAACTCGAGCGCATTCCGCATGGACGAGGACGTGCCCCTGGTGGTTCCCGAGGTGAACCCGGGCGACGTGTCGTGGCACTCGGGCGTCATCGCCAACCCGAACTGCTCGACCATCCAGATGGTCGTTGCCCTGAAACCCCTCTATGACCTGGCGAAAATCACCCGCGTCGTCGTTTCGACCTATCAGGCGGCAAGCGGCGCCGGCGCACCCGCCATGGCCGAGCTCTACGACCAGACGCGCGAGTTTCTGGGCGGCACGCCCGACGACGAGCTCACGGTGTCGGCGTTCCAGCATCGCATTGCTTTCAACTGCATCCCGCACATCGACAAGTTCCTCGACGACGACTCCACGAAGGAAGAGTGGAAGATGGTCGCCGAGACGAAGAAGATCATGGGCGATGCGGGCGTGAAGGTTGCCGCTACCTGCGTTCGCGTTCCCGTGCTGCGCTGCCACGGCGAGTCCGTGAACGTGGAGTTCGCCGCTGACGTGACGCCCGAGGCTGCCCGAGAGGCACTCGCTGCAGCGCCCGGCGTCACCGTGATGGACGATCCCGCGAACAACGTGTATCCGATGCCCGGCCTGCTCGCGGGCACGAACGACACCTACGTGGGGCGCATTCGCCGCGACGACACGGTCGATCACGGCCTTTCGATGTGGGTTGTTGCCGACCAGATTCGCAAGGGCGCAGCGCTTAATGCCGTGCAGATCGCGCAGCTTTTGCTTCCGAAGGATTAACGGTGGATTGTCCGGCCGAGCGTCGGGCCAGGATGGTATACTGAACGCGTGCAAGGTGGCTCGCCGCTGCTACGGCAGCTACCCCGGTTTCAAGTTTTTAGCTTGTGGGAGTAGCCGTTTCCCGTCTCAGCGGGGGCGGCTACTTCACTTTCTTAAGCGTAACGAAAGCTCGATAACCGCTATCACAACCAGACAGAATGTGAACAATTCCGTATAGGTAACCATGAGCAACCTCCTAATGGGATAGGGGGTAGCCCGCCACCTTGCACGAGTGTAGTGTATCATATAAAAACGAACTTGTGTTCGTGTACTGAGTCTGTATAATGCCCCTATGACAAAAAAGCTGAAAAAGATACGCCTTGACGAACTCCTTGTTGAACAGGGAGTTTTCCCTGATGCGGGCACGGTTTTGCGCGCTGTTCTCGCACATGAGGTGAAGGTTGACGATGTGTACGTCACGAGTGCTGCGGTGAAGGTGGCGCCCGATGCTGAAATCGTTGTGCGTGGGCGCAAGCAGTTCGTTTCGCGCGGAGGGCATAAGCTGCAGGGCGCGCTCGACGCGTTCGGGCAGGACGTGCAGGGGCTGAACTGCATCGATGTCGGGTCCTCGACGGGCGGCTTTACCGATTGCCTTTTGCAGGCGGGCGCTGCGCATGTGGCGTGCGTCGACGTGAACTATGGCCAGCTCGCTTGGAAGATTCGCACCGACGAGCGCGTGAGCGTTTTCGAGCGCACGAACATCAAGCTTGCCGATCCGGGGGAATTGGGCGCGCCGTTCGACTTGATCGTGTGCGATGTGAGCTTCATCGGGCTTGCCGTGCTAGCTCCCGCTTTCGCGCGCTTGTCGCGTCCAGCGAGCGACGGCGCGTCGGCGAGCGTGTTCTTAGGGCTGGTCAAGCCCCAGTTTGAGTCCCGCCACGACGAGACGGACCACGGCATCGTGCGCGATGAGGCAGTGCGCGCACGCACGGTGGAAGAGGTTCGTTGTGCTCTTGAGCGCGAGGGTTTCGAGGTGACGGGCACCATCGAGTCGCCGATCAAGGGTGCGGAAGGGAATGTGGAATACCTCGTCCGTGCAGTCTTTCAAGGCTAAGACGCGACTTTCCTTGGCGCGGCCTTCTCGCAGGGGATCTTGTCGAGTCTTCTCTGTTCGCCCAGCTTCGCGTGCTCGGCTCGTCTGCCTTCAGGGTTATACTGTTCTCGGCAAATTGCAATCGACCGAAGGAGTTGGCATGAACGGGCAGGAATACCTCGACCTCTTGAAGACGCGCTACTCGGTGCGCTCTTTTTCCGACGTGCAGTTGACCGACGCGGAGCTCGACGTGCTGCTTCAGGCGGCGCAGCTTTCTCCCACGGCGAAGAACTCGCAGCCATTCCGCCTTTGCGTGGTGCAAAGCGCCGAAGGCCTTGCGAAGATCGACGAGGCGACGCGCTGCCGCTACGGTGCGCCCACGGTGATAATAGGCGCTTACGATACCAGCGTGTCAGCGAAGGGGCTCGGCTATGAAACGGGCGACTTCGGCGACATCGACACGTCGATTGCCCTCACTAACATCGCGAACGCCGCAGCTGCCGAAAACCTAGGAAGTTGTTGGGTTGGGGCGTATGATTCTGCGATTATTCGAAAGAATTTCAATATCCCGAACAATTATGTGCTCGTAGACCTTATGATGGTAGGGCACAGTGCCGAGGATGCTGAACCGAGTCCTCGCCACGAGCAAACCGAGCCGCTCGATACCTTGGTGGTTCGTGAAACGTTTTAACGAACCCGCACGGGTTCAGCTGCATAGCCCTCACTCACGTCGCAACTGATGAAGGGCTGAAGGCGTCGCTTGCAAAGCGGCGCCTTCTTTTTTGGCGGGGCTTCCCGAAGGGGCCGAAAGACTCTTCTGGGAAGGTTGAACGTCTTTTTCGAGAAGGCGCCGACTGCCAGGGGGTAATGTCGAAGGCCTCATCCAGGAGGGGGCCGGGGTTATCCCGAAAGGTGCCTGGGTCCGCTGGATGAAGCCTTCCGAGAGCGGGTCTTCTCGGAGGGCTTCGGCTATTCTCGAAAGGCCTTGAAGGCATGAAGCGAAAGGGTTTTACCATGCGGTTGACGATGCTCGGCACCGGCCACGCGCTGGCGACGAAATGCTACAACGCGTGCTTCGCGCTACAGGACGACGCGATGGGGAAGGCGCCGGGCCGCACCTTCCTCGTCGATGCGGGCGGCGGGAACGGCATCTTGACCCAGCTTGAGCGGGCGGGCATCGATTGGCATTCCATCCACGATCTGTTCGTCACCCATACCCATGTCGATCATCTGCTCGGGTCCGTTTGGATTCTCCGCGTGGTGTGCTACGGCATGGAATGTGGCAACTATCGGGGAGAATTCCACTTCTGGGGAAACGATGAGGTCGTGGCGGCCGCCGATAAGCTGGCGCACATGCTCTTGCGTCCAAGCGAGTCGGCGTTCATCGGCAAGCGCGTGTTTCTGCATGCGGTCGAAGACGACGGCACGACGCAGATCCTCGGGCGCCCCGTGACTTTCTTCGACATCCACTCGACCGGCTTTGCCAAGCAGTTCGGGTTCGCTATGGAGTATTCTGCGGGCAAGGTGCTCGTCTGCAGCGGAGACGAACCTCTGACCAGCGAGAACTTCTCGCATGTCGAAGGGGCGGCGTGGCTTGTCCACGAGGCCTACTGCCGCCACGTCGACATCGACCGTTACAATCCGCACCCGATTCACCATGGGACCGTGCGCGAGGCATGCGCGACGGCGGAGCATCTCAGTGTGGAGAACCTCGTGCTCTACCATACGGAAGATGACGACCTGGCGCATCGCAAGGAGCACTACCTCGCCGAAGGCCGCAGCGTGTACGGCGGCAACCTCCACGTGCCCGATGATTTGGAGGCATTCGAGCTGTAGCGGACGTTTGCTTGATACAATATGCCTCACGTATGCAATGACCAGGACAATAGGGAGTCTATCGAATGGGCGATTTTATTTACCAGATGTACAAGGCGCGCAAGGCGCACGGCGACAAAGTGATCTTGGACGACGTCACGCTGTCGTTCTATCCCGGCGCGAAAATCGGCGTGGTCGGCCCGAACGGCATGGGCAAGTCCACGCTTTTGAAGCTGATGGCAGGCATGGAGGAGGTCTCCAACGGCGAGGCGCGCCTCACGCCCGGCTACACCGTGGGAATCCTCCAACAGGAGCCGCCGCTCGACGAGGACAAGACGGTGCTCGAGAACATCGAGCTCGCGTTCGGCGATGTGAAGGCGAAGATCGACCGCTTCAACGAGATCGGCGGGCTCATGGCCGAGCCCGACGCCGACTTCGACGCGCTCATGGCGGAAATGGGCGAGCTGCAGGATGCCATCGACGTAGTTGACGGCTGGGATTTGGACAGCCAGCTCTCGCAGGCGATGGACGCGCTGCAGTGCCCCGACCCCGATATGCCGGTGAACGTGCTCTCTGGCGGCGAACGCAGGCGCGTGGCGCTCTGTCGTTTGCTGCTTGAGGCGCCTGACCTGCTGCTTTTGGACGAGCCGACGAACCACTTGGACGCTGAGTCCGTCCTGTGGCTCGAGCAGTTCCTCCACAAGTACCAAGGAGCGGTGCTTGCCGTCACGCACGACCGCTACTTCCTGGACAACGTGGCCGAGTGGATTTGCGAGGTCGACCGCGGGCATCTGTACCCCTACAAGGGCAACTACACCACGTACCTTGAGACGAAGGCCGCGCGCTTGGCGTCGCAGAAGCAGCGCGACGAGAGGCTGGCGAAGCGCCTTTCCGAGGAGCTCGAGTGGGTGCGCTCGTCCCCGAAGGCGCGCCAGGCGAAAAGCCGCGCACGTCTGGAGCGTTACGACCAGATGGTGGCCGAAGCTGCGCAGTCGAAGAAGGTCGACTTCACCGAGATCCACATTCCCGCAGGTCCGCGCCTTGGTGCGAATGTGCTCAAGGTGGACGGGCTCTGCAAGAGCTTTGGCGACCGTGTGCTCATCGACAACCTGTCGTTCGAGTTGCCGCGCAACGGTATCGTGGGCGTGATCGGCCCGAACGGTGTGGGCAAGTCCACGCTCTTCAAGATGATCGTCGGCAAGGAGCAGCCGACCTCGGGTACGCTCGAACTGGGCGAGACGGTGAAGCTCTCCTACGTCGATCAGGGGCGCGAGGGCATCGATCCCAAGAAGAACGTGTGGGAGGTGGTCTCCGACGGGCTCGACTACATGATGGTGTGCGAGACCGAGGTGCCGAGCCGCGCATACGTGGCAAGCTTCGGCTTCAAAGGTTCTGACCAGCAAAAACCCGCCGGCGTTCTCTCGGGTGGCGAGCGCAATCGCCTGAATTTGGCGCTCACGCTGAAGCAGGGCGGCAACCTGCTGCTGCTCGACGAGCCCACCAACGATCTGGACGTCGAGACCTTGGAATCCCTCGAAAACGCGCTGCTCGAATTCCCTGGCTGCGCTGTGGTGATTTCCCACGACCGTTGGTTCCTCGACCGTGTCGCCACGCATATCCTCGCGTGGGAAGGCGACGACGACAACCCGGCCAAGTGGTACTGGTTCGAAGGCAACTTCCAGGCCTACCAGGAGAACAAGGTGACACGCCTCGGCGAGGATGCGGCCCGCCCGCACCGCCTGCACAAGAAGCTTGTGCGCGGCTGAGATACGCCGGCATTAGTGCCACAACGCGCTTTATACGTCGAAAGCCGTCCCTCAGGGGCGGCTTTCCCCATAATTGCCCCATGGCTGCCCGCCCCGCATCCCATAAAATCCCACAGTCGCCTACGGCAACACACCGGCAGCGCAGCAGCAACGTAGCGGCAATGCGCCGCATAACCCACCGTTTACCTTCCAAACAGTCTCGTTACATTTCGCTCCCGGAACTCTTAACCCCCACCGGATAGACTGCCAACCATAGGTTGGAATACGATAACCGAATACTGAACACAGCAGAACAAGAATCGAGGAACGCCATGGCTCAGGCAACCACCGTAACTCCATTGGACCATCTGGTGAAGGTGCTGAAGTTGGGCGAGCCTTCCGCTTACCGCAATCACACATATATCAATGGCGAGAGTATGTACTTCCCCACCGGCCGCGTCTACGGTGGCCAGGTCATCGCCCAGTCGGTGATCGCCGCGTCCAAAACAGTGGGCCCTTCACGCCTGCCGCATTCGGTACATGGCTATTTCATTGCCGCCGGCGATATTCGTCAAGACCTGTTGTTTGACGTCGAGAACCTTCGCGACGGCCGCTCGTTCTCCGCTCGTCGGGTCAACGTCACCCAAGCCGAGGGGTCGATTCTCACGGCCATCGCCTCTTTCCAGGAGACCGGCCAAGAGGGTGTGGAATTTGCCGATCCGATGCCGGAAAACCTGCCCGATCCCGAAACGTTGACTTCCGCCAAAGAACTCATGCAGCCGTTCGCCGAGAAGTCGCCGTTCGCCAATTACTATGCCGAGAAATCGCCGTTCGATATCCGCCACGTGACGCCGACCGTGATGCTGCGCGCGGACAAGGATTCCGCCGAGCATGATTCCGGCAAGCAGATGGTGTGGATGAAGGCCGATGGCCACGTCGATGTGCCGCAGGTCATGCATCGTGCGATGCTGGCGCTTGGCTGCGATCAGGTGATGATGGAGCCGCGCCGGACTGTCGATTTCCACACCGGGCATTTCCTATGCGTCCATCGACCATTCGATGTGGTGGTATCAGGATATCGATATCAACGAATGGCATTTGTATGTGCAGGATACGCCTATCGCCGCGCACGGACGCGGACTCGGCATTGCCAAAGTGTATGCGCAGAATGGCGACTTGGTGGCGGCCATCGCTCAGGAAGCTATGGTGCGCGTGCCGTAGGAATAGTCACCCCTACCGCTTGTAGGCTTGGGCTATGTCGCTACGGCGCTTGGCTTCCCTGATTTTCGGGTTTTCGGGGCCTTCGTTCGGCGGTAGCTGGCACAACCATTCGCCGATAATGCCGATGATCATGTCGGCGATGCACACCACGGCCGCAATTGCGCACTCGGTGACGGCGTGTGCATAGAAATCCGCCTCGATATGGCTCAAGCTCACCACAATCTGACCGCCATACCAGCCGGCGAGCGTTGCGCCCGCCAATCCCAGTGCCTTTGCCAACACCAGCGTATACACCGCGATAGTGGGATTGATGAAGCTATGCGGACGTTTCTTGGGGTCGGTATTCGCGTATTTATGTACTTGCAGGGCCAAGATCAGCACAATAACGCCCAGTACGGCCAGCAATCCGGGCACAATCCAAGGCGCACCAATCAGCGACAGTCCCGAGCTTTCGCCGTAGGAGGCCAGACCGATACCCGCCAACAGGCCCAACACGGCACCGATCACATACTGCCACCATGGTGTTCGCCGTGTTTTCATGTCCGGCCTCCTTATCGTTGCGTTGCTGTTTGCTGTTTGCGAACGGCCTTCGCGCTTTGGCCGTTCATCTTGATTTGTTTTTTCGTCATTGCCGTGCCTGGCTGCTCGAGGCCGGAGACTGGTCCGTCACCGTCTGGTTTCTAGCCTACCGTTCGTAACTGGTTCCGCCATCAGCTCAACTGTTCGACAGTATCCAGTTGTCCGATAGCAATCCGACCTGTCCGGCATCCGGTGCCATGGCCAAAAGGAAGGCCACCGGGTCGCCGCCCAGAGAAGCATTCGGGTCCATATCCAGCCAAGGTGCCAATACCGACGCATGGTTACGGGCCGACGGCCAAGGAATGCTGCAGTTGGGCTCGTCGGAAGTCACGCCTTCCATGTCGACAAGGTCAAGGTCGACTGCCAGATCATGAACACTTTCGATGCTGCCCAATACGGCAATCAGGTCGGCGGGCGGCAACTTGGTTTCGATTTGGATGACCGCGCTCATCGCGTCCGGGCCGTCGAAATGGCTGACATGGTAGAGCGGCGAGATGCCCTGTACCTGATTGCCAGGAACACTGTCGATGGAAACGATGGTTTCGCGGAACAGCCGTTCGGCATCCTGCGAGGTGGAATCCAGCGAAATAATCGCCTTGCGTGAGACGGGTTCCGACTCCGACGCTGATTCTTGCTTGACTGCATGCCCGCCGAGCATCCAGTCTTCGCTCTCGAGCTGCACGGCGTTACGGTCCGGCGCGGCGGCCAGCAAATCGGCTACAGGCCCCTCATGGGCTCCAGCAAGTTTGGCGTTCGGATTCAGCGCCGCCCAGGGAGCCAGCACAAATGCGCGCTGCCAAGCACGCGGATGGGGCAATGCCAGATCCGGATCCGCGCTGGTGATGCCATCAAAGTCGATAATGTCCAAGTCCAACGGCCTGGAATCCCAATGATTCTCACGAATTCGCCCATGGTTCGCTTCGATGTTTTGCAACGCGGCGAGCAATTCGTGGCTGCCCATTGTGGTTCCAAGCTCCACCACGGCGTTCAGGAAATCCGGCGTACCGTCAGCCATGCCCCACGCGGCCGTGCGGTAAAGCGGCGAAATACAGGTCACCTGTGTGCCAAGCAGCGCGTCAATCTCCCGAACGGCGGCTCGCAAGGTGGATTCCACCTCGCCCACATTGCCCCCCAAGGCCACCACCGCATTATGGATGGCATGCTTTTCAGCAGTGCGTCCATTATCGGTGGCACGCACGCGCGAGATGGAGACCGATACATCTGCAAAAGCCACGACGATGGGCGCGTGAGGCTTGTGCACGGTGACGTCGATGGAGGCGACGGCCGGCGCATCGGCAAGAATCTTATCCGCGATACGTTGGGCCAGACGCTCGATCAGGTCCACATGAGGGCCTTCGATGACAGCCACGATATCCTTGGCCACGCGGCCGTAATCGATGGTGTCATTGAGATCGTCGGATTGGCCGGCGGCGGCCAGATCAAGGTGCAGGGTGACGTCCACGACGAAGGTTTGTGGCCGTTCGTGTTCAAAGGTGAGCACACCGTGGGTGCCGTTGGCATGTACGCCGGTAAGTGTGATGGTGTCCATTGGTAAGGCTTTCTGTTCAAATGCTCCCCCTCAGTCGCCTTCGGCGCCAGCTCCCCTCGCCCGAGGGGAGCCAAGACCTAGAAGCAACCAAAAACAGGGAGCCAGGGGAATCATGCGTATTCGCGCCAGGTGTTGCCGGCGATGACGGCGGCGCGGCTTTTGGCCACATCGTGTACGCGCACGGCCCATGCGCCGTGCTCGGCGGACAGGGCGGACAAGGCTGCGGTCACGTCATCGCGCTGGGCCATGGTCGGGCCATCAGCACCGGCAGTACCCGCCCCGGTAAGCATCGCCGAAATGAAGCGCTTGCGGGACTGGCCAATCAGCACCGGATATCCAGTGGCGCGGAAGGTCTCGAGCCCGGTCAGCAGCGGTAGGTTATGCTCGATGCCGGGCTTGGAGAAGCCCAGACCAGGATCGATGATAATGCGCTCAGGCTTTACGCCGGCGGCCAGCACGCCGTCGACTTGGCGCATGAGTTCGTCGTGCACGTCGGTCAATACGCCATGCTCGTATACGGAGGTGTCTTGATCGGGGTTCGCGCCCTTGGAGCCGACGAGCCAGCCGCGCCAATGCTGCACGACGTACAGGCAGTCGTGGTCGGCGACCACATGCGGCAGCTCGGCGTCCAGCGTGCCGCCGGAAACATCGTTGATGATCTGTGCGCCCTCGCTCAGCGCGGCGGCGGCCACGGATGCGCGCGTGGTGTCGATGGACAGTACGGCACCGGCCGGAATCAACGTCTTGACGGCACCGGTGATACGGGCCAGTTCGTCGGCCTCGGACACGCGCTTGGCACCGGGGCGCGTGGATTCGGCGCCGATGTCGATGATATCCGCGCCGGCGGCCATCATGTCGCGCCCGTGCTGGGCCGCCTTGGCCGGGTCCAGCCACAGGCCGCCGTCCGAGAACGAGTCCTCGGTGATGTTGAGCACACCCATCACCATGGTGTGCGTGGCGTCATGCAACGCCTGCAAATCAGTCATAGGTCATCTCCCCTTCATTGTTTCCCCTTCGCTCCCCTCAGTCACCTACGGCGACAGCTCCCCTCAGAGAGGGGAGCCTAGGTTGCGTCACTTGTCAAGAATCAGACTCATGGCTTCGGCTCGGGTGGCGGGGTTGCGTAGCAGACCGCGCACCGCAGAGGTCACCGTGCGGGCGGAAGACTTCTTGATGCCGCGCATCGACATGCACAGGTGCTCGCATTCGGTCACCACAATCACACCACGTGCGCCCGCATACTCGACCAGCGCGTCGGCGATCTGCTGGGTCAAACGCTCCTGCACCTGCGGCCGGCGAGCATACACCTCAACCAGTCGGGCGAGCTTGCTCAGCCCCATCACCCCATCCTTGGCGGGAATGTAGCCCACATGGGCCACGCCATGGAAAGGCAGCAGGTGATGCTCGCACACCGAATACAGTTCGATGTCCTTGACCAGCACCAGCTCGTCGGTATCCACGTCGAAGTGCTTCTCCAGCACATCGGCCGGCGAGGCCTGCAGACCGGCGAACAGCTCGCGGCACGCGCGGGCGATACGGTCAGGCGTTTCCACCAGTCCCTCGCGCTCGGGATCCTCGCCAATCGACTTCAGGAACAGACGTACGGCCTCGCGCACGCCTTCCTCGTCGTATGTGCGTTTCTCCCGCTGGCAAGACTCTATATATTCGTTCATCTCATCTCTCCACAACGACGTCGGCCCGGCCTGCGTACGTGAGAAACCACATGAACAGTCGGGCCGAATCGTCATCGTGTCTACTCTTCCGGCTTCATGCCGACCGAGCGCTTGAGGCTTTCGGGAATCTCCACCGGCGGCTTGTCCGAGTCGGGGCGGCGGTCGTTGGACAGCCACACCGGACGAACCGGAGCCTTCTTGATCGGCGCGAAG
>ERZ827490.4154-NODE-4154-length-11762-cov-3.039805_pt1 | contig 11762 bp, 10 predicted proteins | sample MGYA00519770_ERZ827490 | MGnify/ENA primary metagenome ERZ827490 (study PRJEB31778, sample SAMEA3449324) | human gut metagenome | biome: human gut; feature: human-associated habitat; material: faeces | place: United Kingdom | collected 2010/2012 ...
CCCACAAAAGTGACAACCTCGCCGCAAGCCTTAAAGGCATTGATAATTCTTGTTTTTTGATCGGGAGAAATTCTCGCAAAGGCGCCGAAATTTTCAACGCAATCGGCAAGCTCTTCATCCGACATTTCTTCGATTTGTTCCCCGGTTGCAATCTGCTCGGGAGATGAAATTATACCCATTTCAAGAGCGGCAGCAGCGGCTCGATTGCCTCTCGCAGGGTCTGCCACTCTTCCCGGCTGATTGCTGTGTCTTCCTTTGTCTTGTAATCCTCGCGTTCCGCGGAAGCTTCGTCTTCCGGCGCCGGATCGAAGTATCTGGCGTACACAATCCGGTCGTTTCGGATGGTAAGATGCAGATTTGCGCCGTACCTCATACCGTTTACGGTATGATATTCCGCGCCCACGAGCGTCATATTCTTCCTTTTTTCCATCTCGGTGTTTCCTTTCTCAGTACCGCTGCCGGGCACGTTCGTGCCGGTACAGCCGCTCATCGAGGCGGCCGCGGCCAGTGTCAGCATGCATATCAAGATGAGCGCCGGCAAAGTTCTTTTGTTTGTGTTATGCCGGACGATGTGAGGTTTCCCGTCAGCCCGCAGCATAAGCATCACGACCTTCCCACCAAACGCAATCCTTGAAGCGTTCGCCGTTATCCGCGCCCGGGTACATTGCGCTTTCCTGATAGCCGAAGCTGCAGCGTTCAAACACCAGCTTGGACTTGCGGGTCGCATCGTACCAGCCCGGACCCTCGGAGCCTGTCATGTGGCAGTTCCGGAACAAAAAGCTGCCGCTGCCGCCGGTGATATAGAATGGCCCGATGCTGCAGTCCCTGATCCTGCTGTCTGAGATAACAAAGCCGCCGCAGCCGGTTTCGGCGCTGAGCCCGTAAACGCCGCAGCCGTAGAGATCCATGCCGCTGATATCGACATCGGTGCATTCGGAAAAGTGCAGCACATCTCCTTCGCAATAGCCGCGCTGCATGTGTCCGAGAGTCAGATTCGACAGTTTCAAGCCGCTGCAGTTCAAAAAGTTTAAGACACCCGCGTAACTCGCCTCGCTCACGATCTCTGTGAGGATCGCGTTTCCTGCCTCACCGCTGATAGAAAGATTCTCCACATCCTGAATCCAGAGTTCCGCTCCATCGTAGCATTCGCGCAGCTGCGTATACGGATGCGTAAGATTCCAGTCTCTAAGGTCATCGGCACCCAGCGCTTCCAAACAGGCGCTGAGATTATAGTATCCGGCTGCCAAACGAATATTCGCGCCCGGCTCGATGGCCTCCAGCAGTTCCTGCATGCCGGTGACGACGATGAGGTTCTTATCTTCCGCTTTGCTGCCCTGCGTACCCTGCGCACTGCCGGCTTCCCCTTCCATTCGCGTGCCGCAGCCGCTCATCGAGGCACCCACCATCAGGATTAGGATCAGTGTCAGAACCGCCGCTGAGGCGATATTCCGGCTTTTTGCTTTGTTTTGTTTCCGCATGTCTCTTCCTTTCCTATCTCGGAATCTGTCGATTCCGCCTCTCTGCTCCTGCCTTTGCTTGTAGTATAGCGTATCAAAACGCAAAAAACCCCACCCTTTTTGTCAAAACGGGTGGGAAAATCGTAAATTTTCTTTCTTTTTTTGCAGAAATTTTATCTGCCGCCCGCTTTCACATCCGTTACGCCGCGTTTTGCGTAAATTTCAAGGCAATCTCGCGGATGCGCTTGCAAATACCTCCAAAATCCCATATACTGATGGTATAGGCAGGTGTTTTCCGTTTGACGGTCAGCATCCTGCGCTGCGATTTGTTAAAACCTTTTATTCTGAGAAAGGCAGGTACCCATATGAGAAGATTCATTATTGACACCGATACCGCTTCTGATGATGCCGCGGCAATCATGATCGCCGCGATGAGTCCCCAGATTGATCTGCTTGGCGTAACGATTGTGGCCGGAAATGTCGGCCTCGCGCAGGCGGCGGACAACGCGCTGATGACGCTGGAGGTCTGCGGCTGTGACGCGCCTGTATTCCTCGGCGCGCGCCAACCCCTCTTCCACGATCGCCACGAAACGATCAGCGTACATGGCAAGGATGGCATGGGCGACTGCGACATCATCCATCCGCAGAAAGCGCCGGAAACGATGCGCGCCGTTGAGTTCATCCTCTCACAGGTCGAAAAATATCCTGATGAGGTAGAGTTGATCGTCCTCGGTCCGGCAACCAATATCGCGCTGGCTGTTTTGACTGATCGAGAAATCATGTCCCATGTCAAACATATCTGGTCCATGGGTACGCCTGGCTTCGGCTCCGGCAACGCGACGCCGGTTTCGGAGTTCAATGTCTTTATCGACGCGGAGGCTTACGCGCTGATGCTGGGCTGCGGAATCCCCGTAACCATCGCGGGCTTCGACCTCTGTACCGGCAGCATCGGGCTCGACCGCTACGAGCTGGCTTACTTGTCGAACAGCACCCCTGCGGGGAAATTTTTGGAGCGCGCGACCTCGCGTCTGCTGCAGTTCAATCTGGATACGCGCGGCGTCCATCTGGTGGATCTGCCTGACGCGATTGCCATAGCCGCGGCAGTCTGGCCGGACTTCGTTCGCGAAAAAGTCTCCTGCCACTGTCACTGCTGCACAGAACAGGGACATGCTTACGGGCAGGTGATCTTCTACCAGAAGGGCCGCACCTATGAGGCGATTCCGGAAATCAGCTCGTTTAACGCCGAGGTCATCACCAAAATCGATGAACAGGTTTTCACCGAGAACTTTATGAACCTCTTTACGCCGGCATCGCGCGCGTAAAGGTGGCGAAACTTTTCGGAACGTGTGCCGCCGGACGCGGGCCAAACGTCGCGTAACGAATCAGAGATGTCTATGCGCACATGGCGTTCATGCATAAGCGCCGCTTCGTAAGATGCTTTTGTCGTGATTCCGAAAACACCGCTCAGCGATATTTCCTATATCAAAAAGCGAACGGGCAGCTCTTTTTATCCGCTGCCCGCTCGCTTTTATTTTTTGATTATTAGAAAGGAAAGCAATTCTAATTCGCGTATCTGCTTTTGCTTAAAAAAGCGTCTTACGCTTTCGCGCTCTTCACTTTGCTCCAGGAGGAGTAGATCTTCTTGCCATCTACCGTCTTATATGCTCTGACTTTGACATAATAAGTCTTGCCCGCTTTGAGCTTCGTCAGCGCTTTGGAGGTCGCGCTCTTGCTTGTAAGTGTTACGGTCTTATAAGTACCGCTCTTGAATTTCTTTGTTGTCGCGTAGCGAACCTGGAAACCGGTGGTCTGTGTCTTGTGAGAAGCCCAGACAACGTTCAGCTTTCTGCTCGACGCTTTTTTAACTGATTTTACGGTAACTGTCTTCGGCTTGATGGTAAATCTCACGCCTGCGATCACGCCCGCGTATTTGCCCTTGCCGCTTACGATAACAGTCGCTTTGCCGACCGTCAGATTGTTGTAGTAATCCAACGTGTAATCGACATCCTCTGTGAGATCGTTGCCGGACGCGTCCTGAATCGCCACGCCCGGTTCCTTATCGCTGCCGTTGTAGGCTGTAGAAGTATAATCCAGCTCAATCTCCATGCCGCTGAAGGTGGCTGCCGCGGTCTTGCCGGTTGCCGGATCTATGATGCCGCCTGTCTGCGTACCCGGTTCAGTCTGTGTCTGTCCGCTAACGGTGACACTGCAGATTGCCGTTTTGCTTCCATCCGCGGTAATGACAGAAATCTGCGTGGTTCCCTCTTTCACGCCGGTTACCACACCGCTCTGCGAAACAGTCGCTACGCTCGGTGTGGAGGACAGCCAGGTTACCTGTTTGTTTGTCGCGTCTGCCGGAAGTACCGTCGCGCTGAGGACTTCGGAACCGCCGACGCCAAGGTTCAGACTGCTCTTGTTCAGCGTTACGCCGGTAACTTCCTTCTTCGCCTCGGTAACCGTAACAACGCAGGAAGCATATTTGCCGCTTTCGTCCGCCGCTTTCGCTACGATGGTCGCCTTTCCTGCTTTTTTGGCAGTGACAACGCCGTCTTTGGAAACCGCCGCGACACCCGCGTCGGAAGATTCCCAGGTAACCTCCTTATTCGTCGCGTTGGATGGCGAAAGCATTGCCTGCAGCGTGAAGTTCTGTCCTGTCGTGAGGCTGAGTGTGCTGTTGTTCAGCGTGATGCCGCTTACCATTACCTTCGGAATCTCAACCTCAGTCTGCACCAGCATTTCGTTCGCATTGCCGTCATCCGGCGCCCAATCACTGATGCCGTCGCCGCTCGTGTACAGATCGATGGTCGTGGTCTTGCCGTTAATCTTGAAGGTCACATCCACTGCCGGCGCGTCAACGGCACCGCTAGGTCTGGTCGAGTAAGAAAATTGCATGGAGTCTGCATAGGAATATCCTTCCCAGTAGTTGGAGCTGAAACGCACTGTCAAACGGTAAGTTTTGCCGGGTTCAAAGGAGGTCGCTGTCGACCAAATATATTTCGGTTTTCCATCAATACGCATGATCCTCTTCTTTCCTTCCACCTTTTCAATCTTTACGCTGTAGGTGCTGTCCGGTGTGGTGCAGGTCGGGTTGAGAGCGCTGATTCCGCCCTCCACCGCTGTGATTTCCGCGGTAACTTTTTCGATGGACGATATCGCTGCCGCCGTCGAAGTCATAGCCGGCATCATGGTCACGACCAGACAAAGCGCCAGCAGCATAGTCATAAGTTTTCTTTTCATTTTTTTCTCCTCTCTCTCGGGTGTCTGCCCGAATTCCTTGATTTCGAAAAACCAATTGCCCAAAATATCTTGCAACGTTTTTTCCTTTCGGATGGGTTGCTGTTTTCCCTCCGAAAAATATTTCAGTGCCGCAGTCCTCCTGCCGCGATTGAAATCGTCATGATGCGGTGACCGGCTGCCCGGCATTTTTGTATGCCGCGGCGGGTTTACCACGCGCCGCCTCCTCCGCCGCCGTAGCCGCCGCCGCTGTAGCCGCCGCCGTCCGAGCTGTAGCTTGTTCCGCCGGAGTCTCCGCTGCTTCCGGTACTGCTCGATGTCGCGCTGGAGGAATAGGACGTATACGTACGAAGCTCCTCGATGCGCTCCATCATTTCCAGCCAGTACAGTCTGCCCAAAAGATCGTCCTCCGCGTCGTACCAGTCCGCAGGCGGAACCGCGATATTCTCAAACTGCTTGATCCATTTATCTGTCAGCCCCATGACATAAGCATAAGGCAGGATATTGTAAAAATAGGACGGGTCCTCCTCCACCAGCAGATTCAGCTTTGGCAGCTCGGCCTTTTCGATGAAATTACGAAGCCCGAAGATTTGTCCCAGCTCGCGTGCGTATTTCTGGTTGCGCCGCTCCATGAATACCGCGCAGATGGCGGAGATCACGATCAGCGCACAGAACAGCAGCGCCAGCCCTGCGCTCTCGCCGACCCATCCGATGCCGACCTTCGTGCAGAAGCAGGCAAGCGCGATCAACGCACCGGCAGCGAATATGCGAAGCCCTTTGCGGAATTTTTTTCCGTCTGTATGCAGTCTTTTCGCCTTGATTGCCATCGAGATGCCGACCAGCAGCAGAACCTGCGTAATGATTTCCAGACCCATCACCGCGCTGTCCCTGCTTGCGAGGGCGAAGAACAGGAAGGTCAAAAAATGTCCCACGCACAGGATCAGCGCGCCGCCGATCTGCCGCAGCTTGCTGCCCTGCTCCATCGGCGCGTTGTCACCGCTGTATTCCGTTTCCAGCATACGGCCTGCCGCCTGCCATGCACTGCGCAGGGAGCTGCTGTATTTGCCGAGGTTCACGCCTTTTTGTGCGATGCCCTGCGGCATGGTCTGCCCACTGCTGTCCGCGCCCGTTTGCAGCGGCGCGTCGCCAAAAATCCCATGATACATGCGGGAGACAAAAGGCTTTTCGAGATCATCCGGATCTTTGAGCGGATAAACGCGTAGCTTGTGATGCTTTTCCTCTATGCGCAGATATCCCTTTTGCGCCATATAAACCACCATCGCGCCGAGATCGCGGCTATCGATATTACCGTCGTAAAAATATCCGACCTCCGCGGGCGTCATGCCCTTCGGCGGATAGAACTCGACCGTCTTGACCAGCTTCGGGTCACGTCCCTTACGCAGCCAGTAGAGTATGATCAGCACCGGCACCGCAAACATCGTCACCAGACCCGCGGTACGCGCCCAATCGTTGTTGAGCTGTCCGACCCAGTAGCCTTCCTCTAACGGAATATAGACCGTAATGCCGGTGCCCTGCGGCAGTTCTGTACCGGTGATCCGCAGCATATTCTTGTTTTCATCATAACTCCAGTATACGTTTTCATGCGCTGTGTCGCTGCCGTAGGCTGCCGCGTAAATCTCGATCTCCGACTTTTTTACCGGCTTCGGCAGCTTCATGTTGATCTCGCAGGCGCCGATCGGCGTCTCCCACTCTGTCGGCAAAAGGTCATAATACAGCACATCGGACTCGACATTCTTATCATCGTAGATTCGAACCAGATAACTGATCTCGTACTGCTGCGGTCCCGTCACATAGGTGTCCTCGTCGCCCAGTAGAATGACAAATTTGCTGTTTTCCTCATAAGTTTTGTGCGGCACATCTCCGGTGTCCACGTCCGTAATCTTCATCGTCTTGCGCACTTCGTCATCATAGACGGGAATATAGCGAAAGATGCCGCGCTTCTGCTTGTCAAAATTCACATTGATGCGCTCTTTGACCTGATAGCTGTTGTCCTCCCGCACAATGACATCGATATCATATCGGTCGGTTGTGTAGGCAAATGCCGCGCCCGGGAAAACACAGGCAGCCAGCAGGATCGCGATCATCAGCGCGATACGCAGCCGCAGACGGTTTCGTTTTTGGTTCTGTTTCATCGGAACCTCCTTTTTGTTATGCGCACGTTTGTCCGCAGGGAATCTTCTTCATTTATGCTTCTCTTATGCCCAAGGGTCCTGCGCGGCCGGCGTGCGGATAGCGCTCATCAGAAGCTGCTGCCACAGGAACCACTGCTCGCCCTTTTGACGCAGGACGATCGGGCGCGGACTGTCCGCTCCGCCGGAGCGGATGAACAGCTTGACATAGCCTTCCTGGTCATAGGAATGTGGGTCTGCCGAAACCGTAATCGTAAACGGCTCGGACGGCGTGTAATGATTCGCCGGTGTCGCTCCCTCAAAATAGGAGAATGGAATATGGCTGCCGCCGCGGAAACGATCCTGCAGGAACTGGATGTCCGCGCCGTTCATCGGCTGCGGTCCTTTGAGGAAATTCAGCATTTCTTTGCCAATCTCCGGCGCTGCCGCATAAGCGCAGAGCGCGCAGACTGTCAGCGCTGCCGTTTCAAACGGCGAGGTGAGCGCCGCTTCCGGCAGTGCTTTCATCTCCGCCGTGCTTTCGGGCAGCGCCTTGAAATGAAAGGTTCTGCTTTCGCCTGTTCGCAGTGCCTCGGCCGCCGCGCCCTGCGCGGCTTTTTTCAGATGATCAAAAATACTCATGTTTACTCTCCTTTGATATCATTCGGGTATCCATTCGGTCCATTCAGGACCTCCAGCCTGCCCTCTACACGACTCATCAAGTGATTGTGCAGCAGGAGGTACTCCTCCACGATGGCGTAATCTGAGCTTGCCAGCACGCGCGGCTCCTCATTGGCGCTGGTTTCCTCCAGACTGACGCCGAAAAAGTCTTCCATATTGGAATAATGGAAAATCTGCAATCCGATACGGAATTTCGCGTCATCGGCGACAGGTTTGCCGTACATCGTGAATTCGGTAAACTGTTTTGTCTGTGCGTCATAGGTCAGTTTAAGCGCCTTGGAGACCTGATAGAATTCGGTTTCATCGCTGAACATTTCGTCACGCAGCACGAACTGCATGGCACGCCTGAGCTGTGCCCCGGTCCAGACGATTCCCATGATCTCGTCCTCAAACGGGAAGATGACCTTGAGATCGCCTAAACGCACCACAGGTCCCAGCGCCGGTTTACGGATGCTGCCTGAGCCAACCAGCATCAGATCGATCCCCAGCGATTTGACGAAAAGATCCGCGAACAGATTGCCCAGCTCCGTTTCCCGATTCCGTTTCGGATGCGTAAGCGCCCGCGGGAAGTGCGTGACAATCTTATTGTATTTACGGTCGGTTTCGTCCTTGTAGTGGTGAATGATCTGCTCCAGATCTTCATCGCGCGGGCAGGTCTTTTCGCTGATCGGCACTGCCTGCCATTTGTATTCCGCGACCGAATTGGTGTCCGCGTCAACGACGATGTCAAAGCGTCCGATCTGATTGGTGCCGGTGCCTGCCTGCACGATCAGAACGTTGTTGACCTCTGCCGGTTCCTCCGGCAGCGTGTGAGAATGTCCGCCGATGATCAAATCCACACCCCATTCCGGCATCAAAAGCTTCGCCAGCTTTTTGTCCTCTTCAAAACCGACATGCGTCAGAAGAATCGTCAGATCGATATCTACGGATTTGTAATTGTCGCAGATTTTGCCGACTTCCTCCGCCGCCTCGTTGATATCCACAAAGGTTCCCATGAGGTTGTCATTCTTCGCCGCCGCCATGATCTCCTCGGTGATGATGCCGATAAAGAGAATATTCATGCCTGCCGCGCGCAGTACCTTATGGGAATTGAAGATCCGCATGCCTGTGGTCTTGATGTACAGATTCGCGTTCACGATTGGGAATTTACAGCATTTTTCGAGGAACAGGAGATGCGCCATCCCATAGTCAACCTCGTGATTACCAAGGGTGACAACATCCGGCGCCAGATAATTCATGATTTCGATGGTGCTGACACCTTGATATTCCGCGTCAATGATAGAGCCGCGGAACATATCTCCCGCGATCACATACAGCGCCTCCGGATCTTCCGCGCGTACCTTGTTCAGATAACCGCTGAGCATAGATACGCCGCCCACCAGATCGTCATCGATTTCCTCTGCCAAAAAATCTCCATGCATGTCATTGGAATGTAATATTGTTAAATTTCTTAAATCTGCCATAGCGATTCCTTCTTTCTTATAGGTAGGAAAATATCGCTCGCGATATTTCCGGAATCAGGACAAAGCCCCTTGCAAAGCGGCGCGCAGGCATGTGCGCCGCGCGCGTATAGAAATCTCTGCTTTCGCTGCGCGCTTTTGTCCTGTTATCATAAGCCTCGCGTGCCGCGGCGCGCCGCTAAAGGCGGCATCGGCGCGTCAGCCGACACTTTCTTCAAAAACGGTTTTCCGGCTCTTTCCGGCATCGAAGAAATCCGTTCCCGCTTTTCGCGTGACGGTCAGCCCCGGCAGCTGCGTCACCGCCCAAACACCGCGGTAACGTGTTTTCTTTTTCCCCTTTTCCTTGGCATTCCAGATGAGAACGAGTCCGTCCTCAGTCATGCCCAAAACGTCATAGCTGCCGTTGTATGTCGTCGTAAGCTCGCCCTCCGCGAACGCGTTCTGAATACACAGGCTGTGGTCGTCGAAAAACTCCACCCAGTAGTCCCCGGTATAGCTGCCGCCTTCCGTCTTGTGTGTGACCTTCGTGTGCCAATCCCTCCCGGTCATCGACAGGAGCACCGCGTTCTGCATCGCGAAAACAGAGGAGGCGAGATCTTTCTTTTTGCCTTTGCTGTTCACTGCGTAGACGGTCCGATAAGCGCCGCCGCCCTCGGAAACGGTGCCTGTGACAAGTCCGGTCTTTTTCACCGTCATCGGCAGCGGTCCGGTGGAGCAGTAATAGCCGTACTGCACACCGTTTATGATATCGACGACCTCTACCCGCCCGTCAAGGGTCAGCAGGAACAGATATGGATTGATATTGTTGCCTAAATAGCCGATCAGCATCTTTTTGTAATCATCGCAAATGCCCTCGACCGGATAAGCCTTTCCGTATTTCGGCGGTTTTTTCATCGTGCCGAATACAAGCGCGGCATCTTCGTTTTTGCTGAACGTCAGACTCAGCTTACCGTTCCGCAGCTTCGCAGTGATGAAGGATTTCGTCACAGTCAGATTCTTACCCTTAGCCGCACCAAGGTCTATCGGCAGATCCGCATAGTAGTGTCCGGCTCCCGCCATCGTTGGAATATCCAAAATCGCGCGCAGCTCATTTTTGTCGTCGATATAGATCTGAATCTCGTAATCCCAATAGCTGTCGCTGAGCAAGCGCGCGCGCATGATCACGTGTCCGTCGTTATAGTAATTCCGCCGTTTCATTTTGTCTGTGCAGGATTTATCAAAGTAATGCAAGGCTGCTTTTTTGGCGGCCGCGCGCCATGTCTTCTCTGAAACGCCCAGCTCCGCGAGAATCTCTGACGGCGTGACTTCTTTTTTTGCCGCGAAATCATAGCATACAAGCTTGTAGTCGGTCCACACACCGGATTCCGCCGTAAGCTTCAAAAACAGACGGCTTCCGTGCCAGTACCGCTCCCAGCTGTACTGCGATGGGATGACAAATTCCTTCTTCTTCATCTGCATTTTGTCGTGTTGGATTTGATCTTCGTATGTAGCAAGTCTCGCGTTGAGCTCCCGCGCGGCGCGGCTGTCGTCTACGATCTGCGGCAGATGCCAGCTGTACTCTATTTGGGTGCCGTAAGCGTCCTGATAGGTGCCTTCTTCGCTGTAAAGCTCGGTGATCAAGCTGTCATCCGGCTGGAAGCCCGGCTTTTCACTCATCGTCCCCGCATTTTGCAGAACCTCCTGCGGAGTCTGCGCTGCGGCTCCTTGTCCGCCGCAGCCGCTGAGGATAAACAGTGCAAGTCCAAGCAGAACCAACAAAAGCGGATGCGCTGCGCACCGCAAATTCATTCTTTCTCTTTGCTGCATTTTATGCTCCTTTCTCTGCGGCAGGGTCAGCAGCCTTAAGCTGCCGCTTCCTCGCCTTCCTCGTCAGTTTCTCCGCTGCCGGTTTCGTCTTCGCTGCCGGCCTCATCTGCGTCTCCGCCATTCTCCGGCTCTTCCGCCTCCTGCGGATAATAGTAGTCGGAATCCGCGTACAGGTAAATGCCTTCCCGATCGTGAAGGATTTGCAAATGATTGTCATAGGAGGCGTCGTTTCTGTCAAAGAAGCTCAGTACGGTATCTGCCGTAATCTCCCAAGTGCCTTCATATTCCTGTCCGCCGTAGGTCTGCACCGCACTCCGGTCATCATGAAAAGTAAAGGAGGCGTTGCCGCGTCCGTTGGCGAAGGTTTTACCGCTGAAAGCTTCCACCAGCTGGTCATAGTCCAGATAGTTCGCTCTGGAATAGAGTGTTTTGCTTTCCTTATCATAAGCGGTCAGTGAATCCGGGAAGACGAAATCCACGTCCAGCTCCTCGCCGTCCATGCTGACCAGTTCCATGCCGTCCACAACGGTCAGGCAGTCCGTGTAGTCATAGCCCTCTTCATCGATCCATGTGATGACAAACTGGCAGTCATCGTAGCCTTTGTCGTAGCCGTAAGTCAGATACATCGGCAGGGAATCCGGACTGTCCACCGGATACCACACGTCCGCGGTCGTCCAGTCTGAACCTTCCGCCAGACCCGGGTGCAGATAGTACGGGTCAAATTTCGCCTGATAGGTCGGTGTCTTCGTCGTGCCGCCCGGATTCTTTTTGCCGCCGCAGGCCGCTAAGCCAAACACCAGCGCCGCGCACAGCAGGACGGTCAGGATTTTTTTAAGTCCGGCAGTTCGTCTTTGATTTTTCATGTTCTTTCCTCTTTTTCTTTCTACTATTCTATATGGATCGGAACCGCGCGTTCGTCCGCGGCCCCGCGGTTTCCTCGTTATGTAGGAAATATCGCATAGCGATATTTCCGGAATAACGACAAAAGCACCTTG
>ERZ827490.4177-NODE-4177-length-11698-cov-3.411664_pt1 | contig 11698 bp, 9 predicted proteins | sample MGYA00519770_ERZ827490 | MGnify/ENA primary metagenome ERZ827490 (study PRJEB31778, sample SAMEA3449324) | human gut metagenome | biome: human gut; feature: human-associated habitat; material: faeces | place: United Kingdom | collected 2010/2012 ...
AGTTTCTTCTTACGTGAAATATCACCGCCGTAACATTTCGCAAGAACGTCCTTACGCATTGCCTTAACTGTCTCTCTCGCAATGATCTTACTTCCGACTGCTGCCTGGATCGGAATCTCGAAAAGCTGTCTCGGAATCTCTTCTTTCAGCTTCTCGCACATCTTTCTTCCACGCTCATAAGCGCTTCCTTCGAATACAATAAAGGAAAGAGCATCCACTTCTTCTTTGTTGATCAGAATGTCAAGTTTGACAAGCTCGGAACGTACATAACCAAGCATCTCATAATCAAAAGATGCGTATCCTCTGGATCTTGATTTCAATGCATCAAAGAAATCGTAAATAATCTCATTGAGTGGCAGATGATATGTCAACACGGCTCTTGTCTCTTCGATATATTCCATTCCCTGATAGATTCCACGGCGTTCCTGACACAGATCCATGATTGCTCCGATGTACTCGGATGTTACCATGATCTCAGCCTTTACCATAGGCTCTTCCATATATTCAATCTCTGCAGGATCCGGCATGTTTGTCGGGTTTGTCAGATCGATCACATCACCGTTTGTCTTATGGATCTTATAAATAACACTCGGTGCTGTTGTAACAAGATCAAGGTTGTACTCTCTTTCCAGACGTTCCTGAATGATCTCCAGATGAAGGAGTCCTAAGAATCCACAACGGAATCCGAATCCAAGTGCTACCGATGTCTCTGCCTCAAACTGAAGCGCCGCATCATTAAGCTGCAACTTCTCAAGTGCATCTCTCAAGTCCGGATACTTTGCTCCGTCTGCCGGATAGAGTCCGCAATATACCATCGGATTTACTTTCTTATATCCCGGAAGTGGTTCTGCACAAGGATTCTCTGCATTCGTGATCGTATCTCCGACACGGGTATCCTTTACATTCTTAAGGCTGGCTGTGATATATCCTACCATTCCCGCTTCGAGTGCGTCACATGGAATGAACTGTCCCGCTCCAAAAGTTCCAACTTCTACAACTTCTGCTTTCGCACCTGTTGCCATCATAAGCATCGGTGTACCTTTTTTGACCGTACCTTCCTTGATACGGCAGAATACAATAACTCCCTTGTAAGAATCGTACTTGGAATCAAAGATCAGTGCCTGAAGCGGTGCATCCGGATCTCCGACCGGTGACGGAATCTGCTGTACGATCTGCTCGAGAACTTCATGTACATTCAGTCCTGTCTTAGCAGAAATCAGTGGTGCATTCTCCGCATCGATTCCGATCACATCTTCTATCTCTTCTTTTACACGCTCCGGCTCTGCGCTTGGTAGATCAATCTTGTTGATAACCGGCATAACATCCAAATCATGATCCAGTGCAAGATATACATTCGCAAGTGTCTGTGCCTCAACTCCCTGTGCCGCATCAACAACAAGAATCGCTCCGTCGCAGGCTGCCAGGCTTCGGGATACCTCATAGTTGAAATCGACGTGTCCAGGTGTATCGATCAAGTTGAAAATATACTCTTCTCCGTCATCTGCCTGATATACAGTACGGACTGCCTGTGCTTTGATCGTGATTCCACGCTCTCTCTCCAGATCCATGTTATCGAGAACCTGTGACTGCATTTCTCTGCTAGTCAAAAGTCCTGTCTGCTCAATGATACGATCCGCCAGTGTAGACTTACCGTGATCGATATGTGCTATAATGCAAAAATTTCTAATATGACTCTGATCAATTGTTGACAATACTTCTTCCTCCATCTATCTTTCTGACTGTTTTACAATAAAAAGTTCTACCGCAAGATTGTCTGTCAGCAATCCTGTCTTTACATCCTGCTCCAACTGTGCCCCTTCTTCCATCACACGGCGCAGCTGTCCCATCTTAAACCGCTTCGCCTGTTCCATATTCTTTCCTGCCACAAATGGATGTAATCCTGCTTTAGACGCAATCTCTTTTCTTCCATATCCCTGGTTTGCAAGTGCCTTGACATGGAAAAGCATCCTGTACTGACGTACCAGCAGAAAAAGAATACGCATCGGCGGTTCTTTTAAAGCCAGCAGTTCATAATACAGATCCAGTGCTTTCTGCTGATTTCCGGCTGCAACCGCATCTACCATCTCAAAAATATGATTCGTGATCTGCGTCACACAGACGGCATCAATATCTTCCTTCGTGATCGTATCTCTCTCCAGTGCATAACAGAATACTTTCTCCAGCTCTCCCTGGATATTTTCCATGTCTGTTCCAACTTTATCGAGAAAATACACAATCACAGACTCCGAAATCTGCTTCTGCTCTTTTCGGACCAGACCTGCAACCCAGCGTTTCAAAGTTCCTGCATCCTGCGTGGACAGCTCTGCAATATATCCTTTTGATTTCACTGCTTTATAGAGCTTATTTCTCTTATCAATCTCTTCTTCCACAAAGATAAAACAGGTTGTCTCCGGCATATCCTTGATATAATCCGCCAGATCTGCCCCTGCCGCAGTTTTAAAAAATCCCGTATTCTCAAATACGATCAGTCTGCGCTCTGCAAAGAAAGGTAAGGTCTCTGCAAGATCGATTGCTTCTTTCACTGGCGTATTCTTCCCTTCATAATACGAATAGTTCATCGTATCACCTTCCGGAAGCATTGCCTTCACAAAACGGTTCTTATACTGTTTCTTCAGATATCCTTCTTCTCCACAGAGAAGATATACCTGCTTAAATTGTCCTGATTTTAAATCTTCATTTAAGGTCTTCATAACTATTCTATTATAAATGAATAACCAACACTTTGACAAGAGCCTTTTTATCACCTGTTCCTATTGCCATAATTTTGTTACTGTTCACACGATGTGCGACTAGCAACTAATTTTATAAATACTTGTGAACCTTTATTTTTCGTCCATCACTCTTTAGTGTAATTGCGCCACATTCCTGCGTGGATAATACCTCACTTCCGATTCCCCTCAGGCGTTCCAGCGTCTCCGCATGTGGATGTCCATAGCGGTTCTCTATCCCCGCTGAGATCAATGTTAATCTGGGTTTCACAATCTGAAGGAAGTCTTCACTCCCTGAATTCTTCGACCCATGATGTCCTGCTTTTAAGATTGGACAGCTTTCCAACGTTCCGCTTTCCACCAGCTGTTCCTCTCCTCTTCCTTCCAGATCTCCTGTCAGAAGCATTTGAAACGCCCCATCCTTCAATTCAAGTACAACAGATGCTTCATTTCCCGCTTCCAGACGAGGCATCTCCTCTTCCTTGCCACGAATACGCTCGTTTTTCCTCGTTGTCAACGGAGCGATGCATTTTAAATACGTTCCTACTTTTTCTCCGGCATAAATTGTCAACACTCTCGTCCCGTTTTCTTTCGCTATTTCTGCAAGATGGAGTAATTTCTCATCCATATATTCTTCCGGCGGCAGAACAAGCGCATCGATTTCCACTCCCTGTTTCTGATTTTGCAGAAGTTCTTGAATTCCATTGATGTGATCCGCATCACCATGTGTCACAAAAACATACTCCAGTTTTCTGATCCCCTGCGATAATAGAAACGGCTCTATCCGGTAAGTACCGACAGAAGACAGATCACTGCTCCCTCCATCCACCAGCATTTTCTTTCCTTCCCTGTCTCTTATAAAAATACAGTCCCCCTGTCCAACATCCAGAACAGTCACCTGAAGGTTTTTTGAATCATTATTGAGTATTCCGCATCCGCAGATCGATCCTGCTATGACAATACAAACAAGAAGTGAAAATCCCGTCTGTTTTCTTCGGTTATCTGTCTTATTTTTCATTGCATGAAACAGGAAGCACAAAAACAACAGCACACCATAGTAAATAAGCACCCACCATAACTCTGGCTGTCCGGTCACGATCCTGCTGCCCGGAAGCGCTGATGTCAGCTCACATAATTTATCATAGAAGGACAACAGGCGATCACAGCTTCTGAATCCAATTTTTCCTACGGTTCCCGATAATTCTGAAAACAAAATTCCACCTATACCTGTCAACATCACAAATGGAAACAACGGAATTAAAATAACATTCAAAACGAGTGCATACGGCGGCACCTCAAAATAATAATACAGCATGATTCCCAGAAGCATTCCATTAACAGCTAAACTAATCTTAAATCCTTCCCATGCTTTCAAATGTGTTTTTTGTTCAAAAATTGGATACAATAATAAAATCCCAAGGATTGCACCAAATGAAAGTAAAAATGCCGCATCTAGCAGATACAACGGTTGATATATGCTTAAGATAGCTGCTGTAACCGCCAGACTTGTTGGCTGATCCACATCTCTCCCGGTAATTTCTGCCCCCATGCGGATAAAAAACATAAGAAGTGCACGAAGACTGGATACCTGTGGCCCTGTCATAACCAGATAGAAAAACAGAATCCCTCCTCCGGCAATTCCGGAAAACAGAAATGAATTTCCTATTCTTCTTAATAACCGGTAAACAGACATTCCGATCAGTGACATGTGTAATCCCGAAATTGCAAGCAGATGTCCTAATCCGTTCTTCTGATACAATTTTTTCATCTCCGGATCAAGTCCGCTTTTTTCTCCCAACAAGATTGCAGAAAGCATCGCGCCATGTGTTTTTCCCATCTGGCTTACAATCTTCCAGTTCCAGTAATTTTTCAGCCGGTCTAGCTGATTCCGTATGCTATTCCATCGTGATACAATCCAGTTCTTGTCTTTTTCAGACAAAACTATCTCAACCTGTTCTGCCTTTGTTAAAACCCCAACATGGATTCCCTGTTTTTGATAATAACTTTTTTGGTTAAAATTACCCGGATTCCTTGGCGGATGAAACGACTGTTTTGTCCCCCACACATTCAGCTTCTGTCCTATTTTCATTCTGTTTTTTTTACCGGATTTATTATTTTTTATTGTTACAAGGATTTTCTTTTCTTTGATTATCTGATTCTTACTCTTTTGATCTGTACAAGAAACAACCGCATCTTTCAGATAAATTGCAGTTGATTGTGATTTATTTTCAATTTTATAAACCGTGCCCTCGCAAATCACATCTTTCTCATCTGAAATCAATGTTTCTGCAAGGGACGGTTTCTGATCTTTTGTATTCTGTAAAAAACTCACTCTTACAAGCTGTATGGCAAGCAGTATAAGACATACCATACAGAGCGGGCGTTTTCTCATTCTTTGTTATCTGCTGCTATCCAGTCCTGCTCTTCATTCAATGGCCGTGACAAGTCCACCTTCTCCATGTATTTTGCATTCGATTCACCATTGATCGTAATCTGTACCTGCCTTACTCCTGCTCCCTCTACAAGAGAATCCACAATAGAATAAATCGTGATCTCAGGCAGTACATCATACGCACTGATCAGAAATGTGCTGTCAAAATTCACATAACAGATTCCATCCTTTGTTGTTACACTCAACAGATTAGCCGCCGGATTGATCGTTGGATATGCCCCCTCCTCAGATGGACCTTGCATCAGCTTTTCTACAATCAGCTTTTCTTTCAAGACATTACTGCTGTAATGAACATCAACCTCTTGCTTGACCAGTTTGGATCCATTCTGATCTGCAAAATACAATGTCAGTGTATCCGTTTGATAAGAACTTAACGAGGATCCTGTTGCATCAACAATGTCATCCTCATTCATTAAGCCAACATCATTTCCCTCATTATCTTTGAGCGGTTCCCCTTCCACACGGACAGATACTGCATCAATTCCATCAATCTGAAGCAGTGACTGCACAATTGCTGCCCGCATCAGTTTCTCATCTAAGGATTTCACTTCATAATATTCTTCGCTGAAATTAATCTCAAGGATACTGCCCTTTAAAGCACAGTCGAGCAATTTCACCTGTTCCGGAATTGCCTGTGTATATTCAATTTCATTCGTTGGTTTCTTCATCTCATCGATTACAGATTCCGCCTTTTTTATCGCAGAATTGCCGCTGATCTTAGCTGCAACCTTTACAAGTCCTGTCTTGTCTGTATTCATACAGTAAATGTAAGATTCGCCTTCCTTTACTCCATAACGATCCCCACACGCAGTTACTGCGAGAGAAAGAATCAGAATAAGCAACACTGCGATTCCTTTTCTTTTTTTCATAACTTTTCTCCTAAGAAGCTGTATAGATCAGTGGAATTCTCACAGTAAATGTTGTTCCTTCGCCTTCTTCACTATATACTTTAATCGCACCTCTATGTGCAATCACAGCATTTCGCGCAATTGCAAGTCCAAGTCCTGTTCCTCCGATCTCTCTGGAATGAGATTTATCCACACGGAAGAAACGTTCAAAAACATGCGCCTGATCCTCTTTCGGAATTCCAATTCCTGAATCTTCTACTTTTACATAGAAAAATTTGTGGTCTGCATTCAATGATACATGAACCCATCCATTATCATGATTATACTTTACTGCATTTTCTACCAGATTGGAAATCGCAAGTGACAGCTTTGTCTCATCAATCTCCGCCGTAACCGGACGAAAGCTCTCCATTACGATCTCCACATTCTTTTTCTCTGCAATTGGTTTTAATCTCTTCAAAATCTGTTCCAGAAGTTCATTAATATTAACGGATTCAATATTCAGCGTCTGACCCTTCTTGTCCATCTTCACAAGTGACAAAAGATCTGTAATAATCTTATTCTCACGGTCAATCTCTTTTGCAATATCACCCATGAATTCCTGATACATCTCAACCGGAAGGTTCTCCTGCTCCAGAAGTGAATCGGCCAGTACTTTCATCGATGTCATCGGGGTCTTCAGTTCGTGAGATACATTGGATACAAATTCTTCCCTGGAATCATCCAAAAGCTTCAGCCTTCCCATCATCTTATTAATTGCTTCGCTGATACTTTTCGTTTCTGTAAATGTATCCACATGCAAAACATCGTCGCTATACCCTGCACTTACATTCTCGATCGTAGCTGCAATCTGATGCAGCGGACGTACTACACAATCTGCTGCAAACACTGCAACAATCGTCAGAAAAATCATCACAAGACCAATAATCACGCTCCCCTGTGTATATAATACATCCAGAGAATCCTCAATACTATCAGTTGAAACACTTGCCAGCATTACACCGCGAATCTGATTCTCTCCGGGTATTGCAATCGGTGCAGTCACCTCGATATAATGATTCTTCTTATCATAATTATTCGTGCTCGTCCCCTTCATACAGCGCACTACACTTTCAGATACATCCAGCTTTCCCTCATCCAGACTGTAAGTATCCTTGACTACCCTCAGCTGATCATCAATTACCATAACTCTTCCGTTATAAATGTTAGTCAGCTGATTCAGACTGTCATTGACCACCTCTTGTGAAGTGTCCTCAAAATAGTGGCTCGCACTGATCTGATTCGTTAAAATTGTACATTGATTCTGAATTTCTGCTGTTCGAAGTGACACAGCACGTGACTCATAGACTTTTACGATTCCAAATAGTGCTACTACGCTGGGCACAAGCCCGGCAAGAAGCACTATAATAAAAATTCGGAATCTAAGATTGTTAAAGATCTTTTTCTTAAATGAAAATGTATTCTTACCCCTGGAAATAATAACCCACTCCCCACTTCGTATGTACGTATTTTGGTTCACTTGGATTCTGTTCTATCTTCTCTCGTAAACGACGGATATGTACATCTACAGTTCTTGCATCACCCGGATAATCATATCCCCAGATCAGATTCAGCAGATTCTCTCTGCTGTAAACCTTATTCGGATTCATCGCCAGAAGCTCAAGCACATCAAATTCCTTCGCTGTAAGATTGATCTCACGTTCCCCGATGAAAACACGGCGTCCTTCGCAATCAATCTTCATATTCCCTTTCACAAGCACCGGACTGCCGGCCGGCTCTTCCTTGCGTTTCGCTGTTCTGCGCATGATTGCCTTGATTCTTGCCTTCACTTCAAGAATATTGAACGGCTTTGTGATATAATCATCCGCACCATATTCCAGACCAAGGATCTTATCCATATCCTCACTCTTGGCAGTCAACATAACAATCGGCATATCTGAAAATTCACGAATCTGCTGACATACCTGGAAACCATCCAGTTTCGGAAGCATGACATCAAGAAGTACAAGATCATACTCACATCTTCTCGCATATTCTAATGCTTCTTCTCCATCATAAGCGCAATCCACTTCCATTCCTTCCTGTTCCAAACTGAACCGGATCCCCTTTACGATTAATTTTTCATCATCAACAACTAATATCTTCTTGCTCATACTCCTCTTTCTGGCCGTTCTTCTGCCTGCTCCTATACCGTAATATCGTCTTTTATCTTATTAAATACGCCATCCTTGATTCCCTCGATCTTCTTGAGATCCTCTATACTCTGAAAGTTTCCATGCTCCTGCCTGTACTTCAGAATACTCTCTGCCTTTGATGCTCCGATTCCACTCAAGGTCATTAATTCTTCTTTTGTGGCTGTATTTATATTAATTTTATCACTGACTGATCCACCTGCATTTCCATTCGGATCTGCCCACTGACCGGAAACAGATTGTGCTGACTCCTCTGCTTCTTCCTGCGTTGGCACATAGATTCGCTCTCCATCACTCAAAGCTTCTGCCTGATTGATCCAATCTGCAGCAGCATCTTCTGTCATTCCACCGGCCGCTTCCAATGCTTCGTAAATCCGTGCATCTGTCCTCAGTTCGTACACCCCCGGAGCATTCACAGCTCCACATACATGAACATATAACGTCTCCGGCAGTCCTTCTTCTGCATCTGTGCCACCCTGAGATCCTTTTTCTGACTCTGTTTTGGAATTTGAGGAATTCTTCTCTACATCAGATTCCCCCTCCAGTGTGAACTCTTCAAGTTCTTCCGCTGCGTCTTGCTTCTCTGCACAGCCACACAATCCCATGGTCAAAAAAGCCAAAGTTAAAGTCAATACAATTCCTTTTAGCATCTGCCCTTTACGGCATCTGCATATTTTCTTCCATCCGTTCTTCATCCTATTGCCTCACTGTTCTCAGACAGTCAGACTTCCCCTTAAAACCGGACATAAATATTGTAACGAATTTTTCTCAAAAATACAATAGACAATTTAACGCTTTGTTACAGACTTGTTACAATACCCGTAAAACTGTCTATTCCCATTGGAAAAGAACAATTCCACCGGCTGCGATCAGCAATCCAATCAGTTTTCTCCATGAAAATGGTTCTTTTTCCATTCCGAACATTCCGGATAATGAGATCAGATAAGCAACCGCCAGCTGGGAAACAACAATGAAAAGTGCTGACCTTGCAGGTCCCAGAGCATCCACACTTTTAATCACAGTCCATGTGATTCCTGCTCCGATCACACCTCCCAGCAACATATAACGCGGCTGGACTTCCATAAGTGCTGTAACAGAGTCTCTTCCTGTTGCCAGCCAGACAAACAGACACAAAAGAAATGCTGAAAGCTGTACCCACCCATTGCTTACCCAGACTCCTGTCGTCTTTGTCACCTGCGTGTTGAACACTCCCTGTACACTCATCAGCGCACCTGATAGCAGTGCAATCAAAAAACCGGCCATAAGCTCATACCTCCCTATAGAAATAGTATAAGCAAATGCCGGCTTTTTTATGTATAAGATCTCTTATACAAGTGCACGTTTCAGTTTTTCGATCATCTCATCGATATGCTTTTCTTCTACAATCAGCGGTGGAACAAAACGGATGACATTTCCTTGCGCCTGAATGATCAAAAGCCCTTCTTCGATTGTCTTTTTATTTACTTCTGCAAGAGGTTTTGTAATCTCGATTCCCTGCATCAGACCTTTTCCTTTTCTTTTGACAACACAGTCCAGCTCATCCACAAGCTCATCCAGTTTTTTTGTCAGATATGGAGCAACCTGATTCACATGCCCCACAATATTCTCACGTTCAAAGATCTCGATTACTTTCTTGACTGCAGTACATGCTAATGGGTTTCCACCGTATGTTGCGCCGTGATCTCCCGGCTGCAGAGAATATTTTGCCACTTCTTCTGTCATTGCAAATGCACCGACCGGAATTCCGTTTCCGATTGCTTTCGCCATAGTCAGAATATCCGGTTTTACACCAAATCCCTGCCATGCAAACATATTTCCGGTTCTTCCCATTCCACACTGCACTTCGTCACAGATCATCAGGATTCCATTTTCATCACAGATTTTACGGATTCCTTCCATAAATTCCTGTGTTGCAAGATTGATTCCCCCTTCGCCCTGCAGCGGTTCCAAAATAATTGCACAAGTCTTATCATTTACCAGTGCTTTCACACTGTCAAGATCATTAAACTCTGCAAATCTCACACCTGGAACAACCGGCTCAAACGGTTCTCGATAAGAATCATGTCCTGTCACAGAAACTGCTCCGAAGCTTCTTCCATGAAAAGAATTCTGCATTGCTATAAATTCATATCTTCCTGTCTTCTTTGTGTAAGCATATCTTCTGGCTGCTTTCAAGGCACCTTCGTTTGCCTCACCACCACTGTTTGTAAAGAAAACTCTGTCCATTCCGGAAATGCGATTCAGTTCTTTTGCTGCCTCTCCACAGCTCTCGTGAAAATAAAGATTTGATGTATGGTATAACTTGTCAATTTGGTCTTTTAATGCCTGATTCAGTTCTTTATTATCATATCCAAGTCCTGACACAGCAAATCCTGCTGCAAAGTCAAGATATTCTTTTCCTTCTGTATCATACAGATACATTCCTTCTCCGTGATCCAGTGCAATCGGGAATCGATTGTATACATGGATCAGGTTCTCTTCTGCCGCCTGTATTTTACTGTTCACCATCATAATACCTGCTTTCTTTCTGATTTAAAATTGCTGTACCGATTCCTTTGTTTGTAAAGATTTCAAGCAACAGACAATGTGGGATTCTTCCATCCAGAATATGTACACGTGACACACCATTTTCAATCGCATCAATACAATTCTGAAGCTTTGGAAGCATTCCACCTCCAATATATCCGTCTGTGATCAATTCCTTGGCTTCTTTGATCTCCAATTCAGAAATCAATGTAGATGGATCTTTCGGATCTTTATAAACTCCTTCAATATCTGTCAGGAACGCAAGCTTCTCAACCTTCATGGCACGAGCAATCGCACAGGCTGCATCATCTGCATTGATATTATAAGAATCAAAGTTTGTGTCATAACCAATCGGAAATACGATCGGAAGGAAATCTCTTTCCAGAAGATCCTGCAGAACCTTCGGATTTACTTTTTCGATATCACCAACATATCCAATATCCTCTCCATTGGAAAGTTTCTTGTGGCACTGAAGCAGTCCACCGTCTTTTCCGCTGATACCGACTGCCTGCACACCAAGAGATTCCACCAGAGTAACCAGTTCTTTATTTACCTTTGCAAGAACCATTTCTGCAATTTCCATGGTATCCTTGTCTGTTACGCGAAGGCCATTGATAAAACGCGGTTCCATGCCGACTTTGTTCACCCAGCGGCTAATTTCCTTACCACCGCCATGAACGATGATCGGTTTGAATCCGATCAGTTTCAGAAGAACAACATCTTTAATGACATTTGCCTTCAGTTCTTCATCCAGCATGGCACTTCCACCATATTTTACTACTACGATCTTACGATTAAAACGCTGTATATAAGGAAGAGCCTCAATAAGAGTCTCGGCCTTGTCCAGATATTTCTGATTTACCATTTTTCATTTCTCCTCGATTCCATTATTTATAACTGCTACCGCTGTCTGATATCCTATGATCTGTAATCCGCATTGATCTTGACATA
>ERZ827490.4179-NODE-4179-length-11690-cov-3.228191_pt1 | contig 11690 bp, 5 predicted proteins | sample MGYA00519770_ERZ827490 | MGnify/ENA primary metagenome ERZ827490 (study PRJEB31778, sample SAMEA3449324) | human gut metagenome | biome: human gut; feature: human-associated habitat; material: faeces | place: United Kingdom | collected 2010/2012 ...
GGATGGTTTCCATGGCATCGACACGGGCCTACAGGATCTCCTTGGCCTTCTCGAACGTCTTGACCGGCGTCTTAACGGTCAGGCCGTCGTTCGTGTCATTGCCGTTGCCGCTGAGGTAGACGACGATGTCGTTCGTCTTGACCTCGGCAAAGACCGCCGTGTTGTTCTCATTGACCTCGAGGTAATAAGCGCCGTCGATGTCGTTGACAACATGTACCTTCTCCATGTCGCTCGGCTGCAGGGCATAAGCGCCCTCGCCCGTTCCGCCGGAGATGGTGGCTGCGCCGACGAATTCCTTGGCCAGCAGGATGGGGAGCTTGCCCTTCAGCTTGGTCAGGCCCTCAGGCACGCGAATCGCGACGTCCTTGTAGGAACCATAGGCGTTGTTGATGTAAATCGGGTCCTGGAAATCGGTATCCTCCGTCGGAATGAGGGTAACGTTGTGGGTTGAAATGGTCAGCGCGTTGATCGTCTCGCCGTTCTTGTCCGTGTTGCCGGCAAACTTCACGCCGCCGATCACGACGGTAGAGCCGTCATTCGTGGCAGAGATGCAGGCGAGGTTCGCGCCCGTCGTCGTCATGGAATTGTTCACAAACGCGCCGCCGAGCAGGTTCACTTCCACAGGATGGCTGCCCATAATGTTGATGACGCTCGCAACGGAGCCGCCCACGTTATCGGACAGCTCGCCGCCATTCATCGTGAAGACGGTCTTATTGTCCTTCTTGTTGGACTTGAGGTAGATCGCGCCGCCGGTGAACTTGGACGTGTTGTTCGAGATCTTGCCGCTGTTCAGAATCAGGGTGGAGTCTTCCACATAGAACGCGCCGCCCTGTGCGCCGTAGCAGTTCGTGACAACGGCGTTGTTCATCGTCATCGTCGCATAGTTCAGCAGATAGATGGTGTTGCTCGCGGGAGCGGAGGCGGACAGTCCGGAGAAGACCTCGGCATTGCCGTCGATCGTGATGTTCGAGAGCGTCAGGCTGCCGCCGTCCACGGCGATCATGTTGCCCGTGCAGGACGGAGCGCGCTTGACGATGCAGTCGCGGCCCTTGAGGTCCCACGTCTGCTCATCGAGCACGGTCACGGTATGCGTGACCCAGATGACACCATCGGTGACCTTCGGAGAGATGAGAGCCGCAGCCGCAGCAAACGTGCGGACCGGGGTCTCCTCCGACAGGCCGTCGTTGGAGTCGCTGCCCTTGACACCGTCCAGATAGACCGTCGCGCCGACATAGGTGTCGTTGAGCCAATAGGCAAAGAGCGTCATGTTGTTCGTGACCGGAGTCGCGAAATCCCATTCCACGCCGCTGGCGGTGTGCCAGCCGAGGAAGGTATCGTCAGTCTTGACGGGATCGGCGGGCTTTTCGACCGTGCTGCCGTGCTGGACCTTGACCTGCACCGGTGTCGTGCCGTTGACGGCATTGAACGTGACGGTATGCTGGATCAGGCCGTCAGACAGCGTGACGGTGACGTCCTCGGTCAGACCGGCCAGGATGTAGTTGCTGCCGTGGCTCGCCAGACGGCCGCTCGTTGCGGAGACGTCATAGACCTCATAGCCTTCGTCAGCGCGGGCGATAAACTCGACAAAGTTCACATTCTCCGGGAGCGTCAGCTCCGTGACGGCCTTGCCTTCGACATAGGCCGCGCTGTGCTCGGAGACGAAGGTGACGTGGATCGGCTCCTTCGGCTCGGTGGGCTCGGGTTCGGTAGGCTCGGGCTCCGTGGGCTCTGGCTCCGTCGGTTCGGTCTCCGTCGGCTCCGTGGGCTCGGGCTTATCCTCCGCAGCCTTCAGGAAGCGGCACAGGAGCGTAGCGGCCTCAGCGCGGGTCAGAGGGTTCTGCGGCAGGAAGCTGCCGTCCGGATAGCCGGTCAGGACACCTGCCGTCTGCATGGTCTCCACAGCCTCTTCCGCCCAGGCGGCGATGTCGGCTGCATCGGTGAAGGTCTTAACCTCCTCGATCTCGGGGAGGGTCTTGTTCAGCAGCTTCAGCAGCCGCAGGAAGATTGTGGCAGTCTCCTGCCGGGTGGCCGCGCGGTCCGGGGCAAATGTGCCGTCGCCGTCGCCGGTCACAACGCCGTTCTCGGCGGCCCATGCGACAGCGCCCGTGTACCAGGTGCCCACTGCCACATCGGAGAAGCCGGTAGAGGCATTGTCGTCCGTTTCCGCACCGGCGGCGCGCGCCAGAACGGTCACAAGCATGGCACGGGTCAGCGTGCCCTCGGGATCAAACGCCGTGTCGCTCACGCCCTTGAAGTAACCGGCGGCAACGGCTTCCGTGATGGCGTCATACGCCCAGTGGTCCTTCGAGACGTCCGTGAACCCGCCGCCCTCTGCCGCGAAGGCAGAGGGGAGCGCGGAACACAGGAGGCACACGACCAGCAGGACGGACAGCACCCGTTTCATCAGTTGATTCATGGTTTCCTCCTATTCTGAGCTTAATGCTCCAGCGTGGGGAGGCTCCCGGCGGGGAGCGCCACGGCGTCCTGACTGCTCAGCTCGGTCTGGGCCAGCGTGCAGGTCTCGCTGAAGTTGAAATCGCCGGTGCGGTCGAGATCCATCGCGCCGCTCTTGGAAGCGAACAGGCCGACAACGGGCCATGCAGCCTCGTCGAACGTGCCGCGGAGGACGACCTCCTCGGTCTCCTCGTTGATCGCGATGATGCTGGAGGAGTCCTCGCCGTTGAAGCGTGCCCAGTAGATCCAGCCGGTCTTCATATCATAGTACAGGGACTGATACATATGCTGGCCCGTAATAGCAAGGGACTTGTCCGTTACGATGGTGTGCAGGAGGCTCAGCGTGTAGCCGTCACCGTTCGGAGCGATGCCGATGAGGTGGATCGTGCCGGAGGTAGACAGCATATAGAAGTAGTTGTAGGTGCTGTCATAGCCCGCATAGGCAATGCCCGCGATGGCGGTGAACGCACCCTGCAGACTCCATGCGCCGCGGTAGCCGTTCTCGGTGGTCGGATCGACGAGCATCAGGTAGTAACCATAGGTGCCGAGCGTGAGGTCAAGGTTCGGGCTGTAGGCCATATCGGACATAAACAGGTCGCCGGTATAGCACAGCTCCTTGGCTGCGTAACCGTTTTCGGCATCCAGGCTGTAGAGGTTGCCGTCGCCGGAGGCCAGCAGCGTATCGCCCGTCTGAACGACGGAGTAGTAATCCTGCTCCAGTGCACCGGTGAGGTACTTGTAGTTTGCAGAGTCGACATCGATGTCGGCAACAAAGCTCTGGCCGTCTGCATTGTGAACGATGCCGGTCAGCGTCGTGTTGTTCTGCATGACCGTGATGGTGCACTCGGCCTTGACGGTGCCGTCGAGCTTAGAGGCGGCGGTGATGACTGCCGTGCCCTCGCTGACTGCGGTGACAACGCCGTTTGCATCGACGGCGGCGATCTTCTCATCGGAGGAGGACCAGACGATGGAGCGGTCGGTCAGGTTCCACGGGGTCACGAAGGCCTCGAGGGCGGTCTTGTTGCCGCTGTAGAGCGTGGCGCTCGTCGTGGTGAGCTGGACCTTCTCAGGCTTGTCGGTCTTGCCGGTGGAGCCGCCCTGGCCGCGAACGATATACAGGCCGGTCATTTCGCCGGGCAGATCGGAGAGTGCCGTGCCGGCACCGGTCGTGAGGTCAAGCTTCACGAGCTTGTAGGTCGGACGTGCCCAACTGGAGGCTCGCACGAACTGTGCCCAGTAGAGCTCGCCGGTAGAGTGGTCAAAGGCCATGGACTGCAGATAGTTTGCCTTGAAGCCGGTCTTGCCGACGTTCGTCAGCTCGCCGATCTTGCCGTCCTCAGTCAGACGGAAGCTGTAGAGGTAGGTGTTGCGCGTGGAGGCGTTGATGACATAGAACGTACCGTCGTCACTGATGGCCAGCACCTGCGGCACTTCGCCGTCGCGGGACGAGGGCATCATGTCGCTCGTGATCGAGCCGACCTCGGTCAGCTCGCCGGTAAACATGTCGACGGTGACGAGCTTGCCGTACTGCGGCTCGCCGTTCTCGTCATTGAGAGCCGCCATGGCGTACAGCTTGCCGTCGGCCTTGTTATAAGCCATGTCGATCAGAATGGCGTTCAGGTAACACACGGGCGTCGGCTCGAACTTGCCGTGCTGCATAACGTACAGGTAGCCATCCGTCGTGCAGGCCACGGTGTAGCCGTTGACATACTCCGCAGAAGCGAACTGGACATCGGCCTCTGCTGCAGTCTCCGGGGTCTTGGCCGTATCCGGCTCAAAGCGCGCCCAGGTGTTGTTCGTCGAGTTGAAGGCGAAGAAGCCATTGAGCTCCACTGCGGGCTCTTCGTCGCCGTCGTCGCCGCCGAGGCCAAGCTCGAGCTCATAGGCTCTTGCGTTGCCCGCATAGTCCACGACCGCAACAACGACCTTGTCCTGCTTCATGGAAGCAGCGTTGACCGAAAGGCTCAGTGCCTCGTTTGCCGTCTGCTGGTTCGGAGAGAGCGTTCCGATAAGCTTGCCGTCCGTCGTGAGGAACTGGATGGCAGAGATGTACTGGTTATCCTGCGCCGCGATGTTGATGAGCTTGCGGCCCGCAGGATCGCTGGAGAAGAACATCTGGGTGACGGCCGGTGCCTCGTTATCGACGGTAACGAGCGTCTCCCACGCTGCGCCCTTGCCGAGGCCGGTATAATTGCCGTTCTCGTCGGCGGTGTAGTACTCCGGTACGGCAGTCAGGACGAGCTCGAGCTTCGTGTTGTTCGGGAGCGCATTGCCCTCGTTGTCGGTGAAGCGCCAGCTGATGCCCTTCGTCGTCGAGGTGTAGGCCCAGGAGCCGTTATTCGTGTAGTAGAAGGCGCCGGACTGCTTGCCGTAGTCCTTGCTGAAATAAACCTCGCCGGTCTCTGCATTGCGGATGACGTAGCTGACGTCCTGCGCATTGCGGATCAGGTTGTAGTTTATGGTCATGAGCGTATCGCCCGCGCGGACAGCCGTGCGGTCAGCAATAAACGCATCATCGTTGGCGTAGAGGTTCACGCCGAGGATGAAGGTGTTGCCGCTGCCCGCCTTCTTCACATTGTAGTAGTTCTCCCGCGCGATATTCAGGTACTTGTGCGGCATCTCGTTGAAGCGATCCTCGGCATAGACGCTGGTATCGAACATGGAGGAATCCGTCCAGTTGCCCCAGAAGGCCAGGAACGGGATGGACTGGCTGACGCCAAGCTTGCCCTCGGCATCGGTCTCGGCATTCAGGTAGACATAGCCCTCGAGGTAGTTGCCATTAGAGAAGTTCTCCTCCATATACTGCTTGCCTTCCTCGTTCAGGCTCAGGGTTGCCTTGACCTGCACACTGCCGTTGGCCGGGACGGTCACGACGTCGTTGCTCTGCAGGCTCTCAAGCGTCTTGCCCTCATAGGAGCCGCCCTCGAGAATGTCGTTAAGGATCTGCGCATCGACCTCGTCGGCAGTGCCGTCGCCGTTCAGGTCGGCCAGAGAAGCGTCTGCAAGCAGCTCCAGTCCGGCGGCATGGTTCAGGATCGCCATGACGTCGCCGTCGTCGAGCTTGCCGTCTCCGTTGAGGTCGTAGCCCGCCGCATCGGTCGTGAAGACCGCATTTGCGCCGACTGCAACATCGTTCATGGCGATGAACTTCGTGCCGGACTCTTCATCCGTGACTGTTTCCGGCGCAAGCACACTGGCGCTGAGCCTGTAGGAGACGGACTTGTCCGTCAGGTTGTTGACATGGAACGAGAAGCTGTAGGTACCGGTGCGGGCGGGATCGTCGCCGAACTCCACCTTGACCTTGCCGTCGTCATTGCCGTCAATGGTCACATAGGCGGGGCTGTTCACGGCGTTCTCCACGTTGCCAAGGCCGGAGCCCTGTCTTCTCGGGGAGTACTCCACGTCGGAATCCGGGTCCATGATGGGAACGGCCGTGCCCATCATCAGGCTCTGCGCCAGAGCGCGGGCCGTCAGGCCGGCCTTTTCCGCAAGGCCGTTCTCCCGGATGTACTGCGCGACAACGGCTGCCTGACCGGCAGCAGACGGAGACGCCATGGACGTGCCGCTCATCAGGCCGTAGGTGCCGTCCGTGCGCGTGGAATAGATGTTGCCGCCGGGGGCGGTGATCTCGGGCTTCAGAGACAGATCGCCGGGTACGCCCCAGGAGCTGAAGGAGCTCATGGTGATAACGCCGCCGGTGGCGTTCATGTCGGTGTAGACACCGCTGCCGTGGACGGTCAGCTTGCCGCCCCAGACGCCGTTCTCGTCCTGCGTGGCCGAGGCGAGGATCGCCTTCATCTGGTCGAGGCGGATTGTGATGAACGGGAGCTTCTTCGTGCAGGCCGCATAGATGGCATCGAAGCCGTCAACATTGTTATAGACGATAATGGCGGCAGCCTTCGCGGCATCCGCATTGATCTGCTTATCGGTGAAGGCAACGCCGTTGCCGCGGGAGACAAGGACGATCTTACCGGCCGTGTTCGCAAAGTCGGACTTCTCGCCGCCGTACTTCACGGTGTCGTCCGGGTCGGTCGGATCGCCGATGAACACGAAGTCATATTCCGTGCCGCTCTTGTCCTCGGACTTATCGAGCGTCGTAAAGGCTGCGCTCTTGCAGGTCGCGCCGCCGGTGAACGTCTTGCCTGCGCCGTCGGCGTAGGTGTAGTTCGCGCCGTTGACCGTAAAATACTCCGCGGTGTTGGCGATGTTGTCGGCACTGGCGACGGCCAGAGAATTCTCATAGGCGCCGGGGGAGCCGACGCGGCCGGTGTTGGAATCCTCGGCAAACAGCAGGCCGTTGACGGAGTCCTCAGCCCAGTTGCCGGAGTTACCGGCAGACATGCAAACGACGGTATCCGTCTCGTCCAGAGAATCCATGACATTGGCGAAGTAGGCCTCGCCGGGGGTCGTGAAGCCGACCGCCGCGGAGCCAAGGGACAGGTTGACGCTGTCGCAGTCCAGAACGATGGCATCCTCGATGGCGGCGATGTAGTCATCGGCATAGGCGCCGCCGTTCTTGCCGAACACCTTCATAACGACGACCTGCGCATCGGGCGCAACGCCGACGACGCCGTTGTCAGCGTAGGTGTAGGTGCCGTCCGCATTTTCCACATAGCGGTTGGCCGTGGCGATACCGGCAACGTGCGTGCCGTGGTCGCCCTGCTGATCGTTGTCATGCGTGATGTCGAGAGTGGCGTCAATATAGTTGAAGCCGAAGGCGATCTTGCTGCTGACATACAGAGCATTGCCGGTCAGGCCCTCATAGCGCTCTGCGGCATGCAGCTGCGGCAGGACCTCGTTGATCTTCGCGGCGGTCAGCAGATTGTAATCCGCGATCTGCTTGCCGTTCTTCGTCGAGGTAACCAGCAGGCTGTAATCAAACGCAGCGCTGTTGAACGACGGATGGTCTGAATCCAGGCCGGTATCGACAATGGCGATGCGGCTGCCCGCACCGGTATAGCCCTCGAGCCAGGCGTTGTAGCTGCCGATCATATTGCCGGAGGAAATGGTGTTGAGATCGGCCTGCTCGCGCGGATCGATGCTGTACTGCGGAACGAGCATGACGCTCTTAACGCCCTTCAGCGCTTCGACCTCGTCCATCTTGCCGTAGGGCAGGTCGACGGACATGGCGTTGGCGGCCAGCGTCAGGTTCCAGTGAACGTTCAGCGTCTCGCCGGACAGCACGTTCGCAGAGATCTCTGCGGCCAGCGCTGCCTGCTTGGCCTCGAGCGCCTTGGACACTGCCATGGCGGCAGCATTGCCGGCGATGCCGCGGGTAGCGTAGCCCTGCTGCAGGACGGGCTTGTCCTCCAGCACGACGAACACACGCACGACATCGGCATAGGGAGCCTCTTCCGTTTCGGTCTCGTCCGCAGCGGCATTGTCTTCCGTTGCAAGCTTCAGGCCGTCGGTGGAGATCTCATGATAATTCGCGGTCTGATCCTCCGCCATGGCGGAGACGCCGGACAGCAGGCCGGTGACCATGCACACGACCAGCAGCAGCGACAGGACCCGTTTCAGATTCCAGTGCTTCATTCTTCTATCCTGCGCTCCTTTCATGCGAGATTCTCAAGGTAGACCATGATGATCTTCGCAAACTGTGCGCGCGTTGCCTGGCCCTGCGGCTCCAGCATGCTGTCGCCGACGCCGTTGACGACGCCGTTCGCAGCAGCCCAGCGCATGGCGGGAAGCGCCCAGCTCGAGACCTTTGCGGAATCCTTGTATGCATTGAGTGCGGCGACATCCGTCTTCCAGGTGTTGCCCTCGCTCTGCCAGCAGCGGAACAGCATGGTGACCATCTCCTCGCGGGTCACATTCTGCTCCGGCTTGAACGTGCCGTCTTCATAGCCCTTGACGAGGCCCTGCTTGCTGGCCCACTGCACATAGGGCGCATACCAGCTGCCGGCCTTGACATCGGAGAAGCTCGTTCCGGTATAGTCGGACGTCTTCACACCGGCGGCGCGGCCGAGGACCGTGACGACCATGCCGCGCGTCAGAGTGGCATCCGGGGAGAACGTCGTCTTGCCCGTGCCCTTCATCAGGTCATTGCCGAGGACATAGTCCACAGCATTGTGATACCACTGCGTCTGATCGACATCCTTGTAGCTCTTGGACGGGCAGTTCTTACCGTTGCAGGCCACATAGATCCTGATCGGGAAGTCAGCGATCTTCGTCGTCTCATAGTTCTTGTCCGTCACCTTGGCGCCGGACACCTTGAAGGTATAGCTCTTCGTCGCTGCGTTCGTGAACGTCAGCGTCAGCACGGCCTGATCGGCCTCGGCTGCGCCGCCGACCCAATTGCAGACGACCTTTCCCTTCTCCTTTGTGTTTGCCACTGCAAGCGGCAGACCCTTTTCGGTCTTGCTGAGCGTCAGCGAGCTGTCGTAGCTGAGCGTGAAGGCTCCGCTGCGCACGGCGCTGCCGCCGCGAAGACTGAGTGTGACTGTGACCGTGCCGTCCGCGGCATTGGCCGTGCCATAGAGCGCCGGGGCGTCCGCAGCGGACACCGGCAGGACCAGGCAGACCAGCAGCAGGCAGGCCAGCAGCAGCGCAGTCAGTTTTTTGCGCATTGCATATCCCATCCTTTCCTTTTTGGCTCGTTAGCGCTTTGCTCCGCTAACGCGTTGTAAACTGCGACTTTAATTATGCCACATACTGTATGGAAATGCAAGGAAAAATTTGCCTGACTTTCTGTTTTTCTGTCGTGGAATATCCATATTAAATGTCCTTATTTGCCAGCTAATCACAATTCATTCCCTTCTGGTGTGCTGTTCGCTCTATTTTCTTTCACAAATATTCTTTCAGCCCCGCGTATATTCGTTTTACATTTCGTCTCTCATTTCAGCCGTATGCAGACAGCTGTCCGCGACACGGAGACGCAAAAAGCTCCTGCGCATGCAGTGCACACGCAGGAGCTTCGGATATTTGGGATCAGGGAATATCGCGGATGACTTCCTCGGGCGAAAGATCGAGCTGCTCCGGCTCGCGCAGGAGCTTTTCAAAGTACTTCATGACGGTCGCGTAATAGAAGCCGTCGACGATGCGCTCGTCCGTATTCATGACGAAGTCGACATAGCGGCGCGTCACGGGCTTGCCCTGCAGGTCGAGCTCGACCTTGCGGTACTTACGGCCAAAGGCGACGAAGACAGGAAGGTTGCCGAAGTTATAGAGGTGGTGGACGATAGGCGGGATGCCGAGCGAGCCCATGGACGTGAAGATGACCGTGCCGTGGAAGGGGCTGAGATCCGTCAGGAACGTCGGCAGCAGGCCGAAGTAGTCCAGCGTCTTCAGGAACCAGACAACAAACTTCAGCAGGAGGCGCGGCATACTGGCCAGCAGAGCCGCGACATGGTCGAACGTGCTGTCGAGCGGGGTGTTTTTGACCTCGTCGATGAGGCCCTTCATCCGCTGCTCAAACTGGCCCCGGAACTGGGTCCCGGCCACCAGCGCCGTCAGGTCGAGGAGATAGACCTCCTTCGTCGTGTCCGTCGGCTTGAGGTGGAGCTTGATGGTCGTCTCCTCGCCGTCCGTGCGCATGTCCTTCTTGATGGTCATGGTGAACTGAACGTCGTCATCGCGCTGATAGACGCGCTGACCGGAGAAGAAGCGGTTCACGCCGGGGTACTTTGCGATGCAGCGGACATAGGCCGCAAGCAGCACATGCGTCAGACCGAAGGACTCCATCCCTTCCGCGCGCTTCTGGCGGATGTAGCGCTCGACCTTCGAAATTTCGAACGTCGTCTGGATGGAGTTGCAGGCATCGTTGCGCGTGGGCATGATGTAGCCCGCGACGATGTTCATCGGGCTGAGCGTACGGATAAGACGGCCATCCTTGCGGTCGCCCCACGTCGGGTGGTAGGCGCCGTCCGTGAACGGCCGCATCGCGAGCACGGCGACGACGGCGCTGCCGGCCATGGCGATGTTGGAAATCTTGACAAGGCGGTACCAGACGGCAATCGTGCAGCCGGCCACTGCCAGATCATAGATGAGAATTGCCAGCGGGACCAGCAGCGTGAACAGCAGCGGATAGGATACCGGGATCTTGCCGGTGATGGTCAGGCGATAGATCAGGTAGAGCAGCAGGTACAGGACCCAGCACATCACGACATAGCGCATATAGCCGAACAGGGCGTAGCCGCCGTGCAGGTGCAGGTCGAGCGCCGCCTGTCCGAAGTAGACGCAGGCCCAGAAAATGGGCTTCGACGTGCGATAGAACCGCGTCTCCCCTTCCAGCACGAGCTGGAGCGCAAAGCCGAGGCTCACCGCCATCGGCAGGACCTTCTGGAACCAGATGTTCACGGTGCTGATCACGGCTCCCTCGCCGAGGCAGAGCGCGAGGATCTGCAGAACGATGGAAGCCAGCGACAGGGCCGCGGCGAACCAGGTCAGCGGATTTTTCCGGCTGACATAAAAACGGGTCTGTTGTTTCATGGTTTCCCTCTCTTTCTAGGGAACCTCTGAATAAATCGGCTGCGGCGCTCAGCGGGTCTTTCGCCCCAACTTATCGGTTTGAAAATCTTGAAATATTGCGCAGCCGTTGGCGGCTTTGCCGCCTTACGGATGCGGCATGCCCCTTGCGGGTACACAAAGTATTCCTGCAATTTCCAAACCTCAATTTGGAACAAAATCCCTCGCTGACCGCTCTTGCAATTGAATCAGAGGTTCCCTAGGGTATTTCAGCTTGTTGAAAAATGTCCTTCCGGATCTTTTTCTGCCAGGCTGCAATCTGTTTTCTCATTTCTGTGCTTCATACATTATTAAAGCGTAATTCCAGCCGTGTGTCAACCTGCAAACGGCCGCAAATGCGCAAAAAACCGCTGCAAAATGGAGCACATTTTGCAGCGGTTTGTTGAATTTTGGATCAGAGGGCGCGGAAAATCAGCAGGAGCAGGAAGCCCATCAGCAGCAGGATGCCCAGACAGAGCGGAACAATCGTAAGCAGGGCGCTGAAGATCATCGTGGAGACATCGTGCTTTTCCAGCGGGATGCCCTCCTCCGGCGCTTCCTCGGACTCACCGCTGCGCTCCTTCTGGAAGGCGCGGGCCCGGGCGAGCTTTTTGCGGAACATCACGCCGCCCATCAGACTGCGGCGCTCCGGCAGCTCCGGAAACTTCAGTGTTCTTCCCTGCGGCTCGTTCTGCTGGGCGGCCTCAGGCTGCTCGGCATCCTGACGCTCCCCACTGCCCGTCTTGCGCTCACTCATTGGTGTGCAGCTTGTGGTGGCAGGCTACAAAGTG
>ERZ827490.4181-NODE-4181-length-11688-cov-2.963122_pt1 | contig 11688 bp, 9 predicted proteins | sample MGYA00519770_ERZ827490 | MGnify/ENA primary metagenome ERZ827490 (study PRJEB31778, sample SAMEA3449324) | human gut metagenome | biome: human gut; feature: human-associated habitat; material: faeces | place: United Kingdom | collected 2010/2012 ...
GACCCGAAATCGTCCGAATCGACACTCAAAGCGCGGCAATGAGGGGGGGGCGGCTCAGCGCAATTCCATAAGCTGTCGCGCCAGCGAAGTGAACTCGTCCGCCAGAGGAGTGTTGGCCAACGCGCCCTCCGGCGTCAGCACCGCAGGACGGCCCTCTTCACCGGTCTCACGCAGCTCGGGCATCAATGGCAGTTGCGCCATCAACGGCACATCATGGCCCAGCGCCGCGGTCAGTTGTTCGCGCTGGCCACCGCCTTCGCCGAAGATCCGCAGTTTCTCGCCCTTATGCTCGTAGTAGCTCATATTCTCCACCACGCCCCGCACCTTCATCGGCACCTGCAGCGCCACCAAGCCGGAACGCACCGCAATATCCGAAGCGGACGGCTGTGGCGTGGTCACCACCACTAGTTCGGCATTCGGCAGCGCCTGCGCCACCGAAATCGCCATATCGCCGGTGCCGGGCGCAAGATCGAGCAGCAGCACATCCGGCTCGCCCCACCACACATCGGACAGGAACTGCTCCAACGAGCGTTGCAGTCTGGGGCCGCGCCACAGGATCGCACGGTCCGCGCCCGCGAACATGCCGATTGAAATAAGCTTCACGCCCCATGCGGTCACCGGCATGAGCATGCCGTTCAGATTCGTGGGCTGCGTATGCACGCCGAACAGGCGAGGCAGGGAGAATCCGTAGATGTCCGCGTCGATGGCGGCGGTGTCATAGCCAAGCGCGGCGAAAGTGGCTGCAAGATTGGCGGTTACGGAGGACTTGCCTACACCGCCCTTGCCGGATGCGATGGCGAAGATGCGCGTCTTGATACCGGGTTTGCTGAACGGATTCTGCCGGCGCTCTGCTTTGAGCGTCTGCACGAGACTGGTCAGCTTGTCCTGTGGCATGGAGCTGACCTCGATATGCGGAACAAGCGTGACGTTAGGGGAGCCGGGCGCCACGTAGGATCGGACCGTACCGTTGATCTGATTGGTGATGGTTTCGCTCAACGGGCAATCCTTGACGGTGAGCTCCACATGCACGGTTACGTCGATGATGCCGTCGCCGTTCTCGTCGACGGTGCCGGACGGCATGGCCTCGATCGACGTGATCATGCCCAGATCGGTGACGGAACGGCCCAGTTCCGGGTCGATGACATGGCTGAGTCGTTCGAAAATATTCGCTTCGATGGTGTGAATGTCGTTCATGATCCTCCTGTGTGCGCCTACCACCTTAGCGGGTGGCCCCGTGCCACGCCAGAACCGTGTTCGGCCGCCTGCATGTTCACCGCGCATCATAGGTAGAACATGCACCGGAAACACAGACGGCCGAATCAATGGCGTTGCTCGGATATGCGAAACGAAAACGGAAAACCGCTATTCCTCAGCGGAGACATGGTTCGCACGCCAGATATCCGGTTCTACATAGATCTCCCACTCATACCAGGGCAATGCGGCGCGAATGTTCTTCTCGATCTTGTCGACAGTCTCCACATCGTAGTCGCGGTCCAACTTGGACGTCTGCACCTTCAAGCACAGCAGCACGGCATCCTCATCCATGTGAATCGCCTGCATATTGATAAGCCGTTCCACGCCAGGCGTATTGTTCACCGCCTGCGAAAGCAGCTTGTGCGTACGCGGATCCACATCCTCGCCGAGCAACAGCGAACCGGATTTGAACGCCAGCGCGGCCGAGCCGACCACCAGCACCAGGCCGACCATCAGACCACCGATCGTATCGTACAGTTCATCACCGGTCAGCATCGAGCAGCCGATGCCAAGACCGGCGAACAGCAGGCCGATCAGCGCGAGCGTGTCCTCCATCATCACCGACGCGAGTTCGGCGGACTTGGTGCGCTTCCAGAAGCCGATCAGCGAATCCTTCTCAACTTTTACGCGGCTCATGCGCTCGCGTGCTTCCTTGATGGACGTGTGCAGGCCGTAGCCTTCGAGGCAGGCGGAGATCACGACCACGGCCAGCGCGGCGAGCAGTTCGAGCGAGTCGACCTGGCGGTCCACGGAGCCGTCGAGCAGTCCGATGAGCTTCTTCGTCGCCTGACTGACGGCGAACACGCCACCGACGAAGAACAGCAGCGTGGCGACGATGAAGCTGGCAAGATATTTCGCACGATGCATGCCGAAAGGGTGGTCGCCTTTTGATTTGCGGTCGGAAGCACGGTCGCCGAACATGAGCACGATCTCGTTCGCGCAATCAGCCACGGAATGCACCGATTCGGAGAACATGGAGGATGATCCGGTGAAAGCGGCTGCGGCGAATTTCGCGCAGGCTACGCCGATGTTGGCGGCCAGCGCGGCTTTGACGGCGGATCCAGCATGGGCGGGCTTGGTGTTTCCTTCGTTCGTCTGCCCCATCTGTGACGGTTGGCTGGAAACTGGTTGGTCGGAGACCGGCATGTCCGATGCGTTATTGGTATTCGTTTCGGCGGTCATAACATTCCTTTCGCTCTTCCTAGGCCATCCTAGAGCATTTCCGGGGATTGAAGGAGCATGCTCCCGCGTTCGGCGCCGACAGCCGCTGCTCTTGGAAGCGAAGACGGGAAATCGAGCGTGCTGCGTATTATCGGGCAATGACACGGGAGCCGTGAGGCTGAGAGGAAGCGAACGCTTCGACCGTATGAACGTTTACCGGGCAATTCCGGCGCACGGACGTCTCTCTTCCCGTGCCTTGAATGAGAGAAAGGCACAGTAATGACTGAACCAACAATCGATGCCGTGGAGAACGAATCCTCCGCGGTCCGCAAGCACAGCAATACCTGGCGTGTGGTCGATATCGTGGTGGCCGCCATCATCGCCGTGGCATCCGGCGTGATCTTCTGGGGCTGGGATATTGTCTGCGCGGCTCCGCTGGCCATTTTCGGCGCTGTGACGCCGGGCTTCGAAGGCCTGCTGAACGCGTTCTGGCTGTTCGCCGGCCCGCTTGCCGCCATCATCGTGCGCAAGCCTGGTGCCGCGCTGTTCGCCGAAACGCTCGCCGCCGCCCTGGAACTTACCATGGGTAACCAGTGGGGCGTCGGCGGTTCGCTGATCGTGGGCATTATGCAGGGCATCGGCGCGGAAATCGGATTCGCGATCTTCGCCTACAAGAAGTGGAATATGCTGACCACCGCGGTTTCCGGCGCTCTGGCCGGCGTGGGCTGCGGCATCTACTACTGGGTTATGAACCCGGCATGGGGTGTGCTGCGTTCCAGCATTTACCTGGGCACGTCCATTGTTTCCGGCGTTGTGCTGGCCGGCGTGGTGATGTACCTGCTGCATCGTGCCATCGCACAGACCGGTGTGCTCGATCGTTTCGAGTCCGGTCGCGCCCAGACGCTGGTCTGAGCGGCCAGGGTCCCATGCCGCTGGTGTGCGGCGTGGGACCCGTTGTGTTTGTTTGATTGTTTAAGTATTACGACGTATTGCTTGTTGAGGGGGATTTCGATGGTTACCGTTGCCTCTGGTGATGATGCCGGAATCGGAGCCGATACCGGTGCGGATGCTCGTATGAGCGCAGATGCGTATGCCGGCGCCGGGGAACGTTCCATGGGGGTAGGCGTGTCCGCGCGCAACTGGGGGTGGCGGCACGCTTCACGTAAGGATTTCGCCCTACGCCATGTCGACTTCGACATCCGGCCGGGGGAGCGTGTGCTGTTGCTTGGCGCCTCTGGTGCCGGCAAATCCACGCTGATGGCTGGACTGGCAGGCGTGCTTGGCGGCGATGATGACGGCGAGCAGGAGGGGACGCTGCTGGTTGGTGGCAGGGACGCACGTAAGGCGCGTGGAGTCTCCGGCCTGGTATTGCAGGACCCGGACGCGCAGACGATTCTGGAACGTGTGGGCGATGATGTCGCGTTCGGATGCGAAAACCTGGGGTTGCCCAAAGACGAGATCTGGCAGCGTGCCCGCGAATCACTGGACATCGTCGGACTTGACTACATGCGCTTCGACCATTCCACACGCAAGCTTTCCGGTGGTCAGCGTCAGCGTCTTGCCCTGGCCGGTGTGCTGGCCATGCACCCCGGATTATTGCTCCTTGACGAGCCGACGGCGAATCTCGATCCCGACGGCGTGAAGGAAGTCCATGATGCCGTCAAGCATGTGGTCGAGCGCACCGGTGAAACGCTGATCGTGGTCGAGCATCATATCGATGTGTGGCTTGACACGGTTGACCGCGTGATTGTACTGGGCAAGCCTGACGGCAATTCGCTGACCGGCGGCGTGATTGCGGATGGCACGCCGGGCGAGGTGTTCGGCACCATGGGCGATGTGCTTGCCGAAGGCGGCGCATGGGTGCCTGGGCGAGCCATCACGCCGTATCATCCGGAGCGGTCTGCCGGCGAGGTGGTGCTGCGAACCGACGATTTGAGCTTCGGCCGTGAGTTCCCGCTTGGCAAACATATCGATCTGGAATTCCATGTCGGTGAGGTCACCGCATTGACGGGGCGCAACGGTGTGGGCAAATCCACGCTTGCGCTTACTTTGGCGGGTCTGCTCGAACCGCTTGCCGGTCATGTGCGCATGGCGGAACGGATGGTGCCGCCGCGCCGTGCCAATGATGTGAGCACATGGAAGAGCCGTGATCTGCTGGGGCGTGTCGGTATGGTGTTCCAGGAGCCGGAACACCAGTTCGTTACCGCCAGCGTGCGCGACGAGGTTGCCGTAGGACCGAAATCCATGGGGAAAACGGATGAGGAGGCATATCGGATCGCGGATGAGATTCTGGAACGTATGAATCTCAAACGATTCGGCCCGGCCAATCCGTTCACACTGTCAGGCGGGGAAAAAAGGCGACTGTCGGTCGCATCCATGATGGCCGCCGCGCCGAAGGTCGTGGTGATGGACGAACCGACCTTTGGTCAGGATTTCACCACATGGACGGAAATGGTGCGTTTGATCGCCGACGTGCGTGACGCCGGTTCCGCGGTGATTATGGTCACGCACGATGAGGCATTGATCGAGGCATTGGACGCACGCCGTATCGTTGTCAGCGAGGAGGAACAGCATGACTGAAACCATCGGCGTAGTGTCGCATACGGAACGTGTAGATGTGGCCCGACCCGCATCGCCGTCATGGTTCATCGCGAAGATCAACCCTGTCAGTCGGTTTATCGGCGCGCTGATCTTGTGCATCCCCATGTTCTTCACGCTCGATATCATGTCGGCTTCGGTGGCGTTCGGGTTGGAAATGCTGCTGCTATGGATCGGCGGCATTGCGCCGTGGACGGTGTTGCGCAAGACCTGGCCGGTGTGGATCGCCGCTGCGGGAAGCTTCGTATCCGTGGCTCTGTATGGCAAGACTTCGGGTGTGGTGTTGGCGAATCTAGGCGGATTCGTGGTGATCTCGCAAGGGTCGCTGTATTTGGCAGTGGCGACGTTTCTGCGCGTCGCCGCGATTGCGGTGCCGGGTGTGATGCTGGCGCTTGGTCTCGATCCGACCGATTTGGCCGACGGGCTCGTGCAGATCCTCCATTTGCCGTCGAAATTCGTATATGGCGGTTTGGCCGGCCTACGCATGTTCACCCTGTTGCAGGATGATTGGCGTGCACTGGGGCAGTCCCGTCGCTCGCGCGGACTCGGCGACGGCAACGTGATTAAGCGCGTGCTCTCCCAGGCATTCAATCTGCTGGTGGTGTCGATCAGGCGTGGCACGAAGCTGGCCACGGCGATGGAGGCGCGTGGATTCGGTTCCGAACTGCCGCGCAGCCAAGCCCGTGAATCGCGATTGCATGCGGTTGACTGGGGATTCTACCTGATATGCGCCGCGGTGCCGGCGATTGCACTCATCACGGCGTATTGCACCGGCTACTGGCATTGGGCGTTCAGCGGCGTGAGTAACTGAACGCCGCTCCGGCTCTTGGTATTTGGCATGGCTGTGTTATAAAACCAGGCAAAAGCTGAAGTATGCATGAGAACATATGCGTGGATGGGGATATGCGTGCTTCCGTAGGTGGTTCAGGTAAGAAACCCACGCGAACAATGGCGTGAAATAAGCCATTGCCGTATCCATGTATTGCGGCCAACCACCTACGGAACCATAAAACCATCTACGGAACCATGTGGACGGCCGTTAGGGAACATCGCCGGTATTCTGAAGGGCGGCCACAAAGCAATCTTGCAAGACGCGCCCGAATGTTTTCGCAGCCGGGAGCAGAGACGGGAGAACCCCGCCAGTCCAAAGAGCGGCGGGGTTCTCCTATATGAAACGCTGTGGCTATCAGATGTGGAAGTACAGCTCGTACTCGAGCGGGGTCGGAGCCAGGCGGGCTTCGTCGATCTCGCCGCGCTTGAGGTCCAGCCAGGTCTCGATCAGATCGTCGGTGAACACGTCGCCGGCGGTCAGGAAGTCGTGATCCTCTTCCAGGGCGTCCATGGCCTCGGCCAGGGAGCTCGGCACCTGCTTGATGCCCTCATGCTCTTCCGGCGGCAGCTCGTACAGATCCTTGTCGATCGGTGCCGGAGGCTCGATATGGTTCAGCACGCCGTCCAGGCCTGCCATCAGCTGTGCGGAGAAGGCGAGGAACGGGTTGCAGGACGGATCCGGGGCACGGAATTCGATACGCTTGGCAGCCGGGGCGGTGCCAGCCAGCGGAATACGGATGGCGGCGGAACGGTTGCGTGCGGAGTACACCAGGTTGACCGGAGCTTCGTAGCCCGGAACCAGACGGTGGTAGGAGTTCAGGGACGGGTTGGTGAAGGCCAGCACAGAGGAGGAGTGCTTGATCAGGCCGCCGATGTACCAGCGAGCGATGTCGGACAGGCCGGCGTAGCCCTTCTCGTCATAGAACAGCGGCTTGCCGTCCTTCCACAGGGACTGGTGGCAGTGCATGCCGGTGCCGTTGTCGCCTGCGATCGGCTTCGGCATGAAGGTCGCGGCCTTGCCCGCCAGAGCGGCGGTCTCGTGCACAACGTACTTGTACTTCATCAGGTCATCGCCTGCATGCTGCAGGGAGTTGAAGCGGTAGTTGATCTCCTGCTGGCCAGCGCCTGCCACCTCGTGGTGGGAACGCTCGAGAATCAGGCCGACCTTCTGCAGGTTGGCGACCATGTCGTCGCGCAGATCCTGGGTGTGATCGATCGGCGGAACGGGGAAGTAGCCCTTCTTGACGCGGTTCTTGAAACCGATGTTCGGGGTGCCGTCGTCTTCGGTGTCGATGCCGGAGTTCCACGGGGCCTCGATGGAGTCCACCTCGTAGAAGGAACGCTGCATGGAGTTCTCGAAACGAACCTTGTCGAAGATGAAGAACTCGGCTTCCGGAGCGAAGGAGGCGGTGTCGGCGATGCCGGTGGACTTCAGGTAGGCTTCGGCCTTGCCTGCAACCTGACGCGGATCGCGGGAGTAGGGCTCATCGGTGAGCGGATCCACGATGGAGAAGGCCACGTCGAGGGTCTTGTGCTTGCGGAACGGATCGATGAAGGCGGTGGACACGTCCGGAACCAGCTTCATATCGGACTCGTTGATGGCCTGGAAGCCCTGCATCGAAGAACCGTCGAACGGCATGCCGTCCGTAAAGGCGTCCTTCAGGAATTCGCTTGCCGGCACGGTGAAGTGCTGCTGCACACCGATAAGGTCGGTGAAACGGACGGAGACGTACTCCACGCCTTCCTTATTGATAAGGGCCTCGGCATCAGCCTTGGTTTTCAGTTCGTCGGTCACGGGACCGCTCCTTTCACAATCAGAAGTTACGTGAGACAAGCATAGGAGGGTGCGTTTCACGCACTCGTAATTTCGGTTACGAGAATGTTTCGTAATGAGGGATGTTGCGTGTGGTTCCCGTCATTGTGGGAATCACACGCAACAAAGCATGTCCACACAGTGGACGGTGAGCCAGCGTGACCATATTCAATCACGCAATGGATGCGTGACTTATGACATATAGAGAGACGGAGTGGGGTGTGTTGGGGAAAACATGGCGAGACAGGGCGCACGCGGGGCGAATCGACGATGAATGCAGAAGACCCCGGCCTTGGCCGGGGTCTTCTGCAAACAATGTAGGCAATGGTGAATCAGCGACCGCGCATCGCACGGCGGCTGATCTTCTGCGGATGGTTCGGATCCATGCCCTTGGGGATGCTGTAGCCGTTCTTGGACTGCAGCGTGCGCAGGCGGTCGTTCAGCGTGGAAAGCTCGGTTCTGGTGAGCAGGAAGCGCTGATGCGGGTGAATTGCCTTCATGAACTTGTTGGTGGTGGTGTTCGGCTGCAGCGTCTTCTTCTTGACGATGGTCTTGCGCAGATCCTTCAGCTGGGTCTGACCCTTGCCGTTACCGATATAGAAGCGGTATACGGGGATGGACGATCCTGCGGTCACACCCTTGATGGCGTGCTCCTGACGGTCCATCGCATGCTTGAGACGTTCGGCGTTGCCTTCGCCGATCAGGTAGATGCCGTTGTAGCCGGTGCCACGCCAGATGGCGTCCTTGGTACGTGGGTCGATCCACACCGGTTCCTGCGGGAAGCTGAAGCCGGCCTTGTTCATATTGCTCAGCACGGCGACTGCGGCGCCGGGGCGGCCTTCCATCTTGCGGAATCCGACGGCGTCAGCACGACGGGTCAGCATCATGGTGGCGAACAGAAGGCCGACCATGATGGCCGCAATCATGATGAAGATCCAGGTCAGCCACATCCACTTCTGCACGACGCCCAGAATGATCATCAGAACAATCGGGGCCGCGAATACCAAGGCCATCAGCCATGGCAGCTGCTTGTCCTCTTCATGTGTGAACTGGTAGACCTGGGCGATCTGCTTGAACAGGTTACGTTTTCCGGACTTCTTCTTTGCTGGCTTTTCCGCCATGACTCCCTCACTTGCTACTCGTCGCTGTTGGCATACTGGCCAACAGTTTACCAGTATTGAGGAATATTGAAAAAGAAGCGGTGAAAGCGGCGTTGGCATTGTCTGCACCGCAGACGAGAGCACGCCGGGCGTTCAGGCATTGGAGCCGAGCGTCCGGCGCGGGATCGGGAGGGGGCTCATCTTGTGTGCAGCGGGCGTCCGTCCGCTTTGAGCAGCGCTTCGCCGAAGGCCTCGGAGAACGTGGGATGCGGGTGGATGAGCCGTGCCGCCTCGCTTAGCGGCACATGGTTTCCGACCAGCTGTTCGGCTTCGGCGATCAGCTCCGTTGCCTCGGGGCCTGCCATGTGCACACCCAGCAACACGCGTGTGCCGGGATTGTCGGTATCCTCACCGCTGACAATGGTCATGGCGCCGGCTGAACCGCTCATCAGCATGCGGGCGTTGCCCATCATCGGGTATGCGGTTTCGGTGATGTCGAGGAAGCGTCCGCTTGCCTTTGCCTGTGCGCCGGTGTAGCCCACGCAGGCGGCTTGCGGCCGGGAGAACACGACCTGCGGAATGGTGTATTCGTCCACGGGCTTCGGATTCAGCCCGGCGATGCGTTCGGCCACGGTGATTCCCTGCGCGAATGCGCGATGCGCGAGTGCATGACCGGCGGTGATGTCTCCGACGGCCCAAACGCCGTTTGCCGAGGTGCGGCCGAACTCGTCGGTGACGACATGGCCTTGTGCGTCAAGAGCGATGCCGCTGGCGTCGATCCAGCCTTCGCTGGTGTTGGGGTCGCGGCCTATGGCGCCGAGTACGACCTGTGTTTGCAGGGATTGGTCTTCGTCCGAGCCTTTGGTGCGGTAGTGCACGGTCGCCTCACGAGGGGATGGTGAATCGATGCGTGTGACGGTGGCGTTGGTGATGATGGTGATGCCGCGCTTGGCGAGTTCTCGGGTGAGTGTGGTGCTTGCGCGGCGGTCCCATGCGGAGAGTACGCAGTTTTTGCGGATGATGAGCGTGACGTTGCATCCGGCCGAGTTCCATATGGAGGCGAATTCGACGGCGACTGCTCCGGCGCCGATGATGGTGGCTGATGTGGGGAAGTCGCGTTGCAGGGCCTGAGTGGAGTCGATGATCGCGTTGTGGAATGGGATGCCGGGCAGCGGGCGTGGGCGTGAGCCCATGGCGAGTACCACGTTTGCCGCGTTGATGGTGAGTGATGCGCCTTGTGGCGTGCTGTCTTGTGTGTTGATGCGGAGCACGTCGTTCTGCCCGGGTGAGGGTGTGAGGCGGATGGCGCGCTGTTGCATGCCGGTGGGATCGTGCGGTTCGCTTAGTGCTGCGGTGGCGCGAAATATGGTGACACCGCGGCGTGCGAGCAGGGAGGAAAGACCGGTGGTCATGGTGGAGACGATGTGTTCGCGCCATTGGTGCAGCGCTGGAAAGTCGATGGGGTCGGTGTGCGCGTGGATGCCGATGGCGCTGGTGTGCTTGATCGCGTCGAAGGTGGCGGTGGCGTCGAGCAGTGCCTTGGTGGGGATGCATCCGCGATTCAGGCAGGTGCCACCGGGGGTGGGGTCGCGTTCGATGAGGGCGACGGTGTTGCCGAGTTGGGCTGCGCGTAGTGCTGTGGAGTAGCCGCCTGGGCCGGCGCCGATGATGGCGATGTCGAATTGTTCGGTCATGGGAATCCTGCCCGTCTGTCTGTTGGTTGTGGGTGTGCCATGACCAACCTTAGCGTGTTGCTTGGTGTGCCGACGACGATGCATGGTGTTGGACGGTTGCGGTATGCGAGATTCGTGGTATGCAAAAGCGCTCCAAGCGTAACGGGCTTGGAGCGCTGGAATAGTGCTGAGGTGTGATTCGCCTGGAAGATCGATCACTCGGGCCAATGGCCGCGCTTGCTGTAGCGTGGCTTGGGCAGACGCCAACGGCGAATCTGGATGGCGCGGCTCCAGGCATAGGATGCGGAGCGCGTGCCCTTGGCCACGGAGGCCTCGCCGAACTTGTCGATCAGCTTCTTCTTAAGCTTGTGCCACATCACCGCCACATCGATGATTACGGCGGCGAGGTAGGCATACAGCAGGATCATGGGGATGATCGAAGCCCATGCGTTGCGGATGACGTAGCTCAATACCATCGAACCGATCATGATGACCAGTGCGATGGGGATGAAGAACTCGCCGATGTTGAATCGTGCATCGACATAGTCGCGGATATATACGCGCCACGGCAGTCGTTCCGACTTCGGCATGTTGTTGATGTCGCCGTTCTTCATTGCCTCGTACTGCGCGTCTTCCTTCGCGCGGATGCGGGCCTTGGCGGCTTTGGCGCTTGCCTTGCGGTCGGCGGGCACCAGCGGGTGCAGATTCTGGGGCGTCCTTGCGCTTGGGAGTTGGGTGACCCTTGCCGGCGGCCTGGGTGCTGCCCTTGTGCTGGTCGGAGGGTTCAGCCGCATCATCGACCGGCTTGTGAGCCTCGTCTTTCTTCTTGTTCCATGTCATGCTTGCAGATTACGGTGACGCCTCGACGCAGCACCCGTGCGAATGCTTGGAAATGCAAGCGTTGCCGGCTTTCGGGCATGCCGTGGAATCACATGTTTTTGCGTGGGCGCGTGGGGAATATACGATTGCATATCGAATTCGCATCGTCGGATGCCATGGTCTGCGTCATCGCTTGGCCGGCATACCGGCGGCATAGAGAAAAGGTATTGAACATGGCACAACTGGAATCGGGCGTCATCCGCGCCCGCGTCGAACAGGACTGGCAGCGCATCGTCGATGTGCTCAACCGTAAGATCGCATTGCAATCCGTTTCCGCTCATGGCATAACAGCGGACCATATGAAGCGTTCCGCCGAATTCGTGGCCGAACAGATGCGCGAGGTGGGCGTGGACGCCAAGGTCGCGCAGTCGCATAATCC
>ERZ827490.4187-NODE-4187-length-11667-cov-4.619101_pt1 | contig 11667 bp, 9 predicted proteins | sample MGYA00519770_ERZ827490 | MGnify/ENA primary metagenome ERZ827490 (study PRJEB31778, sample SAMEA3449324) | human gut metagenome | biome: human gut; feature: human-associated habitat; material: faeces | place: United Kingdom | collected 2010/2012 ...
GAGGACATCAAGGGGGCGCTGGCACAGATATGGCAATTACAAAGATCCATCCTATCAAGGTAAATCTGAAAGCGGCCCTTGACTACATCGAAAACCCGGACAAGACGGACGATAAAATGCTGGTATCGTCCTTTGGCTGTTCCTACGAAACGGCGGACATTGAATTTCAAATGCTGTTAGATCAGGCGTTCATGAAAGGCAACAATCTGGCCCATCACCTGATACAAGCCTTTGAGCCGGGCGAAACCACGCCGGAGCAGGCCCATGAGATCGGGCGGCAACTTGCCGATGAAGTGCTGGGCGGGAAATATCCCTATGTGATAACCACCCACATAGACAAGGGCCATCTGCATAACCACATCATTTTTTGTGCCGTGGATATGGTACAGCAGCGCAAGTACATTTCCAACCGGCGCAGCTACGCCTACATCCGGCGAACCAGTGACCGGCTGTGCAAGGAAAACGGCCTGTCCGTAGTGAAGCCGGGCAAGGACAAGGGCAAGTCCTACGCCGAATGGGACGCCCAGCGCAAGGGCAAGAGCTGGAAAGCCAAACTGAAAATTGCCATCGACGCCGCTATCCCGCAGGCCAAAGACTTTGACGACTTCCTGCGGCTCATGCAGGCGCAGGGCTATGAAATCAAACAGGGCAAATTCGTTTCTTTCCGCGCTCCCGGTCAGGAACGCTTCACCCGCTGCAAGACGCTGGGTGAGGACTACACGGAAGAAGCCATTACCCGCCGGATCAAGGGGCTGGCCGTGGACAGAGGCCCGAAACGGAAAGCCACAAAGGAAATTACTATGCGGATTGATTTGGAGAACAGCATCAAGGCCCAGCAGAGCGCGGGCTATGCGAAGTGGGCGAAAGTCCACAACTTGAAGCAGGCCGCCCGGACGCTGAATTTCCTGACCGAACACGGCATAGACGACTATGCGGCGCTGGAAAGCAAGGTAGCCGAGATCAGCGCGGCCAATGACGAAGCCGTCGATGCTCTGAAAACGGTGGAACGCAGGCTTGGAGAAATGGCGGTGCTGATAAAGCATATTTCCATCTATAAGCAACTTCGGCCCGTGGCGCTGGAACTGCGGCAGGCAAAAAACAAAGCCGCGTTCCGGCAAGAGCATGAGAGCCAGCTTATTTTGTATGAAGCTGCGGCGAGGGCGCTCAAAGAGGCCGGGATGAAGAAGCTCCCCAATCTGTATGCGCTCAAAGCCGAGTATAAAAAGCTGGACGGAGAACAGGAAGGGCTGTCAGAACAGTATAACGAGGTAAAGAAGGAGCTGAAAGAATATGGCATTATCAAGCAGAATGTGGACAGCATTTTGCGGGTGACGCCGGGAAAGGAGCAGTTACAGGAGCTATGAACATACCGAGAATGAATTACCGCCAGTACCGCAAGGCCCGGCGGCTCACGCATGAGTGCTGTAATTACTGTGATGGAAACTGCCTCCTGCTGGACGATGGGGAGGAATGTGTCTGTGTTCAGAGCATTTCCTATTCGCTGTTGTGCCGGTGGTTCAAGGAGGCTGTCCTTCCACTGGACGCTGCCCTTCATGCCGAGCTGATGGAGCGGAGCCAAGCGCTGCGCTGCCGGGAGTGCGGAGGGCTGTTTTCACCCAGGTGTCCAAACTGCCTTTACTGTCCGGCCTGTGCCCAGAAACGAAAGCGCCAGAGCAAGAAGCTGTGGGCGAGGAAACACAGGGGGCAGGTGTAGAAAAAGTAAAGGGGAAAAGCCCTGAAATATCAGGGCTTTTCCTTTGACCGGAGGAATAATAGAGTATTACTACTTTTTCTATAAGGCGGCCATCCCATGACCAACCTATGAAACAGCAGAAATTCATGTTATACTGATACATATATTTATGTTTTTTTGGTGCGGTAATCACACATTGGTAAGATACCGATGTTCCAGTTTCATTAGAAAGCGGGTGAACAAAATGACCTTACAACAGTTGCGGTATGTAGTAGCAGTGGCAGAAACCGGAACAATTACAGAAGCAGCGGACAAGCTCTTTATTTCACAGCCCAGCCTTACCAATGCCATTCGTGAGCTGGAAAAAGAGATGAAGATTCAAATTTTCCACAGAACAAAGAAAGGAATCCACCTTTCCAAAGAGGGAGAAGATTTCTTAGGTTATGCCCGGCAGGTATTGGAGCAGGCGGCGATTCTGGAAGATAAGTATAAAGGCGGCGATGGCGGGAAAAAGCAGTTTTGCGTTTCCACACAGCATTACTCCTTTGCGGTGAATGCCTTTGTGGATTTAATTAAGGAATACGGGCAGGATGAATATGATTTTTCTCTTCGGGAAACACAGACCTATGAGATTATTGAGGATGTGGCCCACATGAAGAGTGAAATCGGTATCCTGTTTCTGAATGATTTTAATGAAGCAGTGCTCAATAAGATTTTAAAGTCCCACGATTTGAAATTCCATCTTTTGTTTGTGGCAACTCCGCATGTGTTTATCAGCCGAAACCATCCGTTTGCAGACCGTTCCATCCTGACCAATGAGCAGCTTGCCCCCTATCCCTATCTATCCTTCGAGCAGGGGGAGCATAATTCTTTCTATTTTTCCGAAGAAATTTTCTCCGTTTCAGAACGAAAAAAACAGATCCGGGTACGGGACAGGGCAACGTTGTTTAATCTTTTAATCGGGTTAAACGGATATACGGTATGCAGTGGTGTGATTGATGAACAGTTGAATGGCAAGGATATTATTGCGGTTCCTCTCGCAGAAGAAAGTCACATGCGCATCGGCTATATTACGCACCAAAAAGGCAGAATCAGTAGGCTGGGAACTACTTATTTGGAGGCATTGAAACACTATGTAGATGCAGAACACATGGGAGGCTGCAATTCAAACGAGAGTTAAAAGGTCCGTCTTTTCCTTTGCTCATTGATTGAAAATCGGCTATCCATAGTTTGAAACTATGGATAGCCGATACTTATATATATTATACAAATCCAGTCATGTGATTTATACTGATAACAACGATCATATCTGGCGTATAGCCGGTTTGATTTCATAGGGTTCCCAATTCTCGTTTGAGTTGGAGGATTCTATTACGATAAGAGATAGGATGATAAGGAGGAAAGGATGCAGACATCAGTAATCGGATTTCCCAGAATCGGAACATTACGGGAATTGAAGTTCGCTTCTGAGAAATATTTTAAAAAGGAAATTTCCGAAAAGGAATTGCTGCAAACAGGGAAAGAGCTGCGGGTCACACATTGGAATACACAGAAACAGGCTGGCATTGACTATATCTCCTGTAATGACTTTTCGTATTATGATATGGTGCTTGACACAGCGGTTTTATTCAATCTAATTCCCAAACGATACAAAGAATTGAACCTGTCGTATTTGGATACCTATTTTGCAATGGCACGAGGCTATCAGGGAGCTCGTGGAGATGTCAAAGCTCTTGCGATGAAAAAATGGTTCAATACTAATTATCATTACATTGTTCCTGAAATTGAGGATGATATGCAAATCATGCTTTCGGGAAACAAGCCGTTTGAAGAATACAAAGAAGCAAAAGCTCTGGGAATTGAAACCAAACCTGTTATAATCGGCGCCTATACCTTGCTTAAATTATGCCGCTATACAGGCCAAAAAACCTTGAAAGATGTTGCAGGTTCCGTTGCGAAAGCCTATCAGGCGTTTCTTCACTCTTGTGAAGAAATCGGAATCCCATGGATTCAGTTTGACGAACCGGCTCTTGTGCAGGATATGGATCAAGAAGCCATTACCCTGTTTCAGAAACTGTATGATGCGATTCTTTCAGAAAAAAGAAAGTGCCATGTTCTATTGCAAACGTATTTTGGAGATGTTAGGGATGTTTATCAGGAGCTGCTTACCATGCCTTTTGACGGGATAGGACTTGATTTTATTGAGGGGAAAAAGACCGCTTCCTTGATTGAAGAATATGGTTTTCCACAGGATAAGCAGTTATTTGCCGGGTTGATTAACGGAAAAAATATTTGGAAGAACCACTATGAACCAACCTTGCAGATGGTAAAGACGTTGCAGGCAAAGAGTATCCAATGTGTATTATCGACCTCCTGTTCGCTTTTGCATGTTCCTTACACATTAAAGCATGAAAACATGTTATCTAAATACTACAAATCGTATTTCGCATTTGCGGAAGAAAAACTGGACGAGCTTGCGCAGCTGAAAGAACTTGCCCAATGTGAGGACTACCATTCAGCGCCATCCTATCAGGCGAACACAAAGCTGTTTGCGCAAGCAAGAGATTGCGTGAATGAAGATGTGTATCAACGGCTTTCTCGGATAACCGAAGATGATTATATCAGAAAACCCAGTCGCAGCAAGCGGCAGGTATTGCAGAAACAGAGACTTGCATTGCCGGAATTTCCAACTACAACCATCGGTTCATTCCCCCAGACAAACGATGTAAAAGTAAAGCGATCGGCTTACCGCAAAGGTGAGGTATCGGAAACAGAATACAAGGCGTTTATCAAAAAGAAAATTGCGGAGTGCGTCAGATGGCAGGAGGGAATCGGACTGGACGTGCTGGTTCATGGAGAATATGAACGAAACGATATGGTAGAGTATTTTGGCGAAGCATTAGGCGGCTTTCTATTTACAGAAAAAGCATGGGTACAGTCTTATGGTACGAGATGCGTCAAGCCTCCTATTATATGGGGCGATGTCTATCGTGAAAAACCGATTACGGTTGAGTGGTCTGTTTATGCGCAGTCCTTGACGAAAAAAGCCATGAAGGGAATGCTGACTGGCCCGGTAACCATCCTCAACTGGTCATTTCCACGAGAGGATATTTCTATCAAGGAATCCATTTCTCAAATTGCCCTAGCGATCCGGGATGAGGTATCGGATTTGGAGAAGAATGGAATTAAAATCATACAGATTGACGAGGCGGCCCTTCGGGAAAAGCTGCCGCTTCGGAAATCAGACTGGAAAAAAGAATATTTGGATTTTGCCATTCCTGCGTTCCGCCTGACACACAGCGGTGTCCGCCCGGAAACGCAAATCCATACACATATGTGTTACAGTGAGTTCACAGACATTATTCCGGCGATTGACGATATGGACGCCGATGTGATTACATTTGAAGCCTCCCGTTCGGATTTACAAATACTTACTTCGCTGAGGGAGCACAATTTTGAAACAGAAGTGGGGCCAGGGGTGTATGATATACATTCCCCAAGGGTTCCCTCGGTGGAGGAAATTGTTGCGGCCCTTCATACCATGCTCACCAAAATCGACCGAACCAAACTATGGGTCAATCCTGACTGCGGATTAAAGACAAGGGGGATACCGGAAACAGAGGAAAGCCTTACACATATGGTAGAGGCTGCAAAAGTCATCCGGAAAGATGCATAACGAAATGAAGATTTCAGAACTATATCAAACAAAACAGAATCAGGGGAACCCTTCTAAAAAGACTCTGTCCTTTGAAATATTCCCCCCAAAAAAGGACAGTGAATTAAAGAACATTGACAAAACCCTGGCTGTGTTATGCGAATTGAATCCCGATTATATCAGCGTAACATTTGGTGCGGGAGGTGGTGCCAACCGCAACCGCACCATAGAACTGGCAAAACGGATCAAGCAGGAATATCATGTGGAGCCGGTGGTTCACTTAACCTGTCTGCACTATGATAAAGCAGAAATCGATGAGTTTGCAAGAGTTCTTACCAACGCCGGTCTGCAAAACGTCCTTGCGCTTCGTGGGGATAAAAACCCGAATATGAGGGAAAAAGAATCGTTTCTCCATGCATCGGAGTTGATTGCGTACATGAAAGGCAAATGGGATTTTTGTTTTTTAGGAGCTTGTTACCCGGAGTGTCATCCTGAATCTGAGGATAAGGTCTGTGAGATCAAGCATTTAAAAGCAAAGGTAAACGCAGGTGCGGAGGTGCTTCTGTCACAATTGTGTTTTGACAATCATGCGTTCTTTCGCTTTCAGGAGGCTTGTAGGATTGCTGACATTCAGGTTCCGGTCATTCCAGGTATCATGCCCGTGATCAATGCCGCGCAAATCAAGCGGATGATTACCATGTGTGGTGCAACATTTCCCATCCGATTTCAAAAAATCATTCAAAAATACGAATCGAATAAGGCGGCTCTTTTTGATGCGGGAATGTCCTACGCATTAAGCCAGATTATTGATCTGCTTGTCAGCGATGTAGAAGGGATTCATTTATATACGATGAATAATCCCTTGGTTGCAAGGCGGATATGTGAGGGTATCCGCAATATCATTTAAGTTTCTGAGCGCGCATACAAGCAGAAGTAACTATGTATAGGTGTAGAATCTCAAAATCAGTCCCAGATAAGGGGCAGCAGTTTTGAAGTAGTTCATTTCAAAGCTGCTACCTTTTTTATACGGTACAAATTTCAAGTTCCGATACAATCGGTGTTCGCCAAAGTGGCCCAATGGCCTTTGTCTGTCCGAACAATGTAAGCGCCAGGTCAAGGAGCTATGGGAGCGAAAACACAGGGAGCGTACATAGAAAAAGTCAAGGGAAAAGGCCCTGAAATATCGGGGCCTTTTCCCTTGACTGGTGGTGGGGTCGTATGTTACTACCTTTTCTCCTGGAAGCGGTATTTACTTTTTCTACAAAGTGATACGGATAGCCCGCTTGAATCGTTTTTGCCTCTCCCTTCTGTTTCTTTTTCCTATGGCTTTTCCCAACAATTATATATCCTTGAACAATCAGTAGATTTTTTGATGGAGTTCCTATATAATAGAATCAGTTAGTTGTTGCAAACTCAGTAAGAGCAAGGAGGTTATTCCATGGGGATTCTCAAACAGTTTTTTAACAATACCCGAAAGCCGGACGGCTGGATGGGGAAAATGATGGTCAACGGTATGAATCAAGGGCATGCCGCCGTTTCCGATTGGGGGCTTTCCTATTTTCCAGATGTACCGAGGACGGCTCATTCTATGCTGGCGGATTTCGGATGTGGCGGAGGACGCAATACCGCAGAACTTTTAAAACGGTTTCCGGCTGCAAGAGTGACAGCCCTGGATTATTCCAAGGTCGCTTGTGATAAAACAAAGCAATTCAATCGGAATGAGGTGCGGGCTGGGAGATGTAACGTTGTGCAGGGGGATGTGTCTCGTCTCCCTTTTGAAGCAACGACATTTGATGTGATCACTGCCTTTGAAACGGTCTATTTTTGGCCCGGGCCGGTAGAGAGCTTTCAAGAAGTCTGGCGGGTACTTAAACCGGGCGGCACATTTATGATTGTGAATGAATCGGACGGAACGAAGCAAGTAGACGGAAAATGGACTGACATTATCGACGGAATGCGTATCTTTACACAGGAGCAGTTGACGCAATATTTACAAGATGCAGGCTTTTCCCAGATAGACGCACATACAAGCCGAAAACAACATTGGCTTTGTCTCCTGGCGGAGAAAGCACGGTGGACTGAACCACCGATTCAAAATACGGATTCATAGAGATTGTACTTAAAATACACGATGGAGGGACAGGATGACACGCGGAGAGATTTGGACGGATTTTTTGAAACACACAGTTTTGACCCTGGTAATTGCACTGTTCTTGTTTTTGATTTTCAAGTCGGCCTTTACAAAGAACGGCGAAACGGAATATTTTTATGTCTGGCTTTGCTGCGGGATTCCCTTCGGGATTCGACGGATGTTTTTCTGGCTGGTTCCCCATGGGTATGACATAGGCGGCACGGTTGGCATTATTGCTGTGAACTTTATAGTAGGCGGTCTAATCGGCGGGGTCATCCTGACCTGGCGTCTGGTGGTTGCGGTATGGTATATTCTTCTGACTATTTACCGATTGCTCACGAATTGATTCGGATTTCCAGTTGTGTTCTGAAATGTTGGGGGATGCGTAGAAAAAGTAAAGGGGAAAAGCCGTGATTTATCGGGGCTTTTTTCCTTAGTCGGGAGTATATCTGCGTGCTATTATCGTTCCCCCTGGAATCAAAGGTTACTTATTCTACAAATGGCAGCGCAGCTTATTTTTCCTTGTTTGCCTGATTCTGTCGCAGCCCGTATATCGGGAAGGTTGAAACGAAAGAGCAGTCAAAGCAAATAATCCCTGCCCGGCTTCAAAAGGTCACATTTAACATATGAAAATGGGATGGATTTGTATGACACAAAAAAGTGCCGGACGCAGGGGCCATATCAACCCTGCGCCCGGCGCTTCCTTATAGATATCTTAGCATTTTATGCTTTCTTTCGTGTGAATAAAATGCCAATGATTGCACCAATCAGGACAATGGGTGCCAGTCTGACAAACAGCCATTCAAATGCGTGTAAAGCCACTCCAACAACGGCGATTTCAGGATCACCATAATTCCAATTCAGATAAGGACTGTTTGCTGCCGATAAGGCGAAAAAAACGATGACTATGACTGCACACAATGCTATAAACAGCCAATGGAGCAGGTTCCTTCGCCTGGTTTTCCTCTGCGCCAGTTGCAGATTTATGACCTCCAGTTTTTCGGAAATAGCTTTTAGGCTGTCAACTTCTGCTTCCATAATCGTTTCTCCCAATAAAGTGCTGACCGGCGTTCCAAGCGCTTCTGATATGGAAATCAACATATCTGCATCGGGAACCGACAAACCTTGTTCCCATTTTGAAATCGTTTGGCGCACCACATTCAGCTTGACCGCCAGATCTTGCTGCGAAAGCCCTTTTGATTTTCTGATTACTTTCATGTTTTCATTCAGCATGGAAACCACCTCCTTTGTTGCTACCATTGTATGATAAATGGCCCGTTGCTGCAAGCAACGCAAATGAACATTGCCCTAACTGCCGAGGATGTTCGCATATATTGGGGCAGACTTTGAAACGTGTTGCGTATTTCATAGCAAAAGCGCCGGACGCAGGGGCCATGTAGCCCCCCCGCGCCCGGCGCTTTTGCCTGCTTGGGTTATTCGTCTGTGAAATGGAACTGCTGGTCCTCAAAGTCGGCGTCGTTCATAGCGTCCAGCTTATCAAGGGTCTGGCGGGCCAATGCCCGCATATCTTCCGCCATATCCGGCAAGGCGGCCCATAGCCGGGCCATTGTCCTGCGTCTATCGCTCTTGTGATACAGACAAATCAGGTTTTCTTCCTCTATGGTGAAATACATGCCTCATACCTCCAATTCGTTTTTCTTGGTGTGGGCTAGGGCCTTTTTCGGGGCCTTGGCCTGTTTCTTTTCGGAAAGCTGCCTGCGGATGGAAACACGGGACCTCCTTACCTCCTTGTCCCGGCTCTCGTCCTTGTTTATCACCGCATACAGCCCATGCCGCTCTCTTATGCCGGTAAAACACAGGGATTTATAAGGCAGCATGGAAAAGAGGCGGTCAGTGTCCTTGCTGGACGCGATCTGCACGAAGTACGGGGACAGCTCCACCATGAAATGTGTCTTGTTGGGGCTGTTTGGGGCGGACAGGTCTTTCAGCCCGGCTACTATGCGCCGGGCTTCCGTCAAAATCAGCCTGTCCCGCAGGGCGGCGACGTGGTTTTTGAAATCACCGGGGACAAGCGGCTCCCGGCTTCTCTGCTCCTGCCGCAGCACTTCCCGCAGGTTTTCCGGCTCATTGGGCTTGGCCTCATACCGCAGGAACGCCCCCAGCTTGGGGTCAGGGCTGCTGTTAAAATACTGCGTGGCGGGCTGTTCCTTGTCTCCCTTTTCATAGTGCAAAATGAGATTGTCCGCTTTTACCGCCTCGGCTATGACGTGCCGGAAATGCTGCTGATAGTCCAGCTCATAGAGATTCCCACGGATTTTCCCGCCCACTTTTCCGGTCAGCTCCACGGCATAGGCAAGAACATAGTCGCGGGTCTGCTCCCCATAAAATTTCCATGTGTTGTATTGCCGGGTGTCCTGCAAGAATACGTCACGTTCCCGGAAACAGTACGTCCCTGAGGGGCGCGACATCCACAGCAGAGTTTTATCTTCGGCCTTATCACTGGCGGCGGCCTGCCGGAGCATTTCTTTGTCAATCTCAAAATCATCCTGATAAAAGGCGGTATTCTGTCGCATGATCTGTTCCAGCGCGGCCAGAACATCCACATTCTCAAACTTATTCACGGCCTCCCACCTCCATATCCTTTGACTTCTCCCACGCCGGGGGCTTCTTTTTCTGTGCCTCCTTGGCGGCGGCAAGCTGCGCCCGGATGGAGGGCTTTTTCTTGCTATGGTTGGCCTTAGCATTCTTGTGGGCCTGTTTTTGCGTTTGTCCCTCTGCTTTCACTGCCGCAGCGACATCCGAAAGGGAAACCTGTTCTCCGGCCTTTACTCTCGCTTCCAGTTCTCCCATGGACGGAGCGTTGTTCAGTATACCGTCAATCATGTTGTAGTTCTGCTCGGTGGACATTTCCGCCGTCTTGATATGACTTTCCTGCCGGGCAGGGATGGCAAAGGCCCTTGTGCCGTTTGCCATAATGAGATACCTGCAGTCCTCCGACTGGTGGTGGAATCCATACCCGGCAGCCTCCATCTGTTCCCGGCTCATGGCGGTTACATAGAAAGTCCCCCTCGGCGTTTGAATGGTTTCACCCGTTTCCAGTTTGTCGGGGGTAAGCTGCTGTCCCTGCTCCTTGAAAAATTCCGGCACCTCCCGATAACCGATGCTATCCACATAGTAGGCAGTCTGTTTCCCGTTCTGCCGGAACACAACAATATCTCCCAGAGAGAGGGAACGTCCCGTGTAATCAGCGGGATGTTCCATATTGAAGCGATGGTAAATCTCGTCCAGAGAGGTATTCTTATCCAACGGGGCTGTGTAGACAAGCTGGTAATTTTTCCTGTCTACTGAAAGCCCGTCCACCTGCAAGCCCTCATAGGAACGGTAGCGGAAGTCGCGCCCTTCCGGGCCGCGCGGTACCTGATAAATGGAAAAGTTGGGCTGCGCTGGGGCATCGGAACCAGAGGCAAGATATTCCTCCACCGTCAATCCGGCATCCTCGGCTTCCTGTGCGACCTCGGCCTGTACCTGTACCTTATAGTCTTGCAAGCTCTTATCAAAGTCGAAAAGCTGCGGTGGCTCCGGCAACTGATACTGGCCGTGATTGAGAAGCGGGCGGCACTCCTTTACATAGTCCACAAGGGCGGTCAAATAGGCGGTCTGCTCTGGCGGGAGGGAATCGCTGGATTGCAAAAGGCGCTGGGCCTCCTGTTCCATACGGGAAAGGGTACAGTGCTGCTTCATGTAAGGGACAAACTCATGGAGAAGCATTTCCCGCTGGGCCTTGTCCGCCTCCCATGCCTCCGGCCCCTCGTGGTGCAGCACATGGTTTTTCCAGCTTTCATCCTGCGCGTAGTATTCGTGATACCCTTGGATATGCTCGATCAGGGAACCGTCGCCGTCGCCAAAATCCTGCCGTCCCTCGTAGTTGTCTGGCTGGCCCTGCATCGTAAAATCAATGCGGAACTTGGTTTTATCGTACCAGCTCCCCGCGTGGTCTGGCTGTTCCCGTTCCAAGCGTTTGGAACTGTCCAGCGCCCCGAAAACGGCCTCGGCCTCGTGCAACGGCATTTGCTGGCCGTCTTTTAAATGGGGGCTTTCACTCCAAAGAATCGTGACAATCGGCTCCGCTGCCGGGTCATGGGCGATGGTCTGTTCTGCCCTTTCAACGGCAATCTCGCTTTCAATCTGGCTTTTCATAAAATCATCCATGTGGCCGTGCTGCATTTC
>ERZ827490.4200-NODE-4200-length-11620-cov-7.994380_pt1 | contig 11620 bp, 6 predicted proteins | sample MGYA00519770_ERZ827490 | MGnify/ENA primary metagenome ERZ827490 (study PRJEB31778, sample SAMEA3449324) | human gut metagenome | biome: human gut; feature: human-associated habitat; material: faeces | place: United Kingdom | collected 2010/2012 ...
CCCCTATTTACATTCTCTTGGACGAAATTTATTTCATGGATGTTTCATGATATATTATGTATAGCTAGTATTATAATTTTTCAATTTTGGTAACCTTTCCTTGTCCACCTGTTACCATGCTGACAGCGGCTACGATAGCGGCGGTAGTCTTACCCGGAATATTTCCGGACTGTCCGGCCGCAACAGGTTGTGTTGTTACTTGTTTTTTTACGATGACTTCTTCCGGTGCGTACTTGTTAACCAATGTGATTAATCCTTTTCCTAAATAGATTACGATTAAAAGAATTGCAAATACTGTGGTCATTCCGACTACCATTAACAAAAGTCCAGTTTCTATGTTTTCCATATCTAATATTTATGACAATAAGTGTTGTGGGAAGCGATCAAAACAATCTCCGCCAAGTTATAAATTGCATGCAAAAATAGCAAAATCCCGCAATTTTCTTTGCTGGAAGACTATAAAAAAAGTAAAAGAATAGAATATTTATTCTTTCGAATGTTTTGTTTCGTAGTGTTAATGCGGGTTTTTGTGATAAATAGTTATGAAAGCGAGCTTTAGATGACCTGAATAAAGCCTTCCTTTTTTTCTTCATCAGGCTCGCTATAATTCACGCTTTGTTGTTGCCGGAGAGGATATTGAAACGCTTCTGTCTAAAGTTGAATTACTCCGGGATATTACGAAACAATGCTGTGAGGAAAGAATCAGAGCGTATGAGGCAAAGAAAAGATAACATGTACACTTATGTGCAATTGTTTGAAATGATGGGGCTGACAAAATGAATCAATATGGAGCTGTTCTTGAACAAAAAGATTCTATCAGTCGGATTTTTGTGGCGCGTATATTCTTTCAAACCGATGTTATAGGATGCCCTCGTATACAATATTTAACAGTTGCGTCTTTGAATACATCTTTTGTAGTTTGTATTCAATAAAAGTAGAACTCGTTTTAAACGAGTTTTTTTTTATTTTAAATGAGTAGGTGGCTTATTTAAATCTGATATTTGTGTTAATTAATGTTGAATACCCTCCTTCGGAAGGTTCCTTCATGGGGGAAAAGTATGTTGAAAAACATTTTATGTTGTCTGTAGCAGTGCAAATTATTGCCGAGGTTGTAGTAGCATATTTGTTGTATGTGCGAAAAGAATATAGCAAATTGTTTTATTATGTTCTTCATGGATTCCATAGAGATGTTTTTGTCTGTATAAATCGGTTGAAGTGTTATTCGTTTGATCGCTGACAATCGCATGAAAAACTATAGGTTTTGACATTCTCCGTACAAGTCTTCTAAGAATGGGTTGATTTTACAATTTGATATTTGCAAATAGCCTATTTAGTATTAAACCGGTTTATACCCTATCATGGTACATTGCTGTCATTCTGTTAATCTCGGAATTCTCCGGTTAATGCTGAATATCTTTGTTTTATTTTTTACCTTTGGCCAGTACTTTTATATGAGGGGGATAATTCGATACAGGATAATGCGATTTTTTCTTATTACCATATTACTTGTGATGTCTGCGGTAACGGCCCGGCCTGTCTATTTTAATCACTTAGGTGTTAAAGACGGACTTCCGCAGTTATCCGTTCATGCCATCTATCAGGATAAGCTGGGCAGGATATGGTTCGGCACAGAGGAAGGGGTATGTATTTACAACGGGGAGGAAATTGTCAATTATAAAAATTATTCCCAGTTATTGAACAGGTCTGTCACTAACTATACTGTTAACCATATAACAGGAACGGACGAGGGGGATGTCTTTTTTACGATCGGTAATCTTCTTGTCCGATATGATCTGAAAGAAGATTGTTTTTACACCCTGAAAACACGTATCTCTTCGTTACAGAAAACGCAGAACCAGATATTTCTTTCTTCGGGCGACAGTATTTTTACCTGGAATCCAACAGAAAAGAGCATTGATTTATTTCAGGTAACGGGGGTAAAGGATAATATCACTTCTGTTTGCTATGACAGCCGGAAACAATTGTGGATCGGTACGCGGAAAGGACTTTATAGGATGGAACAAGGTGGTGAAAAACAGTGTGTCATTCCGGAAAAGGATATATCGGTCCTGTTTGAAAGTTCGACTCACGACGTGTGGATAGGAACCCGTCTTTGCGGTTTGTACTTGTGTGGTACGGATAACAAGTTGACAGAATTTGTGTTAGACAAAAATGAAAATTCAATCAGCCACAACTATATACGCTCTATTGTTGAGGATTATTCCGGTAATATCTGGATCGGAACGTTTTATGGACTGAACAAATATGATCCGGTTGCAAAACATTTTTCTTCTTATAAAAAAGATCATGTAAGAGGCTCCCTGACCCATTCGTCTATCCTGTCTTTGTTCGTTGACAAACAAGCTGTGTTGTGGGCCGGGACTTATTACGGGGGAGTTAATTATTTTAATTCCAGGAGAAATATGTTCAACTTCTATTCGGATGATCCGCTACGGAAAGAGTGTCTGAATTTCCCTATTATCGGACAGATGACGGAGGATAATGCAGGTAATCTCTGGATTTGTACGGACGGGGGAGGTTTGAACAAGCTCGACCGGAAAACAGGTTTGTTCTCTTATTACACGGCCTCTTCCGGTGAAAATTCCATCAAGCATAATAATCTGAAATGTATAGATTATGATCCGGAAGAAAACCAACTGTATATCGGGACATACACTGGCGGACTCTGCCGCCTGGATATAAGTAGTGACCGGTTTTATAATTATATAGATAAGGAACCGCATTCTGCCGGGCTACATACGAATATCAGTTGGCTGAGAGTCTATAAAGAATATGTCATTTTTGTGGACGATTACGGACTTTTCAAACTGAAAAAAGGGACCGGTGAGATTACGCCCTTATTTCCGGGCTCCGATGAAAAAACATTCTACGGCAACCAGTTTATCATTGACTCAAAAGATAATTTATGGTTGGCTCATTTTTCAAGTATAACTCGTATACCGCTAAAAGAGCCGTCTGCAAGGCAAACATATAGTACGGGGGAGAAAGGACTAGGAGCTGCATTCATGACCTCTTTGGTCGAGGTTGCCGGGAATAAGATATTTGTTGCGACGGCGGGTGACGGCATTTTTCTGTATAATGAAAACGATGATAATTTTACGAATTATAATGCGGAGAAGGAACAGTTGCTGAGTGACTTTTGCTATTCGATGGGCGAGGCACAAAACGGGAATCTGATTATTAGTTGTAATAAAGGTCTTTTCATAATGAACCCGGAAACCGGTGAGCAGGTTTTCTCTGCCAGTATTGCGAAGGACCTGCCTTTCTCTGCGATCAACAGTGGATGCGGGATATACAGATGCAGGAATAAGGAGGTTTTTGTCGGATCGGCGGACGGAATGATCTCTTTTTGGGAGGATAACATTATCTGGAACGATAAGAACTATGACCTGTATTTTTCAAATCTGGCAATTAATCATAAAACAATCACCCCTTCGGACCAGAGCGGCATCCTGACGGTAATTCCCGCCTATACCGCGCAATTGACCTTGTCGCATGAGCAGAATAATCTTATTCTCAGTTTTGCAAGCAATAATTCCCTGCAATCGAATAATTCATCTGTTTATGAATACAAGCTGGATGGTTTCGATCCGGAATGGATACCGACGCACAACATGCATCTCAGTTATACCAACCTTTCCCCCGGTGATTATACGCTTCATGTACGGGAGAAGAAGGCTGAAAATGATCAGTTGAAAGAGATACGGATGGCGATAACCATCCTGCCGCCTTTTTATAATACTCCGTTAGCCTGGGTGTTATATATTGCATTATTCTCCGGTCTGCTGTATGCTTTCCTTTCTTTCCGTCAGCGACGGGTGAAGTTGGAGGCTTCCCTTGAATACGAACGGAAGGAGAAAGAGTATATAACTAACCTGAATAAGGCAAAGATCTCTTTCTTTACGAATGTCAGCCATGAGTTCAGGACGCCTCTTTCCCTGATAATCTCTCAGATAGAGTTATTATTGAACGGTAATACGGTGTCGCTGGCTGTGCGTAACCAGATCAACAAGGTGTATAAAACGACCTTCCAGATGCAAAATCTGATTAACGAACTGCTGGATTTTCAGAAAGCGGAGCAGAAACAAACCTGTCTGAACGTATCTGAACAGGATTTGATCCCTTTCCTTCGTAATATCTATATCTTTTTTGAAGAGAAAGCGCAGACGAACCAGATCCGTTATTCTTTCTCAACTTTAAAAGATTCGATACCATGCTGGTTCGACCCGAAACAATTGCAAAAGGTTGTTTCCAATGTCTTATCGAATGCTTTCAAATTTACTCCGGTGCAGGGAAGTATCGAGTTGGTCGCAGATGTTGTTGATGAGCAGATTGTAATCAAAGTGATCGATAGTGGTATCGGCATCGACAAGAAAGATTTATCGACTATTTTCGAGCGTTACTATCAGGCTTCAAACAGTCTTCTTTCTTCCCAGAAAGAGTTCAGTACCGGTCTCGGACTTGCCCTCTGCAAAGAGATTATCGAATTGCATCATGGAAAAATCCAGGTAGAGAGTAAATTGAATTATGGCAGTATTTTTATAATCACCTTGCTTCCCGGCAAATTGCATTTTGAAAAGGATGCCCATGTAAAAATAGAGGAGACTGCCGGCGCGGTAAATACAATGACCGGTTACATGCCGGTTGAGTCTGTTGCCCTGGATGATTTGCATGATTTGGAGGTGCCTGCTTTGCAAAAAGAAAACGAGAGCCGTTATAAGATTTTGATAGTGGAAGATAACAGGGAGTTGCAGGAAACATTGAACACTCTTTTCTCTCCATTTTATCAGGTTTTACAGGCCTATGACGGGGTGGAAGGGCTTCGCATTGCCCATGAAGAAGAGCCGGATATTATTGTGAGCGATATAATGATGCCCGGAATGTATGGCGACCAGATGTGTTTTGAACTGAAGCAGAATATTGCCACCTGCCATATCCCTGTCGTCCTGTTGACAGCCCTGTCTTCCACCGAAGATAATATAGAAGGGTTGATGAAAGGGGCGGACGATTATATAACAAAACCGTTCAATACGAAAATATTACTTGTCAAATGTAATAACCTGATCCGCAACAGGCTTCTCCAGCAGCAAAAATATCAGCATGAGCCGGCCTTGACCATGCAATTACTGGCTAATAATGAAACGGATAAGAAGTTCTTGCAGAAGGTCGAGTCTGTTATAGAGGCCTATCTGAGCGATACGGAGTTTTCGATCGATAAGTTGGCGGAAGAAGTAGCTATAAGCCGCCGTTCCCTTTTCAGCAAATTTAAACAACTCACCGGGATGACTCCCAATGATTTTATCCTTAACTATAAACTGAAAAAAGCAGCATTCCTCTTAAAGGACGACACGAGCTTGCAGATTGCCGAGATAGCCGATATGCTTGGCTTCGGTTCTCCCCGCTACTTCAGCCGTTGCTTCAAAAACCAATTCAATGCTTCCCCGATGGAGTATAGGAATAGTAGGGGGTGAAATTTTCGACTTTAATATCTAAATCCTTATAAATAAATCTGTTAAAAATGGATATGCACTATTTGTGCCTATCTTTTGCATTATTCTGCCAAGTCTGAACATGCCTCTCCTTCTACTTTTGCCCCGGGTTGAGAGATAAATATCACATTACATAAATCTAATTTCAGGAACATGAAAAACAGATCCATTATCTACATCTGTATTCTTTCTTTTGTTTGTACGGTTTCTTTATGTGCGAAAGGGGAGAAACAGAATCTGGAACAAAACGACAGGGCTTATTGGTGCTCTTTGCTGTATCGTATATCCGAGCCTGTACTGAGTAATATGAGCAAGGGGGAACTTAGAAAGAATATGACGGTCGAGCTGAGTCCGAGTTGGTTGAAAGGGCGTGACCCCGATGTGACTTATCTGGAAACTTTCGGGCGGTTGATGGCTGGTTTGGCTCCTTGGTTAAGTTTGCCGGACGATGATACGGAAGAGGGGAAAATGCGCTGCCGGTTACGTGAATGGGCGTTAAAGAGTTATGCAAATGCAGTAGACCCCGAAAGTCCCGATTATCTGAAATGGGAAGGGGAAGGACAGATTTTATGCGATGCCTCTTATCTGGCAAACAGTTTCCTGCGTGCTCCGAAAGCGTTATGGGAACCTTTGGACAGTGTGACGAAACAACGGTATATAGATACTTTCCATAGCCTGAAGTGGGTACGCCCCGCCTATAATAACTGGTTGCTTTTCAGGACGATGGTTGAAACATTCCTTTTATCTATAGGCGAGGAGTATGATGCTTTTGTCATTGAAGTGGGGCTTCAGAAGATGAACGAATGGTACAAAGGGGACGGATGGTATTCGGACGGTCCGGAAATCTCTTTCGATTATTATAATGCTTATGTGATTCACCCGATGATGGTTGAAGTGACGGAGGCCATCAAAGATACTCCCATACATAAACCGGTCAGTTTCGACCTGGCATTCCGCCGCATGCAACGCTATAATGTAATTATCGAGCGACTGATATCTCCGGAAGGAGCCTATCCAGCCGTCGGGCGGTCGATGACCTATCGCCTTGCCGCTTTTCAATCCCTGGGACTATCTGCTTGGAAATATGGATTGCCTGAAACACTTACAAACGGCCAGGTCAGAAGTGCTCTGACCACTGTGATGAAACGTATGTTCAGCCAGGAAGGTAATTTTAATAAAGAAGGATTCCTTCAGTTGGGCTTTGTCGGTCATCAGCCGAACCTGGCCGATTATTATACGGATAACGGCAGTCTTTATATGACATCGCTGGGTTTCCTGCCATTGGGATTGCCTGCCGATCATCCTTTCTGGACTTCTCCCGCCGAAGAATGGACTTCGCTGCGTGCATGGGGCGGAAAAGTTTTCCCGAAAGATTATCACGAGTCAATCATGAAATAACACATTATATACATATCAGACATGAAGAAAACAGCTTTGTTCTGTTGCTTTTTAATGGTTTTGTCGGTGACAGGTTGTAATCAGAGAAAAGATACGGAAGAGTCCTTTATTCAGGAAAACGTGAATTTTGCATCGGAACAGATGCAGTTATTACTTAACAGTGTAGGAGAATATAACGGAAAAAACTATCCGCGGACAACAGATGCGGAAGGGCGTCTTGTATCCACTTCGAGACATGACTGGACACCCGGATTTTTCCCCGGAGCCCTTTGGTATCTGTATGAGCTGACGGGAGACAAAAAATGGGTGACCTATGCGGAGAAATGGACTTACCCGCTTGAACCGCACAAGTCTTTTACCGGAAATCATGACATCGGTTTTATGATGTATTGCAGTTATGGCAATGCAGAGCGTCTGGCTCCCAAAGAAGGCTATCAGGATATTCTGATAGAAAGTGCCAATTCGTTGTGTACACGTTTCGACGAACGGGTACAGGCTATCGAATCATGGGATTACCGGAAAGCATGGGATGGTTCCGAATGGTTTTACCCGGTTATCATCGACAATATGATGAATCTGGAACTGTTGTTTTATGTATCCCGCATAACAGGTGATGCAAAATATCATGATATAGCTGTCGCTCATGCAAACACGACTTTGAAATATCATTTCAGGGATGATTACAGCAGCTATCATGTGGTGGATTACGATACGATTACCGGTCAGCCGCTGCACCGCCAGACATGTCAGGGATATAGCGACAACTCCACCTGGTCGCGTGGACAAGCCTGGGCAGTCTATGGTTATACGATGATGTACAGAGAGACAAAAGACCCGGTCTATCTGGAAGCGGCCGAAAATTTTGCCAATTACTTTATCCGGCATCTTCCAGACGATCTGGTTCCTATGTGGGATTTCAATGCGGGGGAGGCTGGCTTTACACCGGATGGCGATTCTTATGCCAAAGAGTTTAAAGGAGAAGTCAGGGATGCTTCTGCGGCTGCAATCGTTTGCTCGGCTCTTTTCGAATTGGGCGAGTTCAGCGCCAATAAAGCATATACCGAGATGGCTGTCAGGATGTTGAAAAGTCTTTCTTCACCGGGTTATCATGCTCCGCTGGGCGGCAATGCCGATTTCATTATTATGCACTGCACGGGCAGTCTGCCTCATAAGTCGGAAATAGATGTACCGCTTATTTATGCGGATTACTATTATCTGGAGGCCTTGACCCGCTACAAACATCTGATTAACAAACAAAATATAGATTAGCCATACAGGAAAATCTATTATTCATTTACTCAAATAATATTATTATGATGGAGAATTGTAAAAATTATCCGACATCGAGGCTTGCATTTGTCGGAGCCTTTATGTTTATGGCTTCTGTTGCAGCTGCAACACCCGTTGATAGCCGGGCTATCAACGGTACGGATGTAAATCGGGAGGTCTTTGTTAACCCTTCCACACAACAGGCGAAATTGACGGTAACCGGTGTTGTGGAGGATCAGTTCGGTCCTGTTGCCGGTGCCAATATCGTAGAAAAAGGAACAACCAACGGAACGATTACCGACATGGAAGGTAAATTCACGTTGGAGGTTTCCCCGAAATCGACGTTGGTCGTATCTTTTATCGGATACAGGGAACAACAAATTCCGGTCAATAACCAAACCTCTTTCACGATTAAAATAGTGGAAGATTCGGAAGCGCTCGATGAGGTGGTGGTTGTCGGTTACGGCACACAGAAAAAGGTGAACCTGACCGGTTCTATTTCGTCCGTCAATTTTGAAGATCAGGCGCTGTCCCGTCCTGTGACGAATGTGTCGAATGCACTGGCAGGTCTTAGTGCCGGTGTACAGGTTCAGCAAAGTTCCGGTAATCCGGGTAGTGATGGCTCTAAAATCAGGATTCGTGGTATCGGTACGTTGAATAACTCCGATCCGTTGGTTTTGATAGATGGAATAGAAGGTTCCATGGATCTGGTGAATCCACAGGATATAGAAAATATATCCGTACTGAAAGATGCCGCTTCATCTTCCATCTATGGTTCTCGTGCGGCTAATGGCGTTATTCTGATAACCACAAAGAAGGGTAAAGCAGGTAAACTCTCTATTTCTTATTCTGGTCGTCTTTCGTATGCCCGTCCGACCAATTTGATTGAACAGGTGACCAATTATGGCGATTATATGGAAAGAATTAATGAAGCCTATGAAAATATGGGTCGACCGAACCACTTTTCGGAGGCCACTATTGAAGCCTGGAGGGCTGCAGAAAAAGATCCTAATGGGTTAACGGAGAATGGTATCCCGAATTATGTTGCTTATCCGAATACTGATTGGGAAAAGGAAATGTTTAACCATGGTATAATCAATGATCATAATGTATCTATTACCGGAGGAACGGACAAACTGCGCGTATTGATGTCTGCGGGTTATCTGGATAATCCCGGTTTAGTCGATAATACAGGAATTCGGAAATATTCTTTACGTGCGAATATCGAAGCAGATATAACAAAGTGGTTAACGGTCGGAACCCGTACTTTTGCTTCTCAGGAAGATAAAGAACCTGCTAATTTTGACAATGCGAACGAGGGGCTGAGAAGTGCTATTGCCGGAGTTTATCCGATATGGAATGGTCAGTACGGAGCCCCGGAAGCTCCGGAAGAAAATACGATGGCTAATAATCCTTTGGCGAGATTGCACGATATTGCCGGTTCGAAACAGAAAACGAATTTCAATACGACTTTGTATTCTACCATCACCCCGATAAAAGGATTGTCATGGGATTTTAATTTGAACTATAAACGATATTGGGAAGATAACGAGACATGGACAAATCCGTATGACAGGGTAAGATTTAGCGATGGAGTGATATTGACACCAGCTACCGCACCGTCAGAGATGACTACTGATTTCTGGAACCGTGCGGATTACAGTTATACAATACAAAATATATTACGTTATAATGCGACGTTTGCTGAAGATCACGATTTAGGCATTTTGGCGGGATATGAAGAGTATTATTATAAACAGAATACTCGTAATGCAACGAAAAAAGGATTGATTGATTCCAGTATCCATACTCCCGGCTCCGCAACCGAAATGCAGAGTATCGGAGGTGGTGCTTTCGACAGAGCCAGCCGTTCTTTCTTCGGAAGGATTAACTATGCGTATAAGTCAAAATATTTGTTTGAAGCGAATCTCCGTCATGACGGTAATGCCCGTTATCACAGGGACTATCGTTGGGGAACTTTCCCTTCTTTTTCTGCTGCCTGGCGAATAACGGAAGAAAGTTTTATGGATAATACGCGGAATTGGTTGGACAATCTGAAGTTACGTGTTTCTTATGGTTCTGTCGGAAATAATGGAGGTACGGATGTGGGAGAATATGAATATATGTCAACGTATGCTAGTGCGAAATATCCGCTAGGAGGTAAACTGGTTTCTGGTTTGGCTTCGACATCTATTGCGAATAGTATGTTATCATGGGAAACATCCAAAATGGTCAATGTCGGTGTTGATTTAAATGTTCTTAATAATCGTCTTTCATTTACCGCTGATGTTTTCCACAAAAAGACTACAGGCATTTTATTTACTCCTTCTATTTATCTGACAGCCGGAAATAAGACGGCTCCCCGCCAGAACATCGCTGAAATGAGTACTAAAGGGGTAGAGTTGACGTTAGGTTGGAACGATAAAGCGGGAGAAGTGAATTATTCTGTTTCCGGAAACTTTTCATATACGCCGAATAAGATAGATAAATACAAAGGTGTATTTCAGGCGGGGTATGATGAGAATGGCAATTGGAAAAGCAATATCGGTGATGTGGCATCCAGTTCTTCTGCCGTGGATCCTATTATCGAGGGAAATATGAAAAAAGAGTTTTATCTCCGTTCGCCTTATAAAGGTTCGGGAAAGGGATACGATGTTGACGGTGTCGCCGGAGGTCCCGCTGACGGTATGATCCGTACGGAATTGGATATGGCCTGGTTGAAAGCGATGATAGCAGAAGGATATACATTTATGCCTAATAAAACTGTAGATAAAAGTAAGATATGGTATGGAGATTATATTTATGCCGATGTCAATGGTGATGGCATTTATGGAGGAACGGATGACCGTGAATTTCAAAATGTATCGGCAGATCCTAAATTTAATTTCGGATTTCAGATGTCGGCAGCTTGGAGAGGTTTCGATATTTCGATGAATTGGGCTGGGGCCGCTGGTTTTAAATTGTATTGGGGACCAACATTTGGTCATAATTCTCTTGCAGCCAATGTGGGTTATTCTTTAGGTAAAGATGTGGCAGATAATCGTTATTTTTATAATCCAGACGATCCGTCAGATCCCAGAACTAATATAAACAGTAAATATGGTCGTTTGGTCACTACTGCGAGTGGGAATCAGAATGCGGAGGGTACATCTCTTTATTTATATAATGCCAATTATTTGAAATTAAAGAATCTGACATTCGGGTATACGGTACCGGTTTCTGTTTCTAAAAAAGTATTCATTGAAAACCTGCGTGTCTATATTTCCATTGAAAATGTATTTAATATTACGAAATATCCTGGACAAGATCCGGAACTAGGAGCGACTCCCCAATATACCTCTTTGAGGCAGTTTGCTTTTGGTGCTAATATTTCATTTTAAAAATAAACAATCATGAAACATCCATGAAATAAATTTCGTCCAAGAGAATGTAAATAGGGGGGT
>ERZ827490.4205-NODE-4205-length-11612-cov-3.853163_pt1 | contig 11612 bp, 8 predicted proteins | sample MGYA00519770_ERZ827490 | MGnify/ENA primary metagenome ERZ827490 (study PRJEB31778, sample SAMEA3449324) | human gut metagenome | biome: human gut; feature: human-associated habitat; material: faeces | place: United Kingdom | collected 2010/2012 ...
AGCAAGACGCAAGTGCCGCCCAAGGCACGATGCGGATGCTGGGTGCCGCAACCCGATGGCGGCGGCCATTCCAAATCGTCCCACATAAAAAGGCTGCTGCACAAAACCCTGTGCAGCAGCCTTAAATATTTTACGTTTACAACAGATCAGATGCTGAACTGCACGGCGCAGAAGGCGGCATAGATGCACAGCAGTGCAATGCCCTGCGGGCGGCTCAGCTTGCCCTTGATCAGAGCGGGCACGGTGAGCAGCAGCATCACGGCAAACATGACCGGGATATCCATCACCAGCGAGGCGTTCATGCCTGCGATGGTGGAGTTCTGCGGGATGCTGAAGGGTGCCAGCGTGACGGACACGCCGCTGACCAGCACCAGATTGAATACGTTTGCACCGATGACGTTGCCCAGCGACAGCGCACCGTGACCCTTGACCAGCGAAGTGATGGCGGTGACCAGCTCCGGCAGCGAGGTGCCCAGTGCCACAAAGGTCAGCGCAATGACCGACTCCGGCACGCCCAGTGCCTGTGCGATCAGGGTGCCGTTGTCCACCAGCAGGTTGGCACCCACGGCAATGAGCACCGCGCCCACGGCCAGCAGACCCAGCTCCTTGGCAAAGGAGCCTTCCTCAGCCTGCTCCTCCTCTTCCGGGGCGGGGGTATTTTTCATAGCCAGCACGTTGCACACGATGTAAGCCACGAACATGGCCAGCAGGATCAGACCTACCGGGCGGGTGAAGGAGCCGGTGGTGTAGGCCACACCGGCATAGAAAGCGGCAGCCACAAAGAAGAAGGCCACCGGGGTACGCAGGCTCTTGGGGTCAACCTTGCCCGGGCGCACCGCAATGGTGATGGCGGCGATCAGTGCAGCGTTGCAGATGACCGAGCCGATGGCGTTGCCGTAGGCGATCTCGCCGTGACCGGTGAGGGCAGAGGTGGTGGACACCATGACCTCCGGCAGGGTGGTACCGATGGACACCACCGTGGCACCGATGAGCAGCTCCGGCACATGGAAGCGGCGGGCGATGCCGGTGGCACCGTCCACAAACCAGTCGCCGCCCTTGATCAGGCACAGCAGACCCACGATAAACAACAGAACAGGGATCAGCATAATATCTCTCCTTTTTAATAATAGCGGCAGAGGCACAAAAAAAGACCCTTATCACATCCTGCCCAAAACGGGAAAATGTGATAAAAGTCTCAAGCATCTGGTACTGCATCGGGCATTTCTGCCGGGGGTGTCGCTACAGCACAGCGCACCGGTTTTTCAACCAAGGTACGCCCCTTACTCCCTTTTATCCAGAGAATATTATACCTGTTTTCCGGCAAAAACGCAAGGGGAAATATGGGATTTATTCTGCCTTGGTCACTTTTTTGGCGTTGGGGTAAATATGCTCCATGCGGGCGTTGTCGAAATGCTCGTCAAGGAACACTTCCAGCTGGCCGTTGGGTGCTTCGCCGCTGGTGCGGGCATCGTACCGCGCCAGTGCCAGCGCGCTGGTGAGCATATTCACCGCCATGAACACCGCCAGCACTGCTGTCATCCACGGACGGATATGGCTGCGCACCTTTTTCATCAGCTTCAGCACCAGCGGATAGCCGTAGCGCATCCACATCACCGCCGCAATGCCCCAGAAAAAGCAGTACAGCAGGTTGATGCGCCCGCCCAGATTGAACTTGAACTTGCTGTAATCCCAGAACACGGTACCGAACAATAGCTCTGTGACGGCGCTGCACACATATTCATATACGCCGCCCAGCACCGTGCCGAAAGCAAAGAGATAGCGGTCGCTTTTATCCTGATTCTGCCGCAGCAGCACGGTAGCCATGGCCAGCGCCAGCCCCCACACCACGCTGAAAGGCCCCCATACCAGACTGGAACGGCTCATCCACACCCCGGCGGTCAGACGGCAGAACACGGTCTCCACCATGTCGCCCAGAAACGCCCCGATGACAAACAGCCACAGCAGGTCTGCCGCGCTGAGGAAGTCGGCTTTCCCCTTCTGCACTGCCATGGGCTGCTGCCGGGCGGCTTCCGGATAGGCGCGCTGAATGCGCTTTTCCACATACACGGCAATGCGGCGGCGCAAGGTATCGGAGCGCTCCTCCAGCTTCTGGTTCAGCTGTTCCAGCACCGGGTGCTGCGCCGCATACCGCCCCACCAGAACCGCCGAGCCCAGCTGGTCCAGCGCCGCGATGCCAAGCGCGATCCACACCAGCGGATGCAGCAGCCAGTCCGGCACAAGGGCGCACAGCCGCAGCAGCAGCCCGTTGCCCCAAAGCACGGTCACCATGCCCAGCGCGCCCCACAGCACCGAGTACTGCAGGCAGACGTAGCCGTTCAGGTTGAATTTTTTATCCGAGTAGTCCCACCATTTGCGGTTGTGCAGCCGTTCCAGCAGCTTTGCCGTGAGCCACTCCACCACGGTAGCCGTAATCATACAGGCCACAAACAGCACCACCGGCTTTGTGCGCATATCTGCAAAGCCCACTGCCATCAGGATGGCCGTAGTACCATACACAAAGCAGAACGGCCCCGCCGCCATGCCGCGGTTTGCAAACCGCTTGCCCCGGAAGGTAGCCACCACGGTCTCCCCTACCCACCCAAGGAAGGAATAGACCAGATACAGCACGCCCAGCGTGTAGAAATTCAGTGTCATCGCGCTTTCCTCGCCTTCTGTTTTTATGCTCTGATTGTACTCGCTTGCGCCGGTTTATACAAGAGGACAGCAGAAAAATGTTACAATTGGCGCGGGATTTCATTTTACGAACGCATCATTCCGCTAAAAAAGCCGCTGCACAAACACGGTGCAGCGGCTCTCGGAGTTTATTTATAATGGATTACAGCTGGCTCTTATACAGCTCCACGATTTCCTCCACGCTGGTGTCGCGGGGGTTGCCGGGACGGCAGGCGTCTGCAAAAGCGGACTCGGCGAGGAACTGGATGTCCTCTTCCTTCAGGATGCCGTGCAGGTTTGCGGGGATGCCCACGTCTGCACTCAGCTGCTTGACGGCGGCGATGGTAGCATCAGCGGCTTCCACGTCGTTCATCTCGTCGATGCCCATAACGCCCATGGCCTTGCCCACGGCGCGGTAACGTTCGCCGGCAACGCTCTTGTTGTACTCCAGACCCACCGGCAGCAGGATGGCGCAGGCCACACCGTGGGGGGTGTCATACAGGGCAGACAGGCCGTGTGCCATGGAGTGCACGATGCCCAGACCTACGTTGGAGAAGCCCATACCGGCAATGTACTGACCCAGAGCCATGCCCTCGCGGCCCTCCGGGGTGTTCTGCACAGCGCCGCGCAGGCTCTGGCTGATCAGCTTGATGGCTTCCAGATGGAACATATCGGAAATGACGCAGTGACCCTTGGTGATGTAGCCCTCGATGGCGTGGGTCAGCGCATCCATACCGGTGGCGGCAGTCAGACCCTTGGGCATGGAGGACATCATATCGGGGTCGACCACAGCGATTTCGGGGATATCGTTGGTATCCACGCAGACGAACTTGCGCTTCTTCTCCACATCGGTGATGACATAATTGATGGTGACCTCAGCCGCAGTACCGGCAGTGGTGGGCACTGCAATGGTGAACACCGCGTGCTTCTTGGTGGGGGCAACGCCTTCCAGAGAGCGGACGTCCGCAAACTCGGGGTTATTGATGATGATGCCGATGGCCTTTGCGGTATCCATGGAGGAGCCGCCGCCAATGGTCACGATGCAGTCAGCCTCGGCAGCCTTGAAGGCAGCCACGCCGTCCTGTACGTTGGCGATGGTGGGGTTGGGTTTGATCTCTCTGTAAACAGCGTAGGCAAAGTTTGCGGCATCCAGCAGGTCGGTGACCTTTTTGGTAACGCCGAACTTGATCAGGTCGGGGTCGGAGCAGACGAAAGCCTTCTTGTAGCCGCGGGCGGTCAGCTCGGGAACGATGTTCTCGATAGCACCGTGGCCGTGGTAGGAGATGGTATTCAGAACAATGCGGTCAGCCATAATACATATCCTCCAAATCTGTTTGCAGCCGCCCTTCCGGCGGCGTTCCTCTACGTTTCAGCATAGCACATCGTCAAAAAGTTTGCAATGTAAAATTGTTTAAAATTGTAGTATATTTTTATACTTGTGTATTGTTTTCTATCATTTTTGTCCGTTTTTCGGCATTATTATCCCATGCAAAAAACAATCCTTGCCAAATGGCCGTGCCTGTGCTATACTATCTTAGTAACCTTTGCTGGTGTGGCGCAATGGCAGCGCAACTGATTTGTAATCAGTGGGTTGCAGGTTCAACTCCTGTCACCAGCTCCAAGAAAAGCCGCTTAGATTCGTAGAAATCTAGGCGGCTTTTGCTATACGGACATCACTTTGGACAACGTTTCGCGCTTTAAAGCAGCTTCTAAAAAAGTTTAAAGTGTTCCCCCACAGACAGTTTTGGTGTATAATGGTAAAAACGCACCCAAACCAAAGGAGGAACCAAGCATGATCCAATTCGGTCTGCGTCTGCACGACGCGGAAAAGCTGCCCATTGAGCAGGTGCTGCCGCTGGTGCGTCAGAAGGGCTTTTCCTGCGTACATCTGGCACTGAGCAAATCCCTGAAGGAGGTGCCCAACACCCCCTCTGCCCTCACCCCCGGCTACGCGGCCTATCTGCGCCGCCTGTTTGCCAAAAACGAGCTGGACATTGCGGTGCTGGGCAACTACCTGAATCTGGCGCACCCGGATACGGATGCTCTGCACGCCATTCAGGAAAAGTACTACGCGCATATCCGCTTTGCCAGCCTGCTGGGCTGCGGCATGGTGGGCACCGAGACCGGTGCACCCAACGCAGAGTACAAGTTCTGCCCGGAGTGCCGCAGCGATGCCGCCCTTGCCACCTTTATCAAAAACTTCAAGCCGGTGGTGCGCTGCGCCGAGCAATACGGCGTGACCATTGCCATTGAGCCGGTGGTCAAGCATATCGTGTATGACGCCCGCCGCGCCCGCACCGTGCTGGACGAGATCGGCAGCCCCAATCTGCAGATCCTGCTGGACCCGGTGAACCTTTTGAACATGGAAAACGTGGACCGCCGGGAAGAAGTGTTTGCCGAAGCCATCGAGCTGCTGGGCAAGGATGTTGCCATGATCCACTTCAAGGACTTTTTGCGGCAGGACGCCGGCGGGCAGCTGGCTGCCACCGGTGCCGGACAGGGCGGCATGGGCGACTACCGCACCATTCTGCGATTTGCCAAGGAGCAGAAGCCCTACGTGTTCGCCACCTTGGAGAACACCACCCCGGAAAACGCCGTCCAATGCCTGCACTATCTGCAAAAGCAGTACGACGAGTGCTGACAGTTAAACTGCACGCTGCTGTCCGCAGCCGTCTGTGGTTTTATGGTATAAAAAAGTCTGAACCAGTGGCGGATGCCTCAGTTCAGACTTTTTTGTTATTCTATGTCAGCAGGTCGTTAGACCCTTGCCAAGCCGTCCACACTCAGCACAACGCCGGTGATGCAGGATGCCTTCTCCGAGGCATCAAGAATTGTTTGTCAATTTTCGGAAGCCGATGGCAGGATGTTCTTGTAAGAGCTGTCCAGCCGCATCTGGTACCACACTACCCCGCCGTGGGTGGAAGCGGAAACGCCCTCGTTCACAAAGCCGAACTTTGCGTAATAGTGCAAAAGTTTCTCCTTGCAGGTCAGCACCAGCCCCTTGCGCCCCTGTGTGTGGGCATCTGCGATGGCTTTTTGCAGCAGCAGCCCGGCATAGCCCCGGCGGCGGCAGCGCGGGAGGGTGTTCACCCCAAAGATCATCTGCCATGCGCCGTTTTCATCATGCAGGGCGGCATCTGCGTACATCTCATCGGTCAGGTCTGGCATATCGGTGCAAAAGCCGTCCACAAAGGCCACTAACTCCCCCTGCTCAAACAGCAGCCAGAAATGATCGGCATAGTGTGCCAGCCGCCCGGCAAATTCTTCCGCTGTGGCAGCCTCCGCTGCCGGAAAACAGGCCGCCTCCACGGCGGCAATGGCCTGTAAATCGTCCATAGTTGCGTTGCGTATCTCCACAGTATCTCTCCTCCCTTTTTGTAATGTCAGTATACCACAGCTGCCGCGCAAGGGCAAAATATTTGCATCTGTTCCCCGTCCGTGTTACAATGGCTATACTACGCTTGGAAGGGAGTTGAAACGCCATGCCCACCGAAAACCGCACTACCTTAACGCCGGACACCCCGGTGCGCTACTTGAAAGGGGTGGGGCCCAAGACCGCAGAGCGGTTCGAAAAACTGGGCATCGTGACGCTGGCAGACCTGCTGTGCCACTACCCCCGGCGGTACATCGACTTTTCCAAGCCCTACTCCATTGCGGAAGCTCCCGCCGACACCGAATGTGTGGTAAAGGCCGAGGTATTCGCAAAGCCCGGCGGGCGCATTTTGCCGGGTGGGCGGCGGATGGAACGCATCACCGCCGGGGACGATGTAGCCAGTCTGGAGATCACATGGTTCAATAACCCCTACGCCACCCAGAAATTGCAGCTGGGACAGGAATACTATTTTCAGGGCATCGTGACCGGCGGGATGCTGCGCCGCCAGATGGTCAACCCACAGGTGCGCACCGCCGAGCAGATACAAGCCGCGCCCTTTGAGGCCGTTTACCCCCAGACCGAGGGACTGTCCAGCAGCGCCATCTCCCGCTGCATCCGGCAGCTTTTGCCCCATGCGGAGCTGCTGCCCGACCCGCTGCCGCCGGAGATGCTGCAAAAATACCGTCTGCTGCCCAAGGCCGAAGCCGTGCGCGCCATCCACTGCCCTGCCACCGAGGAACAGGCCGCAGCGGCGCGGCGGCGGCTCATCTACGAGGAGCTTTTGGTGCTGCAATTGGGCATCGGGCGGATGCGCAGCCGGGGCGCTGCGGCCACCGGGGCACCCATGCGCCGCGCCGACCCAGCCCCTTTCTGGCAGAGCCTGCCCTTTGCCCCCACCGGGGCGCAGCGCCGTGCAGTGGAGGAGATTTTAAACGATATGGCGGGCGAAACCGCCATGAACCGCCTGTTGCAGGGCGATGTAGGCAGCGGCAAAACGCTGGTGGCTGCTGCCGCCATCTGGGCGTGCATCCGGGCGGGATATCAGGCTGCGCTGCTGGCCCCTACCGAAATTCTGGCCGCGCAGCACGCCGAGGGGCTCAACCGGCTGCTTGCCCCCTTCGGGATGCGGGTCGCCCTGCTGACCGGCGGCATGAAGGCCGCCGCCCGCCGCACCACGCTGGCTGCCATCCGCAAGGACGAAGCCGACCTTGTGGTGGGCACCCACGCCCTGATGAGCGAAGGGGTGGAGTTTGCCCGGCTGGGTCTGGCGGTCATTGACGAGCAGCACCGCTTTGGGGTGCGCCAGCGCGGCGCACTGGCGGAAAAAGCCGCGAACCCGCACCTGCTGGTCATGAGTGCCACCCCTATCCCCCGCACGCTGGGGCTTTTGATCTACGGTGACTTGGACATCTCCATTCTGGACGAGCTGCCCCCCGGGCGCACCCCGGTCAAGACCCGGTGCATCACCGGCAAGCGGCGGCGAGACCTGTACCGTTTTCTGGACAGCGAGATCGACAAAGGGCGGCAGGTGTATCTGGTCTGCCCCGCCATCGAGGATGTGCCGGACGGCGGGCTGAACGCCGTCAAGACCTACTACGAGGACATTGCCAAGGCGCTGCTGCCCGACCGCCGGGTGGGGCTGATGCACGGTAAGCTGAAACCCAAGGAAAAAGCCGCCGTCATGGAGGATTTCAAGGCCGGGCGGTTGGACGCACTGGTGTCCACCACCGTCATCGAGGTGGGTGTGGATGTGCCCAACGCCAGCGTGATGGTGATTGAAAACGCCGAGCGCTACGGTCTGAGCGCCCTGCACCAGCTGCGCGGGCGGGTGGGACGCGGCGCTGCCGAGAGCTGGTGCTTTCTTGTCAGCGACAACACCAGCGAAGCCGTGCAGAAGCGGCTGAAATTCTTGTGCTCCACCACCGACGGCTTTGCCGTGGCACAGTACGACCTGGAGACCCGCGGCCCCGGCGACTTTTTCGGCAGCCGTCAGCACGGTCTGCCCACCTTACAGATCGCTGACCTGATGAATGACACCCGCACCCTGCACGCCGCCCAGAGCGAAGCCGCCGCATTGCTTGCCGCCGACCCGCTGCTGGAAAGCCCTGCCCACGCTTTGCTGGCCGCGCAGGTGCAGCAGATGTTCGACAAGGCCGGACCGATGAACTGAGGACGTTTTGAATGCGCTCCGCTTTGCTTTGCGCAACTTCAGCGGAAAAAATATTTTTTAGTTCGCGTATATCGCGGCCTGCGGGCCGCGATATACGCTTTTTTCACGGGAGGGGTCGTGACGGCAAACGGCATCCATTACTACAACTTCACGCATAAAAAAGCAGGTCAGAAGCACTCAGGCTTCCGACCCACGATAGAATATTATTCTTTGCTCCCGACAATGTTTTGCAGGATGCGGGCGGTCAGGGCGTCCAGCTTTGTTTCCAGTGCGGGCAGGTGCAGCAGGCGGTAGAGCCGCTGATACACGGCATCCACCGCGTAGCCCGCAACGGCAACCAGCAGCACCGCACCGGTCAGGTACGCCAACGAGGGCAGCAGCGCCCCGCCGAACCGTGGCAGATCTACCCACTGCCACAGCAGTGCCCGGGTAAAATCGCTGTCGTGCAGCAGATATACCCCAAAGGACAGCGGTGCCAGCCGAAAGACCCAGCGCCGCCAGTAGTCCGAGCGGATGCGGATATTCTGGAACAGCAGAAACATTGCAGCCGAGGCGATGACCGTATCCAGTGCCTGATAGCCATTGATGGTATTCACAAAACCGTTCAGGTGCAGGGCGTTTTCCACCCGCAGCGCCAGCATCCGGTTGAACAGCCCCGCCGCCGAAGCTGCCAGATATGCCAGCAAACACAGCCCGCTGGGCACGGTCACCCGGTATTTGCGGAAATAGGCTGCCATAAAATACAGGATATAGAACCAGATAAAGCTGTACCCGTTATTTACAAGGGTCACATCCGTTGCCCAGTAGAACAGCGTGCCCCACACGCTTTGCAGCAGCAGCGCCACCAGCAGCAGCGTTTTGTACTGCCGCCGGTCAAGGCTTTGCACCACCGCGTTCAGCACCGGCACCGAGAGGTACATCAGAAAATAGGCCGAGGCGAACCAGTAGCCGTTGGAGGTAAGGGGTAACAGCGCCCGAAGCAGCTTGACCGCCGAGAGCGGGACTGCCCCCGCCCTGACCGCAACGCAGAAGGTGAGCATGGAGTAAAACCACACCTGTGCCCCAATGCGGAACAGCCGCCCGGCATGAACAGACCCTTTGCGCTCCGACAGGTAATAGCCGGAAAGCATTACAAAACAGTTGGTGGACACACGCGCCAGAATAAACAGCAGCCAGTAGATCCAGAATGCCACCGACCCCTGCGGTGCCGCACTGCCCAGCCCGCCATGCCCGATGCCATGCATCAGAATGATCATCACCATACTGAGAATGCGCATCGTCTCAAAGCCGCTATGCCGTTTCTGCTCTTCCATACCCCATTTCCCCCTTACATTTCCCCTGTTTCCAGCTGCCGCAAAGCCTGCCGCACCTGCTGTTCCGGCCGCAGCCACGTTTGATAATACGCTGCATTGTGCTGCGCCATGGCTAAGATCGCCGCCGGGTCTGCCAACAGCTGCCGCAGCTGCTCTTCACACTCCGCCGGTGATGTATACGTTTTATAGTTTTTTCCTTCTTCAAAGCCGCCCGGCAGGGTATACCGCAGCGGCTCGGTGACGATCGCGCGTCCCGCCGCCACATACTCACCCAGCTTCCAGCCGGTAGAGCCGTGCAGTCCGATAGATGCCACACAAACTTCCGTGTGCTGCATTCGGTGCAGGTAGGCGCGTTTGCCGGTCAGCTTGTCCGGCAAAATCAGTTCCGGGCACAGCCGCCGGGCGCAGGCGCTATCAGAAACGCCGCCGGTGAACTGCGCCGGGAAGGCACTTTGCAGCCGGTGCAGCAGCTCGATGCGGTCTGCATTCACCTGCCGCCACTCTGCCTGTAACTCCGGGTATTGCTGCACCGCCGGTTCCTCCGGGTCCCACAGACGGGTCAGGAAGAGGATGCGTGGCTTTTTGCGCACCCGGGTCAGCCGGGCTTCAAAGTCCTGCGGGTAGCAGCGGGTGGAAAGCGCCCACTGCTTCAGGCGGCTCTTTGCGCTGCGCTCCGCTTCCAGCGGCGAGCCCGGACAGGTAACGTAATAGTTCAGCCCCAATGGCCGCAGCTTTGCGGAGATATCGCCCGGGAACTGCCGGTTCTTCTCCGCCGAAAAGGAACGCTTGAACACCACATCTGCTCGGCGGAACAGTGCCAGCACCGCCGCCGGGTCGTTGTAAAAGTAGCCGTCCATCAGGTCGAACACCACCGTGCGGCCGTCAATTTCCGTTTCCAGCAGCGCCTCCCGGGCAATGAGACTGCCCTGCCGCTCGTCCTGTATCCGCAAAGTCAGTTCCCCGCGCTTTGCCAGCAGGATAAAGCCCGCCAGAATGCCGCTGATGTGCGCCGCGCCCTCCCGGGTGGCAAGTTTTACCGTAACTTCCATATTCCCTCCCGTCAGCGGAACAGCCCGGTGCGCCGCTCACCCATAGGGATGACATCGCAGAACACACACCGGCTCTTGGTGGAAAGCTGCACATCCTTGTGATAGCAGCCAAAAAACCATTTTTCGTAGGTCAGCTTGAGCAAGATCTCGTCCAGAAACAGGTGCAGACGGTTGCTCTCGCCAAGGGCAAGGGCGGTAAAATCCAAAAATCTGCTTGGTGCATCGTGGGTCAGCACATAATCTACCTTGTAGTCTACTGCCTCTAAGTTGCGGCGGCAGGTGTCGTATTCCTCGTCACTGGGCATCTCCTGCTTCCACCAGTTCACGCCCGGCTCCCGGTCGTCCTTATCCTGACTTTCCGCGCCGCCGAAGCAGAGATAGGTCTTGCCCTCCAGCTCCAGCACACTGCCCCGGCACACATGGTACACATTGCCGCCAAGGCTCTGCACCCTGCCGCCGAACAGCTCCGTCTCCGGGTACTGCGCCAGCAGGTCGTAGTTTTCGTGGCTGCCGTCCAGAAACAGCAGGCTATACGGGCGCTTGCGCAGCCAATCCAGCTTTTTCTGTTCCTCCTTGCTGCCGTCCCACACAAAGCCAAAGTCGCCCAGTACCACCACGGTATCCCGTTTGCCCAGCCAGCGCAGCTTGCCGTGCTTGAAGCGGTCGATGTCGCCGTGGGTGTCCCCTGTCAGATATACCATTCCTGTCCTCCCTGACCGGATGTGAAATCGGCACAATAAGCCTTGTCACACCCCGCCAAACCTGTTATTATAAAGAATACAGCCTTCCGCTGTGATCTCGTTCTTACCCGGCGCACAGCGCTTGTGCCGTGCTGCCTGTTGTTTTATATTATCGCTTTTTAAAGGAATTGTCCACATGAAACGTATTTTTGCGCTGGTTTTGTCGTTCGCTGTCCTGTTCAGCTGCCTTGTGCTGCCCGCCGGGGCTATGTTCGACCCCACCCCGGTCTATCAGGTGCAGGCACAGAGTGCCTATATCGTCAACACCGATACCAATATCATCGTCTATGATAA
>ERZ827490.4210-NODE-4210-length-11572-cov-2.737258_pt1 | contig 11572 bp, 9 predicted proteins | sample MGYA00519770_ERZ827490 | MGnify/ENA primary metagenome ERZ827490 (study PRJEB31778, sample SAMEA3449324) | human gut metagenome | biome: human gut; feature: human-associated habitat; material: faeces | place: United Kingdom | collected 2010/2012 ...
GAGGATGGCGGTTAGACACCGCCTCCTGCTCGTTGGGTATCCCCACATAAAACAGGTTGCTTTTGCAGGGCTATGTATGCAATAATATCATTAAATTCAGAAACATGACACAGGTCAAAATGACAATATAGGTAATTGCAAAACTTATAGAAAACATAATTTAATCGTGGAAAATAAGATAAAATGAAATATCCACTTGTCAAACAGGGCAAATTCATGTAATGTAATAATTGCGATGAATTTTCACGAATAAAATCCGTCATATTTTTGGAATAAAATACTAAAAATTGAATTTATGATCTCAAATATTGCAAGTTTTGAAATTAGAATATTCAATATGGTCAAGTGTACGCAGTACACGGACAAAAAGAAAGGCTTTTCGTATGGATTTATTTGATTATATGAGAGAACAGAACAGAGAAAAGGAGTCGCCATTAGCTTCCAGACTTCGTCCAACCACGTTGGATGAGATGGTGGGGCAGCAGCATATTATCGGAAAAGATAAGCTGCTTTACCGCGCAATCAAGGCTGACAAGTTGAGTTCCATTATTTTATATGGACCGCCGGGAACCGGAAAAACGACACTGGCAAAGGTCATTGCCAATACCACAAGCGCTGAGTTCCTTCAGATCAATGCAACTTCCGCTGGGAAAAAAGACATGGAGGATGTCATTGCGCAGGCGAAGAACAATCAGGGCATGTACGGCAAAAAGACGATCCTGTTTATCGATGAGATCCACCGCTTCAACAAGGGACAGCAGGACTATCTCCTTCCGTTTGTGGAGGACGGAACCGTGATCTTAATTGGTGCAACGACCGAGAATCCATATTTTGAGGTGAATGGAGCGCTTTTGTCCCGTTCCATCATTTTTGAGCTGAAGAATCTGTCCACGGAAGATATTAAGACGCTGATCCTCAGGGCGGTGAATGATAAGGAAAAAGGAATGGGCGCTTACGATGCAGTCATTGACGAGGAGGCACTGGATTTTCTTGCGGACGTGGCAAACGGAGACGCAAGAGCAGCACTCACAGCGATCGAACTTGGTATTTTGACAACGGAGCGGAGTGATGATGGAAAAATCCATATCACACTCGAGGTTGCCAGTGAATGTATCCAGAAACGTGTGGTGCGCTATGATAAAACAGGAGATAACCATTACGATACAGTCTCTGCGTTTATCAAAAGCATGCGCGGCTCTGACCCGGATGCAGCAGTTTATTATCTTGCCAGAATGCTTTACGCGGGGGAAGATATTAAGTTTATCGCAAGAAGAATTATGATCTGCGCGGCAGAGGATGTGAGCAATGCCGATCCGATGGCACTCGTTGTCGCAACATCAGCAGCACAGGCAGTTGAGCGTATCGGTATGCCGGAGGCACAGATTATTTTGTCGCAGGCGGTCACGTATGTGGCAAGTGCGCCAAAGAGCAACTCGGCAGTCAATGCGATCTTCGATGCGATGGAAGCAGTAAAGAATACGAAAACAGCGCCGATCCCGGTTCATTTACAGGATGCACACTATAAGTCATCCGGAAAACTGGGGCATGGTGTTGGATATAAATATGCACATGATTATCCGGATCATTATGTGGAGCAGCAATATTTGCCGGATGGACTGACAGACCGGAAGTTTTACGTTCCGAGTGAGAATGGCTACGAGAAGAATATCCGCGAATATTTCAAAAAGATCAAGGGTGAAACTTACGGGGAAGAACAGCCGTAACTGATTTTGTTAGAAAGCGTAAACGCTTCAAATACATAAAAAAGCAGGAGGAATTAGAGATGAAGTCCTACGAGGAAATGACAAAAGAAGAGTTATTGAAAGAGAAGGAAGGATTGGAAGCGGAATACAAAAAATTCCAGCAGAGAGGCTTAAAACTTGATATGTCCAGAGGTAAGCCATCCCAGGAACAGTTAGACCTTTCGATGGGAATGATGGATGTACTGACTTCCGGTGTTGATCTGACCTGTGATGATGGTACAGACTGCAGAAACTATGGTGTGCTGGACGGTATCAGTGAAGCAAAACAGCTTATCGGTGATATGATCGAGTGTAATCCGGACAATATCATCATTTATGGTAACTCAAGCCTTAACATTATGTATGACACCATCTCCCGTTCCATGACGCACGGTGTAATGGGAAATACGCCATGGTGCAAATTAGATAAAGTAAAATTTTTGTGCCCGGTACCGGGATATGACAGACATTTTGCGATCACAGAATATTTCGGCATTGAGATGATCAACGTACCGATGCTTCCGACCGGACCGGATATGGATATGGTGGAAGACCTTGTGAGCAAAGATGAGGCGATCAAAGGTATCTGGTGTGTGCCAAAATATTCCAATCCACAGGGAATCACTTATTCGGATGAGACGGTTCGCCGTTTTGCAAGATTAAAACCGGCAGCAAAAGATTTCCGTATTTACTGGGATAACGCATACTGCGTGCATCATTTATATGATATTAACCAGGATCATCTGATCGAGATCTTAAAAGAATGCAAGAGAGCAGGAAACCCGGATATGGTTTACAAATTCTGTTCTACAAGCAAGATCACATTCCCAGGTTCCGGTGTGGCAGCGATCGCAACTTCTGCCAACAACTTAGAGGATATCAAGAAACAGTTGAAGATCCAGACCATTGGTCATGATAAGGTAAACCAGCTGCGCCATGTCCGTTTCTTCAAAGATATCCACGGAATCACAGAGCATATGCGCAAACACGCAGATTCTCTCCGTCCAAAATTTGAAATGATCCTGGATACATTTGAAAGAGAGCTAAAAGGACTCGGAGCCGGAAGCTGGTACAGCCCGAAGGGTGGATACTTCATCACATATGAGACACTGGATGGATGTGCAAAAAATGTTGTGGCAAAAGCAAAAAAAGCAGGGGTTGTGATGACTCCGGCGGGTGCGCCTTTCCCATATGGAAAAGATCCGCATGATTCTGTCATCCGTATCTCACCATCCTATCCAAGCCTGGAAGATCTTACGACTGCGATCGACATCTTTGTTGTCTGTGTCAAGCTCGCAAGCATTGAGAAGCTTTTAGGAGAATAATAGTAAGTTTTTAACCGCTGAAAAGCAAAAGAAAAAGACCTGTGTGTACAATGTCATGATGTTCGCATGACATAGGTACACGCAGGTCTTTTTTATGGATTATGCCTCAGTGGAAGCATCCTCTGTTCCGTTTTTCCATTTGTTGAATTTCTCGACAACTGCGTCGTAGGTTCTCTGGGAAATATCCGGAAGTTTATCTCCCCATGCTTTGGTTGCCTGTTCGAAACCTTTCTTGAAAGCTTCTAACATAGCGTCTGCCTTGTCAGGATCATCACCGGATAAAGCTTTTGCAAAATCAAGAATACGGTCGGAAGTCTGCTCTACACCCCAGTAACCGTCGTCTGCGATATCTGCCTGTGCCTGTGCTTTCACATCGGCTGATACGGTAAAATCACCTTTTGCAAGGAATTTCCACATATCATCTGCGGTGCCGATCGCAACACCCTGCTTGGTCATCATCTGCTCAACGATGCTGCGGAGCTGTGCAGTGCGCTGCTCTGCGTCAGCTTTTAACTTTGCAACGATCGCTGCGTTGTCGGTCTTGCTTGTTGTTTTATTGGAAGCCTTGTCTGTCCTGGAGTCAGAACTCTTCTCATAAATGACACCGGAAGCTGTCTTGGAAGAAGCTGCCTTTTTCGTTGTCTCGGCTGTCTTTTCTGCTGATTTTGTTGTTGTCTGTGTAGATGCTGCTGCGGCAGCAGTCACAGTGTTAATGGAATTGATTGCCATATGATCCTCCTTGTCTGGCGAAGCTGGATGCATTTGTTTTTACAGAAAACAAAATGTTCAGCCACCTGAATGAATAGTTATTAACCTTCCATGGTTCTGTTAATTATATCGGACTGGCAAAGAAAAAAGTTTAGTGCCGATTGACCTTTTGGACATAAAATGATAAGATACTAATTGTATACAAAAAACACAAAAAAAACAAGTTTTATTTTAGGTACAATCAATGCGTGTTAGCGACGATTTTGGTAAGGAGAAACTAACCGATGAAGGATATTTCAGTAAAGGCGCTGGCTAAGATCAATCTTGGGCTGGATGTGGTACGAAAAAGAGAGGATGGTTATCATGAGGTCCGCATGGTGATGCAGACCATTCATTTGTTTGACAGGCTGGAGATCTCGAAGAATACTTCCGGTGAGATCACGATGGAAACGAATCTTTCTTTTTTGCCGACGAATGAGAACAATCTTGTCTATAAAGCGGCAAAGCTTTTGCAGGATGAGTTTGCGATAAAAGATGGCGTGCATGTATGGCTGCACAAGTACATTCCGGTAGCTGCCGGGATGGCAGGGGGAAGCACGGACGCAGCGGCAGTGTTATATGGTATGAACCAGATTTTTGATCTGGGACTGACAAGGGAAGAACTGATGGAGCGCGGTGTGAAGATCGGTGCAGACGTTCCGTACTGCATTATGCGTGGAACGGCTTTGGCAGAGGGCATAGGAGAGAAGCTTTCGAAGCTTCCGCCGATGGTGAAATGTCCTGTTTTGATCGCAAAACCGCAGATCAGTGTTTCTACTAAGTTCGTCTATGACAATCTGAAGTTAGGCTCTGATATGGTACACCCGGATATTGACCGGCTTGTGGCAGATATCAGAGAGAAAGATTTATATAAAATTGCAGCAGATATGGGAAATGTCTTAGAGACAGTGACAATCCCGGCTTATCCTGTGATCGCAGACATCAAAGATCACATGATGGAGCATGGCGCTGTGAATGCCATGATGAGTGGCAGTGGTCCGACGGTTTTCGGTCTTTTTGACAAGGAAGCGACGGCAGTAGAGGCATACGAGGCGATGAAAGCCTCCGGTCTTGCAAAACAGGTATATTTAACGAGTATTTATAATAACGCGCGTAAGTAGAAAGGCATGGTATCAAAGATGACAGAAGATTTAACATTGAATATGGATGCGTATCTTCCGCTGAGAGATGTTGTGTTTAACACGTTAAGAGAGGCTATTTTAAAAGGGGAATTAAAACCGGGCGAGCGGCTGATGGAGCTGCAGCTTGCGGCAAAACTTGGTGTCAGCCGTACACCGATCCGTGAGGCGATCCGTATGCTTGAGCAGGAGGGGCTTGCCGTTACGATTCCAAGAAAAGGCGCGGAAGTTGCCAAAATGACGGAGAAAGATATGGAGGATGTCCTTCAGATCCGTGAAGCGTTAGATGAGCTTGCGGCAAAAATTGCATGTGAGCAGATTTCTGAGGAACAGTTAGAAGAGCTGGTTGCGACCATGCATGAGTTTGAGGAATCCACCAAGACAGATAATGTGAAAAAAATCGCAGAGGCGGATGTAAAGTTTCACGATATTATTTACCAGTCAACCGGTAACCCAAAGCTTGTGAATATGTTAAATAACCTCCGGGAGCAGATGTACCGCTATCGTGTGGAATATCTGAAAGATGAGAATAACTATCCGACATTGATGAAAGAACATAAAGATATTGTGGAAGGGTTAGTCCGTAAGAACAAAACGCAGGTGACAGAGACGATGCACCAGCATGTGAAGAATCAGGCAGTCGCAGTTAAGGCTATGATCCAGGAGCAGGAATAAGAAGTAACTGCCCGGAGGACAGGAAAACTGCATAAAAAATGGAAAACCGTACAGACTAGAAAGAGGATAAGCATTTTGCTTATCCTCTTTCGTATTAGGGGGAATTAATAGAAAGGAAACAAGCTGGAAATGTCGGAAAATCAGAAATGTCCGGTATCGACGGATTTAACGCAAAATATAGAGGAAATGGAATTTTATTTTCATGACTGTGCGGACATTAAAAAGAAGCAGATGAAGCTTGGCAGGAATCAGGATACCGCCTGTTATCTGACCTTTATTGAAGTGTCCGTGGACATGGGAACGTCCGCACTCGGAGAGACTTTAAAATACTTAAATGGACTGACAAGGGATGAGATCCTTTGTACACTGCAGGAAAATGCGCTTGGAATTTCGGATGCAACATATTTTCCGACCATTGAGGAGGCTGTGAGCGGTCTGCTCACCGGGGAGGCAATCCTTTTTGTGGATGGTTTTGACCGGGCAGTAAAAATACCGGATGACGGTTATCCGAATATGGGGATCACAGAGGTTGATTCGGAAAAAGTAATCCGCGGTTCCAACGAAGGTTTCTGCGATTCTGTGAAGCAGAATGCGGCGCTGATCCGGAAAAGGATCCGTTCGCCCCGTGTGAAAGTGAGGGGACTGAAGGCCGGGATTAGATCGAACACGAACGTCTACCTTGTGTATGTGGAGGATCTTGCAAACCCGGGACTTGTAAAAGAAATTGAAAAGAGGCTGCAGGATTTCAAAATCGATGGGATATTAGACAGCGGAATGTTAGAACAGCTGGCAGAGAAAAAATGGTATTCGCCATTTCCACAGTTTCAGACAACGCAGCGTCCTGACCGGGCGGCCATGGCGGTATTAGAGGGCAGAGTGATCGTGATGTGCGATAATTCGCCGATCGGACTGATACTGCCGACGGACTACAATTCATTTATCCGCACCAGTGACGATTATTACAGCCGTTTTGAGATTGCGACGTTCGGGCGGATCCTGCGGTATCTCGCATCCTTTTTTGCAATGACGCTGCCGGGATTTTATCTTGCAGTGACTAATTTTCATACACAGATACTCCCGACCACACTACTTTTGTCGTTTGCAGAGGCGAGGCAGGGTGTCCCATTTCCGGCAGTCGTGGAAGTACTCATCATGGAATTGTCGTTTGAACTTTTGCGGGAGGCGGGCGTGCGGCTTCCCGGTGCGATGGGAAATACCATCGGGATCGTGGGTGGCCTGATTATCGGACAGGCGGCAGTCGAGGCAAATCTGGTCAGCCCGATCGTGGTGATCGTCATCTCTTTTACTGCGCTATGTTCTTTTGCAATACCGAACGAAGAATTTGCCACAGCCTTCCGTATCCTGAAATTCTTTTTTATTGCGGTCTGTGCGTGGCTTGGCTACTTTGGCATGCTGCTTGGGCTGCTTGCGGTGCTCACCCATCTGTCGCATCTGACAAGCTTTGGTATTCCGTATCTCATGCCATTCGTGGGTGCAGATCTGAATGACTATGAGGATGAGCGGGATTTTATCTGGCGGCAGCCTTTCCGGAAACTGCGCAAACGTCCGATTTATGCAAATCCGAAAGAGCGGACAAAGCTGACGTTTTCAAAGAAGAGATAGGTTGAGAAAAGTTTTTATTTTAAGATAAATGGAAATCTGATGAAAAAATGCGCAGATGTTAGAAGAGATAGGGGGAAGTATGTTCTCAGAAAACAATCAAATTTCAGGCAGACAGGTGTTCCGCCTTCTGACGTATGACTTTCTTGGAATGGGGACGCTACTACTGCCGACAATGCTTGCAGATACGGCAGGGCGCGACGGGATTTTTTGCATTCTGGCGGGGATTTTGTCCACGTTTTTGTACTTGAAATTATTGAGATATCTGTTGAAAGGCATGAAAACAAGTTATCCCGACTTTTTGAAGCAGAAGTGTGGAAAAGTATGCGGTTATGTGCTCTGGGGCGGATATTTTCTGTACTTTATCCTCATGGCTTCGTACACGGCGTATCTGTTTTCCACGCTGATGTTGAATGGGCTTGTGGAAAACATCAGCTTTTATCTGGTGCTGTTGTTGATATTGCTGCTCGCGTTTTATGGAATGGCGGGCGGGATCGAGGGCAGGGCGAGAGTGTACGAGATGCTGTTCTGGTTTCTGATGATACCGCTGTTTCTGATGTTATTTGCGGCGTGCAGGGAGGTGAAGCCAGCCTACTGGAGCCCGGTTTTTGTGGCGGATGGAAAAGAAATGTTAAGCGGCAGCTATTATGTGCTTTTCTGTTATTCCATGGTGTCGATCGTACTGTTCCTGAAAGAATATGTTGCGGATCGTAAGAAATGCGTTGGCGCAGCAGAAAAAGCGGTCTGGTTTTCCGGCGGCGTATTTGCAGCACTGTACCTGATCCTGATAGGGCTGTTTGGCGTCGAGGCACTGGCTCAGATGAAATTTCCGGCGGTCACGATGATGAGCCGCGTGCAGGTGACGGGCGGGTTTTTGAAGAGGACGGATGCTTTTATGTTCAGCATCTGGTTTTTTACGCTGTATGCGATGCTAAACAGCATGGTTTTTTACAGTGGAAATCTGGCTGCAAAAGTGATCCGTGACTGTGGCGGTTATCTGGAAGGAAAAAAGAGAATGCTGCCGTATCTCATTCTGCTGCTTCTGGTGTATGGTGTGGCGGTGCTGTTTTACAGGAATCAGCAGTTTTTAGACCGTGTGACATTTCTGCTTTGGAGGATTGGAACGCCGTTTGTCGTTGGCGTGCCGGTACTGCTGTGTCTGGCTGGAGAAAAGCCGAACCGAGGAATGGAGGAGCGTAGCAGCAAAGAAAATAAGGATGAGAGAAAAAATCATAAGAAAAAAGTGCGTGTGGTGGTGTTGGTATGCTTCTTATTTGGGTGTCTTTTTTTGCAGGGGTGTAATGTCGCAGAACTCGAGGATAAGGCATTCCCGGTCCTTTTGAATATCAGAGATCAGGACGATTTCCAAAATGTGTGGCTGAATCATGAGTATGCAGGAAACAAAGAGGTGGATTACAACCATTTGAAAGTGGTGCTCATTGAGAGGTCTTTTCTGGAAAAAGAGGCGGAAGTGGAAGATATGCTATCCATGCTGGAGCAGGAAAAAGAGGTTCCGTGGAACGCTTATGTGATGACGACGGAAAGCTGTGACCGTCTGGCGCAGACAGAGGGAGAACTTGATGTGCTGCTTGGAAATTATCTGGAAGAACTGCTGGAAAACACATCGGGCATTGACCAGAAAGCGTATCCGACGCTTGGCATGCTCTATGAGGAGCGCGCTAATCACTTAGAGACACTTTATATTCCTTTTGTGGATATAGAGGGGGAGCAGTCCGGGGCAGTGCAGGATGATACCGAGAAACCGCAGATTACAGCCTATGAAGTCTGGAAACGTGGAAGGGCGGCAGGGCTTGTCGATACGGATACTGCGCGTGCAGCATTCTTCACGCAGAACTTTGCGGATGATTACACCTTACAACTTGCACCGGAACTTTATGTGAAAGTGGATGCAGCTTCCTGCCGAGTCAAAGAAACGGAAAAAATCGGTGCCGGAGGTCTGACAGAGCAGGTTGTCACAGTGACTGTGACAGGAGAAGGCGAAATCTTAAGCGGCACAGTTTCTGCAAGTGAAAATCCGGCAAACTCAGAAGCAGGGAATACAGAAACAAACATAACTAACACTTCTTATGAAAAAATGACAAGGAAAAAAGAGCAGATCATAAACACCCGGATGGAGGACTATCTGAATGCGACCGCCTCACATGCACTTGAGAAAGAAATCGATATTACAAACAGCTACCGGAATCTCGGCGCCGATAACCGCACATGGTATTTTAAGTATCAAAACACTCCTGCCGCTTACGAGAAAGACATCAAAATCCAATATCTGGTAAAAATAAACTGGAAATCGGAATAAATTCAGATCTTTTGGGAATCATTCAATGTAGGGATAGATAATGAATGCGAAACTCATAAAAACCTAAATTGAATTGTGAAAAATCAACAAAAGACATGAAAGACATTGGGGAACCGCCGGCACTTAGAAGGCAGATGCGACGTTAGTCCTGGCTGGCTTCTTAGTACCGCTGCGAGTGACACATAGCGGGAGCGTGTCTTGAATGTTTTTGTTGGTTTTGAACAATTTGAAGAAGAGTGTGAAGAGTTTCGCATTCCATAAGCCCGGAAGGAGATTTGAATTATGGCAAGAAAATGGATTGGATACATAGGAGTTGGAAGTCTGATGTGCGCTGCATTGGGATGCGGTATTTTGTATACAAGACAGGCGAGACTGCAGCAGACGATTTCGGACAAAGTACTGCGGTTTCATGTGCTGGCGAACAGCGACAGCGAGGCAGACCAGAACTTAAAACTTGCAGTGCGTGATGCGGTGGGAAGTTTTATGCAGGAAAAACTGACAGCTGTGGAAAATCTGGAAGAATGTGAGATGGTTGTGCGCCAGAGCCTCGGTGAAATTGAGGAAGCCGCGGCAGAGATAATCGCAGAAAACGGTTATGACTATGATGTGACAGCGGAGCTGGAACACACTTCGTTTCCGGTAAAAAACTATGGAAGCTACACATTTCCAGCGGGAGATTACGAGGCACTCCGTATTGTGATCGGAGAAGGAAACGGACATAACTGGTGGTGCGTGATGTATCCAAACATGTGTTTTTCAGACAGCATGTATGAGGTGGTCGATAAGGAAGCAGGAGAAAAGCTGCGTGAAGTACTGACCACAGAAGAATATGAGAAGGTGCTGGCAGAAGGAGACTATCAGGTTAGAATGAAATATTTTTCGTGGCTGAATCCGTATCTGGAGAAGCTGGCTGAAAACTAAAATAAAGCAGCATACTTATAAGAAAACAATGTTTCAAAAAGCTTACGCTTGCTAAATTATAAGAAACACGCTAATATATGGCTTGAAAAGACAATGACGAGAAACAGAAAAGAGGTTTACATAAATGACAAAAGATGTACTTGTGAAAATCAGCGGATTACAGTTTGCAGAAGATCAGGATAATGGTCCGGTGGAGATTATCACAACCGGAAACTACTATAAGAAAAATGGAAAGCACTATATTCTGTATGATGAAGTGCAGGAAGGATTTGACGGCGTGACGAAAAGCGTTATCAAAGTGAATGATGATTTTCTGGATGTCACGAAAAAAGGTGTGACGAATGTCCATATGGTGTTTGAAGAAAATAAGAAAAATATCACTTATTACAATACGCCGTTTGGAAACCTGTTTATCGGCATTGATGCGGAAAAAATACAGGTAGAGGAGTCAGAAGAGAATATTAACGTAAACGTGGCATACGCGTTAGAAGCCAATTATGAGCATTTAGCAGATTGCCGGATACAGATGAATATTAAATCGAAAGATGCAAGGGATTTTAAACTACAGGCATAGGAGGAACAGATATGAAAGTACGCAAAGCGATTATACCGGCAGCAGGATTAGGAACACGTTTTCTGCCGGCAACCAAGGCACAGCCGAAAGAGATGCTTCCCATCGTGGATAAGCCGACCATCCAGTATATTATTGAAGAGGCAGTAGCATCCGGTATTGAAGATATTATCATTATCTCAGGAAGAGGCAAGCAGACCATTGAGAACCATTTTGACCGCTCTATCGAGTTAGAGATGGAATTAGAAAAGACCGGAAAGACAGACTATTTAAAAATGGTACGCGAGATCGCAGATATGGCAAATGTACATTATATCCGCCAGAAACAGCCAAGAGGACTTGGACATGCCGTATTAGTAGCAAAACAGTTTATTGGAGATGAACCGTTTGCCGTATTACTCGGCGATGATATCGTAGTATCGAAAACACCATGCTTAGGTCAGATGATCGAGCAGTTTGAGGAATGTCAGTCGAGTATTTTAGGCGTTCAGACGGTACCGGAAGAAGTTGTAAAT
>ERZ827490.4215-NODE-4215-length-11560-cov-4.439374_pt1 | contig 11560 bp, 9 predicted proteins | sample MGYA00519770_ERZ827490 | MGnify/ENA primary metagenome ERZ827490 (study PRJEB31778, sample SAMEA3449324) | human gut metagenome | biome: human gut; feature: human-associated habitat; material: faeces | place: United Kingdom | collected 2010/2012 ...
AATTAGAACTTTCATATAAAGCCTTTTCTATTTCATTGCTTGATTTCATTATTGTCAAGCAAGAATACAAACAAGAAAAAACTATAGTCAATATGATAAAAATTATTAAAGTTCTATTTCTCTTTCTTGTAATGTATGCTATAGCATTTTTTATCACTTTACTAACCACACCTCTCTATTTTTCTTAGCATTCCATTGCTGCTTACAATAACATTCTACACGCCATTTATGAAACGTTTATGAAATATAATTATTTATTTTTTCCTTTGCATTTGAATAAAAAATATTAATTCCATCCGAATGTGTTTCTCCGGAACAATTCATAAAGATTCGCTATAATGTCTATAAGACAAGGGCTAAAAAAAAGAAGAATAACTCCACTATACAAACAAAGACGGCAAATCATCAACAACTTGTTGACAATTTGCCGTCTTATTTTTAGATCTTTTGGGTTAATAAAGTTTACGCCATTGCAGGCTCTTTCTTCTTAATAATCGCTTTAACTTCATCAACACCTGTTTCAGCTACATCTGCGATCTGATCCAATGTATAACCTTTTTTATACATATTCAGAATAAACTTTTCGCTTATTTTTTCAGTAGCTTTTTCTTCAATTCCTGTACTCAGATTACACATAATTCTCACATCCTCCCTGAATTCTTGACTGATTGGAATATTATATTCATGTTCTATAATATCCAATTTTTCCTGTTCTTTCAGTTCACTTGAAAGTAATGCTCCAATCAACCGGTGCATTTCATATTTTTCATCATGCTCCGGAATCTCATTTGTAATTCCTATTAACACAATGTTTAACAGATCGAGATTGCCTTTCCAGTTACATGGTTTTAGCATCTCATCTTTTGTTAAATGGATATGGCTTAGGCTGTTATAATCCATGTTCATACATATCCATATGCTGAATACCTGCTTAATGTCATCGTAGTTAGTATTTACAAAATCTCTTTCCTTTTGTGACGAAATCAGCCTGCTCACATAAAAGATTGCCCGATTTAAAATTTTATATTCCGTCGGCTCATCCTTCTGAGCCTCAATATTCACAATAATCTGCGAAAGTCCATTTTTCATACGGACATAAAAAATAATATCAAATCTGACTAATCCTTCATTAATTTCAGCATTTTCCGTATTAAGACCTACGATACGCTGTCCTGTAGCATCTGTTTTTTCCATATTTGCTAATCCCGGCTCAACCGGAACAACGCTAATACTCGGTTCACCTTCGATGTATTTCACAACATCTTCCGGCTTCATTCCTTTAAATTCATCGACTGTTTTCACCAGAATATGTGCTAATATACTCTTCTGTGCCAGTAACCTTTTAACACGAGTATCATATTGTGCCTTATCTCCTGCTGCATTCACAGCATTTGCTATTTCTGTATTCAAGTCGGCACCCCTCCTTTTGTATTGTGCATAACACTTCTAAGATTCCGCAAAAGGCTCTCTACCTTAATATCATTATAAGCGAGAGCCTTTACGGAATCAACTGAATTTTCTATGAAGGTAGCGTAAATTTACTGTAGGAATTAAAAAGGCAGAAGTCACCTATAAGATTTTCAGATTTGTTAACTGACCTTATTTTAATTCATTTTTTCTGTCTTTACAAACCCCAGATATGATTTTTTAACACTGCAATCTTTTTAATCTGTGGATATGGTATTGATTAAACCGGTATATCAGCTATGTTTGCTTTCTCTTGAAAACCCAGATAACAAAATAGAAATTGTTATCCATGTAAATATGCTAACTATCCCCTTTTCATTCCGTCAACTCAAACCTATGAGAATTTAACCGTTGAGTTGATATGTTTCCTAGCACTTAAAACAATGGGATTTCAAGCCTTTTTCACACTTTTACTTGTGTACTTTAGTCAACAGAACCACGCACTCCACATGCCCCGTCCAACCGAACATATCCACGGGCTGACATTCCACAACGCGGTAGCCTTTCTTCTTAAAAAGCTGCAAATCCCTTGCGAGGCTTTCTGGACCGCAGGAAATGTATACAACCTTTGAAGGAGCCATTTTGCACACCGAATTGATGAATTTCAAAGAACTGCCGCTTCGTGGTGGGTCCATAAAGACAACGTCATATTTACGTCCTGAAGCTGCTTCCTTTTCCATATGTTCCCCCGCATCTCCTGCCATAAATTTCACGTTTTTCAAATTGTTGAGTTTACAGTTTGTAAGGGCATCCTTTACTGCGTCACGGTTAAGCTCAACCCCTGTTACCGACAAAGCATTATCAGAAGCACAGATACCGATAGTACCGATTCCGCTGTATGCGTCAAAAACATTTTCCTTTCCCGTAAGCCCGGCATAATTGATGGCAGTTTCGTAAAGCTTCTCGGTCTGGGCATGATTAACCTGATAAAAAGATTTTGAAGATATGCGGAATCTTTTGCCGCAAAGAATGTCTTCAATATAGCCCTTCCCGTAAAGCGTTTCCTCCTTTTCACCAAGAACCATACTTGTACGCTTTGAATTAACATTCATTACGATTGTGGTGATTTCGGGATGCTCCGCAGTAAGAGCTTTGATAAAATTGCTTTTGGATGGGAAAATATTTTCACTAACCACAAGTGTAACCATAATTTCACCTGTAACTTCCGCCGTTCTTATGAGAATATGCCGCAAAAATCCTCGGCCGGTATCCTCGTTATAAGGTCTGTATTTAAAAGATTTCATCAGCTTTATTACAGTGGCAATGATGGCATCGGCTTTTTCATTGTCAAGCAGACACTTATCAATAGGTACTATTTTGTGGCTTCCCGCCTCGTAAGTTCCGGCGTAGATATTGCCCTTTCTGTCGCCACCCACAACGGCATGAACTTTGTTACGATAAAAATACGGCTCATCCATTCCGATAATTTTATTAACCTTGCAAAAAGGTCTTATAAGCTTCTCAATCATTTTCTGTTTATATTCAAGGCTCTCGCTGTATTTTTTGCCCATATGGACGCAGCCACCGCATTTGGCTGAATATCTGCATTTATTCATATCAAATTCCTTCCTCCGTGAATTCAGGTATAAAACTTTCCTTTGCTGTCCCGCCCTCTTGGATAAATCCGTTGGTAACACCGATGTCTATGGCATAATCCACCAGACGGTCATACTCTTTTTTCCGCACTTTTCTGTTAAGCTCCGGATATTTATCGCCGATTCCTTCCATTGGTGTATACTGGTTCATTATGCTTATAAAAATATCATCCCTGTAAGTATCGTACAAATATTTTATCACATTTTTGCTGTCGGAAAGACATCCGGGTAAAAGCAGGTGCCTTACGATTACACCCTTTTTCATAATACCGTCATCATCAAACTCCGATGTTCCCGTCTGCCTGACCATTTCGTCGATTGCTTTCCTGGCAACTTCAAAATAATCCCCAGCTTTAGAATATTTCTTAGAAAGTTCCGAAGAAACATACTTAAGATCGGGAAGGTAAATATCAACTAAGCCCTCAAGGCTTTTTATTGTATCCACGGACTCATAACTCCCCGTATTATATACAATAGGCACCGAAAGTCCATTTTTCTTTGAAAGGATAATGCTCTCCCTGATTGACGGAACAAAATGGGTGGGCGTGACCAGGTTGATATTGTGTGCACCCTTATTTTGAAGCTCCAGAAAGATTTCCGCAAGTCTTGAAACCGTGACAGGCTTGCCTACTTTAGATTCCGCAAGAACTGAATTCTGGCAGAATACACATTTCAGGACACATCCCGTGAAAAACACTGTTCCCGATCCACGGGTTCCCGATATACAGGGTTCCTCCCACATATGAAGTGCCGCCCTGCCGCACCTGATTTCACTGGTTTCCCCGCAAAAACCTTTCTCTCCGTTGTCCCTGTCAACCCTGCATTTTCTGTTGCAAAGACCGCATCCTGTATTTTTCAAAAAAACACCTCTGTTTACATTATTTTTACATTGCATAATCCAATATACCTATGATAATATTTTTAGAGGAATTCGTCTATAACGATTTCTGATGATATGCCCCTATGGCATTACAAATTAGGAGGAAACAAATGGATAACAAACAAAAAGACGGCATTTACAATGCCAAGGAACTTGGCGCTCCTAAGACTGTCATTCTCGGACTCCAGCACATGTTTGCTATGTTCGGTTCAACAGTATTAGTCCCAATTCTTACCGGACTCAGTGTATCGACTACACTTTTATTCGCAGGGCTTGGTACATTAATTTTTCACTTCATCACTAAGAGAAAAGTACCTGCATTTCTTGGTTCATCATTCGCTTTTTTAGGCGGATACATGGCAATCGCACCCTTACTTGAAGATGCCAACGGAAATTTAACGGTGCCTAATCCCGCACTTCCATACGCATGTGCAGGTGTCGCAGTTGCAGGTCTTGTCTATCTTTTACTTGCACTTTTTATCAAAATATTCAGTGCCAGCAAGGTAATGAGATTTTTCCCACCGATAGTAACAGGTCCTATTATAATTGCAATCGGTCTTACACTATCACAGTCAGCTGTAAACAGCTGCTCTACCAACTGGTGGATTGCTCTTGTAGCTATAGTAGTAGTTATTGTATGTAATATATTCGGAAAAGGAATGATTAAGATTATTCCAATTCTTATCGGTGTAGTTGCATCTTATGTTGTTGCTGCAGTTACAGGTAATGTGGATTTCTCAGGAGTTAAGGAAGCTGCATGGGTTGGCGTCCCTATTGTAAAAGATTCAACCGTATTTTCCATTTTCGGAAAAGGATTTGACAGTTCATTATTAATTACATCAATTATTACGATTGTACCTATTTCCCTTGCTACAATTGTTGAACATATCGGAGATATTTCAGCTATTTCATCAACAACAGGCATTAATTATATTAAAGATCCGGGACTTCATCGTACCCTCACAGGTGACGGCATTGCAACAACCGTTGCATCGCTTTTCGGCGCCCCTGCCAATACAACATACGGTGAAAACACAGGTGTACTTGCTCTTTCTAAAGTATATGATCCATTTGTAATTGAAATAGCCGCAGCTTTTGCAATTCTTTTCTCATTCTGCCCTAAATTTGCCGCAGTAATCAGTGCTATGCCATCTGCTACGGTTGGTGGTATATCCCTTGTGCTTTATGGTATGATTTCGGCAGTCGGTGTAAGAAATGTTGTAGAAAACAAAGTTGACTTTTCAAAGTCAAGAAATGTTATTATTGCTGCTCTTATCCTCGTTCTTGCAATCGGAATAAATTACAGTGCCGCAGGTGCAATAAGCTTTACCATTAAAGATGTAACAATAAGTCTTTCAGGTCTTGCCGTAGGTGCCATTGTCGGTATTCTCCTCAATGCAATTCTTCCGGGCAAAGACTACAAATTTGAAGATGACGAACCTAATGATACAGGTGTAAATTTTCAGGTAGGTGACGATTTTTCCGAAGATTCAGAGAATGCAAAATAGAATAAAATAACTAAAAGGCAGGGTGTACATTACCCTGCCTTTAATTTTTACCTTCCGGCAAATTTGGTTCCGATATAATTCATTATTACATCTACATAAATACTTGGCGTTGATTTATCTTCCCTTGAAGCAAGGGTTGAACTGTCACTTGGTTTTATGCTTCAGGACATGATTTAGGCACCGCTTTTATATATGCTATGACCAGATAAACCGCCATTGCACACCATACAACCGGCTCGCATATAATTACGCCATTATATCCCATATGTGGAATAACAGCGAATGTAAAAATCACTTTTCCCAACAGTTCAATAACGCTTGATAATATCGGCAATATTTTTTTGCCCATACCCTGTAATGAACATCTTAACGTTATAAGTATTCCCAGAGGAATATAAAACAGGACGTTGAATTTTAAATAATTCACACCTGTAGTCACAACAGTATCCACCTCTGAACCCGATAAAAATTTTACAAGTACAGGAGATAATAACTCCAGTATAATAAGTGCAATCACACTCCATACCGTAGTAATAATACATCCGTACCTTATGCCCTTTCTGACACGGTCAGGTTTCTCCGCTCCCACGTTCTGTGAAACAAAGGTTGTAATTGATAGTCCGACTGTGGTTATCGGCAACGTAGAGAATGCCATTATTTTTCTTGCAGCAGTATGTCCTGCAATAATGTGTTTTCCAAGTTTGTTAATAGACGACTGTAAAATAACCGTTCCAATTGATACAATTGAGGACATAAATCCCATCGCAAATCCCTGTGCCCAAAGTTCTCCGGAAAGCCTGCCGTCGTATCTGAAATCCTTTCTGCCGGGCAGATATTCCCTGTATTTTTTGAAAAGATATATCATACATAAAACTGCCGATGTAAATTCAGCTATTACCGTTGCAACTGCTGCTCCACGTATTCCCATATTTGCAACAGCAATAAAAATATAGTCAAGAACCACATTTATGGCTGTTGAAATTATAAGAAATATAAGAGGCATAAAACTATTGCCCATTGCCTTTAATATTCCCGAAAAGAGATTGTAGGACAGCATAACGCCCACAAATAAAGCAATAACCGAAATATAAGAATATGCTTCATCAATTATATCAGAAGGTGTCTTTAATACCCTGAGAAGAGGATATAATCCGAAAATTGAGCCAATCATCATAACCACGGTAACTATTACAGCTATTATAAAAGAGGATGCTATGGATTTACGTACCATCTCTTTGTCACCGGCTCCGTAATATTTGGCGGTTACAACACTCATACCATTTCCGACACCGACTGCGAATCCGACCAATAATTCAAAAATCGCCGCACATGCACCTATTGCTGCAAGGGATCCTTCATTTAAAGTATTACCGACTATGTATGTATCAATTGTATTGTAAAGCTGTTGAAAGAGATTTGAAAATAAAAATGGAAGTGAAAAAATAACGAGCGATTTAAATACATTGCCTTTTATTAAATCTATACTTCTGTTCATTAATCTAAAGTCCTTTCTTTAAAATATAAAAGAGTAACATCCGCTGCAGATGTTACTCTTCATTGTCATAATTAAAACAGATTATTTTGTACCGAATATTCTGTCTCCGGCATCTCCGAGTCCGGGACAAATATATGCATTTTCATTAAGTTCTCTGTCCAAATTACCAACAAAAATCTTAACATCCGGGTGTTCTTCACTTAATCTCTTAAGTCCTTCCGGTGCTGCAATAAGGCACATAAATGTTATATCCTTACCACCCTTCTCCTTTATGAGGTTAATTGCATCTACCGCAGACCCTCCTGTTGCAAGCATAGGATCTACAACAAATATCTTACGCTGGTCAATAGGGTTAGGCAATTTACAGTAATACTCATGTGGTTCATGTGTCACTTCGTCCCTGTACATACCTATATGTCCTACCTTGGCAGCCGGCATTAGTGTGAGAAGTCCTCCTACCATACCAAGACCTGCTCTGAGGATAGGAACAATAGCCTGCTTCTTACCTGCAATAACAGGACACTTTGCTCTCTCGATAGGAGTCTCAACATCTATTTCTTCTATCTCAAGTCCACGCAATGCCTCATATCCCATAAGCACGGCAATTTCCTCAACCAAAGCCCTGAATTCATTAGTTCCTGTGGTCTTCATCCTAAGCATGGTTATCTTATGCTTAATAAGAGGATGGTCACATATTGTAATATTCTCATTTCCGTTATACATAATTAATTCCTTTCAGTTACTCAATATATAATATATTCTATAGCTTGAAGTGTTTTTTTTCAACCAAAAGATGTTAAATGGAAAAACTTATCTTTTCTTTTTATGATGCTCAATTTTTCTTGGCGGAATAAGGCATCTGCCTCCAAATCCGATAAGGTCCTGTCTTTTTTCTTTTATAAGGGCTTCCTTTACAAGTTCATAGTTAGATGGTTCTTTGTATTGTATAAGTGCCCTCTGCATTGCCTTTTCGTGAGGATTTCTGGCAACATACACCGGCTCCATCGTCCTTGGATCAACTCCGGTATAATACATACATGTGGAAATCGTTGACGGCGTTGGATAAAAATCCTGTACCTGTTCCGGCATATATCCGATATCCCTTACATATTCTGCCAGTTTAATCGCATCTTTAAGTGTTGAACCCGGATGTGACGACATAAGATATGGTACAAGATACTGTTTAAGTCCAAGTTCTTCATTAATATGCTCACACTCTTTAACGAATTTCTCATATACATCATTACCCGGTTTACCCATTAATTTCAGAACGTTATCCGACACATGTTCAGGTGCAACCCTTAACTGCCCGCTCACATGGTATTTACATAATTCCCTGATAAAAGTATGGTCTTTATCGGCGATGGCATAATCAAATCTGATTCCCGAACGTACAAATACTTTTTTCACTTTAGGTATTTTTCTCAATTCCCTTAAAAGGCTAATGTAATCCTTGTGGTCTATTTTCATGTTCTTACAAGGTTCAGGAAAAAGACATTGCTTATTTTTGCATGCCCCATGCTCCATCTGTTTACTGCAGGCGGGCTGTCTGAAATTGGCGGTAGGTCCGCCCACATCATGGATATATCCTTTAAAATCAGGTTCTTCAGTCATTGCCTTGGCTTCTTCAATTATTGACTCATGGCTTCTTGTCTGGAGTATACGTCCCTGATGAAATGTAAGGGCACAAAAAGAGCAGGAGCCAAAACATCCTCTGTTGCTTGTTATGCTGAACTTGATTTCAGAGATGGCGGGCACACCTCCGTCTTTTTCATATACAGGATGATATGTATTCATATAAGGCAGAGCATATACATCATCCATCTCAATCTGTGTGAGGGGTTTGGCAGCAGGATTCTGAACCACATAAATCCCCTTGTCATAAGGCTCTACAAGTCTTTTACCTGTAAATGGGTCCGTATTCATATACTGTATATTAAAACTTCTTGCATAATTAAGCTTGTCCGCCTTAAGGTCTTCATAAGAAGGCAGCATCTCATAATCATACACATTTTCAATTCCTTTTGTCTTATATACAGTCCCATCAATAAATGTAACGTCTTTTACATCAAGTCCCGAATCAAGTGCTTCCGCTATTTCAACAATGGAATGTTCTCCCATTCCATAAGAAATAATATCAGCCTGTGAGTCAAGAAGAATTGACCTTTTAAGGCTGTCGGACCAGTAATCATAATGTGCAAGTCTTCTTAGACTTGCTTCAATTCCTCCGATTATAATCGGACTGTCTTTATATAATTTTTTTATAAGATTGCAGTACACAACCGTGGCATGGTCAGGTCTTTTCCCTATAACCCCGCCCGGTGTATAGGCATCTGTTTTTCTTCTTTTCTTTGAAACCGTGTAATGATTTACCATAGGATCCATATTGCCGCCGGATACAAGAAAGCCAAGCCTTGGTCTCCCAAATACATTTATGCTTTCCTCATTTTCCAGTCAGGCTGGGCAATTATTCCCACCTTAAACCCTCTTGATTCAAGAACCCTGCTGATTATCGCAGGTCCGAACGACGAATGGTCAACATAAGCATCACCTATTACATAGGTAAAATCCACCTGTTCCCATCCTCTTTTCTTCATATCTTCCTTTGATATAGGTAAAAAATCTTTCATATAATCTCCATTCAGTCAAACATACCCAGACTGTCATAATACATAAGAACAAGCTTTGTTACTTCGTCATAGTTATACTCTGCTTTATAATAATTCATTGATGAGCCGGTTATTGTATCCTCAACCTTCGCAACCCAGTCCATTGATTCAAAAGTCCTGTCCTTTGCTATAAGCTCCTCAACATTTTTTTTATATACTTCAAAGTCATTTTTCAGAATAATCTCGTCAAAGTTATCCATGTTCTTATCGTCCGCAACATACATATAATCATTCCAGATATATGCCGCAACACTTATATAACCCGCATACTGCAAAAAAAGATCATCGCTTTCAATACAGGTTATGAACGACATATAATTTGCTTCATCTTCATATATATATCCTTTCAGGTGGGAAAGCTCGTGGCACACCGTATATGCGTATGCCAGATCATTCATATACACAGAATAATTTGCTTCCATGGTAAAAGGATAATACTCTCCGATAAGTTCCTGCTTATATGCTATATAACTGAAAAGAAAAGGCTTTGCGTCGGGTGTATATCCACGGTATCTTTTATTAGTCACAGCCATTTTTTTAACCGCAAGGTTAATTGCTTTATCTATATCCCCGTTATATACAGCCTCTCCATTTTCATTACGTTCTATCTGTTTTGAAAGCTCGTTGCATTTATTTACAACATACTCACATACTTCCTTTAACTCTGAAGTGCCGTATTCCCTGCATCTGTCACTTATTTTGGAACATCTGTAAAGAGCTGAGCAGTTAAGCGTCATAATAAGCCCCGTAACAAGTGCAATAATTAAATTAACCTTATAGAAACAGACCGCTCTCCTTTTAAATCCTGTCTTACGATGTAAAAATATTAAAAGTATACCCAATACCAGTGCAGCAATTACTATCATCACTGCTGCTATAATCAGGACCCCGCCTACCGAAAAAGGAAAAATACCGGTTATGCGTCCATAGGTATTCGACCATACAAAAAAAATATTATCCACATAAAAATCACATACCACCCTGATTCTTGCAAGGATATTACATATAATTATTACCCCGGAAAGTATAATAACGCTTTTCCAATAAGGTGTTAATTTTCTTTTGTTATTTTTTTCCATAAATCGTACTTTCTTAAAAAACTTTTATTTGATTATATCACAATTAATGTTATAATAGAATAACAAATAAAGGTATATGGAGGGTTATATGAGTTATACACCAAATTCCACAAGATACAATGCAATGATGTATCGTAATGCCGGTAAGAGCGGTCTTAAGCTTCCGGCTATTTCACTTGGTTTCTGGCACAATTTCGGTAACTACAACAATGTTCAGGACATGAAGGCAATATGTTTTGCCGCATTTGACAAGGGAGTTACACATTTCGATCTTGCAAACAACTACGGTTTTGAGGTAGGTGCAGCAGAAAGAAACCTTGGTCGTATCCTTACAGAGGATTTACACGCCTACAGAGATGAGTTGGTTATTTCCACAAAAGCCGGTTTTGAAATCTGGCCCGGTCCTTACGGACGTGGAGGAAGCCGTAAATATCTTTCACTGTGTATTGATAAGTCTCTTGACAGAATGGGTATTGATTATGTTGATATCTTCTATCACCAGTGTATGGACAGGGATACTCCTCTTGAAGAGACAATGCAGGCTCTTAATCAGATTGTTCAGAGTGGTAAGGCTCTTTACATAGGTCTTTCCAACTATGACGGAGATACACTTAAGAAAGCAACAGCTATTCTTAATGACCTTAAGTGTCCATACATAGTGAATCAGAACCGTTATTCTATTTTTGACAGTACCATTGACCAGAACGGTGTCAAGGAAGCAACAGCCAATTCAGGCAAGGGGCTTATCGTATATTCACCGCTGGAGCAGGGTCTCCTTACAGGAAGATATCTTAACGGTACAATTCCTGCTGACAGCCGTATGGCTTCAGCCAGTCCTTTCCTTACAAGTGATGCACTTACTCCTGA
>ERZ827490.4221-NODE-4221-length-11542-cov-2.642030_pt1 | contig 11542 bp, 8 predicted proteins | sample MGYA00519770_ERZ827490 | MGnify/ENA primary metagenome ERZ827490 (study PRJEB31778, sample SAMEA3449324) | human gut metagenome | biome: human gut; feature: human-associated habitat; material: faeces | place: United Kingdom | collected 2010/2012 ...
AATTTCATATAAATCCTCCTTGTTTTGCGAAGCAAAATCCGAGTTCCTCTGAACGATGAGAGGATTTAGCCTCCTTGTTTTGCATATTACTTAACGAAAACGATTAAGTAAATATTCCTTATCTAAAATTATATCTTGCAGAATTATAAAAATCAACAAAAAATCCTTTGAAATAAGCAAAAACAGCACTTTTAACAAAAATTACAACCTAATATAGAAGAAAGCAACAAAAGAAGGTTAAGCTGGATAATTAAGCTTGAAATACGAAAACGTATAAGGTTTTGCTGCAAAAACTGTTAAAAAACAGAAAGAATCATAAAAAATGCACAAAAAATCAGAAATAAAAATGTAAAATTAGCCGAAATGTCAAAAAAGTATTGCAATCCACTTGCATAAGAGCTATATTAAAAGTGCGAAAACGATTAAGTAAAAACTTCGAAAGACTTAAGTAACTAGACAACAGGTCATACATAATAAAGTCTGGAAGAAGTACCTGGAGGATTCAATGGTATCTTTAAAAACAATTGCCGAAAAGTGTGGAGTATCAACTGCCACCGTCAGTAAGGCATTAAATGATCAAAAAGATATCAGTGAAGAGACAAAGAGTCGTATCCGGACGGTAGCAGAGCAATTAGGATATTTCCCGAATGCAGCAGCAAGATCACTTAAGACCAACCATTCATACAACCTCGGAGTTCTATTTGAAGAGGAAGCAGGAAGTGGTTTACAGCATGAATATTTTTCAGGAGTATTAAATGGTCTGAAAGTTCAGGCGGAGAAGCAGGGTTATGACATTACATTTATCAATACCTGTTTTGAAAACCGGAAGATGTCTTATCTGGAACATTGCAAATACCGGAATTTTGAAGGAGTTGCAATTGTGTGTGCGGATTTTAACGACCCTGGTGTCATGGAACTGATGAATAGCGAAGTACCGGTTGTCACCATTGACTACCTGCATCACAACTGCACGGCGGTCAGCTCGAACAACATTCAGGGCATGGAAGATCTGGTCAGATATATTTATTCTCAGGGACACAGGAGGATCGCTTACATCCACGGACAGCAGAATGGTTCGGCAGTTACCAAAGACCGGTTGACAAGTTTTTACCGGACAATGGATGAACTGAAGCTGGAAGTCCCGGATGAGTACATCCGTACAGCAGGTTACCTGGAGACAAAGGAAGCGGCAAAACAGACGAAGGAACTTCTGAATCTGGAAAATCCGCCAACCTGTATCATTTATCCTGATGACACCGCACTGATCGGTGGAAGAAATGTCATTATAGAGATGGGACTTCGGATACCAAAAGACATTTCGGTAGCAGGATACGACGGAACAAGGATGTCACAGCTTTTGCATCCGAAGCTTACCACAATTAAGCAGGACACAGAAGAGATTGGCAGAGAGGCTGCAAAACGGCTGATCGGTTCCATTGAAAAACCAAAAACAACTCTCTTAGAGAGAGTCGTTATAGAAGGAATCCTCATACCGGGACAATCGGTAGGAAAGATTCCGGAACAAAAATAACAATGCAAACAAGGCGGAAGCCAAAAAATTAAGGAGGAGGGTTTTCTATGAAAAAGAAAATCATTAGCGCATTATTATGTGTATCCATGGTAGCAACTATGGTAGCAGGATGTGGTGGGTCATCAGACACAACATCCGCAGACAACAGCAACTCAGGTGTAGCAGCAACGGCAACAGAATCTGGATCTGATGCAGCGGAGACAGATACAACAGGTGATGAGGGAAAAGTTTTCAACATTTATTGCTGGAATGAAGAGTTTAAGAGCCGTCTGACAGATCACTATCCTGGATATGAGGAAGTGGATGCCACAACTGGTAAGATTGGGGATGTTACCGTAAAATGGAACATCACACCAAGTGATGACAACGCATATCAGAACAATCTGGATGCAACATTATTAAAACAGGAATCAGCAGCAGCCGATGACAAGATTGACTTATTCTTAGTAGAAGCTGACTACGCACTGAAATATGTCGATACAGATTATACAATGCCGATCGCAGATCTTGGAATTACAGATGCAGACCTTGCAAACCAGTATCAGTATACAAAAGATATCGTTACAGATTCTAACGGTGTATTAAAAGGTGTTTCATGGCAGGGCTGCCCGGGCGTATTATTCTATAACCGTGATGCAGCAAAAGAAGTTCTTGGAACAGACGATCCTGACGAAGTTCAGAAATATGTTTCAGACTGGGATACTTTCAATGATACAGCAGAGACAATGAAAGCTGCCGGATACAAGATGACATCTTCTGTCAATGATACTTACCGTGTATACTCTAACAACGTTACTTCTAAATGGGTAGAAGATGGCAAGATCAATATTGATGATAACATTATGAAATGGGTATCTGATTCAAAAGAGCTTTATGATGCAGGCGAGACAGAGACATATGAACTCTGGGGCGATGACTGGAAGAAAGGTTTCTATCCGGAAGGAAAAGTATTCTGCTACTTTGGACCGGCATGGTTCGTGAACTTCTCTATGGCAGCCGACACCGAAGGATCTATCGGTTACAACGGTGGATGGGGCGCTACACCAGGACCTCAGGGATTCTATTGGGGCGGTACATGGATCTGTGGAGCAACAGGTACAGATAACGCAAGTCTTGTAAAAGATATCATCTTAAAGATGACAACAGACGAGACGATCATGAAAGATATCGTAGTAAAAGATGATGACTTCGTTAACAATAAACCAGCTATGGAAGCAATGGCAGCAGATACAAGCTACCAGAGTAAAGTATTAGGCGGACAGAACCCATTGTCTATGTACTGTGCAAGTGTAGAAAAACTTGATTTAAGCAACCTTTCTGCATACGATCAGGGATGTAACGAAGAGTTCCAGAACGCTATGAAGAACTACTTTGAAGGCAATGCTTCACTTGATGATGCACTTGACTTATTCTACAAAGCAGTTGTTGAGAAATATCCGGACTTAACATACTAAAATAATAAGCCGCGCCTGCCAGACCGGCGGGTGCGGCTATCTTTATACCTATCTCCGGACGGAGAGAAAGCAGTCAGCGGCGTAAAGCGCAGAGCTGACAGCAGATTTGCACAAAAAGATGTCCGTGAAGGGATGCTGTGAACTCTGTGAAAAATAAAAAGAAGGGGGCAAGAGGCGTTATGAAGAAGAAAAGCAGTAAAGCAGTCAGATATAACAAATGGGGTTACATTTTTCTGATTCCTTTTATTCTGGTGTATGTTGTATTCCAGCTTATACCACTGTTTAATACCATTTATAACAGCTTTTTTGAAAATTATTTATCAGGTCTGACACAGATCGGACCAAACTTTGTGGGACTGGAGAACTACAAAACGCTGTTTACACAGGGCGATATCTGGATTTACGCAAAGAATACCATGATTTTATGGATCATGTGTTTTGTGCCACAGATTATTTTGTCATTACTGTTAGGTGCATGGTTTTCTGATGTGCGTTTGAAATTAAAAGGAAGCAGATTTTTCAAGACCGTGATCTATCTGCCAAACCTGATCATGGCATCCGCATTTTCCATGTTGTTCTTTACACTGTTCTCAGATGGTGGACCGATCAACTCGATTTTAATGCAGATCGGAATCATTTCAGAGCCATATAAGTTTCTGGCAAACACAGGAAGTGCGAGAGGACTGATCGCCCTTATGAATTGCCTGATGTGGTTTGGTAATACGACCATTCTTTTAATGGCAGGTATGATGGGTATCGATACTTCCCTATTTGAAGCGGCAGAAGTGGATGGAGCAACTTCCACACAGGTATTCTACAAAATCACATTACCGCTGCTCCGTCCGATTTTAGTATATGTTGTGATCACATCACTGATCGGTGGATTACAGTTATTCGATGTACCACAGATTTTGACCAATGGTACCGGTGATCCAATGAGATCGACCATGACATTGATCATGTTCTTAAATAAACATCTGTACAGCAAGAACTACGGAATGGCTGGTGCAGTATCCGTAATCCTGTTCATCATCACCGCAATTTTAAGTCTTATTGTCTTTAAGGTAACTGGAAACGATAAGAGAAAAGCATGAGTAGAATAGAAAGGTGAGGTGTTATTATGAACGAAAATAAAAATCTGAAAAAAGGACTTGGAATCCATGCAAGAAGATTTATCGCTTATATAGTCCTGATTCTTGTTACATTTGCCTGCCTGTTCTGGTTCTATGTGCTGTTCATTAACGCGACCAGATCGAACGGTGAACTGCAGGCCGGATTTACACCACTGCCAAGCACACATCTGCTGGAAAACTGGAACAATCTGGTACACGGAACACTTCCGGTATGGCAGGGTATGATAAATAGTCTGATCGTATCGGTACTGTCAGCAGCGTTATGTACTTATTTTTCAACCATGACAGCTTATGCGATCCATGCATATGATTTTAAACTGAAAAAATACATCTATGCATTTATCTTAGCAGTTATGATGATCCCTACACAGGTAACTGCACTTGGATTTGTAAAATTAGTCGGTACATTAAAAATGGAAGATACATTTATCCCTTTGATCGTCCCAACGATCGCTGCACCGGTCACATTCTTTTACATGAAACAGTACATGGAAAGTACATTGCCGGTATCTCTGATCGAGGCAGCCAGAATTGATGGTTCCGGTGAGTTCCATACATTTAACAATATTGTACTTCCATTAATGAAACCTGCCATTGCAGTACAGGCAATCTTTACATTTGTAAGCAGCTGGAATAATTATTTTGTACCGGCTTTGATCTTACACAATGACAAGAAAAAGACACTGCCAATCTTAATCGCACAGCTTCGTGCAGCTGACTGGCTGAAGTTTGATATGGGTCAGGTTTATGTGATGATCGCATTTTCTATCTTCCCAGTTATTATCATTTATCTTATCTTATCCAGACACATCGTACAGGGTGTTGCCCTCGGCAGTGTAAAAGGATAAATTAGAATATAGCTACAAATGAAAAAACCTTCCCTGAGAACCGTCGTGATTCCCCATATCACGGCGGTTCTCCTTTGATGTAGCAGAAAAAGATTACAATATTAAAAAACATCAGAAAAATTATCTGAAATAATCAAACATAGGCTCTTTTTTTCCAGTTGCTAATGTGCTATAATAGGCACAGATTTTGGAAAAAAAGAAATGGTTGAGAAGTGAATCTGCACAATCCTTTCAGAACGGAGGAAGACATGACAGAAGGCGGTTTTTTAGTTTTCATGGGAATTTTATTACTTTTGGTTGTCATCGTTGTTGTGATAGCGGTTGTTTCATCTGTGGCAGGTGCGGCAGCAGCAATCGTTGATGATGAAGACAGCGAAGATGAATAGAACAGGGTGAGAACAGAATAGTGGGGCGGTACTTTTGTGCCAGTCCCCTTTTTGCAGGTCTTATGGATACTGCGAAATGTCCCGAGATCGAATCATAAGAAAGGAGACAGAGATTATAATGCAGTTACTTACATTTTTGTTAAATGGAGTGAAGTTTGGTATTCCTGTCAATGATGTGGAATCCATTGAAACAAGAATGAATGTGGTGAATATTCCAAATTCACTGCCACAGGTTCATGGGATCATGAATCTGCACGGAGAAGTTATTGCAGTGTACAGTCTGGCAGAACAGTTTCATTATCCGGAACAGGAAATCAACAATATCATCGTTGCATCCATGAATGGTACAAAGATTGGGCTTGAGGTTGGAAACGTGGATGAGATTATTGATGTCCCGGATGAGAAGGTTATTTCCATGCCAGTCATTATGAAAGCAGTAGAAAATTGTTTTGATGAGGTTGCTTCCTATGCAAAAGAACTGATCGTTCTGATTGAGGTATCAAAGCTGATGCCGGAAGCAGAGCAGCAGGCAATACAGAAATTGGTAGAACAACAGTCATAAACAAAAAAGAGTAAAGCCTCTGTTATTATATATTGGAAAGATACAGTCTCGTGGGATGGAGTACCGATAGGTACTCCATTTTTGCGTAAATAGGAAATTTTGTTCCATTTCTAAAATAATTCTAAATTCTGTCCGATTTTCCTTGCATTTTGATGAGAGAGGAGTAAACTGATTTTTGCCGACCGACCGGTCGGTTTTGGCTTGCGGGAATGCAATAGCCAATCAGACATATAATTTTTCAGGAGGAACGAGAATGATCCCGAAGTATAGTGTAAAACGTCCGTACACAGTGTTAGTGGCTGTTGTACTGGTGATCGTTTTAGGAGTTGTTTCGCTGACGAGGATGACAACAGATCTGCTGCCGGCAATGAATCTGCCGTATGTGATCGTTGTCACGACGGATGTAGGGGCAAGTCCGGAGGAAGTGGAAAAAGATGTGACATCGCCGATCGAAGCGGCAATGGCGACGACTTCCAATATTAATAATGTAAGTTCCATGTCCTATGATAACTATTCTATGGTTGTTTTGGAGTATGAACAGAGCACAAACATGGATTCTGCCATGATTGAGATCCAGCAGCAGCTGGATCAGTTGACCGGACAATTTCCGGATTCAGTGGGCACACCAATCATTATGCAGATCGATCCGGATATGATGCCGGTTATGATCGCATCCGCAGATGTGGATGGAATGGATCAGGCAGAGGTATCTGATTATGTGGATAATGAATTATTACCGCTGCTTGAGAGTATCGAGGGTGTGGCATCTGTGACGGCAACAGGTGTGCTGGATACGGACCTTCAGGTAACCATGAATCAGGAAAAAATAGATGCTTTAAACGAACAGATTTTAAGCAAAATAGATGCCCAGTTTACAGATGCACAGGCAGAGTTAGATAAGGCATCTTCCCAGATCGACAGTGGGAAAAAGAAGCTTTCCGATGGTGAAAAAGAGATGGGAAGCCAGCTTGGAGCAGGTGAAAATGAGATCATTAATAATAAAATCCAACTGTTTAACACCGAAGCAGATCTGACCACACAATTATCAGATCTTCAGAAATCACAGTCGTCCATGGCTGGTGCAATCAAGTCGTTACAGTCAGCTTATGATGGAGCAACACAGTTACAGAGCGCGATTGACGGTTTACAGAAAGCAAAAGACGGTGTCAGCCAGGCGAAGAGTGGGGCAAAGCAGTTATATCAGGCGCACGATGGTGTAATGGCAATTTTAACAGCAAAAAATCCAATGACAGGTGCAGACATGACAGTGGAGGAAGCGCTTGCAGCAGCGGTTCAATATGGTCAGATGACACAGGAACAGGCGAATCAGTTGAAAACAGTGATTTCAACTTTACAGGCAGATCCTAAAATGTTAGAAGCATATAAAAATGCGGCCAGCGAATCCGATTTCGTCGCCTACATGGAATCCACAGCCATTGCCCAGATCAATGCACAGGCAGGGACTTCCTATACAAGTGAGAGTGACATTGCCAGCCAGATCGTGACATTACAGTACAAACTGGATGATATCAATGTGATGCTGATGAGTCAGGCATCCTCTTTTGCAGATGCAGGTGTGACGCTGACTTCTTACAAAGACATTCCGGCTGCAATCTCAAAATTGAGTGAGAGCAAGACACAGATCGCGGCGGGAATTGCGACAATCGAGTCCGCCCAGACACAGGTGGCAGACGGTAAAACATCTTTAGATGACGCATTAGTGAATTTAAATGAATCCCAGATATCCGGTATCATGGAGATGAGCAAGGGATATGCGGATCTTGCTGTTGCAGCAAATAAGATCGAAGAGGGACAGAGCCAGTTAGATGATGCAAAAGAACAGGCAAAAGATTCAGCGGATCTGAACACGATCCTCACAATGGATACCTTAAAAAATCTTCTGACAGCACAGAACTTCTCCATGCCGGCAGGTTATGTGACAGAGGGGAACGAGCAGTATCTGGTGCGGGTAGGAGATGAGGTGACATCCAAAGCAGATCTTGAAAATCTCGTTCTGATGGATCTTGGTATGGATGGTATCGAACCGGTCAGACTGTTGGATGTGGCAGACATCGAGTACATTGACAACTCCGGTGATTCTTATTCGAAAGTGAATGGCAATGCAGCCGTTATGCTTTCCATTGAAAAGCAGACCGGCTATTCCACCGGAGATGTGACAGACCGGTTATTGGATAAATTTGACAGTCTGGAAAAAGAAAATACAGCGTTACATTTGAGCGTTCTCATGAATCAGGGTATTTACATTGACATGATCGTGAAATCAGTCGTAGAAAACATGATCGTGGGAGCCATCCTTGCAATTATTGTATTGTTATTATTCTTAAAAGATATCAAACCTACACTTGTAATAGCATGTTCCATCCCACTCAGTGTTGTTTTTGCAGTGGTACTGATGTACTTTACGCATATTACGTTAAACATCATTTCGCTGTCGGGTCTGGCACTCGGAATTGGTATGTTGGTGGATAACTCCATTGTCGTGATCGAGAACATCTATCGATTGCGGGGAGAGGGGTATTCCATCCGGAAAGCAGCCGTGGAAGGCGCTTCACAGGTGACAGGGGCGATCATAGCATCCACACTTACAACCATCTGTGTATTTGCACCGATTATTTTTACAGAGGGTATCACAAGACAGTTATTTGTGGATATTGCGCTGACAATTGCATTTACGCTTGCAGCCAGCCTGCTCGTGGCATTGACTTTCGTGCCGATGATGGCAGCAGGATTATTAAAAAATACAAAAGAGATCAGGCATAATCTCTTTGATAAAGTAAAAGATTTTTATGGAAAAATTTTAGCGGTATGTCTGCGTTTCAAACCAATCGTATTTATCGCAGTGATCGTATTGCTTGGAACAAGTGTTGTGGCAGCATTCTCCAGAGGATATTCTTTCATGGATATGAACATGGAGACAAACCAGATCAGTGCGACGATTTCAGCAAAAGAGGATCAGACACTTACGTTTGGCGAACTGACAGAAATGGCAGATGAAGTCGTGGAAAAAGCAATGACGATCGATGGCATTGAGACCATTGGTGCCATGGCAGGCGGAAGTGCTCTTTCCATGATGGGAAGCAGTTCTACAGACAGTATTTCCATGTATATGATTCTGGATGAAGAATCTGAAGTGAGCAGTGCAGATGTAATCGAACAGTTGGATGAACTGACCAAAGACATGGACTGCGAAGTTACAACAGACACCTCTGCTTCTGATATGACATCACTTATGGGAAGTGGACTGACGATCAATGTAAAAGGAAATAATCTTGACAAACTGCAGGAACTTGCAGGCGAGGTTGCAAAAGTCGTAGAGAACACCGAGGGAACTGTGGATGTGGATGATGGACTTGACAATACGACACCGTCTTTCACCATTTCTGTAGACAAGGAAAAAGCTGCAAAATACGGCATGACCGTTGCACAGGTATTCCAGCTTGTTTACGGTGAGATGGCATCCTCAACATCTGCAACGACAATCTCTACCGATGTAAATGATTATCAGGTTTATGTACAGAGCGAGGAGCAGTCCGATGTTACATTGGATGATATCAAAAAACTGACCTTTACCTATACAGACAGAGAAGGAAACGAGACAGAAGTAGCGCTTTCTGATATTGCACAGTTTGAGGAAGGTTACACCTTAGGAACGATCAACCGTGATGCGCAGACCAGATATATCAGTGTGACCGCAGGAGTGGATGATGACCATAATGTCAGTCTGCTGAGTAATGAAATCCAGAAAGAGTTAGATAAGATCAATCTGCCGGAAGGATACTCCATTGAGATGGCAGGTGAGGATGAGATGATCGCAGATGCGATGAATCAGTTGTATCTGATGCTTCTTTTGGCGGTAATCTTCATTTACCTGGTCATGGTAGCACAGTTCCAGTCGCTGTTGTCGCCGTTTATCATTATGTTTACGATTCCGCTGGCATTTACAGGCGGTCTGTTCGCACTTTACTTTACCGGTAACGAAGTCAGCGTTGTGGCAATGATCGGATTTGTCATGCTCGCCGGAATTATCGTAAATAACGGTATCGTTATGGTAGACTTTATCAACCAGCTCCGCCGTGGCGGAATGGAAAAAAAAGATGCCATTATCGAATCCGGAAAAACAAGGCTTCGTCCGATTCTTATGACTGCACTCACCACGATCCTGTCCATGTCCACGATGGCAGTTGGACTTGGAGAAGGTTCAGAAATGATGCAGCCAATGGCGATCGTAACGGTTGGCGGTTTGTTATATGGTACACTGTTAACTCTGATCGTTGTTCCATGTATTTATGATGCATTCAACCGCAATAAGAGCATGGTCGAGGAGGACTTATAATGGATGAGCAGAAACTGATCCACGATCCATCACAGAAAGTACTTGCCATGTATCAGGCAGTCATTGAGTTCATTAATGAAGGCTGTGATATCAACACTTTAAAAGTAGCTGATATCACAGGCCGGGCAGGCATTGGAAAAGGAACGGCATACGAATATTTTTCTTCAAAGGAAGAGATAATCTCTTCTGCAATTTTATATTATGTGAAAGTGTGCTTTGAAAAACTGCAGGTAATTTCTACAGATAACAGAACGTTTCAACAGAAAATTAACGAGGTCATGGATTTTATTGATGAGCATGTAAAAGAAAAGCAGGGTGTCTTTTTCCTGATAAAAATGGTATTGGAATCATACGAGATACCAAAGAATCTGAAAGATGAGTATGAGCGTATGAAACAGCAGTGCTGTGATAAGGAGAAAAACGAGATTATCGACTGCATTGTGGAGGAGGGTGTCCGCGAAGGTCTGATCCGGGAGGAGAATGTTTTCCTGCGAAGAGCCGCGGTCGAAACCCAGCTTTCGGTCTATTTTATGTACCGCATCGCAGCAGAGAAAAAAATCGAGCTTGACCTGGAGGCAGATTTTCTGAGAGAATATGTCTATCAGAATCTGTTGAAATTATTAGGATAGAAAGAAGGAATGAATAAATTAAAATCACGTATAAAAAATCAGTTGACAAATGCCACTTTAGCTTTTATGATGAGAAAAGATATAAAAAGGTGATGAGAAAGAGGAGTACACACAGACACCTGAAAGAGAATGACATTCACCGGCTGAGAGATGTCACCAGAACATGTTGTGTGGAAGGTAGCTTTTGAACCGTCGCGCCGAACCTGTCTGTTACAGAGAAGAAGCAGAGCCCGTGATATAATCATGCGGAGCAGAATTTCCGTATATCATTAGAAGCAGCAGAAGTAAGCGAGAACGATTTGTCCCCGTTACCGGACAGTGATTTCTTTTTCAATGGACAGTGGAATTGAAAAATCGAATCAGCAGAGATATGTTGTTTTTACAACATAACAAAGGTGGTACCGCGTTGACACGCCCTTTGCATCCGTAAGGATGTGAAGGGCTTTTTTGCACGCTTGCTCTCGAGTGTGCACGTCGGGAGAAAAGATGAATTAATTAGTTAGGCAATTTCGAAACTCGTAGAAAATATGAATTGAGTTGTGGAAATGTAACGAAAGCTTGAGAAGACACTGGGGAGCCGCCGGTTCTTGCTTGGCAGTCATAGCGCTAGCTGTGGCTGGCATGCTAGCACCGTTGCGAGCGACA
>ERZ827490.4224-NODE-4224-length-11526-cov-2.020748_pt1 | contig 11526 bp, 7 predicted proteins | sample MGYA00519770_ERZ827490 | MGnify/ENA primary metagenome ERZ827490 (study PRJEB31778, sample SAMEA3449324) | human gut metagenome | biome: human gut; feature: human-associated habitat; material: faeces | place: United Kingdom | collected 2010/2012 ...
GAATTTTTCTCTCAATGCAGTAGCGAATCGTGGGCAGTGAGATGCCGCGTCCCAACAAATACCGCGTCACACGGTCATTATTCGGTGCAGTGTTCGGCAGACGAAACAGCGGGCGCTCGCGCTCCACCGCTTCATGTTGTACTGGAATGTACATCGGGCTTTCCTCACATAACAGCTGCACCGCCTCTACGAACGGTACACCTTCCACATAAATCAAATATTTCAGCGCCGACTTGCCGCCGATGTCGCGGCTTTTCCAGTGCCAGACACTGGATTCGCCGTTTATCTTGAAGCTGTCATGCTCCGCAAGCTGGTACTCGCCCCGCGCACTGCTTTTCACCAGCGAATTGGGTCTATACCGCCGCAGAAATTCTATCGCCGTCATCCGGTTGGCGGCATGAATCTGTTCTTTGCTGACGCGCGGCAATTACACAATGTAAGCGGCGAGGTCGCTCATATGTTCGATATTTTCCCACGGAAAATCCTCGCGTCCGAAGTGACCGCCCGCCGCCGTGCGGCTATAAATGGGGTTCAGCAGGTTCAACTGCTTGATGATGCCCGCAGGGGTCAGGTCATACGCCTTGCGCACAGCGGCCGACAGGCAATCATCCTCGCAGGGGCCACCTGTGCCAAACGTATTCACATCCACCATGACAGGCTCTTTTTCCCCGATGGTATACGCCAGCGTGACCTGACAGCGCTGGGCAAAGCCTGCCGCGACGATATTTTTGGCAATGTACCGCGCCATATATGCGCCGCTGCGGTCTACCTTGGTGGCATCCTTGCCGCTGAACGCACCGCCGCCGTGGGGCGCAAATGTGCCGTAGCTGTCCACCATGAGCTTGCGCCCGGTCAAGCCGGTATCGGCATCCGGGCCGCCCTGCACAAACTTGCCGCTGGGGTTCAGGATGATTTCCGCGTCATCGGCGGGCATACCGTCAAAGGCCAGCGGGAACACATATTCGTCCAGCAGATCCGCCAGCTTATTGATGTCGGTGTCCTCCTTGTGCTGGACAGAAACAACCACCGTGGTGATGCGCACAGGCGTGTCGCCGTTGTATTCCATCGTGACCTGCACCTTGCCGTCCGGGCCGATGTCGGGGATAACGCCGGTCATGCGGGAGATTTCCAACAGCGTTACAAGGCGCTGGGCGGCAACCACAGGCATCGGCAGGTATTCGGGGGTTTCGTTACAGGCGTAGCCGACCATAACGCCCTGATCGCCCGCACCGAGGGTGTCCTCGTCCTCTCCCTCAGCCAATTCCGGCTCGACAGCGCCCGCAATGTCGGGGCTTTGGTCGTGGATGTAGCAGTCGATTTGGTACGCCTTCGGGTCATAGCCGACATCCCGCAGGGTGTCGCGGACGATGTTGAACACATCCGGCTTAGCGCTGGTCGTGATTTCACCCGCCACGATAATGTGACCGTGGGTTGCCATGACCTCACAGGCCACGCGGCTGGCGGGATCATGCTGCAGACAGGCGTCCAGCACGCTGTCGGCAATGAGGTCGCACAGCTTGTCGGGATGCCCGCGCATGACGGATTCTGCGGTGTAAAAACGGGGATGCTCGTTTTCTTTCATGGTTTCGGTGTTTTCAAAAATGTCGTTCATTAGTTCTTCTCCTTGCTTGTTGGATGATTTCGGACAAAGAAAAAAGCCCGCAGGCGGGCTGCGGGCTAGGATGGGGATATTCATATCAGCGCTCCGGGGATTCTTTTGTTTTGGGCGGCGGAGCCATAACGCGGGTATATTCTTCCGGCGTGGTGTGTTCCACACACAGGGTCTTGCCCAGCAGGAAAAACAGCTGCGGATCGTGGTACAGTTCCTCGTAGCGCTTCATCTGCTGCGGGGTAAGGTCAGTAAAATCGTTGCTGGTCAGCCCGCAGACGAAAAACGTGCCATGGATGATGTCATAGTCGCCCAGCATACGGTTCAGCGGCAGGTTTTCTGCAATGCCGTTATCGTTGCAGACGTTATGTGGTGCACCACATAACGTCTGTAATGCGTAGTTATATGTTATGTGTAGCATAATTGACATCTCCTTTCGTACCTCCCGATTTCATTTGTATTTTAGCCGGTAGCTTTTTGTGATACTCTACATAATGTAGAGACACAATGCTCTGCAAATAACATCAGGAGGTTTTATAATGTCTGAAGCAACAATACCAATCAAGGAATTGATGGAAAAGACCGAGCAATGGCTACTCGGTCAGGGTTACAAGAAAAGTACTCTTGGGTTTTATAGAGCTACATGGAACAGATTTCTTTCGTATTCAGCCTCTCCCGCTTATAGCCGTGAAACTGCAGAGCAGTTTTTGCTTCAATACTTCGGAGTCGATGTCCACGCTATAGATCAGACTCTTGACGGTCGAATGCGCCATGCACGGCGTCACATGAATGCATTGGACGAGATTTTTCGCACGGGAACAGTGTGCCGCCGTAAAGTTTATGGCGTTGCTTCTATTGATGACGATTGTTTCGATAAGTTTTTTTCCGACTACTTGAGTTATTGCAAAATGCAGAATTTTTCGAGATCGTGGATGGACAACACAATAGCAGCATTGAGGCTTTTCTTGCTTGCTGTTCATTCATCAAACACACAGAACATCAAAAGCATAAATGCGGAGACTATCAACTGTTTTTCCACGGCTATGAGCAATGCTTCAGAAATATGCATGAATGTTCGTAGAGCAAGATGCCGACAAGTTGGTGCTTACCTGCACTGGCTTTATGACCACAAATATACGGATTTGGATTATTCCCTTCAACTCCCAAACTTCAAACGCACTGCACCCCAGATTCCACAGGTATGGAGTCCTGAAGAAATCGACAAGATTCTTGCAGTCATCGATACTGCCAATCCAGTTGGAAGGCGGAATTACGCGATTTTTCTGCTTCTTGCAAGAACAGGGTTAAGGATAAGCGACGTTTTGGGACTCAAATTTTCAAATATTAACTGGAAGGAAAACTGCATTTCACTTTCTCAGCAGAAGACAGGGAACGCCTTGAGTCTGCCACTCAGCAAAGAGCTAGGTATGGCGATTATTTCTTATTTGCAAGATGGCCGCCCACAGTCCTCCTCGGCTTTTATCTTTCTGAGCCATAACGCACCGTTTCAGCCATTGGGTGAGCATAACAATTTCAATCCGGAATTTCATAAGTATTTACGCAGAGCAGGGATTGCTATCCCAACAAAGAGGCACACAGGCGTACACACTATCCGCCATTCGTTTGCCACAAATATGCTGAGAAAAGGCACTCCGGTGCAGGATGTGTCCCAAATCCTCGGTCACAGTAACATCAGTGTAACAGAAACCTACTTGCGGGTCGATATTGAACATATGCGGTTATGTTCGCTGAGTTTGGAGGGATTACTATGAAACAATTTACTTTCACAAGCCAGCTTGCGCCAATAATATGGAAATATCTGGAATCTCGGCAAAATGAGGGATATACCTCCGTGCATTGCGGCTATTATATGCAGGAACTGGACTGCCTTTCAAAGGAACTCTCGGATGCCCCCGTGGTGACAAAAGAGCTTATTGACGCATGGGATTTATTAAAGCCATATCTTTCAAACCGTTCGAAAATAGTCAGACATAATGCGATACGCGCTTTTGCAAAATTTGCATACACGCAGGACGGAATCTCCTATGTCCCGGATACCAGCAAACTAAAGAACAGTTCGACTTTTACCCCGCATATATTTACTGTTGAAGAAATACGGCGATTATTATATGCAGCAGATAATCTGCCGGTCAGGAATAATGCGCCAACAAGGCATCTGGTCATACCTGCTGTTATCCGGCTTTTATATTGCTGTGGTTTTCGTATAGGTGAGGTGCTCCGGCTAAGAGTGAAGGATGTCGATTTGGATACAGGCATTATTACTGTACACAACGGGAAAGGAGGTAAGGATAGACTTGTCCCTGTCCACAATAGCGTAATAGAGTATCTCCGAAGCTACTCTGCTCAGTTACCAGATGAAAGAGAATGGTTCTTTCCATCTGCTTGTGGCCATTATTCTATTAAAACAATCTATGATAATTTTCGCGAGCTGCTATTCGCATGCAATATTCCTCACACCGGCAATGGCCCTCGTGTGCATGATTTTCGGCATACATTCGCAGTTCATACACTGGAAAAACAACTTTCTGATGGGTATGATCCCATGGTAATCGTTCCTCGCCTTGCCGCGTATTTGGGACATAAGAGTTACCGTGAAACCTGTTGGTATATTCACCTGACGGTTGCTTCGTTCCCGGAACTTTCCCAAAAACTTGACAGAGCATTTGTCGGCATTATTCCGGTTGGAGGTGAGACGGATGAGGAAAACTGACTTTACCAAAGCACTGACCGAGTATTTCTCAATCTATCTGCCTACTACATGCGGGGTGAGTCCCAATACCACCAATTCATACAGAGATACTTTCAAGCAACTCCTTCTATTTTTTCAAGAAAAGAAAGGCATCTCCGCAAATTATATAGAATTGCGCTATCTGAATATGGAACTTGTTTCTGAATTTCTGGATTGGTTAGAAACATCCCGCGGTTACAACAAGAAACCAGCGACTTGCCGCCATAAAGGCCTTTGCTCATTTTGTACAGTACAAGTTTCCGGAAAACATAGAAAACTGCGTTGACATTATTAATCTGCGACCCAAAAAGTACGAAAAGGCATTGATACCGTTTTTGACGGAGGATGATCTGTCACTTCTTCTGTCCCAACCAGATGCATCTACCCGACAAGGGCTCCGAGATTTGACACTTCTTGCACTACTGTATGACTCTGGCGCACGGGTACAGGAATTGGTGGATCTTAGGCTGAAAGATGTCCGTCTAACACACCCCCCAATGGTTATTCTAACTGGAAAAGGACGAAAAGTTCGTCAGGTTCCCCTGATGAAGGATACCTGCAAACTGTTGGACAGATATATCCGCAGCTTTCATTCCGATTCTCAGTCTCAGATGATTCCGCTATTTTATAATGCAAAAAAGCAGGCTTTATCTCGCTATGGAGTCACCTATATTCTGAAGAAGTATGCGGCAAAGGCATCTCCGGTACTTGAACCACAGAATATATCTCCTCATGTATTACGCCACACCAAAGCCATGCACTTGCTGCGAGCTGGTGTTAACATGATATATATTCGAGATTTTCTTGGGCATGCAGACATCTCTACAACAGAGGTTTACGCTCGCATCGATGCAGAGATGAAGCGAAAAGTATTTGAGGAGAAAGTGCCGAATTACACACCCGATACAACAATGCCTTGGGAGGAGGATGAAGATTTATTGCAATGGTTAACACAATTTGGAAAGAAAACTTTCTGATTATGTGTAGTAAATTATGCTTAAACGCCCGGGATTCTGGGCATTTTGCTCAATTACTACTCATTTGTAGGAACTACTCATTACAGACGATACAGGCGCTATCCCGCCAAGGGTACACGGCCTCGATGGTGCCGCCGACAACTGCCTGCTCGGCTTCAAGGGTGTGTTCAATGTCGGCTTCGCGGGGGTACTTGCCGGGTTCAACGATCAGCACTTTCATCGGCATCCTCCTCATCAGAAGTTTCTTTCAGCGCATTTTTCTGCTTAACGGTCAGCAGCACGATACCTGTCGCAGACGCAAGGAACACGACTACAATAGCCAGCAGCGGGAAACCATCTCCTGTCTGCGGGAGGGTCTGCACCTTATGCGGCGTAGGCGCAGGTGTAGGTGCCGGGGTTGCAGCGGGCGTCGGCTGCGGTGTGGGAGCCGGAGTCGGTGTGGGCTTGTCCTCACGGGGTGTAGCTTCGTCAATCATCTGAATCAGGCGTTTGTCGGCGCGCACCCATTCGGCATCGGCATTTTTGCGGACGAACAGACAAACACTTTCGTCTGCCTTCTGTACTTTGAACTGTACTGATTCGGCAATTTCAAAGCCAGCCGGGGCGGCATCTTCGGTCAGGGTGTAGATGTACTCCTTGTTGCCATCCGACAGCTTGATAAATTCATCCGAGATGGGAACACTATGCGTTTTGTAGTCGGTTGTCCAAGTGTCGACGACCTCATCATTCGCATCACGGATCGTCAGCGTAGCACCCGGCAGCAGATTACCCGCAATGTCGGTCTTGTCGATATCCAGCACAGGCGCGTCCTGCATAATGACGGTGGCATCGTCGAGTTTTACCCAATCATCGTTGGATTTCACATAGACCTCATTGACCTGCTCTGTACCTTCCTGCACCAGCTTGAACACGATGCTTTCGGCTTCGGCGTAGCCATCCGGGGCGCGGGTTTCGGTCAGGGTGTATTCTTTTTCCAGCTCCAGACCTCGCACGGTGTGCGGCGTTTTTGTGGAAGTCCAGCCCTCCACCAGACTGCCGTCTGCATCGCGGATTTCCAGCTTTGCACCGGGCAGTTCCTTGCCGTTGGTGATATCCTGCTTGGAAATGTCTACACTGGTGCGCAGGTTGGTGTTCGTAGCGTCCACGACCTGCCACGCGATTTGCTGACCCTCGTAGGTGAAGGTAACTTCCATAGGGGTGCTGTCCAGCAGGTAACCCGCAGGGGCGGTGATTTCCACAATGCGGTATCTGCCGCTGTTCTCGCGGCTGGTGCTTCGCGGACCTGCAGGGTCAATGTAATATTCGCCGCGAATCGGCACATCCACATCAAACCAAGTAAATCCGTTGGCATTGGTGGCGCTGCCGGTGGCCAGCTTTGCACCGGCATCCAGCAGCTTCGTACCGTCTGCTGAGTAAATGTCATCTACAGTGTAGAGTTCATACACCGCACCGGGCAGATAGGTCAGCGCCTCTCGGTCCTGCTTGTAAATGCCTACACCGATTTTGCTGACCTTATCGCCGGGCTTTTCGGGAACAGGCAGCACACGGGCATTTTCAAACACAAGCGTCTGCCCATTCTTGTGGGCATCCGAGGCGTCCTTGACATTCACAATGCTGTACGAACATTCCTTGTCGCCGTCCTGCTCGTGGCTGACAATAGTTTTTGCCAGCACAATGTCGTTTTTCTGGTTATCCCAGCCAAATTCCACCGTGTAACTCTGCTGGGTCAGCACAAAACCATACGGCGCTTGAACCTCGGTAATGGTGTACTTGCCCAGCGGCAGGGTCACGGTGACTTCGCCTTTGGTGCCATCATGGGTAATTTTCAAGAAATCATAGGTTGCCTGCGTGCGGGTGGGGCTGAATTTCACCTCGTCCACCTGACCCTCCGCGCCGGTAGTAACGGTTGCAACGAGGTCACCGTCTTTGTACCAGTAGGTGCCTTGGCGGTCTGGTGTGGCAATGTCGGCTGCAGCGTGAATTTCGTACACCGCGCCTGCAAGGTTGTCCTGCGTGTAGATGAACTGTCCATCTTGGTAGTCGGTCAAGACATTGCCCTGTTTTCGGATGGTAAGCTGACCGAGCGTTTCGTGGTTGCAGTATTTCTCCGTGACGATGTACTCATCCATGTCGTTGGTGGCATTGCCCACAACCTGCCAGACGCGGTCGGACTTGATTTCAAATTCTACCGAGTAGGCAGGATCGTTGAAATAACCTTCCGGGCCTTGCAGTTCTTCAATCAAGTATCTGCCCAGCGGCAGTTTTTCGGGTGTTTTCATAAGACCGTCTGCATCGGTGTAGAACACATCCGTTTTCTTGGTGGCGCTGCCGCTGGCGGGGTCGATCATGGAAATGCGGGTCTTGCGGTCTTTTTCGTCCAGCCGATACAGCGCAAAAGCCGTATTAGCGATTTTTACAGCTTTCCCGGTTTCGGTGTCGGTCTTGATGAGCTGCAAATAGCCTTCCAGTTCCTCGTCCAGCACATTAAAAGTCATATAATCGTTGCTGGGGGTGGTGACGCTGCCCGCAGGAACTGTAAATCGGCTCTGCGGGCTGTTGGCGTCCACTGTCACGATGAACGGATCACACTGGAACACATCCTTGGGGATGGTGGTTTCCACGACAAGGTACTGCCCATACGGCAAGCCTTCGACGCGGAAAATGCCCTCATCGTTCGTGAACATTTCTCCCAGCCTATACTCGGCGGGCTGATCCGTGGGCATCCAGCCGTTGCCCCTGCCGTTGGCGTAGTCGCCGTCTGCGGTCAAGGTCGCGTTATAGACGTTGACCGTATCGGTGCTGCTCTCGAACATATTGGCGATGGCTTGCCCCTCGGCGCTGAAATCGTATTTTAGTGTGGCGTTATCGTAATTGTCCTTGCGGTAGGCGGACAGGATGCTGGCGGCATCATAGCTGCCATCCGGGTTCTGCTTGAACTGCGCCGCCTTGCTCAGTTTAGAGATGCGATAAACGGTAAAGCCCGCACCTTCCAACTTCAGCGCCGGGGAGGGCTGGCCTGTGGTCGAAACCAACTGCTGCAAACTAAAGCCGGATTTCAGCACTTCGTCTTGGCTCTCCTGCTCGGCATGGATGTGGTAGGTGGATTCGTCAGCATAGGACAAGGTTTTGTAGTGGTTGACCTCATCGCAGAGATACCCTTTGGCGTAGGAAAGATAATAGCCATCCCACGCTTTGCTGCCGTTCAGCTTGCGGCTCTCGGCTACGGCGGAATACTGGTTTTTGTAGATGTAGTCGGTGTACTCGCCGCCCTTGGTGGCAAGGCTGCTGTACTTGCCGGTGCGTTCCAGCTTCTTGTTTAGTTGCGGATACTTTCCGGTAACATACAGCTTGCCGTTTCCGTCAATGGGCAGCACCAGCCCGGTGGCACGCTCGACCAGATAGTAGCGGCCCATGTACAGGTTGGCAAAAGCCAGCTTGCCGTCTGTGATTTTGGCAGAGGCTACCAGCCGGTCTTTCTGCAAAATGGGCAGGTAATCGGTATCCCAGCCGCCGTTGGTGAGGACAGTGGTGTGCCAGATAGGTTGTCCGTTGGCATCGGTGATTTTCGAATAATCTACGACACCCGAAACGCCGTCCGGGTGTTCAATGGTGTCAGCGGCGTACAGATCGTACACAGCACCCTCCAGCGTAGTATCTCCGTTGCTGCCCGCAGCCAGATACCGCGCGGCGTCCAAGTCCACTTTTGTCAGCAGAATATTGCCGAGGACACGATCATTCTGCATCTTGTCGGCATTGGCGTGCATGGTGTAGGAATCTTCGTTGTTGGCAATGCCCGTGGGGTCTGTGGCGTAGGTCTTATCTGCATTGCGGCTGCCAAAGGTGATAGTTACGATGCCCTCGCCGGTGTCGATAAGGGTGCCACCGCTTTTTGTCGTGCTGATGTCAGCGTTATAATCGGCGTTGCCCAGCCAAATCGTCTGACCGTCCAACGCTTTCGTGATTTCAAAGGCATACGCCCGCTTGCCCAGCACAGAGCCTGCCGTGCCGGGTTTGGTCACATCCGTCCAATCGCCGTAGTACCCGCTGGGCGCGCGGCTTTCCACGATGACAAACTTGCCCTCATTGCGCTGGGTGTAGAATAAATCATCCGAACCGCCCGCATAGTCGCTGTGGTTGATGACCTTATAAGTGCCGCCACTCTGGCGTTCAACTTTGTATTGGTTATATCCGCCTGTCGGGATATAGCACTGCCGAACGGTGTCCCACTCAAAAATCTTAAACTCGGCATCGCCCTTGATGCGCTGCTTGGTTTCGCTGTCGATTTTGTCGATGCTGACTTTTACCGACCATTCATCGTTCTGCATTTTATAGTCATTGGAACTATTAGCCGGAACAGTAATAGTCTGGTGGCTGCCCAGCGCACCGGGCGTTGAATCAAAGCCGTGCGGGATGGTGACCTCGTCATAGCTGAATGTAATATTGGCAAGCTGCGCCCGCGCCGAGGCAATAGCGGCATCCACCATGCCCTGCGCTTCGTTCTGCAGCTGCCCGATGGCCGCATTCTTGGCAGCTTCGGCAGCAGCGTCTGCTTCGGCTTGGCTGGTGAACGGTCCTTCCTGCCCGGAAAGTGTACTGGTGCTGGTTTTGGACACCTCGTAGTGAACCGTCCATGTGGCAGAACCATCGCCGCCGTTGAGGTGAAAACTGTCATCCTGCGTGTGACCGCTTGTGGTAATGGTCTGCGCTCCGGCAGGGGTCATCTGCCAGCTGCCGCCGTCCACGCTGCCGCCGGTCCGGCTGGGCGTGACGGTAATGACCGCGCCGTCCACCTTTTCCAGCGTGTTCAGCTGAACCTTGTCGGTGTTGACAGTGAATGTCAGATCAAAGCTGCCGTCGGCAGTCTGGGCGGGAGCTGTCCATGCAGCGGAATAGTACTTCGGTTCCGGAACACTCGGCACATCCGGGATCTCAGTGCCGCCCGCAATTTCTTCACCGACCAGTGCCACAACCTGCCACGCATACCCTGCGGGCGGGTTATAGATGTAGGTGTAGTAGCCGTTTTCCCCGGACTGTGCATCTGTACCGTTTATGAGTTCTTCTGCAGCAGCAATATAGGTCTGCGCCGCGTAGCTGTCGGGATAGTTTTCCATGATCCACTGCTGGGTTTCATCGTAAAGACTGCCAAGGATGTCCGGCTGTTCTTCACAGCCTTCAGGATCATATTCAAGGCTTGCCACAACAGGACGGTCATCCAGCATATCCAGACTCAGCTGGCCAAGACCGCCCCAGATGTTGACCTGGTTTGCATAGTGGTTGCCGGGGGTATACTGGCCGGGTTCAAGGCGGGACACATGAGAGAAGCTGTAGGTGGGGCAGCCCTTGGGCTGGCCGTTCAGGCCGTGGCTGCAGCAGTAGGCTTCCTGACCGTTGAACCAAATGAGCCATGTGCCGCCCTCTTTGGCGATGCTTGTGATTTTGCCGGTGGTATACGGCGGAGTCGGCCCTGCAGCATAGGCGGCAATGCCGTCATCGCCGGTGTCGGCATACATCTGTGTGGGTGCAGCATCCTCGCTGATCTGTACATGGATAGCTTTTGACTGCGAACTGCCGTCCGAATCCGTATAGACAAGCTGCGCCGTAAAATCGGCAGAGGCTTTTACATACAGGCCGGTTGATGCTGCCGATTGCTCCGAGTATGTCTGGTGCAGGATTTCAGCCTGCTCCTGCTCGTCTGCCGGGATAGGCTCATAATCGGTGGAGCGGTAACTTAAAAGCTCTACACCGTCCGGCAGTATGATTTCAGATACCGCACCGTCTGCCGGGTATTCGACCTGCGCCAGCAGTGGAACAATGGTATAGTCCGTACCGGGAGTTTTGCCGATTGTGACCGTGTTCTCATCTGCGTTCAGCGCATCGGCATCCATATGGGCATCTACGCCGTCATACAGGTCAGAAACCCACGCGGAGATACCGATTTTTGTTTCGCCGGTTGCCACGGGCAGACCCATGCTGCCAAGGTAACTGCCGGTAGGCGCGTCCGGCAGATCGTTGTAAAGATTCTCGGTAATCTGCACAAGGTTTGGTGCTGTGGTGTCCGCTTCGGCAGTTTCGGGGGTGGCGGCTTCGGCTGTCTCCGGCGTGGCTACGGCATCCTCTGCAAAAGCGGGCAGCGCTGCGCCAACATTGGTAAACGTCAGTGCGCCCGCCAGCAGCAGCGACAATCCCTGCTT
>ERZ827490.4225-NODE-4225-length-11520-cov-4.288356_pt1 | contig 11520 bp, 8 predicted proteins | sample MGYA00519770_ERZ827490 | MGnify/ENA primary metagenome ERZ827490 (study PRJEB31778, sample SAMEA3449324) | human gut metagenome | biome: human gut; feature: human-associated habitat; material: faeces | place: United Kingdom | collected 2010/2012 ...
CCTGCTATCTCTACCGGCAGAAATACATGTCCGGCAGCTTTGAGAACATCGGCTGGTGCCGCCCGGGCACGGCCGGACTTTACAACATCTATATGATGGAGGAGATGCATTCCATCGTGTCGCTCGGCGGCGGGGCCATGACGAAGATCAACCTGCCCGACGGCCGTCTGGAGCGCTTCCACAATCCCAAATTCCCGCAGCAGTATCTCGAGCGCATCGACGACGTTCTGGCTCAGAAGGACGCGGCGTTCCGCCTGCTGTGAGGCACGGAAAGGAAATTTATGGACACTTTATTTTCCAATGTGACGATCGTGACCATGGACGAGGCCATGCACGTCTACTTTGACGCCTACCTCGGCGTGACGGACGGCAAGATCAGCTATCTCGCGCGCGAGGCCCCCAAGGAGAAGACAAAGCGCCTTGTTCCCGGTGAGGGCATGGTGCTCATGCCCGGCCTCATCAACTGCCACACGCATCTGCCGATGTCCGTGCTGCGCGGCTATGCCGACGACGTCGAGCTCTCGAGCTGGCTCAACGACTATATCTTCCCGCATGAGGACCGGCTCGACGGCCGCAGCGCCAAGGCGGCAGCCCTGCTGTCCATTGCCGAGTGCGTCCGCTTCGGCACGACATCCATCTCGGATATGTATAACTTCTGCGACGAGATCGCCGAGGCCGTGGCCGAGTCCGGCATCAAGGCCAACATTGCCCGCGGCGCGACACTGTTCGGCGAGGACTTCGATTTTGAAACGCACCCCGCCTGCCGCGAGCTTGTCGCCCTGAAGGAAAAGTGGGACGGCTATGACAACGGCCGCATCCGCGTCGAGGCCTCCGTGCACGGCGAATATACCTCGGACTACCGCCTTTGGGACGCGCTGAGCGAATTTGCCATCAACGAGAAGGTCGGCATGCATGTCCACCTGTCCGAGACGAAGGCCGAGCATGAGCAGTGCCTCGAGCGAAACGGCCTGACACCCACGCAGGTGCTCGACTGCCACCATGTCTTTGACACGCGCGCCATTGCGGCCCACTGCGTCTGGGTCACGCCGGAGGACATGCGCCTGCTGGCCAAGCGCGGCGTGACGGCCGTGCACTGCCCCGTTTCGAACCTGAAGCTCGCCTCCGGCTGCGCCCCCGTGACGGAGATGGTCAAGGCGGGCATGAACGTGGCCCTCGGCACGGACTCGTCCGCGTCGAACAACAACCTCGACCTGTTCGAGGAGATGAAGGCCGCGGCCCTCATGGCCAAGGTGACATCCGGCGACCCGAAGGCGCTGCCGGTCGAGGCCGTGCTGATGATGGCGACGGTCTGCGGCGCGCGCGCGCAGGGCCGCGAGGCCGAGTGCGGCATGCTGAAGCTCGGCATGGATGCCGACCTCGTGCTGCTCGACTTCACGTCGCCGCATCTCATGCCGTGCCACAATGTGATGTCGCATCTCGTCTATGCCGCCTCCGGCCACGACGTCGTGATGACCATGGTGCGCGGGCAGGTGCTCTATGCTGCGGGCAAGTATCCGACGATCGACCTCGACAGCGTCGTGCGCGAGCTGTCCGGCTACGTCATGCCGCGCATTTTCGAAGAAGCGCGCAGCTGATCCCAACGGAAAGGACGGATGAATGTTGGAAGAAAAGACAACGAAGAAGCAGAATTTCCTGGCCGGTGCGGCGGTGCTGTCGCTGGCAACGATGATCGTCAAGGTCATCGGCATGTTCTTCAAAATCCCGCTCAACCGCCTCATCGGCGAGGCAAACTACGGCTATTTCACCACGGCCTATGACATCTACACCGTGCTGCTCATGATCTCCACGACGGGCCTGCCCGTCGCCATGAGCCGCATGATCTCTGAGGCCCGCGCGCTGAACAACGGCAAACAGGTGCGTCAGATCTACCGCGTCTCCCTCATGGCCTTCCTGTCCATCGGTATCATCGGCTCGGCGCTGATGCTGATCATCCCGAAGCAGCTGGCCAACATGATGGAGAACCCGAATGCCATGTGGTCCATCTTTGCGCTCGGCCCGGCCGTGCTCTTCGTGTGCTACATCTCCGCCTGCCGCGGCTTCTTCCAGGGGCAGGGGAACATGGCTCCTACGGCCGTCAGCCAGATCATCGAGGCCCTGTGCAAGCTCTTCCTTGGCCTCGGCCTTGCCTGGCTCGTCATGAATCGCCTCGGCGACGGCCCGCTCGCCGCTGCCGGTTCCATCGCGGGTGTGACGATCGGCACGGTGCTCTCGGCCCTCTACCTCTTCTGCAAGACGCGCCGCCGCACGCGCGAGCTCAGCCGCGCGGAGGGGCAGGCAAGACCCGCAGGCGAGACGCTCAAGCGCCTGCTGGCCATTGCCGTGCCCATCACGCTCGGCGCAGCCGGTCTGCAGATCATCAACCTGTTCGATGCGGCGACGGTCATGAACCGCCTCATCAATGCCGCGGGCTACACGCAGGAGCGCGCGGACGTCGTCAAGGGCGTTTATAACTACTGCCAGACCATCTTCAATTTCCCCTGTGCCTTCATTCCCTGCATCACCATCGCCATCATCCCGGCCATTACGAACAGCCTGACGCTGCAGGACCGCCGCGGCGTGCGCTCCGTGCAGAATTCGTCGCTGCGACTCATGGGCCTCATCGCCATGCCCTGCGCCGTCGGCCTCATCGTGCTGGCAGAGCCCATCGTCGCCCTGCTTGGCGGCTACACCGGCGCGAACCTCACGCTTGCCACGAAGCTCATGGCCATCCTCGGCGTCGCCGTGGTGTTCAACAGCATCGTGCTCATGACGGACGCCATCATGCAGGCACACAACCACGCCGTCATCCCCGTCATCAACACGCTCATCGGCGGCATCGTCAAGGTCATCGTCAACTACATTCTCGTCGGCAACCCGGATATCGCCATCACGGGCGCGCCCGTCGGCACCATCGCCTGCTATGCCGTCATCACCGTGCTGAACCTCATCGCCATGCGCCGCGTGCTGCGCCGCAATGCGCCGAAGCTCCTGCCGAACCTGTGGAAGACGACCATCGCCGCCGTTCTCATGGGCGGCACGACGTGGCTGGCCTACTGGGGCATCGGCCGCATCGGCATGGGCCGTGCCGTCGCCTGCCTCGGCTCCATCGTCGTGGCGGTCCTCGTGTACGTCGTGCTCATCATTGTGCTCAAGGTTTTGACCTATGAGGACTGCCTGCTGCTGCCCAAGGGGGAGAAAATTGCAAAAATTCTGCGCGTTCGCTGATTTTTTCCAGAAAAAACCTTGCGTATTTGCCAGGCATGTGGTAGATTTTATAAGCATGCGCTCGGGGATCTCCCCGGAGAATGATATACTGAGAAAAGAGGATACCCATTATGAACAAGACTGAACTCATTGCGGAAGTCGCCAACAAGGCCGGCCTGTCCCGCAAGGACGCAGAGAAGGCGCTCGGCGCCGTCGTTGAGACCATCACGGAAGCCGTCGTCAAGGGCGACAAGGTGCAGCTCGTCGGCTTTGGCTCCTTTGAGACGAAGCAGCGCGAGGCGCGCACGGGCCGCAACCCCAAGACGAAGGAGACCATCGAGATCCCGGCAACGCGTGTTCCCGTGTTCAAGGCCGGTAAGGCTCTGAAGGACGCTGTCGCAGAATAATTCTTCTGATATTTCACAAAGATTTTACAGAACCTTAAAGATGAGAGGCTGCTCCGCTTTGGCGGGGCGGCCTCTTCTTTTGCTCCAAATGACGATAAAAAATGGATATTTTTCCGAAAAAAGCCTTGAATTCGACGGAGAATTATGGCATAATTATCTTAAACTTTTGCATGGTAAAGGATAATGGGATTCGTCCTTTCCTGTAAAAGAATGAAAATCAAAGGAAAGAGGTAAAAGCGATGTTAAAAGGCAAGACGAAGCGATCCCTCGCATTTGCCCTGGCTGCCTGTATGCTGCTTGCTCTCCTGCCGTCCTTCGGTGCGGGCGCAAGTGCGGCAAGCGTGTCGTATACCGAGGTCGATCCTTCCGTGATCGATACGGGCACGGCCGTGCTGCCGGAAGCAGAGCAGGACGCGGAGCAGGACGTTCCTGCCGCGGACGAGGAGGTCCATGTGATCATCCTGTTCGAGCAGAAATCCCTGGCGAAGAAGGGCTTCTCTACCAAAGACCTGCTGGAGGATGAGGCGGCTGCCAGCTACAGCAGCAGCCTGAAGAAGCAGCAGCTGTCTCTGGTCGACCGCATCGAGCGCGAGGCGCTCGGCGGGGAGGAGCTGGAGATCCGTTATCAGTTCACCATTGCCGTCAACGGCGTTGCAACGGTGGTGCCCTATGGCAGGATCGAGCAGATCCTTGCCGTGGACGGCGTGGCGGATGTCTACCTGGAGGAACGCTACGAGCTTGATGCGACGGTCCAGCCGGATACGGCGACTGCGGGCGAGATGGTCGGCTCCTACAGCGCGTGGGCAGACGGCTACACCGGCGCGGGCAGCCGCATTGCCATCATCGACACGGGCCTTGATCTGTCGCATCCCTCGTTTTCGGAGGGCGGCTATTACTACAGCCTGGGCATCAGCGCGGCGAGCTTCGGCAAGAAGATCTCCGATTACAACCTTCTGACGAAGGAAGAGATCAAAAAGGCGCTGCCCAACCTGAGCATTTCCGCGGACGAGAACCCGCCCAAGGCGGACGACCTGTACCGCAATGCCAAGGTCCCCTTTGCCTATAACTATGTGGACGACGGTCTGGATGTCTCCCACGATGCCGAGGGCGACAGCAACGGCGACCACGGCACGCATGTCGCCGGTATCGCGGCGGCGAACCGCTATGTCCCGCACTATGACGCGGACGGCGACCTGTACTATGATAAGCAGGAGCTCGGCGTGACCGGCGTTGCCCCGGATGCCCAGCTCGTCGTGATGAAGGTCTTCGGCGTGGGCGGCGGCGCGTATTCTTCCGACTATATGGCCGCCATCGAAGACGCCATCTGGCTGAACTGCGACAGCGTCAACCTGTCCCTCGGCTCCGGCAGCGCAGGCCGCAGCTACGGCTCGAAGAGTGATCAGCAGATCCTCGACAGCTTCCGGAATACGGATACCGTCGTAACGGTCTCTGCCGGCAACAACGGCGCATGGGGCGAGAACGTTCTGACCGGAACCGGCATGACCTATACGACGGATGTGCGCATGCACACCGGCGGCAGCCCCGGCTCCTATACGAACTCCTTCACGATCGCCTCCGTGACGAACACGAGCATGAGCGGCGTGATGGGCAAGTTCAACGGCGTTGCCGCGATCCCCGGCGACACCGGTGAGACCTACGGCGCAAAGAATTTCTCCACGCTCGATACGAGCGAGGACCAGAGCGGCACGACGTATGATTATGTCTTCCTCGGCGATCCCGTCAAGGGCGAGGGCATCTACGGTCTGCCCGAGAACTATGCAAACGTCGACGTGAAGGGCAAGGTCGTTCTGATCTCCCGCGGCAATTCTTCGTTTGCGGACAAGGCCAACGCGGCCATTCAGGCAGGTGCCGCGGCGGCCGTCATCTACAACAACGCGCCCGGCTCCATCAACATGAACCTGACGGGCTATAACTTCCCGAACCCTGCCGTTATGATCGAGCAGAGCAAGGCGAAGGAGATCCTCGCGGCTTCGACGCAGGATGAGACGACCGGCCTCTGGGGCGGCAAGATGACCGTTTCCGCTAAGGCCGAAACGCTGCACGGCGTGGCCGACGGCTACAAGCCCAGCTCGTTCTCCTCCTGGGGCACGACGGAAAATCTCGACCTGAAGCCCGAGCTTATGACGCCCGGCGGAAACATCTATTCCACGCTGAACCACAGCAGCTACGGCATGATGAGCGGCACGTCCATGGCGGCTCCGTCCGCAGCGGGCGGCGCAGCGATCATGGCGCAGTACATCAAGGAACACAAGCTCAGCAAGCAGGAGGGCCTCACGGTCCGTGCGCTGGCCATGGCGCTCATGATGAGCACGTCCGAGCCGCTGACCGACCCGGACACCGGCGTGACCTATTCCCCGCGCCAGCAGGGCTCCGGCCTGATGCAGCTGCAGGAGGCCGTGACATCTCCGGCCTATCTGCTTGTCGGTGAGAAGGAAGGCAACGACGGTAAGGTCAAGCTGACCTTCGGCGACGATGCGGAGCGCACCGGCGTCTACACCGGCAGCTTCTCCGTCCAGAACCTGTCCGATTCTCCGCTGCACTATGCACTCAGCGGCAAGGTCACGACCATGGCCGTCGAGGAGATCGAGGGCGAGGATTACATGAGCGACAGCGCCTATGCGCTGGATGCGAACGTGACGTTCTCGGCCGACGGCAAGAGCGTCTATGTCTATGACCTTAACGGCGACGACAAGGTCGACGAGCAGGATGCGCTCGTCCTGCTGCAGGCCGCAAACGGTACGCATGACGCGCTCGACGCCGAGACCGAACGCAAAGCCGGAGTACTCTTCGGGATCGATGCTGCAGCCGGAGAGGACGTTCGGATGAACCATGCCCGCGCCGAGGATCTCGATCCAGCCCTCGCCCTTGCAGAAGCGGCATCCCTTGCCGCCGCAGGCGAAGCAGGATACATCGACCTCAGCCGACGGCTCGGTGAACGGGAAGTGGTGCGGACGGAAGCGGATCTTCGTGTCCGAACCGAACATCCTGCGTGCGAACATCGCAAGAGTTCCCTTAAGATCGCCCATCGTAACGCCGCGATCGACCACAAGGCCCTCGATCTGGTGGAAGAGAGGCGAATGCGTTGCATCAACCGCGTCGGAGCGGTACACACGTCCGGGGGAGAGGATGCGGATCGGCGGGCGCTCCTTCTCCATTACATGAACCTGAACGGGGGAGGTCTGCGAGCGAAGCAGCACGTTGTCCGTTATATAGAAGGTGTCCTGCGTATCGCGTGCCGGATGCTCCGGGGGAATGTTCAGCGCCTGGAAGTTGTAGTAGTCAAGCTCGACTTCGGGACCCTCGGCGATGGAGTATCCCATTCCGATGAAGATGTCCTCGATCTCGTGCTGAACGCGGCTGAGCGGATGGATGTGACCGAAGGGCACGTCCTCGCCGGGTACGGTGACGTCAAGCTTTTCCGCACGGAGCGCACGGTCGCGCATCGCGGATTTCATTTCGGTCTGGCGGCGTTCGATCTCCGCCTCGATCTGTGCGCGGACCTCGTTGGCGCGCTGACCGAACGCGGGACGCTCCTCGGGGGAGAGTGAGCCCATGCTGCGAAGCACGGCGGTCAGCTCGCCTTTTTTGCCGAGATATTTCACGCGGATCTCGGAAAGATCGGCGTCGACCCGCGAAAGCTGCTCCATGGCGCTTTGGCGGATCTGTTCAAGTAAATCTTTCATTATATTTTCTCCTTAGGGATTATTAACTTGTTTACGCGGTGCGCGGGAGAAAGTCCCGCAGACAAAATCTCAAGGGACGTTCGGACGGCTCGGCGGGTGCAGCAGCACGGCGGCAAAAAAAATAAAATCCGTCCCGACATGAACGGGACGGATCGAAAACGATTCGCGGTACCACCCGGCTTCCGGCTTTCGCCGACACCTTGATCTCCTTAACGCGGAAACGACGTGCGCGGCTACAAGGGGTTCACCGCACCTGCTCCGAAGCGAAAGGCAAAAGACGCGCCCGAAAGGATTCTCACAGCAGCCGAATCCCTCTCTGGTCCGGAGCATCGCCGCGCCGACTTCATCACTGCTTTACTCCATTATAATACTCCGGCGGGCGTTTTGTCAAGGGCTTTTGCGATTTTGCACGGATGCAGCGGAGACTTCGTCTCCTAACACAGCATTGCGTTCAACCGAATTTGTACGTTCACTTACTGTGTCCGCGAGAATAGGACATGGTATAACGTCAGACCGAACCTGTACGTTCATTTACCATGTTCCCGAAAACGGAGCGCCGCTCAGTTTTCCAACGTGAGAACAACTTGTACGAGTGCCATTCTCCAACGTGAAGCTAAAACTAAACATGGCGTTCTTCCGAACGCCATGTAAGATCATTATATGTTGGGGCGTTGCCCCAAAACCCCATTGGGGATTTCATCCCCAAACCCCTGAGCGGGGACGCCCCCGCGGGCAAAAGGACACGGATTACATAAATCTGTAATTGTACGTCAACTTACCGTGTCCGCGAGAATAGGACATGGTATAACGTCAAACCAAATCTGCACGTTTATTTACCATGTCCGCGAAAACGGAGCGCCGCTCCGTTTTCCAACGTGAGAACAACTTGTACGAGCGTCAAACTCCGACGTGAAGCCTATATCTGCAAGCGCAACAAAAAATCTCAGCTGTCTTCCGAAAGGACAATACTCACCAATACAATTCAGTTTAAAGGTTTTAGGGAAGGGGTCCGGGGGAATCCCCTTTGTCAAAAGGGGTTCCCCCGTCATCCTGCCTCCGTCCCCGGCATCCTACTACTTCTCTCCGCCGTTTTTCGTCCTGCGATAAATTATAAAAACAATAAACGCGGCGATAAGCACGAGCGTAACGGTTATCATTATGTCGAGAGCCCCCGTCGTCGGGGACATCCGAAGATGCGGCTCGGTCACGAAACGGTAAAGCACCGCAGATACCGCCGCAAGAACCAAAGCCGCAAGTATAACGATCTGCCTGATCATCCTGACATAGCCTCCTCCCGATATTTCTGTACATCTATTGTACCACAGTCGAGACGGATTTGTCAACAGTTTATTAATATTTTTTCAACACAATCATTAATTATTTTTTACAAAATCCCTCAAATTCCGACTTATCCCACCCGCCGCGCGCAAGATTTATCACGGGAATATGCTTCTCCTCCGCGCGTCGTACGGTGTAAGCCGTTCCGCCGGAATTGCGCAGACAGTACGCAACGCAGGCGTCGGCGCGCCCGACCATGTATCGGTTTCTCTTCAGCATGCAGTCCGAAGTGTAGAAAGCATCCGAATAATGAACCTCGTCCGCGTGGGAAAAGAGCATCTTGTACGCACGCAGCGAATCGTAATCCGTCCAGCGCGCGGTCTGATCCCGGCACGGCAGCGCAAGCACAAGCCGAACGCCGTCGTTCTCCGCGCGAAAGCGCGCCGTGCGGCATGCCGCGATCAGATCGAACCCGAGCGCACCGCCTGAAATGAAGGTGTCCGCGCCGAGCGAATACAGCTCCGCTATCACGCGGTCAAGCTCATTTGCGAGCGAGGCGCGCGCCTCTTCGGGAATGCTGCGATGCCCCGTGAAACATACGGTATAGCCCATAGCTCCTCCTTTTGATATCCGATACGGTCGGTCTTTCCTGCATCTATGCCCGCTGTACTCGGTACACGCCTGCGCGCCGAATGCCCGCGCAGACCGTGCCGCACCGTGCCGTCGAGCCGGCGCAGATCACACCAACACCGCCCGCACCCGCACAACGGATTCTTGCGGCGGGAAGCTGCTTTATGTGCCCCGGCGGCAATCCCACCGATCGACGGGAGTTTTCCCGTATATCTTCCGCTGCAATACGCGATGCCCGCCGTGCTCTTCCCGCATATACCGAAAATCAGCCGAAATCAGCGCATCTCTCACCGCGAAGGGGTGTTTTCGACTTTTCGATTTTCAATTACGTTGTTTTAACAACGGAATTCGGCGCAAATTCGCCGAATTCACCCTCGCGCCGATTCTTCCCAAGCATTCCCGTAAGTTCTGCCCGGTCGCGCACCCGTGTAGCCGTGACCCAACGCCACGGCTGCCCGGCGGACACCCTCCGCGCATCGCTCGCCGATGACAGGTGTTTTCGACTTTTCGATTTTCAAATTACGTTGTTTTAACAACGGAATTCAGCGCAAATTCGCCGAATTCCCCCTCGCGCCGCGCACGTCAGCACCGAAACCTTAAATTCCGTTGTTTTAACAACGTAAATAATTTTGCAAAACGCAAATGCACCCATATTTCCGGCAGTGCAGCTTCAAACAGAGGCACGCACCCGCAGGCATGCCGAATCACGTCCGATCCCGCTTTGGTCAGCCTCTCCTGCCTTCACGCCAACGCAAGTACGTTTTTCCTCGCGCCGTCAAACCGCACACCTCCGAACCGCATACCGCTCAAACCGAGCGCTCCGCCTTCGCCGCTGCGCGCCGAGCCGCCGAGCCGGCACAAATCACACCCAACACCGTAACTGTGCACATGCCCGTCCGTTCCGGAACACATTCCGCCGCTCCGGAAAAAGAAAAGTGCCTGACCGAAGCAGACACGATTCCGTACCGTATTGAATTTACGCGCGCTCGATCTTGCCGGAACGAAGGCAGCGGGAGCAAACGCTTACGGTCTTGTGAGTTCCGTTGACCACAGCCTTGACCTTTCTGATGTTCGGCTTCCATGCGCGGTTGGTTCTGCGATGTGAATGGGAAACGCTCTGTCCGAAGACAACGCCCTTGCCGCAAATACTGCACTTTGCCATTTATATATACCTCCGTTAGTAGTTTTCATAAAATGAGCAGTTAATAGTATAGCACATAAAAATCTCAATTGCAAGGCTTTTTTCAATATTATATTATCTTTTTTCGGAAAAATTTTTTCTCCGACAAAAATCATGTTGCATACGGCGCGAAAATGTGATAAAATATAGGCACACCGCAGGGTTTTAACACGCCTGCACGGTGCAGCGCACACGCATCGCCGCGGCGGCGGAGAAGCGTTTGCCTCGCCGATCACGGGGAAAGGAGAAGGTCATGCCGAAAGAAAGCGGAAAAAAGCTTATCTCGCAAAACAGAAAAGCGCGTCACGACTATTTTGTCGATGAAACGTACGAAGCGGGCATCGCCCTCTCCGGCACCGAAGTCAAAAGCATCCGCGCCGGCGCGGTCAATCTGAAGGATTCGTACTGCCGTGTCGAGGACGGAGAGCTGTGGGCATCGGGGATCCACGTCAGTCCCTACGAAAAGGGCAGCATCTTCAACGTCGATCCGCTCAGAGACCGCAAGCTCCTCATGCACAAGCGTGAGATAATGAAGCTCGGCGGGCTTTGCGCGCGCGACGGTTACACGCTCGTTCCGCTGTCGGTGTATCTGTCCGGCTCACACGTCAAGGTGGAGCTCGGCTTGTGCCGCGGAAAGAAGCTGTACGACAAGCGCGAGGCAGACGCGAAGAAGCAGGCGGGACGCGAGATCGAGCGCGAGATGAAGGAAAGGTCAAGGTGATTTACGGGGGCGTAATGGTTTCGACGGGGATCATGAAGTGCGATAAGCGGGCAGAGACCGGGCAATCTCTATAATACGGCCCATTTTAAAATTAAACGCTGATAACAATAAGTTAGCAGTAGCCGCCTAAGTGCGGCTCGTCCGGCGCGAAGTACCGCGATCGCGTGCAGGGCGTCATGAAGCGGTAAATGTGAACGGCCCGTTTCCCTTGAAGCCGTCATAAATTAAAGGGATACCGAGAGGAACGCGGCGTCCGGCGCCGCCTCCTCCGGGAATAAAAAACGCCGGACTGCGCCCGGAGAAAGTTGCGCGGAGCGGTTTTCGGACAGGAGTTCGATTCTCCTCGCCTCCACCATAAAAGGAACATAAAAAAGATATGTTCCGCGAAAACCCCGA